>Ga0208758_100028_pt1 | contig 174485 bp, 167 predicted proteins | sample LakWasM116_HOW13_2_FD_183930 | JGI IMG/M metagenome (GOLD analysis project Ga0208758, IMG submission 183930) | Freshwater sediment methanotrophic microbial communities from Lake Washington under simulated oxygen tension - Sediment Metagenome... | ecosystem: Environmental > Aquatic > Freshwater...
TCCTGGCGGCGGTGCATTGACAGTATTCAGCCTGTAATTGATTGTTGAAAAACAAACAGTTATTAGCTAATTACTAGTTAATTCAAATAAAAACACCCCGACTCGTCGGGGTGTTTTTTTATGTCATGCATTAAATTAACGTCAGAAATCTGATTATAAATACCAAGGTCAATAATTAATTAGTTACAATGCTTTAGTAGATTTGAGTGTATTAGAAAGCGCCTGATTGTTAGAACTTTTTGATTGCATTAATACTCTATGGAGTTGATCGGTTGCATTTCGGCCGTTAATAGACAATTAAGGAATAAGGAATGTTAAAAAATATAAAGTTGATTGGATTAACAATCTGTCTGGTCGCGGCAACAAGTGTTCAGGCTGAAGAAATTTACACACAGAGCCGTGCCGGGGAGCCACAGCGTGTTGATGATGGTACGGAGTTTAAGGTGTGTGCCGATCAGGATAACCTGCCGTACTCTAATAATAAAATGGAAGGTTTTGAGAATAAGATTGCTGAAGTTTTAGCGAAAGATTTAGGTAAGAAGTTAACTTATCAATTCTGGTACGACCGTATGGGTTTTCTTCGCAATACATTGAATGCTAAAAAGTGTGATGTCGTGATGGGTACAACGCCTGATAATGACGCGTTGAGAACTTCGAAGCCATATTATCGTTCAGGCCATGTGTTTATCTATAAAAAAGATAGCGGTTTGAAAATTACTGATTGGGATAGCCCTGACCTGAAAAAATCTGTCATCGGTATTGTTGGCCAGAGCCCTGCGACTATACCTTTAAATGATCACGGTCTTTTAGGTAACGCCAGGCCTTATCGTATGCAGCGTGATTTAAATCTGCCACCTAGTTACCTGGTTGACGATGTGATTAAAGGTGACATCGATGTGGCTGTGGTATGGGGTCCAATCGGCGGTTACTTTGCAAAACAATCAAAAGTGCCGCTGGAAGTAGTGGTGATTCCGGAATATGAAAACGAGAATGTTAAGGGTAAAGAGTTCTGGAATATCTCGATTGGCGTGCGTAAGGCCGATAAAGAGCGCATTGCTTTAATTCAAGGAGCATTAGATAGAAATAAAGATAAAATTCAGCAGATTCTTGATGAATATGGCATCCCAACTGTGCCAGTAGTTGAGGGAGACAGCATCATGAAGACCTATCGTAAAGGTAAAGCTGCGTCAAAAGAAAACCGCGGTGACGTAATTCCAAAAACAGAGTAAAATATTGTTCTAATTCGAGTTGTAGCGTCAACCGAACTATTTATAACTACGTTAAATGAACACACGTCCTATAATGCGCCAGCATGTAAGTACGTAGCTAAATTCATTACATTAGGAGATGACATGTTAGGCAATAAATCAATTAAAGCAGCGTTGCTGGCTTCAATGCTTGGTTTAGTAGGTATGACTTTATCTACACAAGCTAGCGCAGCTTGTAATTTAGTTAAAACAACGGATGGCAGCCCACTAGGCGTTAAAGCCACCGATACTGATACGCCAGAAGCGAAACAGTTTCTTGAAACATGTGTAAATCCATACACAAAAAAATTCGTAGCTGATAAAGAAGCTGCAAAAGCAGGTAAAAAGAAATTTGGTTATTACTCATGTACACAGTGTCATGGTCCTAATGCCGGTGGTCAAGTTGGTCCAAGCATTACTGACCAAAACTGGCAATATGCAAAACACATCACTGATAAAGGTTTATTCGAAACGATTGCTGGTGGCTCTAATGGCGGTATGTTCGCTTGGCACCAACAGTTAGGTAACCCAGAAAACTTAAACACAGATGACATCTTGAAAATTGTTGGCTGGTTGCGTTCAGAGTACAAGGGTGGTGGTGACACACCTTGGTTGAAATAATTCGACTGCAATTACAAAGTTGATAAAAACCTGAGCCAAAAGCAAAAGTTTTAATACAGTTACATACTGTAACAACTTGGAAGGCTACTGTATAATTACAGTAGCCTTTTTTATGTGATGCAGCAGTTTTTCTAGCGATTTTAAATGTCGCATAGCGAAAGATGCATTACAAATTTATTTAGTGGAGATTAAAATGGGTAAGTCTAAATTCGGTTTGGCTTTAGTATTGGTTTTGTTGGCATTAAGTGCATGTGGTAAGAAGGACGCTGGCACGACTGGCGCAGATGTACCGGCTGCTAGCGGTAATGCAATAGAGTTTGTCACTACGCAAGATAGCAAGCCATTGGTGATTGATGCCAAATTATTCGATACGCCAGCAGCAAAAGAGTTTCTGGCTACGGGTAAAAACCCATACGTTGGCAATGCTGAGGCTGTTGCAAAAGGTAAAAAAATATTCCAGTTGTATTCATGCACACAATGTCATGGCCCTGAAGCTAAAGGCCAAGTGGGTCCAGGTTTGATCGGGCCAACATTCAAGTATCCAAAAGATGCGACAAACAAAGGTATGTTTGAAACCATCTGGCATGGTACTAATGGTGGTATGGGTGCTAAAGGTGTGGGTTTGATGGATCCTACAGATCCAAAAAATGGTATTACACCTGATGAGTTGTTAAAAGTAATCGCATGGATTCGTAGCATGGGTACTGTAACCGGCAACGAGTAGTCTTTACGTGATTGGAAAACGCGCTTACTCTTACCAAGTAAGCGCGTTTTTGTTTTATGATGATGTTAAATAATAATTGATCGGGATAGCTGTGAGCAGTAAACAACAGAAAAATTTGCACCATGTGGTGATTGTAGGTGGAGGCGCAGGTGGCCTCGAGCTTGCGACAAAGCTGGGGGACACGTTGGGTAGACGCGGCAAGGCAATTATTACCCTGATTGATAAATCAAAAACACATGTCTGGAAACCTTTGCTGCATGAAATTGCAGCAGGTAGCATGAATCCTGAACGGCATGAGCTGGTTTACATCGCCCAGGCACATTGGCATCATTTTAATTTCCGTCTGGGCAGTATGGATAAATTGGACCGTGTAAAGCAAGAGGTTTCAATTGCGCCGCATTATGATGAAGATGGCAATGAAGTGCTGCCACGGCGCACTTTTAGATACGATACTTTAATTATGGCGGTAGGTAGTACGACCAATGATTTTGGTATTAAGGGCGCACGTGAGTTTTCGATTGCGTTAGATACGCAAGATCAGGCGGAAAAGTTCCACCGTCGCCTGCATAATGCATTATTACGAGCCCAAACACAGTCTGAACCGGTACAGGCGGGGCAACTGGAAGTTGTCATTGTCGGTGCTGGCGCAACTGGCGTAGAGCTTTCTGCGGAATTGCATAATACAACACGTGAACTGGCAGCCTACGGGCTTGATAAGATTGACCCGGATCGCGACATCAGAATTTCACTGATAGAGGCAAGTGACCGCGTACTGCCGGCGCTGCCCCCCAAGCTTTCGAATTCAGTCGATCTGGAGCTTAGGAAGCTGCGTGTGCATCTGTATACTGGTGAACGTGTTACAGAGGTTACCAGTAAGGGCGTACAGACGCATAGCGGCAGATTCATACCGTCAGAGCTGGTGGTGTGGGCTGCAGGCATCAAGGCGCCTGATTTTCTGCATGAAATAGACGGGCTGGAAACAAACCGTATTAACCAGCTTGTAGTCAAAGGCAATCTGCAGACCACTGTCGATGAAAACATCTTTGCATTTGGTGATTGTGCAGCTTGCCCCTGGGTTGGGCATGATGGTGCAACGGTTCCGCCACGCGCGCAGGCCGCCCATCAGCAGGCATCTATGTTGTTTAAAACCGTTAAGTATAGAATTTCCGGTAGAAAAGACCTCCCTGAATTCACCTACAGGGACTATGGTTCGTTGGTAAATTTAGGCGCATATACGACGGTGGGCAACCTGATGGGAGCATTGTCCGGAGGCAGTTTGTTTATTGAAGGGCTGATAGCACGCACGATGTACCGGTCTCTGTACAAGCTGCATCTGATGGCATTGCATGGGTTCTGGACAACAGCGCTACAGACGCTGGCACGCATCATTACGCGCCGGACTGAGGCTCACGTCAAGTTGCATTAGCAATTGGGTAGTATTGTAATTTGGTGATGGTCAGGCTACCGTTTCTTACTTGATGAAACGGTAGCGCCTGTGGATTACTGTCATGCATAAGCTGACAAACAGCCCAAATGCAATGACAATCAGGTTGATAGGGATGTTGGCTTTTACCATTAGCAGATAAGCACCCAGCATTAATAAAATCCCGATATGTTCATTGAAATTCTGCACTGCAATCGAGTGGCCGGCACCGATGAGTTCGTGGCCACGATGTTGTAATAGTGCGTTCAGCGGTACCACAAAAAAACCTGCCAGCGCACCTATAATGAACAGCAACACGATAGCCAGCTGCCAGTGCTGCACGAAGGCCATGGCAATCACCAGCAAACCCATTACGATGCCTGCCGGCAATACCCGGGTAGATTCTTCCAGCTTAATATAACGTGCCGCGACAATCGAGCCTGCAGCAATGCCAACTGCGAGCAGTGCCATTAGCTGCGTAGCCTGCTCCAGGCCGAAATTAAGCGCACTGGCTGCCCATGCAATCACCACCAGGCGCAATGTCGCGCCGGCACCCCAGAATAGCGTTGTCACGGCAAGTGACACCTGGCCGCGTGCGTCCAGCCATAACGCCTTAAACGAGTACCAGAAATCAAGCAGCATGAACGCCGGATTCTTTTTGGGTAACTTGTGATCAATTGGCAGTTTTGGAATGTAAATGTTGAATATGGATGCCAGCATATAGAGTACTGTGATGATCATGATTGCCAATTGCGGGTCATGGCTTGCCAGGATGCCGCCTATAATCGCGCCAAGGATAATGGCAATTACTGTGGAGCCTTCCATCCAGCCATTGGCGCTGACTAATTTTTCCGGAGGCAGCAGCTCGGTGAGAATGCCGTATTTTGCAGGGGAATAGGCAGCAGCGCCTATGCCGACAATGCCGTATGCGTAGAGTGGCGGCATACCTAAAATCATGGCAAGGCTACCGATAAACTTGATGGCATTGGCGATGAACATGACGCGCCCCTTGGGTAAGGCGTCTGCGAATGAGCCGACAAAAGGCGCCAGTACGATGTATGAAATCACAAAGAACTGCTGCAGCAATGGCGTGTGCCAGTCTGGTGCATTCATCTGTGCCAGTAGCGCAATCGCGGCAAACAGCAAAGCGTTATCTGCCAGCGCAGACAAAAACTGGGCAATCAGCAGCGTGTAAAAACCTTTACACATTTTCATTAGGTTAGGCCTGCACTAACGCACTTTTGAGTGGCACAGATATGCATCCTGAACCTTATAGCACTTCTGCAGCAAAGTCTGCCAGACGTGAACGTTCACCGCGCTGCAGGGTGATATGCCCGTTATGACCCCAGCCTTTGAAGCGATCGACAACGTAGGTCAGGCCGGAACTGCCTTCTGTCAGGTATGGCGTATCGATCTGGGCGATATTGCCCAGGCAGACCACTTTGGTACCGGGGCCGGCACGCGTAATCAGGGTTTTCATTTGTTTTGGCGTCAGGTTCTGCGCTTCGTCAATGATCAGAAATTTATTGAGGAAGGTGCGTCCGCGCATAAAGTTGAGCGATTTGATCTTGATCCTGGTGCGAATCAGGTCCTGTGTGGCGGCACGGCCCCAATCGCCTGCCTCTTCATCACTTTTGTTCAGCACATCCAGGTTATCTTCCAGCGCGCCCATCCATGGCGTCATTTTTTCCTCTTCAGTGCCCGGCAGAAAACCGATGTCTTCACCGACCGGTACAGTGACGCGTGTCATGATGATTTCAGAATAGAGTTTCTTGTCTAAAACCTGGGTAAGTGCCGAGGCCAGTGTCAGCAGGGTCTTGCCGGTACCGGCCTGCCCAAGTAGCGTTACAAAATCAATTTCCGGATCCATCAGCAGGTTCAGTGCGAAGTTCTGTTCGCGGTTACGCGCGTTGATGCCCCATACATTGTGCTTGGGCAGGAGGTGGTCTTTCACCACTTCAAGCACTGCGGTGTTGCTTTCTACGCTGCGTACAATGGCGTGAAAAGGTTTTTCAAACTCATAATATACAAACTCATTGACCAGGAATGTTTTACAGAGCGGGCCGGTAAGGCGATAGAACATGCGGCCTGACTCCTGCCATGACTCCATGGCCTTGCTGTGTTTTTCCCAGAAATCAGCAGGCAGCTCTTTCATACCGCTGTAGAGAATGTCGGTATCTTCGAGTACTTTATCATTGAAGTAGTCTTCGGCCAGCACGCCCATTGCCCGCGCTTTGATGCGTACATTAATATCTTTGCTGACTAACACTACCTGGCGATTGGTATATTGTTTCTGCAGGCATATTACAACGCTGATAATCTGGTTGTCGGCTTTGCTGCCGGCCAAGCCAGGCAAATCAATATTCAGCTGTGTGGTTTGCAGAAATAACCTGCCGGTAGCCTGTTTGTTGCCATTGAGCGATAAAGGACAGCCCAGTTCCAGGTTTGTCAGGTCTGTCCCTACAATTTCTTCCAGGCTGCGGCTGGCCTGACGTGCGTTGCGTGCAACTTCTGTTACCCCTTTTTTGTTATTATCAAGTTCTTCCAGCGTTACCATAGGCAGGTAAATATCATGTTCTTCAAAACGGAACAGCGAGGAAGGGTCATGCATTAATACATTGGTATCAAGTACGAACAGTTTGGTAGCAGCGGCGGGTTTTTTAGCCATACATTACTTTCCATGAAAGTGATTGAATACAAGGTACTTCTGAAAATACATTTTTTGCGGGCAGCAACTGTGCTGATAGACAGCTTAAACCAGATGCGCCTTTCATAAGTTACAGCGATTGGACAAAGCTTAACACTTCCGCGGCATGGCCATCTACCTTGACGCCACGCCACTCTTTTACTAACTTTCCATTTTTATCAATCACAAAAGTGCTGCGTTCAATGCCGCGCACTTGTTTGCCATACATGTTTTTCATTTTAATGACTCCAAACAGTGCACATGCCAGTTCTTCAGTGTCAGACAGCAATTCAAACGGAAATGTGAACTTGGCTTTAAAGTTCTCATGTGATTTTATGCTATCACGCGAGATACCGAAAATCTCAGTATCAAGCGCCTGAAATTCGGCATAGGCATCCCGGAACTGAATGCCTTGCGTAGTGCAGCCCGGTGTTGAGTCTTTCGGGTAAAAATATATCACCAGGTTTTTGCCGGCATACGCTGAAAGCTGAAATGTTTTGCCGCTCGTTGCTGGTAATTGAAAATCTGTTACGGATTGGTTAAGCATTGGAGTGTGTATCATCTTTGTTAAAGCGTTCCTACATTGTTGATAAAAAGCGCTGTTAAGGCAAGAGGATAAGTTGTGAAAGTCACAATATTTTTTAATAAGCCCTCATAAAATAAGCCTTCAGCCAATTTCACCAGATAGCATGCGGTTAACCCGGTGCTATCGTTTTGGGCAATCTTACCGTGACGGCAGTGCCGCCATTTGACCTGGTATTGTATTGCAGGCTGCCGCCCAGAGCATCGCACACTTTAAACGCAAAAGGAATGCCGATGCCGGTTCCGAACCTTTTGGTGGTAGGTGCGCTCATGGCACTGGGGTCTGGGGTGAACGGCATGCCGCTGCCGTTATCCAGTATCTGCAGCGTAAAGTCATCAGGCGTAGTAGTCAGCTGTATTTCAATCCGGCCAGCTTTAGCTGAGGCATCAATAGCGTTCAGTACCAGATTGTAAATGACTTGCTCCAGCAGGTGCTGGTCGGTAAAAACGGCATCGGAGCTGGCGGTTTTCAGCTTAGGCCAGGCGGGGGTCGTGAGCTGTATGGATTTGGCGGATATTTTTTGCCGAAGCGGCTCTAACGCGCCTTCAATAATTTCTTTGATGCTGGTTTTGCTTGGCTGCGGCTTAAGCGGGTGCAAGTATGCCAATAGTGCACCAGTCCAGCGTTCCAGCCGGTCGACGGTGTTGATGATGCCATGCAGTGACTCGCGGGTTTCGGCATCGAGTTCCGGTTCGTCCAGGATCTGTGCGGTAGCGCGAATGCTAGCGAGCGGGTTACGGATGTTATGTGCAAGCATCGGGACTAATAGCCCCTGGGCGGCCTGTTTTTCGGTACGCACCAGGTTTTCCTGGCTCGTGATTAATTTCTCTGCCATTTCATTGATGGCTTTTGATAATGATGCAAGCTCTTCGATGTTTTCTTCAGGTGCCTTATGGCTAAGGTTGCCTGCGCTGATTTCTGAAGTGGCTTTCAGCACATCTTCTATGGGTCTTACAATCGAACGCTTCAGGAATATGCGGGAAAAGATCAGCAATAGTGCTGCCAGAATCAGGGGGGTAAACAACAGGAAATTTGATTTGCGTTTGCTTTCCTTCAGCTTCAGGTCAAGTTCGGCTTGTTTCTCGTTAAGTAGCTGCTCGGTGTGTGCCAGCAAGGATTCGTAGCGGTTAAATAGTCCGGCTTCGAGGTCTGTATTCAATATCTTTTTCAGCTCGTCACCGGTAATGTTTGGCTGCAGGTCAAATAGGGCAGATGTTTCAATTACAAAAGCCTTGTAACCGGCATGCAAATTATTGATTGCGGATTTTTCTGCCTCACCCTCGGCAACTCTGTGTAATTGTACGAAATGGTTTTCGACTGAAAGGGTAAACGCATTGTATTCATTGCGCGCTTCGATGTCTTTTAAAAAATATGCGTCAAAAAGCTCTTTCATCTGGCGGTAGAGATCGCCGCGCGTCTGCTGTATTTCCTGTACGATCAGGCTGATACGGTTCGATTCGTGGCTGGATTTTTCCTGCAAGTGGATGCCGATTGCCCCAGTGATTGCGACCAGAAATATCAGTAAAATAAATGCCAGCTCATGAATGAGCAATAGATTCTTGAGAGAGGTGTTTTTTTTGATCACGGAGAGTTCCCGGTTACTGAGTTTCTGGTTGCTGAACGTGAAGGGCAGGTGCTACTCTAGTTTGAATGGTACAGGTACGGTAATCGTAAAGTTGTTGCCGCGGAGCACGTCTGGCGGAGCCGGAAATGGCAGCGCTTTTTCAACCATCTCCAGCGCCTGTTTATCCAGCACTTCGTGACCGCTTGATTGGATGATTTTTTTTGATTTCAGTTTGCCATTGCCGTCTAACTCAAGCTCCACAATAGCCTCGCCCTGCCAGTTGCGCATGGCAGCGATCTTAGGATATTTTTTATGCTTGCTGATTGCTCCCCATAATGAATTGCCGTATTTGCTGCGTGCATCTTCAAAATCGGCCTGATTGATTACGGGTTGCGGTTCCTGTTTGACCGGAACCGGTGCAGGCACGGTCTGTACCGGCGGTGCTGCATTAGGTTTAGGCGCTACAGCGATCACCTCTGCTGGCTGTGATGGCGGCGGTTCGGACACGGGTTGATTCTGCTCCACCACCGGTGTTGGCTGTGGTTTGATGACAGGTTTAGGCTCCGGCTTGATTTTTGGTTCGATCTTGGGTTTTACGATTTCAGGCTGCGGTTGAACCGGCTCAGGCGCTGGCGGCGGTTCAGGAAGTTTTACCAAGTCAACATTTAAAACTTCAGGTTCTTTGACTTCGTTAAATTTGACGTTCGGTATGACTACCACCAGAAAGGCGTGCAGCAGCATTGAGCAAATGACTGCCCAAATGATAGTGCTTGCTGAAGCGGGATGGTTAACTGCGATATTCAAAAGAACGAAGAGCCTGTATTTTCAATATGTAATAGAGAGTTAAGTTAAAAGTAACGCAAAATTATACAACAAGCACACCTGATTTATGGAGGCTAAATTTTTGCGCTTGTTTTAAGCCGTTTGCAAGATCAGATCATGCCCTCTAATACCTGGACTTGCACCATTGCGCCAGCGTCAAGATTGCCCACTTTTTCACCAAGTACAATGAAGCAGTTGGCCAGCGACATCGAACTCAATATTGCTGAGCCTTGTGCGCCGGTAGGTTTGACTTTCCAGACTCCGTTGGCATCTGTATATAGTATGCCGCGCTGGAACTCGGTACGGCCTGCCAGTTTTCTGATCGGGGCGGTACACGTTACCTCGAACATGGGCAGCGTAGCGGGTAAAGACTGACCCATCAGGCTGAGCAATGCTTCACGTACAAACTGGTAAAAAGTGACCATGACCGCGACTGGGTTGCCTGGCAAGCCAAAGTAGTGTGCATTGCCTACTTTGCCATACGCTAGTGGCCTGCCCGGTTTCATGGCAATCTTCCAGAACATCACTTGCCCATGCTTGGCGAGCAGGTCTTTCATGTAATCAGCTTCGCCGACAGAAACGCCGCCGCTGGTAATCACTACATCTGCTTGTGCGGCAGCATTCAGCAGGGTGTTTTCGAGTTGCAGCGGGTCATCGGCAATGGCGCCCATGTCAATCACTTCTACACCCAGTCTGGTCAGCATGCCATACAGCGTATAGCGGTTACTGTCATATACCTGCCCGGTTGCCAAAGGCTTGCCGATGGCAACCAGTTCGTCACCGGTTGAAAAAAACGCCACTTTCAATTTTCGATATACGTGTACTCCGGCGATGCCAAGCGAGGCAAGCAGGCCCAGATCAGCAGGCCGCATGAGGTGCCCTGCCAGCAGGACGCTCTGGCCTTGCTGCAAGTCTTCGCCTGCGTAACGCACGTTTGCACGCGGTTTGGGTGCCTCAGTGAATTGAATACTGTCATCGGCACGTAAAACCTTTTCCTGCACGGCAACGGTATCCGTGCCTTGTGGCATCGCGGCCCCGGTCATGATGCGTACGCATTCGCCATGCGCTACTTTATTGTTAAAGGCTTTTCCGGCAAATGCGGTACCAATGACTTTCAGCGATGCGGTATTTAGATCCTCGGCGTTAAAGGCGTAGCCATCCATTGCCGAGTTGTCGTAGTTGGGCACGTTTGCCGGGGACAGAATATCCTGTGCCAGGATGCGGCCTAAACTTTCATGTAAGGTCACGGTCTCTGTTTCGGCAACAGGCTTAAGAAACTGCCTGATAAATTGCCGTGCTTTTTCTACCGGCATCGAGTTTGGATCGTAATCATCCATGCAGCTTGGGTTTGAAATCAGTTGTGACAGGCTGGGTGTTGTCATTTTTTAATTATTTCCAGAATAAAATCTGCAATTTGTTGAGTGTCGTTCAGATCCAGCAGTGGGAGCTGAATCTCTGCTGTAAGTGCGGCGTCGCTGGCAACGGCAATGAAATGGTTGTCATTTTCACATGCCAGCGGCATGCCCAGGGTTGGCCGATGTACTTCAATTTTGGGAATTCCTGCATTTTTAAAGCCTTCTACCAGAATCAGGTCTGCATAATCCGGGTTGATTAATTCAATCAAGGACTCCAGGTCTGCTTCATCTGGCGGATTTTGGGTGCGCTGCATTTCGGTAATCAGTGCCCAGCGTTTGCCTGACGCGACCAGGGTCTGTACTGCGCCGGCTTCGCGAAGTTCGTAACTATCCTTACCAGGGTGGTCAATATCAAAGTGATGATGTGCATGCTTGATGACAGAAACACGGATGTTGCGTTCGCGCAGCTCGATAATCAGTTTATTGATGAGCGTGGTTTTGCCGGTATTGCTGCCGACAGCGCAGATGCCGATAACCGGGAGTGTTCTATTTGAGCTCATATGGGTTTGCTGGTTGACAGGTGATCAAGTTTTGCTTCAAAGTCCATGAGGTCTTTTTGCGTGTTAAGGTTGGTAAAAGCCTCGTTGCAGTCACTGAAATCAACATAGACGTGATTTAAGCGCTGCTGCCATTCTCCCACTTTTCTGCCGCCATGGCTGAGGTAATCATTCAATGTCGGCAATACTGCTTTTTTACACAGGCAGAAAACCGGGTGCGTATTGCCATCGCTGCTGACGATGGCAATATCCGCATGCTGCTGAATCAGTGCAGCATGTAACCGGCCGACTAAATCTAAAGGCAGCAGGGGCGAGTCACAAGGCACTGTAAGCACGTACTCACTGCTTGCATATTTAAGCCCAAGTTGTATACCGGCCAGCGGGCCGGCAAAATCTGCAATTTCGTCTTGCAGTACACGGTAACCCAGTGATTGGTATGCTTCTAATTCACGGTTGGCATTAATCGTGATTTCATCCACTTGCGGTGTTAAACGGCTGATCACATGGGTAATAAGCGGTTTTTGCTGAAACAGCACCTGGCCTTTATCTAGGCCATCCATGCGCGTGGCTCTGCCACCAGCAAGAATAATGGCTGAAATCGACACGTCTAGCCGCCCGTGTGTGACATAAACCTGATAACTGCAGGTTCTGCGCGACGCAGGTCGAAGTCGTGTCCTTTGGGTTTAATGGACATGCTGTTTAATATAGCCTGTATGACTGGCATGTCATCATCCGGGTGCTGGCGCAGAAGCGGCATCAGGTCGATTTTGTCTTCCTGGCCTAAACATAGAAATAACTCGCCCTTGCATGTGATGCGCACACGATTGCAGCTTTCGCAGAAATTGTGGCTGTGGGGCGAAATGAAACCGATTTTTGTTTGTGTACCTGCAACCTGCCAGTAGCGTGCAGGGCCGCCGCTGTTATGGGTGCTGGGGGTGAGTGTGTATTTACTTTGCAGCAGTTTCAGTGTGTCGGCATTGCTGACAAATGTGGATTCACGGGTATGGTTAACTTCACCCAGTGGCATCTCTTCAATGAAGGAAATATCAATGGCCTGCTCAATTGCAAATTCGACTAGTGGCAGGGTTTCATCATCATTAACGCCACGCATCAGCACGCTGTTAAGTTTGATGCTCTCAAAGCCAGCCTGTTTTGCTGCCTGTATGCCTCTGAGCACTTTATCTAAATCGCCGGTGCGGGTGATGGATTTAAAACGCTGGCTATTCAGGCTATCTACACTGATGTTGATGCGCTTGACCCCTGCGGTTTTTAAGTCCTGCGCCTGTTTTTCCAGCTGGCTGCCGTTGGTGGTGAGCACCAGTTCGTTCAGGTTTCTTAATTGGCCGATTTCATTAAACAGCCATAATGCGTTTTTGCGTACCAGCGGTTCGCCGCCGGTGATGCGTACCTTAGTGACACCCAGTCTCACAAAAATTTTAACCAGGCGGGCACATTCTTCCAAACTAAGTACTTCGTCGCGTGGCAGAAAGGTCATGTCTTCTGCCATGCAATAGACGCAGCGGAAGTCACAGCGGTCTGTAATAGACAGGCGAATATAGTCGACTTTGCGGCCAAACTGGTCTATCAACTCGCCGGGCAGCTCGTCGGGAATTTTTTGTGCGGATGTGGGCACTTTTTTAATCATGACAGGTCGGTATAGTTAGCAGTAAATATCTGTATTATACTTACATTAACTTTATTTCATGTTAGTTAATCCGGAGAGAATAGCTTGTCTGATTTACAAACAACACAGGAAGTTAGCGTAGCGGTGATTGATGCGCTAATTGCTAAGCATCGGCAACAGCCCGGCGCTTTATTGCCACTTTTACATGCTATTCAGGATGCAGTCGGATATGTGCCGGAATCTTGCTATGCATCTATCTCTAAAGCTTTGAGTCTGTCTGTGGCAGAAGTTCACGGCGTGGTGACTTTTTATCATCATTTTCGCACCCATAAGCCGGGCCGACATATTATGCAGATCTGCCGTGCAGAATCTTGCCAGGCCATGGGCTCTGAGGCGCTGGAGGCACATGCCAAGGCATGCCTGAACGTAGATTACCACCAGACCACGTCAGACGGCGCGATTACGCTGGAGCCGGTTTATTGTCTGGGTAACTGTGCGCTGTCACCTACTGTGGTGATCGATGATGAAATTTACGGGCGCGTATCTCCAGCAGAATTAGACGCTCTAATTGCGGCGGCTAAGGTTTCGGAGGTTAAAGCATAATGGTTACTAAAATTTATATTCCGCGTGATTCCAGCGCGCTTGCAGTCGGTGCTGAAAAAGTGGCTGTAGCCGTTGCAGCTGAAGCCAAAGCACGCGGCCTTGATGTAGAAATTATCCGTAATGGTTCACGTGGCCTCTACTGGCTGGAAACCATGGTGGAAGTGACAACCGAACAGGGTCGCGTGGCTTATGGGCCGGTTAAAGTGACCGATGTTGCTTCATTATTTGACGCTGATTTTATTCACGGTAAAGCACACGCCTTGAGACTGGGTTTGACTGAAGAAATCGAATGGCTTAAAAAGCAGCAGCGTTTGACATTTGCCCGTGTCGGTATCACTGATCCGGTATCGCTTGAAGATTATCTGGAGCATGACGGCTATAAGGGCCTGAAAAATGCACTTGAATTATCAGGTGCAGACATTGTAAAAGTAGTGACTGATTCCGGCTTGCGCGGTCGTGGCGGTGCAGCATTCCCGACCGGTATTAAATGGAATACGGTCTTGGGCTGCGACTCAGAACAGAAATATATTGTATGCAATGCGGATGAAGGTGACTCCGGCACTTATTCTGACCGCATGATCATGGAAGGCGACCCTTTCGTACTGATTGAGGGCATGACAATTGCCGGTGTGGCCGTTGGTGCAACACAGGGTTATATCTACATTCGTTCTGAATATCCGCATGGTCTGGCTGTGCTGAATGAAGCGATTGCAGCTGCTAATCAGGCCGGTTATTTGGGTGGCAATATTCTGGGCAGCGGCAAAACATTTAATCTGGAAGTACGTCGCGCTGCCGGCGCTTATGTCTGCGGCGAAGAGACTTCCCTGCTGGAAAGCCTGGAAGGCAAGCGCGGTCTGGTGCGTTTCAAGCCGCCACTGCCTGCGATTGAAGGTTTGTTTGGCAAGCCAACCGTGGTAAATAATGTAATTTCACTGGCAACCGTGCCGATTATTCTGGATAAGGGTGCGCAGTTCTATGCGGATTACGGCATGGGCCGATCACGTGGCACGCTACCGATTCAGCTTGCCGGCAACCTGAAACATTGCGGCTTAGTGGAGCTTGCGTTTGGCGCTACATTACGTGAGCTGCTTTATGACTATGGCGGCGGTTCTGCCAGCGGCAGGCCAATTCGCGCCGTACAGGTTGGCGGCCCGCTTGGCGCATATCTGCCTGAGAGTCAGTTTGATACACCGCTGGATTACGAAGCATTTGCCAAGTTGTGGGCAGTGCTGGGTCACGGCGGAATTGTTGCGTTTGACGATAGCGTTGACATGGCAAAAATGGCACGTTATGCGTTTGAATTCTGTGCGGTTGAATCCTGCGGTAAATGTACACCGTGCCGTATTGGTTCTACACGCGGCGTGGAGGTGATTGATAAAATCACTGCCGGTAAAGACCATGCTAAGAATATCGAACTGGTACGCGATTTAAGCGATACCATGCTCAACGGTTCATTGTGTGCTTTAGGCGGCATGACGCCGTATCCGGTACTAAGTGCGCTTAATCATTTTCCAGAAGACTTTGGTCTTTCATCAGAGGCCAAGTAGCCTATTTGTAGGTAGGGATAAATTATGGACGAGATCAAATACAATCCAAACACGGATTACGGTACACCAACTAGCCAGTCGACTAAACAAGTGACACTGACAGTCGATGATAGACAGATCACTGTGCCTGACGGTGTGTCTATTATGCATGCGGCGGCATTAGCCGGTGTGATGGTGCCCAAGTTATGTGCAACAGATAGCCTGGAGCCATTTGGTTCATGCCGATTGTGCCTGGTAGAGATTGAGGGGCGCCGCGGCTATCCTGCATCATGCACTACTCCGGTTGCCGAAGGTTTGGTGGTGCATACGCAAACGCCGAAACTCGCCGATATACGCCGTGGCACTATGGAACTTTACATCTCAGACCATCCGCTGGATTGCCTGACCTGTGCCACTAATGGCGACTGTGAGTTACAGGATATGGCGGGTGCGGTTGGCCTGCGCGAAGTGCGTTATGGCTACGATGGTGAAAACCACCTTAAAGCCGCTAAAGATGAAAGCAACCCGTATTTCACATTTGACCCGAGCAAATGTATCGTCTGCTCGCGCTGCGTGCGTGCCTGTGAAGAAACACAGGGCACGTTTGCACTGACTATTTCCGGTCGCGGATTTGATTCGAAAGTCTCAGCCGGCAACAAGAGCTTCCTGGATTCTGAATGTGTATCCTGCGGTGCCTGTGTACAGGCTTGCCCAACCGCGACCCTGATAGAAAAAACCGTGATTGAGGCCGGTACGCCAGAGCATAGCGTTACTACGACTTGTGCTTATTGCGGCGTAGGCTGCAGCTTCGATGCCGAAATGAAAGGCGAAGAAGTTGTACGCATGACACCGAGCAAGCATGGCGGTGCCAACCATGGGCACTCCTGTGTAAAAGGCCGCTTCGCGTGGGGTTATGCAACGCATAAAGACCGTATTACAACGCCGATGATACGCAAGCATATTAATGACCCATGGCAGCAGGTGAGCTGGGACGAGGCGATCAATTATGCAGCAGCTGAGCTGATGCGTATCGAGAAACAGTATGGTAAGGATGCCATTGGCGGCATTACTTCATCACGCTGCACCAATGAAGAAGTGTACGTGACGCAAAAGCTGATTCGCGCCGTATTCGGCGTGAATAACGTGGATACCTGCGCGCGCGTTTGCCATAGCCCAACCGGATATGGCTTGAAACAGACGCTGGGTGAATCAGCCGGCACGCAGACATTTGATTCAGTGATGCAGTCTGATGTGATTTTTATTATCGGCGCAAACCCAACTGATGGTCACCCGGTATTTGCTTCACAAATGAAACGTCGCCTGCGTGAAGGTGCAAAATTAATTATTGCCGACCCGCGTGAAATTGATTTGGTGGCAAATTCTCCGCATGTCCGTGCAGATTATCACTTGAAGTTGCGTCCGGGTACCAACGTGGCGCTGATTTCTGCCATAGCGCACGTTATTGTGACTGAAGGCCTGGTGCAGGAAGATTTTGTTAAAGCGCGCTGTGAGTGGGATTCTTTTGTTGCATGGCAGGATTTTGTGGCTAAACCGGAAAACTCACCCGAAGCCATGGCCGCTGAGCTTGGTATTGATGCTGAAGAACTCCGTGCAGCAGCAAGGCTTTATGCAACAGGCGGTAATGCGGCGATTTATTACGGACTGGGCGTTACTGAGCATAGCCAGGGTTCTACTACCGTGATGGGTATTGCCAACCTAGCGATGGCGACTGCTAACATCGGACGTGAAGGTGTAGGGGTGAACCCATTGCGCGGCCAGAATAACGTGCAGGGTTCATGCGATATGGGTTCGATGCCGCATGAGTTTCCTGGTTACCGCCATGTTTCTGATGATGCTACACGTGCTTTGTTTGAAGCGGCTTGGGATCGACCGCTAAGCAGCGAGCCAGGTCTGCGTATTCCGAATATGCTGGATCAGGCCAGTGAAGGTAGCTTCAAGGGGCTGTATTGTGTTGGTGAAGATATCGTGCAGTCAGACCCGAATACACAGCATGTGACCCATGCTCTGGAAAACATGGAATGTGTGATCGTGCAGGACTTGTTCCTGAATGAAACCGCCATGTTTGCGCATGTATTCTTCCCTGGCGCGTCATTCCTCGAGAAAAGCGGTACCTTTACAAATGCAGAACGCCGTATTTCACCGGTGCGCCGCGTCATGAAACCTAAAAACGGCTATGAGGATTGGGAAGTCACTGCCAGGCTGTCGGAAGCTTTGGGTTACCCTATGAATTATAAGCATGCCTCTGAAATCATGGATGAGATCGCACGATTAACGCCGACTTTCCATGGCGTAAGCTTCAAAAAACTGGATGAGCTGGGCAGTATTCAATGGCCATGCAATGAAGAGTTCCCGAACGGCACGCCAATCATGCATATTGATGAGTTCGTGCGTGGTAAGGGTAAATTCTTTATTACACAGTACGTGCCAACCAGCGAGAAGGTGAATGCGAAGTTCCCGCTGATACTGACAACTGGTCGTATTCTGTCGCAGTACAATGTAGGAGCGCAAACGCGCCGAACCAAAAATACCGCCTGGCATCCTGAGGACATACTGGAAATTCATCCGCATGATGCTGAAGATCGCGGTATTAAAGAGGGTGACTGGGTAGGGATTATGAGCCGTGCAGGTGAAACGGTGCTGCGCGCCAAGATTACCGAGCGCGTACAGGCTGGTGTGGTTTACACCACATTCCACCACCCTGAATCCGGTGCTAACGTGATTACCACCGATAACTCAGACTGGGCGACTAATTGCCCTGAATATAAGGTGACTGCGGTGCAAGTGTCGCGTGTGAACCAGTTGTCTGACTGGCAAAAGCATTACAAGACATTCAGTGAAGCACAGATTGCATTCGCTGGTAGAAAAGCAGAAGCGGTTTAAGCTGGTTGAAAGGTCAAGTTGACTAGAGAACTGGAGTGCCCGCTGATCCTGGATGCAGCATTGAGTATGCATGAAGTGACGCAATGGCAGGATGGCGGGCAAGTAAAAGCGCAGGACTGTCTGGCTGAAGAAACGCCGGTTGCATTGATTTATAACGGTGTGTCGCATGCGGTAATGTTAGCCACGGCGCAGGATCTGGAAGACTTCGCACTGGGATTTTCATTGTCGGAAGGCATCGTGCAGAGTGCAAGTGAGCTTTACGGGGTTGAGCTGCAGGTGCAGCCTAATGGCATAGAGTTGCATTGTGAAATTGCCAGCGAGCGTTTCATGCAGCTTAAAGACCGGCGGCGTACACTGGCGGGAAAAACAGGCTGCGGCTTATGCGGTGCAGAAAGTCTGGGGCAGGCGATGCGTTATCCTGAGCCATTGAAAACGGCAGCGACATTCACGGCGGCTGGCATTCAGCTTGGGCTGAGGGCAATACAGGCGCAGCAGGTAATGCAGAAAGAAACAGGCGCAACGCATGCCAGTGCTTTTGTATTGGCTGATGGTACCGTTGCTATCGTGCGTGAAGATGTTGGCAGGCATAATGCCCTGGATAAGCTGATAGGTGCTTTGCATCGCAGTGATATGGAGCAGGGGCAGCAGGCTAACGGTTTTGTTATTACCACCAGCCGTGCCAGTTTTGAGATGGTGCAGAAAACGGCAACGGCCGGTGTGGCAATGCTGGTGGCAGTATCTGCACCTACAGGCTTGGCGGTGCGTGTGGCAGAGCGCTGCGGTTTAGCTCTGGTTGGTTTTGCCAGGCAGAACCGGTATGTGGTGTACAGCCACAATGAAAGAATTTTGAATATATAACCTGTATCGTCGGGTATTAAAAACTTTTTAGGTAGAAACTGGAAAAATGGATATTCAGCGTTTAATTACAATGGCCAATCAGATCGGTGATTTTTATGAATCTTATCCTGATCAGAGCCACGCCCAGCAGGACATTGCCGGACATCTCAATAAGTTCTGGGCTTTGCCTATGCGTAAGCAGATTGCGCAGTATGTCAATGAGCAGGGTGGCCAGGGTTTGCATCCGCAAGTACAAACCGCAATTGAAGCCTACCTGCAGCTTTGAATGCAGTGGTGAACCTGTTGATTCAACTTTTCAGGTTCACGCAACCATCAGCGCTGGAATAGCCTGAAACTCTCTTTACGGTCAGCTGCACGTTTTCCGTGCCAGATTATTTTCCATTCATCGCCGGGCTGCATTTTAGCGGTGCCTCTGTCATCCTGTATCAGGTAAAGGCTGCAATCAAGCCGTTCAGTCGTTTCAACAGACCTTAAGTTGATGCTGGTGTAATAGCTAAACAGCATGCGTTGTGATTGACCGACGTCCAGGCTATTGATGCAGCTGGTATTGGCCGGTAGTACCTTGTAGATGCTATTAAATACCGGTCCATAGCTTTTGGCAGAGTCAATCCACGGCAGCCATAGTGACATGAGTAAGCCCCAGCTGAATGTCATGCCTACAGCCCAGTTGGTCACTGTAGAGCGGTTGCCTTGTTTTGCGCGTATGCAGGTAAATAGCCAGATTGCCGTAACCAGTATCGCCGGTAGCAGCATCAGCCACTGTACCTCAGCGCTCGTTGCGCCAGACAGGAACAGCATGCGTTCCTTGATTTTGGCCGGATGTCCGGTCGCCATTGCTACCCAGCCCAGCCAGATCAGAAAGCCAATCAGGCCGAATAGTGTAATACCGAACCAGTTCAAGGCAGAAGCCGCGCCGCGCTTCAGATGCTCAACGCTGCCAGCACCAAGGGCTACCAGAGGCAGCAGCAATGGCATGGCATAAATATCTTTAGACTGTGCGCTGAAACCCAGAAAAAACAGGCTGCTTGCGAAAAAGATGATAATAAGCTGGAATTTCGGCTTGGAAAACAGATTGTCGCGATTGCGCCATAATCCCCACATTGCCAGTGGCAGTGCAGGCCATGCGTACCATACCAGGATGCGCAGAAAGTAGAAATGATTGTGCAGGCTGAATCCATTCAGGCTGGCATTTAACCATTGCCTGAATATGTCTGGCTGCTGAAAGTATAGCAAGACCAGCCAGCCACCGGCTAACGGCATGGAAATGATGGTTGCAGTAATTAAAACCTTGGCGAAACTCGCAGTGCGCCAGGGTTTGAAAATCAAAGCCAGCAGCAGTGACGTGCTCAGCAGTATCATTGGCGTCACCAGGCCATCAGTCAGAAATCCTACGCCAAAGGCCAGGCCCAGCAGCCCGCTGGCGCGCCAGGGGCGGCGTTTGGAAAGGGCGAGCGCATAGAAACCGGTAGCCGCGCTTGCCATGCTGGCGATTTCGGTATTCAGGCTATGGGCATTCATTACCAGGCCAATAGTGCCGACCATAATGAATGTAGCATGCCGCCCAACGCCGCGTGCCCATAGTTCGCGTCCAGTCATACCCACCATCAGCAGGATAATCGTGACCCAGATGGTGTTGATGAGTCTTGCGCCATCGTGCATGCTTAAAAACGGGCTGAGTAATTGCGCGCTGGCCGCAGCAGAAAGATAGTAGAGTGGCGGCGATTCGAGCGATGATTCTCCGGCTGCAAGCGGGGCAACCAGACTGCCACCCTGGATGATGCCTTTAACCACAGTAATGCTGGTACTTTCAAGCGGTTTCCAGGGGGCATGGCCGGTTAGGCCGAATAATATCCAGATCGCACACAGTACAAGCAATAGGTGAGTTTTGGCATTTTCACCTATGCGCGCGCGCGGTGTGGACATGTTGCCTTGCCAGTCGTGGTCGAGTTGAAAGCGCATAGTTGTAATGAGTGTTATTGTAGATCGATCGTTACAGTCTAGCCTGTTTTGCAGGTGAATGTAATATTAAGGGAGTGTAACATTAAAGCAAAAAGGCAGCCTGGGCTGCCTTTTTGAACAATGACTATATGCAAGAAATCTCGCAAGCCATTATTACATGCCGTATTTTTTGCGGAATTTATCAACGCGACCGGCAGTGTCAAGAATCATTTGTTTACCAGTATAGAATGGGTGTGATTTTGATGACACCTCGATTTTAACCAGTGGGTACTCTTTACCGTCAGTCCACTTGATAGTGTCTTTTGCATGAATGGTTGAGCGAGTTAAAAAACTAAAATCCGCGCCGATGTCTTGAAACACGACTTCGCGGTATTCTGGATGAATTCCATCTTTCATAATATATAGCCTCAGTATTGATTGCCGGATGATACGGCAAAATTATATTGCGCATTTTTGCGGTAACTCGGCATTATATTTATAAAGGCCAGGCTATGCAAGAAATTGTTAAGGGTACTTCTGTAAATAAAAGTTAACCTCTGCGCATGCTGTCGAAAAAGTCCGCATTGTTCTTGGTAGACTTGATCTTGTCCAGCAGGAACTCCATCGCTTCGAGGTCGTCCATTGGATAAAGCAGTTTGCGCAGCACCCAGATTTTCTGCAATACATCCTTCTCGATCAGTAACTCTTCGCGGCGAGTACCGGATTTGTTTACATTGATTGCAGGGTATATGCGTTTCTCAGCCATGCGGCGGTCAAGATGGATTTCCATATTGCCGGTGCCTTTGAATTCTTCGTAGATGACGTCATCCATGCGTGAGCCTGTATCAACCAGCGCGGTCGCGATAATGGTCAATGAGCCGCCTTCTTCAATATTACGCGCCGCGCCGAAGAAGCGCTTCGGACGCTGCAATGCGTTGGCATCCACGCCACCGGTCAGCACTTTGCCTGATGATGGAATGACGGTATTGTAAGCCCGTGCCAGACGCGTGATTGAGTCAAGCAGAATGACGACATCTTTTTTATGTTCTACCAGGCGTTTTGCTTTTTCCAGTACCATTTCAGCGACCTGAACGTGGCGGGTGGCCGGCTCGTCAAACGTAGAGGCAACCACTTCACCTTTCACTGAACGTGTCATCTCTGTTACTTCTTCCGGACGTTCATCGATCAGAAGCACAATCAAGATCACATCTGGATGGTTTGCCGTGATGGCATGAGCAATGTTCTGCATCATGACCGTTTTACCGCTTTTTGGGCTGGCTACCAGCAGGCCGCGTTGACCTCGACCGATAGGTGCGATCATATCAATGACGCGGCTTGTGATGTTTTCGGCACCTTTGATGTCGCGTTCCAGTTTCAGCGGTATGGTCGGAAATAGCGGTGTCAGGTTTTCAAACAGGATTTTATGTTTGGTGTTTTCCGGCGCTTCGCCGTTGACCTGATCGACTTTTACTAAAGCAAAGTAGCGTTCGCCATCTTTCGGGATGCGGATCTCGCCTTGAATGCTGTCGCCGGTGTGCAGGTTAAAACGTCTGATTTGTGAAGGTGATACATAAATATCATCCGGGCCTGCCAGATATGAAGTGTCTGGTGAGCGTAAAAATCCAAAGCCATCTTGCAACACTTCCAGCGTGCCGTCCCCAAAAATGCTATCGCCTTTTTTTGCTTTGTTCTTCAGGATGGCAAATATCAAATCCTGTTTTCGCATTCGACTGGCATTGTCGATTTCGTTGGCAATTGCCATTTCCACTAACTCGGTTACGGGTAGATGCTTGAGGTCTGATAAGTGCATGAGGTCTCGCTAGAACAAGATTTTGTTTGAAGTGTTAAGCTTATAGATTGAAAGCTAGAGATTAAATTTTAGTAGCTGCGGAAGGTTATGCCTGGTGATACAGTAATCAATACAGTAAAACCAGGCATTTGAATAGTTTGCTAAGCGTAAAGCGTTTAGATGTTGCTGTCAATAAAAGCGGTTAGCTGTGATTTGGACAGTGCGCCAACTTTAGTTGCTTCAACATTGCCGTTCTTGAACAGCATCAGTGTCGGGATGCCGCGAATTCCGTATTTAGGCGGAGTTTGCTGGTTATCGTCAATATTCAGTTTGGCAACCTTGAGGCGGCCAGCATATTCTTTTGAAATCTCATCCAGGATTGGTGCAATCATTTTGCATGGACCACACCATTCTGCCCAGTAATCAACTAGTACAGGGATTTGCGATTGCAGGACATCTTGCTCAAAACTTGCATCGCTCAGGTGTGTGATGTGTTCGCTCATTGTAAACCTCTATTGAATAATACTTTGTAATAAATGTATATCGTAACTAAAAAAATTGATTTCGTGAAGTGGCATCTGTAACTTGTGAAATTTAATGTGAGTCGCTTTAAACCGCGCTGCACTTAACTCTGCATCGGTATGCGGGGTTAATGGCTTTTTTAAATTTTTTAGTTACATTGCCAAGTCAGCGGCAACTCTATGGTAGTACTATGGAGATGGATTGTTATCATTACAATCATTTATCTTGCATAATACTCATATTAATGTCGAATTAGAACAAGATAATGCTGATTAAATGCAGAAATGACAAAATAAATGGGTGTCAAACATAAATGAAAAAACTTTTATTCTTTTTACTGGCTTTGATGTTAAGTCAGTTTGCGTATGCAGAATCTGGAGCCAGCGCTGATTTCGTGCTGAAAGACATGGCTGGCAATAAGCATCAGCTTTCTGCCTATAAGGGTAAATGGGTGCTGGTCAATTACTGGGCAACCTGGTGCCCGCCATGTCTGGAAGAAGTGCCTGACCTGGTAAACCTTTATGATCACCGCAAGCAAAAAGACTTGATGGTGCTGGGAGTGGTCTTTGATTATAAGAATATTAAAGAGGTCAGTGAGTATGTGGATGATATGCTGATGTCATACCCGATCGTGCTGGGTGATGATAGTGTTACCGCCCAGATTGGCTCAGCAGGTGTGCTACCTACCACTTTCATCTATAACCCGCAGGGTAAGCTCGTTAAAATAAAGCGCGGAATTATCACCAGGGCGTTTATCGAGAACATGATCTCAGGCAAAAAATAAGCTGCAATATGGGCATTGCAGCTTATTTGTTCGGGTAATGTTACCCGAAAGCCGGGTTTCAGGCAGATCCTGTCAGATTATTGCGGTACGCTGATGCTGTTGCCTTCGCCGTCCAGCACATTGAGCTGGTTTTCTTCAGCAAAGTGCATCAGTTGGGCAAAACCTTCAGGATTAACCGTTTTTAGTTTCAAATCTACTGCCAGGCAACGTACACCGTTAATGACCTTAGGTTTAAGATAAGGTGAGTATTTCAGTTTGCGATCATCGCCAAAGGTAGCATAGGTGCTGCACATACGGTCTACCCAGTCGCTTGGGCGGAACGGTTTGCCTGCGCGGGTATTACCCTCAATGATAATTTCGTTGTTTTTTTGCGTCATGGTTTGTATTGAACTCGCTTAAATTTTGGATGTTAGGGGCACAGCTAGCAGTGAAAAATTCTGCTTATTATAACATCTGCAATATCGTTGCTAAATCCAAACTTGATTTTTAATCAGCTTGTTTGCTGATTATGTTCAAACCGCCCTGGTTCTATTGCTTAGTCGTTAAAGGCTAAGATTCAAAACCGGGGCGGTAGCTTGAACAGGTCTATGGAATATATTCAAATACTTTGACTACTTTGCTGACTCCGCCGGTGTTACGGGCTATTTCTACTGCATCATCAGCCTCTTTCTGTGTCACGTAGCCCAGCAGGTAAACCACGCTGTTTTCGGTAACGACTTTTACATAGTTGGCCTGGAAGCGGTTCTCTGAAACAAATTGCGCTTTAACCTTTGAAGTTAAATAAGCATCATTGGTGCGGGAGCTGATTGAGGTTTTGGGGCCGATCGTCAGTTCGTTTGTAATGCTTTTAACATTTTCTATTGCCAGCACCAGATTGCCGGCTTTGGTTTTGGTTTTGTCGTCAGGAACTTCACCGGTGATTAATACGTTGCCTTTAAAGCTGGTGATGTTGACATGGGATGCTTCACCCAGTGTGTCGTAAATGTTTTTGGTGGCTTTAAGCTCGATATTTTCATCTTCTACATAAATGCCGGAAGTGCGCCTGTCTGCAGCCATTGCGCCGCCTGCTGCTGCGCCGCCTACTACGACAGGAACACATGCTGTGATTTGAGAGGCCAGTAGTACTGCGGCCAGTAATTTTAAGCTTGTTTTCATTGTTGACGTCCTTTGTTGTGAGTGATGCTGTTAATAAACTAAAAAGCGTCCTGTATCCATTCTACTGCGTTGCGATCTATCTTTGACATTAAAACCGCGTCAAATCGACAGGCGCTATCTCCGTAAGACTGCAAGTATAGCTCAGCAGTGCGCCTGAGTTTTTGCTGTTTGGATTGGTTGATGCTCATGGCTGCACCGCCAAAGCCAGCATTGCTGCGTAAACGCACTTCAATAAAAACCAGCGTTTTGCCATCTTGCATAATCAGGTCAATTTCACCATATGCGCAGCGAAAGTTTCTTTCGATCAGCTTCAGGCCCTTTTCCTGCAGGAAAGCTGCAGCGAGATCTTCTGCTGCATTGCCTTCAGTTAGATGCCGGGGCTGTGTTTTTTGTTCCATGCGCGATTTATTGCTCTGGAACCAGGCCGCTGTGCGTGAATCTGGCAAGTGGCAGTTGGCGTTTAATGTTACCGTCCCTATCTACTGTCAGTATGCCGGTTAAGCCGGTGATGGAAATTTCATGATCAGGCAGTGACTGGCCGGCGATTAATAGTTGCAGGCTATCTACTCCGAGTGCAAACCATCTCAATAGTTCATTTGAATTCAGGTTGGCATCCGCTGTTTCGTAATCTTTATAGGCGGACTGGTTTGTGGCGAGCAGGTATGGGATTTCGAATAACTGTACGGCATTCAGCGGATGATAGGATGCAGTGACATCCTCTGTTTCATTTGCAGTTGAGTAAGTCATTGCAGGCATGCTGATCGGGAGGTGTGGCCTAACCATGCGCGCTTCGGGCGCAGTCATTGCCAGCAGAACCATGTCGGCCGTTTTTTCTGCCAGCTGCGATTTCAGTTCAAACAGGCTGTTATCTGTTGCCGCGATATTGCCGGGCAGTGTAATTATGGAGAGAGAATACCCGAGCTGATCTTGAGCTGACTTGCTCTGCCATGCTGCCTGAAAGCTCGCAGCCATCAATCTGGAAGCAACATGTTCAGTAGTAATAATCGTGACCTGCTGCATGCCGCGGCTGAGAGCAAAGTTCACAATATGCAATGCTTCATCATTCAATGTCGGGGTGACATGCAAGATGCTATCGGTTCCAATAGGTTTGATTGTATTCTCTGCTGCCCCATTTGCCTGAAAGCCGGGAATGATGAAGTAAGCATTGCCTTCATTTTTTGCCAGCGCATAAGCTTCATCAATCTCTTGCTGGTTTTCCGTGCTGGGGTATGTTTTAACCTCATTCTGAAGGTTGTGCCTTGATAATGCCGTTTCCAGGCCAAGCCTGAAAGCCTCTGCTTTTGCAGCATTTTCTTCAGTGGTCAGCGGCATTATTAAAGCAATGCTGCCATCTGATGGCAGGCTGGCTGATGCCGCCGGTTTGGCGCTATCTGCTGTAACAAGGTTTCTGGCAAACGCCTGTGCCGGGTGGTCTGGATATAGTGTGTGCCAGGCTGCAATGCTATTGCTAATGTCGTTGTTGTTAGCTGCAAGGCGGAGGTCTATCCAGCCTTGGAAGGTATTGTCTGTATTATTGCCACGCAGTTCGATCAGTTCGCTTTGCTTCAGCCCGTTCAGTAGCTTCCATATTTTTTCATGAATGGCTGTAACGCCGGCCTGAGCCTCCTTTGCAGTGGCTGCAGTCATGGTGGTCTCGGCCTGCATCAGATGTTGTATCGCCTGCTGAACATCGCTAAGGTCTTCAAAAGCTACTGCCAGATATTGATGCAGCGCTATTTTTGCAGGCGGGATCAGATTTTCTTCAGCCTGTAGCGGCAGCAGTAGCAGCAAGGCTTTGTCGGTCTGTTTTTCAGTCAGTGCAATGCTGCCTTGCAGCAGTTTTGCATAGGGCGATGTGCTCGGGATGTTTGCCAGTGCCACTTTGGCACAGGTGGTATTGGCTTGCCTGAGGCAGGCATCACCATCTAAAAACACTGCTTCGGGTGATTTTTTAATCTGCGTGCTAGCCTTCGTGCTTGGTGGTTTGTTTGCAAGTTCTGCATGTGCAGGTAAATATAAACTGCTAAAAAGCAGGCATGTTGATAAAATAGCGTTAAATAATTTTTTGGTCATCTGATTTTGCATTCCTCAGGCATATTATATGTTGTCGCTACGCCAATTGGAAACTTGCAGGATATTAGCCTGCGAGCCCTGGATATTTTAAAAAGTGCGGATGCGATAGCGGCAGAAGACACGCGCCATACTTCCGGACTGCTGAACCACTTTGGCATCAGCAAAAAACTGATTGCTGTGCACGAACACAACGAGCATCAATCTGCCGAAAAACTGCTAATCCAATTAAACGCCGGTGAAAATATAGCCCTGGTGACGGATGCCGGTACGCCCGGTATCAGCGACCCCGGTGCTGTAGTGGTTGATCTGGTGCGTAAAGCCGGGGTTAAGGTCGTGCCGGTGCCCGGTGCCAGTGCGGTCATTGCTGCGTTGTCAGCCTCCGGTATTACGCAGAACGGGTTTTTATTTCACGGCTTTTTACCGGCAAGCGGCTCAGCCAGACGCAGAGTGCTGGAGGCACTGAAAACACAGAGCGTCACACTGGTATTTTATGAAGCGCCGCATCGAATTCTGGAATGTGTCGCAGATTTGAGTCAGATATTGGGCGCTGATCGTCGCATCACGTTCGCGCGTGAGCTGACCAAAACGTTCGAAACATTTTATAGCTGTAATCTGGGTAGCGCTGTGTCCTGGCTGGAAGCCGATACCAATCAGCAGCGCGGCGAGTTCGTGCTGCTGGTAGAGGCGCCGGTGCAGAAAGAAGCTGAGGCTATCCCCGAAGATGCCGTGCGCGTCCTGAAATTGCTATTGGTAGAACTGCCTTTAAAACAGGCCGTAAAGCTGGCAACCGATATTACGCAGCTTAAAAAGAATGATTTATACGAATTTGCACTTCAACTGAAAAACGAGTCGAAACACCATGAATAAAATTACCATTACCCGGCCTGATGACTGGCATTTGCATTTAAGAGATGGCGCTGCGCTAAAAGCAGTATTACCCGATACGGCACGACAATTTGCGCGTGCGATTGTGATGCCGAACCTGCGCCCGCCGGTGACGACTACGGAGTTAGCGCTTGCTTACCGTGAACGCATTGTAGAAGCATTGCCGATAGGGATGAAATTTGAGCCGCTGATGACGCTGTACCTGACTGATAACACCAGGGCTGATGAAATTATCAACGCAAAGGCAAGTGGGCTGGTACATGGCGTGAAACTTTACCCGGCAGGTGCTACCACTAACAGTGATTCCGGTGTGACCAGCCTGGAAAAATGTGCAGAGGCTTTAGCTGCCATGGAAAAAGTTGGCATGCCGTTACTGGTGCATGCCGAAGTGACGGATAGCGATATTGATGTGTTCGACCGTGAGCTCGTGTTTATCGAGCGCCATATGATTCCGCTGCTGAAAAAATACCCGGCATTGAAGGTCGTGTTTGAGCATATCACGACTAAAGATGCCGCTGATTTTGTGGCGCTGGCCCCTGCCAATGTGGCGGCTACCATTACGGCACATCATCTGCTCATGAACCGTAATGATATGTTCAAGGGCGGCATGCAGCCGCATCATTATTGTTTGCCGGTGCTGAAGCGTGAAACGCATCGTGTGGCGCTGGTTAAAGCAGCCACTTCTGGCAGTAGCAAGTTCTTTCTGGGGACGGACAGTGCGCCGCATGCAAGGCATACCAAAGAAGCGGCCTGTGGCTGTGCGGGTATGTACACGGCGCGAACAGCGATGGAATTATATGCAGAGGCGTTTGAATCAGTAAATGCGCTGGATAAGCTGGAGGCTTTTGCCAGCTTTAACGGCGCAGATTTTTACGGTTTGCCGCGTAACACCGAAAAAGTCACTTTGGTGAAAGAAAGCTGGAAAGTGCCGGGAAGCTTACCTTATGACGGAGATGTGCTGGTGCCGTTACGGGCTGATCAGATGGTGCATTGGAAATTTGAAAGTTAAGCTTAGTTAATTAATCGGTCGCTTTCGCGCGACAAGCGACTTACTTTCTTTTGCTTGTCCAAAAGAAAGTAACCAAAGTAAATGACACCCGCTACCGCTTCTTTCCTGCGCTGCTCAGTTTTATGGGCGGCAATCGGAAACTCGCTAACGCTCAAACAGCCGATTGCCGAAAGCCCCCACAAATCTTGCGCTGTACCAGTTAATGGCATGTCCGCCAAGTGCCCGCTCCTGCTTCGCGACCTTGGCGCCATCGGCGCGGTAGCAGGGGATTGTAAAACCACTTGAATTCTCACTGTTGCTTGTTTCTGCTAGGAATATTTCAAGTCCCGTTATTCCAGCGTAAGCTGGAATCCAGTGTATTTATTGAATAGTGGTTTAACGTTGCTAGATTCCGACTTTCGTCGGAATGACAGTAAGGCGTGTTAAAATGCCTTTGAAGCTGGCCAGACAGTCGCCGTCACATTTTGCTTGCCAGTTTACTGGCGTAGCAAATTGGGGAAGACCCTTGCGGTCTCCTTGAAGTGAGGGAGGAAAGTCCGGGCTGCATAGAGCGGGATGACGGTTAACGGCCGTCCGCCGTGAGGCGAGGAATAGGGCCACAGAGACGAGCGTATTAAGTTACGGTGAAACGCGGTAACCTCCATCTGCAGCAAGACCAAATAGGCTGGCATTGACGTGGCTCGCGTTGCCAGCGGGTAGGTTGCTCGAGCGCATGAGTAATTATGCGCCTAGATGAATGACTGTTACGCGCAGTAATGTGCGACAAAACCCGGCTTATCGGCCAGCTTCACTCTTTACTAGCCACTTTCGTGCATGAGTAACCAGCTTTAGCTGGTATATTCTGCGGAGAAGACCCATGCGGTCTTAGTGGCTTATCGCACCAATCTTGCAGCTTTAGCTGCTTAGATTGGTGGTGATGCCCTTCACGGATAGCAAATAGGGGAAGCCCTTTACGGGCTTTGAATCGGTACGCTCCTGACTTTATTAATTTCCACGGACAAGCCAAGAGCTGGCTTACGGTTGTTACGGGCTTTGTATCAACATTCTCCTGAATCTGTTGATGTTTCAAGGGTAAGCCAAGTACTGGCTTATTTTACATCCCACGACAATTCAATCGCTTTCAACAGCATTCTAATATTCCACATTCACATAATATGCTATGTACTTAATTTATAACGATTTTATATTTATCACAAAAATACGCTAAGTCATTGACATATAAAGAAAAAATACTAAAAAAGGGCTTGCATTGCGCTTTTTTTTTATCTATAGTGCACATTAGTGGGGAAAAGTGGGATTTTGTGGGGAATTATCCTTCAGTTTATCCGGAGTAAATGATTCATCACTGGTTAACCGCTACGAAGCGTTTTGTTGTCTGGGTGTGAAAGTGCGGTTAGGCGGCCCCCATTTATAAGCGTGATGGTGGCGGTTTTTGGGTAGTGTGCCTGATTTCAGGTGCATAAAGCTTAAAAAGGAAAATGGCTGATATATGTTTCGCGGTGCAACATCATTAAGTTTGGATGCCAAGAGCAGACTCGCTGTGCCTACAAAGCACAGGGATGCGCTGCAGCTTGAGTGTGCCGGTAACTTGGTGTTGACTGCACATCCGCACCGTTGCCTGTTGCTGTATCCGCAGCCTGCATGGGAGCCAATCCAGTCTAAATTGATGGCGTTATCGTCATTTGATAAGAATTCCAGTGCCTTGCAGCGTTTGCTGGTGGGTTTTGCTGAAGACGTGACAATGGACAGTGCGGGCCGTGTGCTGGTTTCACCGGCGTTGCGCGACTTTGCTGCTTTGGGTAAGGAAATTATGCTGGTGGGTCAGGGTAGCCATTTTGAGTTGTGGAGCATGGAAGCCTGGCGTGCACAGTTGGAGCAGGTAATGCAGGGTGATGGTTTTGCCATGCCTGCGGAATTAGAGGGATTTTCGCTGTGACTAAGGGCGTGAAAAGCGCGCCCACTAAAGCATTATTGTCTTCAAAAAAAGCGTCTTCCAGAGCAGCGGGTTTGGAAGGTGTAAGTGAAATAGAAAAGTATCCCTTGGAAGTGTCAGTATCAAATTCAAATTTAGAGTCAGAATCAGTAAGCCCGCACATCACAGTGTTGCTGGATGAGGCTGTTCACGCCTTGTCGGTAAAATCAAACGGTACCTATGTTGACGGCACCTTCGGCCGTGGTGGCCATTCTAGAAAAATCCTGTCGCAATTGGGACCTCAAGGGCGTTTGATTGCTTTTGACCGTGATCTGTCAGCGATTGAAGCCGGCAAGGCGATCGGCGATCCTCGATTCAGCATCATTCATAGTCACTTCGCCTCTATGCAGGCGAGGCTGGCTGATATCGGCGTAACGGCAGTAGACGGCATTTTGCTGGATCTGGGTATTTCATCGCCGCAAATCGATGATGCAGAGCGCGGTTTCAGTTTTAGGTACGATGCGCCATTGGATATGCGCATGGATCAAAGCAGTGGCGAGACAGCGGCAGATTTTCTTAGTCGTACAACAGAGCAGCAGTTAGCGGAGGTTATAAAAAATTATGGTGAAGAACGGTTTGCTAAGTCGATTGCAAGGGCGATTATTAAGGAGCGCAATGACGGGCGCGCCATCACCACTACCGGGCAACTTGCCCAGGTCGTGGCAAACACAGTCACGCGGTTTGAGCCAGGGCAAAACCCAGCAACGCGCACATTTCAGGCTTTACGGATTTTCATCAATCAGGAGCTTGAGGAACTATCGTTAACCTTGCCGCAGTGCCTCGCCTTATTGAAGCCTCAGGGCAGGCTGGCGGTCATCAGCTTTCATTCTTTGGAAGACCGGATCGTGAAGCAGTTTATCCGCGACCAAGAGAATCGCGATGATCTGCCATCTAACTTCCCGGTGCGCGCTGCTGATCTGCCCCAGCCTAAACTGATCAGTGTTGGCAAGGCTGTGAAGCCAGGCGCAAAAGAAGTGAAGGTTAATCCGCGCTCACGCAGTGCTGTATTGCGTGTGGCAGAAAGGACGTCGGTAGCATGACGCGCCTCAACCTCATTTTGTTTTTTGCACTGATGTTTTCGTCATTGGGGCTGGTGAACGCGCAGCATAAAGCGCGCAAGCTATATATAGAGCTTGAGCAGTTGAGTCAGGCAGAAAAGCAATATAACCAGGAATATGGCCAGTGGCAGCTGGAGCAGAGTACATGGGCGATGCATTCGCGCATTGAGCAGATCGCTGCACAGCAATTGCAGATGCAGGTGCCTGATGCAAAAAGAATCCAGATTGTCGGTCTGGCTAAAACCCCGGTGCAGCAGCCGGCATTCAACAAAAATGAGAGCGAGGTCAGGTAGCGATGGCGATACCGATGCCTCTCGTGATTGTGAAATTTCCGGCATGGCGCCGTCGCCTGTTACTGGTGGCTGTGTTGCTGGGCTTTGTTGCGCTGTTGGGCCGCAGTTTGTATTTGCAGAGCTTTCATAAGCGTTTTTTGCAGGAAAAGGGCGATGCGCGTTATAACCGCACATTGGTGCTGCCATCGCAGCGTGGAAAAATCACAGACAGATATGGTGAGCTGCTGGCAATCAGCTCGCCGGTTGAATCGGTATGGGCTAATCCTTCAGATGTAAAGATTAATGATAGTCAGGCTAAAAAAATTGCCGGTTTGCTGGGCTTGAAAATCGATGTGGTTAACAAGAAGCTCGCAAACAGTGAGCGCGAATTTGTTTACCTGAAGCGCCGCATATCGCCGGAACTGGCTGCTGAAGTCATGAAGCTCGGTGTCCCCGGCGTTTACTTGCAGCGTGAATACAAGCGTTATTACCCGGCCGGGGAAGTGACCGCTCACCTCGTGGGCTTTACCGGTATTGATGACCAGGGTCAGGAAGGTTTTGAGCTCACCATGAACAAAACACTTTCTGGCAAGAGCGGTAGCCGCAAAGTGATTAAAGACCGCGCCGGTCACATTATTGAAGATCTGGAGGCCGTTAAAGTGCCTCAGGATGGCCATGATGTGGTGCTCTCCATTGATCGCAGGATTCAGTATCTGGCACACCGTGAGTTGGCTAAAGCCGTGGATAAATATAAAGCAAAAGCCGGTGCGGCGATTGTGCTGGATGCCAAGACCGGTGAAGTGCTGGCGATGGCGAATGTGCCAACCTATAACCCGAATAATCCGGTCAATATCCAGGGTAAATCGCGTAACCGTGCCATTACCGATGTGTTTGAACCGGGCTCTACCATGAAAACGGTCACGGCAGCCGCAGCGCTGGAATCCGGAAAATATCAGCCGGATACGAAGATCCAGACTGCACCCGGCTATATGAGCATAGGTCCTGCCACTATTCACGATGCGCATCCTCACGGCGTGCTGACTGTGGCAGAAGTGATACAGAAGTCTTCGAATGTGGGCGCAGCAAAAATGGCACTGTCTCTGGATCGCCAGTACATGTGGGGGGTGTTTAACCTGATTGGTTTCGGCACAAAGACCCGCATCGGCTTTCCTGGTGAAGCTTCCGGCAAGCTGCGTGATTACAAGACCTGGCGTCCGATTGAGCAGGCAACCATGTCTTATGGGCATGGTATCAGCGTAACGCTATTGCAGCTGGCACGGTCTTATACCGTATTTGCGAATGATGGCGAGTTAAAGCCGGTATCGCTGCTCAAGTTAAAAGAAGCACCTGTCGGCACGCAGGTGTTTACGGCTAGCACCGCACATTACGTTAAGGATATGCTGGAAATGGTTGTATTGCCAGGCGGTACTGCGCTTAAAGCCCAGGTGGCGGGTTATCGCGTGGCTGGTAAGACCGGTACCACGCACAAGCTCGGTGATCATGGGTACGAAAAAAACAAGTATGTAGGTTCTTTTGTCGGTATGGCGCCTGCATCAAATCCACGCCTGATTATGGCGGTGATGATTGACGATCCAAGCAGCGGCGAATATTACGGCGGCACGGTGGCTGCACCGGTGTTTAGCGCGGTGATGGCGGATGCGCTTCGTATGCTGGCGATTCCACAGGATGCGCCTAATGATAACGTCGTGATTCAGGGCGATGTTGTGGAAGTCCAGGAGAGTATATGACCTTGCTCTCATCATTTAATCTGAAGTTCAGCGCCATTACGGCAGATAGCCGCAAGGTGCAGCCGGGAGCATTGTTTCTGGCTTATCCCGGAGTGCATAGTGATGGCCGCAGTTATATTGCACAGGCTATTCAGGCGGGAGCCATTGCAATTGCCTGGGAAGACAGCGATTTTGCATGGAACCCGGATTGGAAGGTCGCCAATGCAGGCGTCTCTGGCCTGAAAGAAAAAGTGAGTGAGATTGCGGCAGATTATTACGGTCGTCCATCACAAAAACTCAGCATGGTCGGTGTAACCGGAACTAATGGCAAGACTTCGGTTAGCCAGTGGATTGCGCAGGCCTTGACGGTGCTTGGTCAGAAAACTGCTGTGATCGGCACGATAGGCAACGGTTTTGTAGATGCGCAGAATGAAGCAAGCAATACGACACCGGATGCGATATTGCTGCAAGGCATGCTGGCCGACTTTGCCGGGCAAGGTGCGCGTGCAGTGGCGATGGAGGTTTCATCGCATGGGCTGCATCAGGGGCGGGTCAATAGTGTGGAGTTTGACGTAGCCGTGCTGACCAATCTGAGTCGCGATCATCTTGATTACCATGAAACCATGGAAGAGTATGCCGCAGCCAAAGAACTTCTGTTTACATGGCCGGGATTAAAAGTGTCCGTGATCAATGCTGATGATGCTTTTGGCCAGCGCATTGCCGGCAAGCTGAATGCACAGGCCAAGCCGTTGCTGACTTATGGCATAAGCCACGGTGACGTGCGTGCCGACAGTCTGCAATTGCATCAGCATGGCCTGAGCATGCAGGTCTCTACGCCACAGGGTAATGCTGCTGTGAATGCTCCGGTGCTTGGCCGATTTAATGCCTATAACGTATTGGCTGTACTGGCTGCCTTGCTGGTACTCAAAATTGATTTGCAGGAAGCGGTAGCTGCAATTGCAAAAATTAAACCGGTGCAGGGGCGCATGCAGCAGTTTGGCGGCAATGATAAACCTCTGGTTGTTGTGGACTATGCACATACGCCGGATGCATTGGAAAAAGTACTGTCTACTTTGCGTGAACAGGTGCAAGGCCGGCTGATCTGCGTGTTTGGCTGCGGCGGTGACCGCGATGCCGGCAAGCGCCCGTTGATGGGGTGCGTTGCCGCCAAGCTGGCTGATCGTGTGATCGTGACCTCAGATAATCCGCGCAGCGAAGACCCGGTCAGTATTATTGAGCAGGTAGTGAGCGGCATGGATACCGCCTATCTGGCAGAGCCGGATCGTGCGGCAGCCATCAGGCAGGCGGTGCAATCTGCACGCAGCGGTGACATTGTGCTGTTAGCCGGTAAAGGACATGAGGATTATCAGGAAATTGCGGGTGTGAGAACGCCATTCAGTGATGCAGCGACAGCACTGGCGGCACTTAATGAATATAAGGCTTTTAATGCACCAATGATGCAGTTGGCCGAGGCTGCCGATGCGCTGAATGCAAGGCTACTGGGTGCTGATGTGATGTTTGATCGCGTCGGCAGCGATAGCAGAAATATTGAAGCCGGACAATTATTCGTTGCGCTTAAGGGAGAGCACTTTGATGGCAATGCATTTGCCGCCGAAGCCATCAATAAAGGTGCGGCAGCTGTGATGGTCTCAGATGTGGCAACAACTGCCCGACCAGCTCTGTTGGTGCGTGACACGCGTTTGGCACTGGGTGAGCTGGCTAAATATTGGCGCAATAAGTTCAGCGCACCGCTTATAGCAATCACCGGCAGTAACGGTAAAACCACTACCAAGGAAATGCTCACGGCAATTCTGGCTGCCGCAACCGGCGATGCTGACAAAGTGCATGCAACCTATGGCAACCTGAATAACGACATTGGTCTGCCGCTGACCTTGCTCAAGATTAAACCGCGCCACCAATATGTGGTGGCTGAAATGGGGATGAATCATCTGGGCGAGATTGATTATTTAACGCATATTGCCAGGCCGAATGTGGCAGTGATTAACAATGCAAACACTGCGCATATCGGCGAGCTGGGTTCACGTGAAAATATTGCCCGAGCCAAGGGCGAGATATTCGCCGGATTGCAGGCCGATGGCGTAGCCGTGATTAACGCAGATAATGATTTTGCCGCCTACTGGCATACGCTCAATGCAGGTAGAAAAGTAGTGACGTTTGGTTTGCAGCAGCAGGCCGATGTGATGGCTGTTTATCAGGAGCAGGCAGGCGTGAGCCGGGTGACTCTGACGACGCCGAATGGCCAAGTCGGTTTTGAGTTGAAAGTAGAGGGTGTGCATAACATCAGTAATGCATTGGCCGCGAGTGCTACTGCATACGCACTGGGAATCAGCAATGCGGATATTGCCAAAGGCCTACAAAGCTTTGGCGGCGTTTATGGTCGGCTTGAACGTAAAGCCGCTGTGAATGGTGCCGTTGTGATTGATGACACCTATAACGCGAACCCGGACTCAATGAAAGCTGCGATTGATGTGCTTGCAAAACAGGCCGGTGAAAAACTGCTGGTGCTCGGCGACATGGGTGAACTGGGTGCGGATGCAAAAAAAATGCATGCGGAAATCGGCGCTTATGCAAAAGAGAGCGGACTTGCAAAGCTGTATTGCCTAGGCGAATCAAGCAAGGAAATGGTCACTGCATTTGGCGCAGGTGCGCAGCACTTTGAATCACCGGAAACCGTGGCAGCGGCAGTGCTGCCGCAACTTAATAATAACAGCACCGTATTGGTAAAAGGATCACGTTTTATGCGTATGGAGCGCGTGGTCAGTTTGCTGGTGACAAAACAGCAGCAGGAAGTATAGGGAGAAAATTATGTTACTCGAATTGGCTAAATGGTTGGCACACGATATACGCGGATTTAATGTGTTCAATTACATTACGCTGCGTGCGGTGCTTGCGACACTGACATCCCTGACGATTTCATTCGTGATGGGGCCGGCACTGATCCGTAAACTGACATACTATAAAGTTGGCCAGTCAGTGCGTGATGATGGTCCGCAAACGCATCTGGTAAAAGCCGGTACGCCTACCATGGGCGGCGCGTTGATTCTGATTTCAATTGCAATCTCCACTTTGCTGTGGGCAGATTTAAGCAACCGCTTTGTGTGGGTTGTGCTGTTCACAACGCTCGGATTCGGCATCATCGGCTGGGTGGATGACTGGCGCAAGGTAGTGCATCGCAACCCTAAAGGTTTGTCTGCCAAAGAAAAATATTTCTGGCAGTCTGTCGTTGGCTTCAGTGTCGCTGTGTTCCTGCAGCAGACGGCAACCGTGCCGGCTGAAACAACTCTGTTGATCCCGTTCTTTAAAAGCCTGGTGATTCCAATGAGTGGTCTGGCTTTTATCGTGCTGACTTATCTGGTAGTGGTTGGCAGTAGCAATGCCGTGAATCTGACCGACGGTCTGGATGGCCTGGCAATTCTGCCTACGGTCATGGTTGCAGGCGCACTGGCGATTTTCGCATACGTGACTGGCCATTTCTATTTTGCCAAATATTTGTCTATTCCTTATGTGCCAGGCGCGGGCGAGTTGATGGTGTTCTGTGCGGCCATGGTAGGCGCAGGCTTGGGATTTTTATGGTTTAACGCTTACCCGGCTGAAGTGTTCATGGGTGACGTGGGCGCGCTGGCTCTGGGTGCGGCACTGGGTATCGTAGCTGTGATTGTGCGCCAGGAAATCATTCTGTTCATCATGGGTGGCGTGTTTGTGGTGGAGACATTTTCGGTGGCGATACAGGTGCTTTATTTTAAATATACCAAGAGCAAAACCGGCACCGGCAAACGCATTTTTCTGATGGCGCCGCTGCACCATCATTATGAGCAGAAAGGCTGGAAAGAAACACAAGTGGTCGTACGTTTCTGGATCATCAGCATGATGCTGGTGCTGATCGGCTTAGCCAGCTTGAAGATTAGATAGATAAACAAAATTAGGGACCAGAGGTTAGATATTAAATGATGCAACTTAAAGACAAACAAGTATTGGTGCTGGGGCTGGGTGATACCGGCCTGTCGGCATTGCGCTGGCTATACGCCCAAGGCGCACGTTTGTCTGTTGCCGATACACGCGATAACCCGCCCGGTGCGGCAGCATTAAAAACAGAGTTCCCGGAAGTACAGCTTTATACCGGCGCGTTTACTGCTGCGATGTTTACCGGTGCGGAGCTGATTGTTGCCAGTCCGGGTGTGCCGTTAAGCGAGCCTGAAATTCAGGCCGCGCTGCAACGCGGCGTGCCTGTCGTCGGAGATGTTGAGCTGTTTGCGCAATATCGGCCTGTGAATGCCAAGGTCATTGCAATTACCGGTGCCAACGGTAAAACCACCGTGACGACTTTGGTCGGTGAGATGTGCAAGGCGGCAGGGTTGAAAACTATCGTGGCCGGTAATATTGGCCTGCCGGTGCTGGACGCTTTAAGCATGGATGAGCCGGATGTCTACGTGCTGGAGCTTTCCAGCTTTCAGTTGGAAACCACGAGTAATCTGGTGGTAGATGCGGCAACCATGCTTAACCTGTCTGAAGACCATATGGACCGGTATGCCGGCATGCAGGATTATGCAATCGCCAAGGCGCGCATTTTCTACAATGCCAAGCTGCAGGTGCTGAATCGTGATGATGCCTGGAGCATGCTCATGGCACGTGCGAAATTGCCGCAAGTGACATTTGGCCTGGACCAAGGCGAAGATGAATACAGCTATGGTTTAAGAACCGTAGACGGTGAAACCTGGTTAAGTTGCGGCGAGCACGACCTGATGAATGTGCGTGATTTGAAAATCAGCGGTCTGCACAATGCCGCCAATGCGCTGGCAGCGACTGCGCTGTGCCGCGGTATCGGTATGGATTATGTACCTATTATTCAGACGCTTTATAACTTCAAGGGTCTGCCGCACCGCGTAGAGTGGGTGGCAGAAGTTGATGACGTCGACTACTTTGATGACTCCAAGGGCACTAATGTTGGTGCAACTTGCGCTGCACTCTCCGGCTTGTCGCAGCAGGTAGTGCTGATTGCAGGCGGTGATGGAAAAGGGCAGGATTTCTCACCATTGAAACAGCCGGTTGCGGATAATGCGCGCGCAGTGGTATTGATCGGCCGCGATGCCGCATTGATTGAGGCGGAGCTGCTGGAAACCGGAGTGGCTTTGTACCGTGCCGCAGATTTGCCTGAAGCGGTGAATATCGCGAGAAAACTGGCACAGGCAGGCGACGCTGTGCTGCTATCGCCGGCATGCGCCAGTTTTGATATGTTCAAAAACTACGTGCATCGCGCAGAGGTGTTTGTAGATGCGGTTAAACGACTGGAGCAGATGCCATGATGGTGACCATGCTCAACCGTGACCGCATCAACGCGCCCAACTATGACCAGGGGTTGTTGTGGGTCACGCTGATTTTATTGGGGATAGGCCTGGTAATGGTTTATTCAGCATCCATTGCAATTGCAGAAGCCGATAAGGCGGTTGGCAATAACAGCAGCTATTACCTCGTGCGCCAGGCGATCTTTATGGTGGTGAGCCTGAGTGCCGCATTCGTTGCGTTTAATGTTCCTGTGGCATGGTGGCAGAAAATGGCACCTTATTTGTTCTTGGTTGGACTGGCGCTGCTGGTGCTGGTGCTGATCCCTGGTATTGGCCGTGTGGTCGGAGGCAGTCGCCGCTGGCTATCCTTGTTTGTGATTAACCTGCAGCCATCGGAGTTCATGAAGCTATTTGCGGCCATGTATGTGGCCGATTACACCGTGCGTAAGGCCGCGGTGATGGATAGCTTTAAAAAAGGCTTTATGCCCATGCTGTTTGTCATGCTGCTGGTAGGGGGGCTGTTGCTGGCAGAACCAGACTTTGGCGCATTTGCCGTTATTGCGGCAATCTCGATTTCCATCTTGTGGCTGGGCGGCATTAATGGGCGCATCTTCGGCGGTTTGATTGTGCTGCTCGTCATTGGCTTCATATTTCTGATCTGGAGTTCACCTTATCGTCTGGAGCGAGTGATTGGTTTTATGGATCCATGGGCCGATCCTTATGGCAAGGGCTACCAGCTGTCACATGCGCTGATCGCATTCGGCCGCGGTGAATGGCTGGGTGTAGGCCTGGGCGCCAGCGTAGAGAAACTGCTATATCTGCCTGAGGCACATACCGACTTTTTATTGGCGGTGATTGCTGAAGAACTTGGGTTTGCGGGGGTAGTCACGGTGGTTGGCTTATTTGTCTGGATCGTGTTGCGGGCATTCGGCATGGCGAAGGAAGCGATTGAAAATGAACGTTATTTTGCGGCGTTGCTGGCACAAGGGCTGGGGGTTTGGATTGGTGTACAGGGCATTATCAATATGGGTGTAAACATGGGGTTGCTGCCAACCAAAGGTTTGACGCTGCCACTACTGTCATTTGGCGGCAGCGGCATTCTGGCAAATTGCATTGCAATGGCGATATTGCTGCGTATTGATTTTGAGAACCGCAGATTGCAGAAGGGTTTGCCGGTATGAGTAGCCCAGTTACAAAAACCTTGATGGTGATGGCAGGCGGCACTGGCGGCCATGTATACCCGGCAATGGCGGTGGCGGATTATTTGCAGGCTGAAGGTTGGCGCATTGTGTGGCTATGCACGGCAGGCGGTATGGAAAATCGCCTGATTGAAGGCAAGGGTTACAGCAAAGCCATGATTCAAATGCAGGGCGTGCGTGGCAAAGGCCTGCTGGGTTGGTTACTGCTGCCTGTGAAGTTGATAAAAGCCTTTAGTCAAAGTATGCGTGCTATCAAGCAGTATCAGCCGGATGTGGTGCTGGGCATGGGCGGTTTTGCGGCTTTTCCTGGCGGATTCATGGCAAAACTGCTGGGTAAGCCTTTAGTGATACATGAACAGAATTCAGTTGCTGGCTTAACCAATAAGGTGCTGGCAAAAATCGCCGACCATGTGCTGGCAGCGTTTCCTGCGGCATTCGGTGATGCAGCAATTCTGGTAGGCAACCCGGTACGGGCTGATATTGCATATCTGCCGGCGCCTGAAGCCCGGTTTGCCGGGCGTGAAGGCGCGTTACGCTTGCTGGTAGTTGGCGGCAGTCTTGGTGCGCATGCCTTGAATGAGGTGATACCGCAGGCGCTGGCAAAACTGCCTGCAGAGCAGCGGCCACAGGTCGTACACCAGAGCGGTGTCAAGCATATTGATGCTCTGAAAAGTAATTATGAAAAAGCCGGTGTGGCAGTGGATGCGCGCGCGTTTATAGATGATATGGCAGAAATGTATGCATGGGCAGACTTCGTGATCTGCCGTTCAGGTGCATTGACAGTAGCAGAGGTTTCGGCAGCAGGCCTGGGTACGCTGATGGTACCGTTCCCGTTTGCGGTGGATGACCATCAGACTACAAATGCCGCTTATCTGGCAGAGGCTGGTGCGGCGTTGCTGGTAAAGCAAAATGAATTAAGCGTAGAAAAGCTGGCTGGAATATTGAGCAGACTAAATCGTGAACAGTGCCTGAATATGGCAAGAACAGCACGTGCATTAGGTAAACCGGAAGCGACTTCCAATGTGTCCGTAATCTGCAAGGAGGTAGCACGATGAAACATAAAGTGAAAAATGTGCATTTCGTGGGTATCGGCGGTTCCGGCATGAGCGGTATTGCTGAAGTGCTGATCAATCTGGATTTTAGCGTATCCGGTTCAGATCTGGCTGCTAACGCCACTACCAAACGCCTGGCTGGTTTTGGTGCAGCCATATATCAAGGGCATGCGGAAGAGAATGTAAAAGATGCGGATGTAGTAGTGGTGTCTTCAGCGGTGAATGAAGAAAACCCTGAAGTTAAAGCCGCCAGGGCGAAAAAGATTCCGGTAGTGCCGCGTGCGCTGATGCTGGCTGAACTGATGCGCTTCAGACAGGGGATTGCGGTAGCCGGTACGCATGGCAAAACGACTACGACCAGCCTGATTGCCAGTATTCTGGGTGAGGCAGGTATGGATCCGACTTTTGTGATCGGTGGCAAGCTGGAGGCGGCGAATGCAAATGCCAAGCTCGGCACAGGCGAGTACATCGTGGCCGAGGCGGATGAGTCAGATGCGTCATTCCTGCATTTGACTCCGGTGATGGCCGTGGTGACGAATATCGACCAGGATCATATGGACACCTATGAGCATAGCTTTGAAAAACTCAAAAGCGCGTTTGTAGAGTTTCTGCAGCAGCTGCCGTTCTGGGGCATGGCTGTGGTATGCGTCGATGATGCCAATATTCGCGAGATTCTGCCGCGCGTGGCCAAGCCGGTCATGACGTATGGCATGAGTGAAGATGCCAGGATCCGCGCTAAAAACGTGCGTGCCGAGAACGGCAGGATGCATTTTACAGTGCAGCGCATTAACGGCGTGACGACAGAGTTTGATGTGACCTTGAACCTGCCGGGCAACCACTATGTGCTGAATGCTTTGGCAGCGATTGCGATTGCCAGTGAGCTCAATGTGCCGGATGCGGCCATCATTAAAGCCCTTAGGGAGTTTAAGGGCGTTGGCAGACGTTTTGAGCGCTATGGTGAGGTGGCAGCAAAGTCAGCCGGTACATTCACGCTGATTGATGACTATGGTCACCACCCGGTAGAGATGCAGGCTGTAATTGCTGCGGCACGCGGCGCGTTCCCGCACCGCAGACTGGTGATGGCGTTTCAGCCGCATCGTTACACGCGCACCCGTGACTGCTTTGAAGATTTTGTAAAAGTGCTGTCAGGGGCAGATGTGGTGTTGCTGACAGAAGTGTATTCCGCAGGTGAGGCGCCGATTGTTGCGGCTGATACACGTTCGTTGATCCGCGCGATTCGCATAGCAGGCAAAGTAGAGCCTATGTTTATAGAAACCACGGATGAATTGCCACAGGCGATACTGGATGTCGCACAGGCTGATGATGTAGTGATTGTGATGGGCGCAGGCTCGATCGGGCAGGTCGCCGCAAAAACAAGAGATCTGGCAAATTAGAGATTAAACAAAATAATGAAGCAGCATCACGGAAAATTACTGTTGAACGAACCCTTGGCACGCTACACCAGCTGGCGCGTGGGTGGCTGTGCCGATCAGTTTTATATTCCTGCCGGTCTGGATGATTTGCGTACGTTTTTACAAGGTCTGGATGCTGGCGAACCGATTTATTTTATCGGGCTTGGCTCGAACCTGCTGGTGCGTGATGGCGGCGTGCGCGGTACGGTGGTGCTAATGCATAACGTGCTCACGACGATGAACATGGATGATGGTCTGGTATATGCCGAATCAGGCGTTACCTGCGCCAAGCTGGCAAAGTTCTGTGCAAAAGAGGCAAAACAAGGTGCTGAATTTTTCGCAGGCATACCTGGTACCTTAGGCGGTGCGCTGGCGATGAATGCAGGTTGCTATGGCAGTGAAACCTGGAATGTCGTGAAACGTGTGACCACTATTAACCGGCGCGGCGAATTAAATAGCCGTGATGCTGCCGAGTTTGTGCCTGCCTATCGCCATATCGCAATGCCGGTAGCGGATGAGTGGTTTGTGGCAGCATGGCTGGATTTACCAGCCGGAGATGCGCACGAGGCGACACAAAAGATCAAGGCGCTGCTGGCTAAAAGGCTGGCTTCGCAGCCCTTGAATCTGCCAAGTGCGGGGTCTACCTTCAGAAATCCGGAAGGGGATTATGCGGCACGGCTTATCGAAGCAAGCGGTTTGAAAGGTTACGCAATTGGCGGTGCGCAGGTTTCCGAGAAGCATGCCAATTTCATTGTAAATGTCGGTGGTGCCACTGCGCTGGATATTGAATTGTTGATTCAACACATGCGCGAAACTGTGCTTGAAAAACAGGGTGTGGCATTGCAGCAGGAAGTGAAAGTACTGGGTGAGCTGAAGGTAGGTGAGCCAGTGAAAAGTGAATCAGAGGTAAGGAAATGATGCGGAATTTTGGCAAAGTGGCCGTTTTGTTCGGCGGTAAATCGGGTGAGCGCGAAGTGTCGCTCAAAAGCGGCACTGCCGTGCTGGCAGCTTTGCAGCGGCAAGGTGTGGATGCGCATGCTTTTGATCCGGCAACGCGTCCGCTGCACGATCTGGAGGGCTTTGACCGCGCCATGATTTCACTGCATGGCCGCTTTGGTGAAGATGGCGCAATGCAGGGCGCACTGGAATTACTCGGCATCCCTTATACCGGCAGCGGTGTCATGGCATCAGCAATCGGCATGGATAAATGGCGTACCAAAATGATCTGGTCAGCAGCCGGTGTCAGTACCCCGGCTTTTGAGCTGGTGAAAGCGGATTCGGACTTCGCAGCAATAGAAAAAAGACTAGGCTTGCCATTGTTTGTAAAACCGGCTAATGAAGGCTCCAGTATCGGCATCAGCAAGGTGAAGCAGGCCGGTGGCTTGCAGGCGGCGTATGCGCTGGCGGCCAAATCTGACCCGCTGGTGATTGCCGAGCAGTTTGTGGGCGGCGGAGAGTACACCGTAGGCATCCTCGGTGATAAAGCACTGCCGATTGTACGCATTGTGCCGAAAAATGAATTTTATGACTTTGAGGCGAAATACCTGCGTGACGATACCGAGTATCTATGCCCATGCGGTTTAAGCGCAGAAAAAGAAGCGCAAATCCAGCAGGAGGCCTTGCAGGCTTTCAATGCAATAGGATGCAGCGGCTGGGGCCGTGTTGACTTTTTGATGGATGAGGCGGGCAGGCACTACTTCTTGGAGGTGAATACCAGCCCGGGCATGACAGACCATAGCCTGGTGCCGATGGCGGCAAAAGCAGCCGGTATCAGTTTCGATGAACTGGTCATACGCATATTGGAGCTGGCGCATGTGGCATAAGCCCACATTACTGAATTGGATTGCCAACCTCCTGTTCGCACTGAGCGTGGTGGTGATGCTGTATGCAGTGCTGTATGTGGTGGTGCATCTGCCGATTTTCCCGTTACGGGAAGTGAAGGTGGATGGACAGCTCAATCATGTGAGCCGTGAGCAGGTGCAGTTGATTGTAGCAAAACATTTGAAGGGCAATTTCTTTACGCTGGACCTGATTAAGGCGCGTGATGCATTTGAAAAACTGCCATGGGCACGCAAGGTAAGTGTACGCCGCCGCTGGCCGGATAAGCTTGAAGTCATGATAGAAGAGCATCAGGCAGTGGCGCGCTGGAGCAGCGTGGCACTGGTGAACAGGCAGGGGGAATTGTTTCATGCCGCGTCTGGCAGTGATCTGCCGGTGTTTTATGGACCTAGTGACGGTGTGATAGAAGTGGCTTCGCAATATGACGCATTTAACAAGGTGCTGAAAACCGCGAATCTGGAAATCGTGACCCTGGCATTGACACCAAGGCGCGCCTGGCAGATTACAACGAACAACGGCATTGTGGTTGAGCTAGGCAGGGTTGATATGCAGGCGCGCTTGGAAAAGTTTGCCAAAGTTTATAACAGTACGATTGCAGGGCTGAACAAGAAAATTACTTATGCAGATTTGCGTTACCCGAACGGATTTGCGGTGCGTAAACCTACAGAAAGCGTGAAGCTGCCTGTGCCTGTCGCAGAAGGCCTGGTAATGAATGCAGTAAAAGCGGAAATCAAGCAGGCCAGTGATAAAAAATTAATCGACATAAGTAAGAAGCAAACAAGGACCGTGACCTGATTCACGGAAGGGATGAACAATGAGCAGAATCAAAGAAGATAAGAATTTAATCGTAGGCCTGGATATAGGCACCTCTAAAATTGTCGCTATCGTTGCCGAACTGCAGCCGGAAGGTACGCTGAAAGTGATCGGCCTTGGCCAGCATGTTTCACGCGGCCTTAAAAAAGGCGTGGTGGTAAATATTGAATCTACGATGCAATCCATACAGCGTGCGCTTGAAGAAGCTGAGCTGATGGCGGATTGCAAGATCAACAATGTGTATACCGGTATTGCCGGCAGCCACATCAAGAGCTTGAATTCGCATGGCATGGTAAAGATCAAGGACGCAGAAGTTTCTCAGATGGACGTGGACCGTGTTGTGGAAACAGCACGCGCAATCGCACTGCCGGCTGACCAGCAGATTCTGCATATTCTGACACAGGAGTTCATTATTGACGGTCAGGAAGATGTGCGCGAGCCATTGGGGATGAGCGGCATGAAGCTGGAAGTTAAAGTGCATATCGTGACCGGTGCCGTTGCTGCAGCACAGAATATCGTGAAGTGCATCAAGCGCTGTGGTATCGAGGTGAGTGATCTGATCCTGCAGCCGCTGGCATCCAGCCTTGCTGTACTGACGGAGGATGAAAAAGAGCTGGGTGTATGCCTCGTGGACATCGGCGGTGGCACAACTGATATTGCCGTATTCAAGCAAGGGGCTATCCGCCATACCGCAGTGGTGCCGATTGCCGGTGACCAGATGACCAATGACGTGGCGGTGGCTTTCCGCACACCGACGCAGGCGGCAGAAGAAATCAAGATCAAACATGGTTGCGCTTTGCGCCAACTGGCTGACCCGCGCGAGATTGTGGAAGTGCCGGGCGTAGATGGCCGTGATCCACGCCAGCTATCGGTACAGACCCTGGCTGAAGTATTGGAGCCGCGTATCGTTGAGCTGTATGAACTGGTGCTTAATGAGCTGCGCCGCAGCGGCATGGAAGAAATGATCGCATCTGGCATTGTCATCACAGGCGGATCTGCGATGATGCGCGGCATGGTGGAGCTGGGTGAGGAAATCTTCCATATGCCGGTACGTCTCGGTATGCCGCGTTATGTCGGCGGTTTGTCCGAGGTGATCAGCAACCCCCGCTACGCAACGGGCGTAGGCCTGGTGCTGATGGGTAAGCAGCAGCTGGAGCGCCACTTGAGCGGACAGATGGAATCAAGCTCATTCGGCAGGATTATGGACAAAATGAAAAGCTGGTTCCAAGGGAATTTTTAGTAGCAGGCAAGTGTAAAGCAGTGAAATGTAGTTCAGGCAGATGTAAATAAAGTTAAAAAGAGGAGGCATTAAAATGTTTGAGATTATGGAAAATAATTCACAGGAAGCTGTGATTAAAGTCATCGGTGTAGGCGGTTGCGGCGGCAATGCGGTTGCACACATGATTGAGAAGAATGTAGGCGGCGTTGAGTTTATCTGCGCCAATACTGACATGCAGGCTTTGAAAAAGAGCCAGGCTAAAACCGTGCTGCAGATCGGCGAGGCATTGACCCGAGGTTTGGGGGCTGGTGCCAAGCCGGAAGTTGGCCGTGAAGCTGCTCTGGAAGATCGCGATGCGATTGCAGAGCTGATCGATGGTGCCGACATGCTGTTCATCACTGCTGGCATGGGTGGCGGTACCGGTACCGGTGCCGCGCCTATCATTGCACAGATTGCAAAAGAAATGGGCATTTTGACAGTTGCCGTAGTGACCAAGCCTTTCGCTTTTGAGGGAAAACGCACTAAAGTAGCTTCTGATGGTCTAGATGAATTATCCAAGTTCGTAGATTCACTGATTGTGATTCCAAACGAAAAACTGATGGAAGTATTAGGTGAAGATGTGCCGTTCCTGGAAGCTTTCCGTGCCGCAAATGATGTATTGCATAATGCGGTATCAGGCATTGCGGAAATCATCAATTGCGCAGGTACGGTGAACGTTGACTTTGCTGACGTACGCACAGTGATGTCCGAGATGGGCATGGCAATGATGGGGTCTGCCATGGCAACAGGTCCGGAGCGTGCACGTATCGCTGCTGAGCAGGCTGTAGCCAGCCCATTGCTGGAAGATGTCAACTTAGCCAATGCGCGCGGCGTTCTGGTTAATATCACGACTTCGAGTTCTTTCAAAATGAAAGAATACTATGACGTGATGAATACGATTAAAGCCTTTACCGCAGAAGATGCAACTGTGATTGTAGGTAACGTATTTGACGAAAACATGGGCGATGGCTTACGCGTAACGATGGTGGCAACAGGCTTGACCGGCACACAGCGCCGTCAGCAAAAACCTGAGCTGCGAGTGATGCCGCAACAGGTAGTGCGTGATGGTACGACTAACCAGCCGGTATTTGTCGGCAGCACTGCCGTTATTGAGGATGAAGCACCGGCAGTATTCGGTACGAATAGTCGCCGTGCACAGGTTGAAGCGATGAAAATGTCAGGTGTGGAGGAGTATGATATTCCTGCATTCTTGCGCAAACAGGCTGATTAAGTAACGCGCCAGGAGCAGACTTGCCGATAGGCGGTAACGGGTTAGCTAAAGCGTGGTTTGGCTAAGTATGTTATTATTTGCTTGATTATTAAGATAAAAAGCTAACATGCAGAACAAAAATTCTGCGTGAGTGGCACTGTCACCGAAAGTTTTAGCTTAATTCGTGGCGTGATCTTTAAAGCAGGGCAAGGCAGTTTGCAAAACCGATAAAAGGGATTAGCCTTTAAAAGGTTTATTTGGGATATTGATATTAAGCATGTTAAAGCAACGTACATTGAAAAAAGCGATCAGCGCCACAGGCGTTGGGTTGCACAACGGCGAGAAGGTTACTCTTACCCTGCGCCCGGCTGCACCTGACACTGGCATTGTTTTCAAACGGGTGGATCTGCCTCTGCCTAATGAAATCGTGGCTACTCCTGATGCCGTGCATGACACAAGAATGTGCTCGGCGCTGGAGGCCAATGGCGCGCGCGTTGCGACTGTTGAACACATCATGTCGGCATTGGCTGGCTTGGGTGTGGACAATGTTTATATCGATGTTGATGCTTCTGAAATTCCTATCATGGATGGAAGCTCCGGCCCTTTTGTATTTTTGTTGCAGGAGGCAGGCATTATGGAGCAGCCTGCCCCTAAAAAATTCATACGCGTCAAAAAAACCGTAGAAGTGATTGAAGGCGATAAGTGGGTGCGTTTCGAGCCTTATCATGGATTTAAAATAGACTTCACTATTGCATTCGATCATCCGGTTTTTGAACAGTCAGGCAATAATGTCAAAATAGATTTTGCTGCTGACTCGTATATTAAGGAAATCAGCCGTGCGCGTACCTTTGGTTTCATGCATGAGGTTGAGTATCTGCGCTCTCATGGCTTGGCCAGAGGCGGTAGTTTAGAGAATGCAATTGTGCTGGATGAGTATCGGGTGCTGAATACCGATGGCTTGCGTTATGACGATGAATTTGTAAAACACAAGGTGCTTGATGCCATTGGCGATCTTTATATGCTGGGGCATCCTGTGCTTGGCGCCTTTTATGCGTATAAATCCGGCCATGCGCTGAATAATCAATTGCTGCGTGCATTGCTGCAAGATGAAGCCGCATGGGAATACACAACGTTTGAACAGTTGCAGGATGCGCCTGATGCATTTCAGCCGCAGTCCAGGCAGATAATGCCAGAACCGGTCTTTTAGTATCAGATCCGAAATCTGGCTGGCCTGGGAAACACTCGGGCAGTAGATGAAACAGTAAGCAAATTGTAATATCAAGAAAGGGGCGAATGAAGTGTTAATGATGCGCCTGACATTTGTGCTGCTAGTGATTGCCGCAATGGTGTTACTAGGATTATATTTGCTGTTTGATGATAAAAAATATCTGCAGTATTTCAAAAAGTTAATCAAATACTCGTTCTATTTAGTTTTGGTGGCGGCAGTGCTCTTTGTACTGCGGCGTATATTCTATGTTTAAGCAGCCAGTCAATTTCATTCGCAGTTACGCGCCAGCATTCAGCGGCCTGGCGCTGCTGTGCCTGTCATGTTTTTCTTCACCGTCACTGGCCTTGTCTGACCAGGCTTTATTCCAGCACGCGCGTGAATCATACAATGCCAAAAATGAGGCGGCGCTTGCTGATGACGTCGCTGAGCTGAATGCGCAGGAGTATCTGCTGGCGCCTTATGCTGATTACTGGCTGATGCTGTTAAGGCTGGACAAGGCGGATAGTGATGAGGTGCAGAGTTTTCTTGGCAAGTATGGTAATTTTCCGTTTGCCGAGCGCCTGCGTGGTGAGTGGCTGAAAAAGCTGGGCAAGCAGCAGGACTGGCAATTGTTTTTTGAGCAATATACCAACTATAAACGTGAAGACATTGCGGTGCAGTGTTATGCCCTGTTAGGTAAAAGCATTGCTGAAGGTGCGGGAGCCGATATTGCGGCCCAGACCAGAAAGCTGTGGATGACTACAGCAGACTTGCCATCCAGCTGCAGTCCGTTATTTGATAGCATGCAGAAAGCCGGTGCGCTTACGTCAGACGATCTCTGGGAAAGATTCAGGATGGCACTGCAGAATGGAAAACTGCCTCTAGCCAAAAGCATTGCAGGGCGCATAGCCGATTTTGATGAAACTGATCTTAAGTTACTGGATATTGCTAACCAGACACCCAAAGCCTTGCTGGATGATAAGGCCAAAGTTGTAAAAACCATTCGCAAAAAAACGGTGACGACCAAAATCAGTGCGTCGTTTAAAACCCGTGCCGGCATAGAGGCGAATCTGTTCGCGCTTGATCGGTTGGCACGCAGCAATGTGCCGGATGCGGCCGCAGTACTGGGGCAGATGCAGTACAAATTCGCCGCTGATGACCGTGCTTTTGCCTGGGGTCGGCTTGCTTATCACGCAGCGCGAACACATCACCCGGATGCGCTTGAGTATTATGCCCTCGCAAAAAATACCGGCCTGGATAAGGAACAGCTTGCATGGAAAGCCCGTGCCGCCTTGCGCATCCAGGATTGGGATGCATTGGATGCAGCAATTTCAGCAATGCAGTCAGAACAGCAGCAGGAAGGCGGCTGGCGCTACTGGAAGGCACGGGCCCTGAATGAAAGGGGATTCACTGTCGAAGCGAATAAGATACTGGGGCCTTTATCAAGAGAGCGCCATTATTATGGCTGGTTAGCAGCAGAAGATATGGAAAGCAGTATCGGGAATGTAGAGCAGGAATACAAAGTGACGGATGCCGAGGTGACTGCGGTAGCCAGCCAGCCGGCTATCAAACGCTCACTGGAACTGCAAAAGCTGGGAATGCGCTGGGAAGCAAAAGCCGAGTGGGTTTGGGCAACACGTAACTATGATGATAAGCAACTACTGGCGGCATCAGCTTACGCGATGCGTCAGGAATGGTATGACATTGCAATCACCACTGCAGACAATACGAAACAGCTGCATGATTTTAATTTACGCTATCCAACGCCTTATCGTGACTTGTTTCGTGCGGCAGCCGAGAATGAAGGGGTAGATGAGGCCTGGGTTTATGGGCTGGCACGTCAGGAAAGCCGGTTTATGCACTATGCAAAATCCGGTGTAGGTGCTGCCGGCCTGATGCAGATTATGCCGGCCACTGCGAAATGGGCAGCCAAGCGCATGGGGCTGGATGGTTATAATAATGACCTGATTCATGACCTTACAACCAATGTCGGCATCGGTACCTATTACATACGCTATACATTTGAAATGATGAATGGTCAGGCTGTCATGGCGACGGCCGCTTATAATGCCGGGCCTAGCCGTGCCAAACGCTGGATGGGGAGCGAGCCTATGGAGGCTGCAATTTATATTGAAACTATTCCGTTTGCCGAAACCAGGAATTATGTGCAGAAAGTGATGGCTAATGCACAGATGTATGCGCCCAGGCTTGGGCGATCTGTCTCAAGCCTGAAATCCCGTTTGGGGGTGATTCCGGGAACAAGCAAGCCGGAACTCGTCGTGGCCGAAACGGATGAAGAATAAACGGGCTCCTGTCACGGAGCCTGCATAAAGAAAATAAGGAAACTTAAAGGTTTAACATGCAATTAAGAAAAATATGTGTATTAGGCGGTTCAGGTTTTGTTGGTAGCAGTGTTGTCGCTAAATTAGATCAAGCCGGGTATGCAGTCACAGTGCTCACGCGCAGGCGCGACTCTGCCAAGCACTTGTTTCTGTTACCCAATGTGAACGTTGTAGAATGTGATGTGATGAATGATCAGGCATTAGCTGCCGCGCTGAAAGGTGCAGACGCCGTAGTGAACCTGATAGGTATACTGCATCAGAGCGGCAGTGCCAGTTTTGATGCGATGCATCATCAGCTGCCTGCGCGTCTTGCAAAAATCTGTGAGGCATCGAGTATCAGGCGCCTGATACAGATGAGCAGCCTGCGTGCTGATGCCCACGCACCAAGCGAATATCTGCGTTCTAAAGCTGCCGGCGAGGCTGCTTTGCAGGCATCTGTACAAAAAATCAACATTACTGTATTCCGCCCATCTGTCATATTTGGCCGTGGTGACCGTTTCATTAACCTGTTTGCTACTTTAATCAAGATTCTGCCAGTGGTACTGCTGGCGAAACCTGAAGCTAAATTCCAGCCGGTTTGGGTGGAGGATGTAGCCAGCTGTTTCGTAGCAAGTATTGACAATATTCAGGCTTACGGCCAGGTTTACGAACTGGCAGGACCTAAAGTGTATAGTTTCCGCCAGCTGGTACAGCAGGTTATGACCGCACTCGGGGTTAAGCGTCCGATTATCGGCCTGTGCAATATGCTGTCTTATTTGCAGGCTTTTATGATGGAACTGCTGCCAGTCAAATTGATGTCGCGCGATAACGTACGCTCGATGGAAGTCGACAGCGTCAGTCAGCAGCCGTTTCCTGAAGTTTTTGGGGTGGAACCGGCAAGCCTGGAGGCAATCATCCCTGAGTATCTGGTCGACTCTACCCAGCGTGGTAAATATGATCGTTTCAGAAGTTTCGCAGCGAGATAGCCTGGCGGAAATGATGCAGACCTATATCGTTGGTGGCGCTGTACGTGACGAATTGCTGGGGTTTGCGGTAAAGGATAAAGACTACGTTGTAGTCGGCAGTACGCCGGAAGCGATGTTGGCCGCTGGTTTTAAACCGGTAGGCAAAGACTTCCCGGTTTTTCTGCACCCATCAACCCGCGATGAATATGCATTGGCGCGCACCGAGCGTAAAACCGCTAAAGGCTATAAGGGATTTACGATACATGCCTCGCCGGAAGTCACGCTGGAGCAGGATCTGGCGCGGCGTGATCTGACGATTAACGCGATTGCGAGAGCCGATGACGGTCAATTGTTTGATCCATTTAACGGTGTTGCGGATATCCAGTCGAAAACGCTGCGTCATGTCAGTGATGCATTTGCAGAAGACCCGGTTAGGATCTTGCGAGTTGCACGCTTTTCGGCGCGCCTGGTAGATTTTGACGTAGCCCCCGAGACCATGGCGCTGATGCGGCAGATGGTCGAGGCCGGTGAGGTGGATGCACTGGTGGCTGAGCGCGTCTGGCAGGAGCTGGCCAAGGGGTTGATGGAAGAGAAACCGTCGCGGATGTTCGAAGTGCTGCGGGCGAGCGGCGCGTTGCAGAAAATACTGCCGGAGCTGGACAGGCTCTGGGGTGTGCCACAGCCGGAACAGCACCACCCGGAGATTGATACCGGCGTGCACGTGATGATGGTAGTTGATTACGCAGCCAGTCAGCATTTCAGTTTGCCGATACGGTTTGCTGCACTCATGCATGATATCGGCAAAGGTACAACGCCGCGTGAGCTGCTGCCTAAACACATTGGGCATGAACAGCGCAGTGCCAATTTATTAAAGGACGTATGCAAGCGCCTGCGCGTGCCGAATGACTGCAAAGAGCTGGGTGTGATGACGGCGCGCTTTCATGGCAAGCTGCATCAGGCACCGCAGATGCGCCCCGGTACCTTGCTGGAGTTTCTGATTGAGCTTGATGCCATTCGCCAGCCGCAGAGATTCATGGATTTTCTTAAAGCCTGTGAAGCTGATTCACGCGGTAGAACCGGCTATGCGGATTGCAAAACCCCAGCCGCTGAGTTCATGGTTAAAGTCTTGGAAGCCGCTGCTGCGGTAGATGCGGGTGCGGTCGCGGCAGCCTGTGAAGCGCCGGAGCAAATAAAAGAGAAAGTATTCCAAGCCAGGCTGGAAGCGGTAAAAATGGTTTGCGGATAAAACGCGCGCTGCGCAGCTTTAGCTGCGCCCGCCGTACTTGTGATTGGATTCAGATGCCCAGTGAATGCTGGATGATATATTTGGCGATAAATCCAACCAGGCCGAAAGTCAGGCCCAGGAATAAAATAAAAGTGCCGAACTTGCCAACACGGGCTTCCCAAGCCAAGTGCCCGACGATAAATACCATCAGCAGCATTAAGCCACCTACACCATAAGTCATGCCAAGCTCGGTGATCTGAGCTTCCGTTAGGCCAAAAATTGTACCTTCCAAGTCATTCTCCTGTTCAGCCAGTTATTATAGTCAAGATACTGGCTGTTCACGTATGTTATTTAATGCCTAGTTACAGCAGATTAGACAGTTGCTGCACTACAAATTCCGTCGGTTTGCGTTTAAACCCACTCTTGGCGTACTGCTGCCAGCGGCCGATGATATAGCAGATAATCAGATTGGCCTGGGCTTCAGCGTTGCCGGGCCTGCCGGATTGGGTTTCCGCAATGCGCAGGCTTTGTTTCAGCGTGACTTCAATACGGTCATAAAGCTGGTTGATGCGTAGCTGTAATTTTTCATCTTCATTCACCAGAGCATCGCCAATCAGGACGCGTGTCATGCCCGGGTTTTTTTCTGCAAACAGCAACAGCATCGTGATTGTGCGATGCACTTGACGCAAGCCTTCAGTTTCTTCGCTGCTGATTTTGTTGATGAGGCCAAAAATGGTTTCTTCAATGAATGCGATCAGGCCTTCGAACATCTGCGCCTTATTGGCAAAGTGGCGATAAAGCGCCGCCTCGGATACTTCCAGTTTTGCTGCCAGTGCTGCCGTGGTGATCTTTTCACGTTTAGGAGCTTCAAGCATTTTGGCCAGTGTTTGTAATATTTGCTGTTTGCGTTCGCCTGCCATTTTATTGTCCTTATCGAGTAGCGGTGAAATATTATGAAAACTTTGTCAAGAACGCAGTCATGCGTGACAAAGGTTTTATTATATCTTAATGTGAGTAAGTGCTAACACTGAAGAAGCGCGGTAATCCACATAACTGGGCTTATGCAGTTTTTTGCTTATCCAGACTGTTTTCATGCCTAGTCTTTTTGCGGTTTTTAATGCCTCTAGATTGTCTTCCAGCATAATGCAGTCACTGGCTTTGGCTTTGATGGTTTTAAGCAGCTGCTGGAAACCGCGCACAGAAGGTTTGGCGTGGAACTTGGTAGATTCAACGCTGAAGATCAGTTCAAAAACGTCTTCAATATCCATAATGTCCAGCACGCGCAAAGCGTAGCTGCGCGGTGCGTTGGTAAATACCAGTTTCCGCCCTTTAAGGTTGTTGAGTGTGTGGCGCAGGCGTTTAACCTGAATCACCATGTCGTGCAGGTTCTCTAGCTGGTGTGTTTCTTCAAGGAAATGGTGCGGGTCTGTATCGTGATGCCGCACCAGCCCTTTGAGCGTGGCGCCATAAACGCGCCAATAATGTTTGCGCAGGTTATGCGCCTGATTTTCGTCCAGATCAAGATGATCCATGATGTACTGCGTCATGGTCTGGTTCATGACAGGGAAAATATGTGCCGAGGCGTTATGCAGCGTATCGTCCAGGTCAAATATCCAGATTTTGGCCATGTTTTTAAAAGCTTTGGTTTAGCCACAGATGAACACTGATAAACACAGATGTAAACCAATCACTTTTAAAATATGCTGTCTGATTGCATCGATTCGAAGTTTGCTGTTCATGCTAATAAACATCACAGGTAATCCCTTATAACCATGAGCGTATAGTCGCTACAGATGAACCCACAACCCATATTCAATAGCATGAGTTATCTGTGTATATCTGTGTTCATCTGTGTTCATCTGTGGCTAAATAAGACTATTTAGCCTTAATCAACGTACCTACGCCTTCATCGGTCAGCACTTCCAGCAATAGCGCATGCTCCACGCGGCCATCGATGATATGCACGGCTTTCACGCCGCTTCTGGCTGCATCAAGCGCAGAGCTGATTTTTGGCAGCATGCCGCCTGATAATGTCCCGTCTGCAACCATGTCGTCAATCTGCCTAGGGGTTAAGCCTGTCAGCAGCTCACCGTTTTTATCCAGCACGCCGGGTGTGTTGGTAAGCAGTATCAGTTTTTCTGCGTTCAGTATCTCGGCTAGCTTGCCGGCGACCACATCAGCGTTGATGTTGTAGGTTTCGCCATCGACACCGACGCCGATAGGTGCCACGACCGGAATAAAATCACCGGTATCGAGAAAGTTGATAATACTGGGGTCAATTGCAGTGATTTGACCTACCTGGCCAATGTCGATGAATTTGGTTGGATCGTTCTTGTCTTCCATCATCAGCTTGTGTGCATGGATGAAATTGCCATCCTGTCCGGTCAGGCCAACAGCCTTGCCGCCATGACGATTGATCAGGTTGACGATCTCTTTGTTTACCTGGCCGCCAAGCACCATTTCTACTACGTCCATGGTTTCTTCGTCGGTAACGCGCATACCTTGGATAAACTCACCCTTCTTGCCGAGTTTATCCAGCATTTCATTGATTTGCGGGCCGCCGCCATGTACTACAACCGGATTCATGCCCACCAGTTTCAGCAGGACGACATCTTTGGCGAAACATTCTTTCAGATGCTCATCTGTCATGGCGTTGCCGCCGTATTTGATCACGATGGTTTTGTCGAAAAAGCGTTTGATGTAGGGCAGTGCTTCAGCAAGGGTCTTGGCTTTTTTTGCAGCAGTGGTCTGGTTTAGCATAGGGGTTCCGTCGAATAGGAGTCGCAATATTTTCTATGCCGTATTGTAACCAAAAAACAGCAGGTTTTTTTGAAAAGATTTTTGATGCCGGCTTAATTTCATTTGCAGTATTTAGCGTTTGATTTATGTCAAAGTTGAGTAGGTACGACTCCTATATTCTTGCCGCACCATCAATATTCATGATGGTTAGCTATTTCGCAAACCTGCGTTGAGTTAAGCGCACGTCAATCGCTTTAAGTTCGCCTTACGCATTAATCTTGGATTATCGCCCGGCACTTTGCAGCATTTTGCTTGTTTTATGACAGGTTTTGAGCCATGTATCGCAGGATGCCCCGTGCAATACATGGCTAGCGTTTGGCAATAATAATTATTAGGAGAATGTATATTGGCTATTACATGGACTGACGATCTTGATACAGGGATCGATGTGATTGATAAGCAGCATCGTAGAATCGTGGATTATATTAATGACCTGGAGGTAGCCAATGCCTCCGGCAATAAGGAGAGCGTAAGGCGTGTGCTGGATGATCTGGTGGATTACACGATGTCGCACTTTGCTTTTGAAGAGAGCCTGCAGGAAGAGGCCGGTTATAAATATGCCAAGCCGCATAAAAAAGTGCATGACCTGTTTGTTCGGCGCGTTAATGATTATGTAGAGCGGTTCAGGTTAGGCGAGGATGTGTCGGACGGCTTGCACCAGATGCTGACGTCATGGCTCATTAACCATATCAAGCGCGATGATGCTGACTATGTGGGCGCTGTACGAGTAAGCATGGAGCAGATTGTCAGTGATAGAAAGAAAAATAATGACGATGGCTGGTTCAGGCGTTTCTTCAAGTAGTTTTAAAAGTAGCTTCAGTTTGTATTGCACGACTGGCAGGCAGGCGCCGGAACCCCGATGGGTAACGGCGCTTTTTTATTGAAGGTGTTGCATGCCGGCGGTGCGGCAATATTCAAAGGGATTTGATGAATACCTTGGATTTGCGCTGGAAGTTGTAGAGTTTTTTCTTTTCGGCGGGCAGTCTGTCCACATTCTGTTCGGTAAAGCCGCGTTCCAGAAACCAGTGTTCGGTATGTGTAGTCAGGCAGAACAGCGTTTTAAAGCCCAGTTGTCTTGCGCGGTCTTCGCAGAAATGAAATAGTTTGTCACCGCGGCCGCTGCCCCTGTATTGAGGGTCAATTGCCAGGCAGGCAAACTCTGCCGTTTTTTCCTGATTGAACGGGTATAGAGCAGCACAGCCGATTACACGGTTATCGTGTTCCATCACCTGAAAATAGTTGATTTCCATCTCAATGCGCTCGCGGCCGCGTTTAACGAGAACGCCCTCGGCCTCCAGCGGCTCTATTAATTGCAGAATGGCGCCTACATCGTCAATATCGGCCTGGCGCATGGTTTCCAGGCCAAGTTCCGTGACCATGGTGCCAATGCCCTCGTGTGTGAACAGCTCCTGAATGATCGCGCCATCAATATGGCGGCTGATCAGATGGGTGCGCGAAACGCCTTGTTCGCAGGCGCGGACTGCTGCCGGCAGGTAATAAACAATATCTTCGGAAGTATTGATGGCGTCGTCATTGTCTGTAACGTGCTGGAGCAGGTTCTTTGCTTTTTTGGCTGTCATTTCGCGCAGCAGTTCACCGCGCAGGTTGTGTACGCCCTCTGAGTCCATCAGGAAAATGAGCTTGTCTGCATCCAGCGCAATGGCGGTGCTGACTGCGACGTCTTCAAGAGATAAATTAAATGCCTCGCCGGTCGGCGAATACCCTAACGGTGACAGCAATACCAGTTCGCCGTCATCCAGGCGTTTCTGGATTGCCGCCGCATTGACCTTGCGTACTTCACCGGTGTGCTGCAGGTCAACGCCATTTCTTACGCCTAAAGGTTTGGCGGTCACAAAGTTGCCGCTTGCCACGCGAATGTCGCTGCCGGCCATCGGCGAGTTAATCAGGCCCATGGATAGTTGTGCTTCGATTTCCACGCGGATGACACCGTTGGCTTCTTTTACCGCTTCCATCGCTTCGTCATCGGTTACGCGTAAACCGTTGGCCAGTTTGGTCTCCAGCCTGGCGCGTTTCAGGCGCTCTTCAATCTGCGGACGAGCGCCATGCACCAGCACCAGCCGGACTTCAAGGCTCGCCAGAAGGTTAAGGTCGTGTGAAAGTGTGGTAAATTGTTTTTCATTGACAACCTCGCCGCCAAAGGCAATCACAAAAGTACGGCCGCCGAACGCGTGGATATAGGGTGCTACCGAGCGAAACCAGCTTACGAACTCCTGCGGCTTCTTGACGCTGAAAGGTGCTGAATTGCTGGCGGGGCCGGTTACGGATTCCGTAAGTGCATAAAGGTAAGCCGGGGTGCAATCCAGCGCAGTGCAGATTTTACGAAGCAGCGCTTCACTGACGCCCTGAGCGCCACGTTCAATACGGGAAAGGTTGCCGCTGTCGGCGCCGGTTACACCGGCCAATTCTTGCAGGGTGATATTCAGCAGTTTGCGCCGCTTGCGTATGGATAGCCCGAGTGACATGACGTTAAATTTTGTAAATAAAACATAAATATATTTTAAAAATGTTAAATTCGCAATAAATTTATGTATTAATTTGACTTGTGTTTAAAAGTCGCCCCAAAGTAACTGCATGGCTGATATGGCAGTGAGCGCCGCAGTTTCTGTGCGTAAAATACGCGGGCCCAGCACGATAGACTGAAAGCCCTGCGAGGTGGCCAGATCAATTTCGCCGCTGCTTAACCCGCCTTCTGCGCCAATCAGAAGTTCAATGGTTGCGGTGGGTTTTGGTGTTTCGGCCAGGCGTTTTGCGCCAACAGGGTTGAGTAAAATACGCAGTGTGTTGCTGTAAGGATTCTGGCTCAGCCAGTTTGCCAGCGAGAGCGGCGGCAGCACCCTGGGTACAAAGGCGCGTCCGGACTGCTCGCAGGCAGATGCGGCGACATTTTGCCAGTGCTCGATACGCTTTTCGGCGCGGTCATGTGTGAGCTTTACTACGCTGCGCTGGCTGTTGATAGGCTGAATCTGTTTTACGCCGAGCTCAACCGCTTTCTGTATTGTGAAATCCATGCGGTCGCCACTGGAGATGCCTTGCAACAGGGTGATGTCGAGCGGAGATTCGTTGCTGATTTTTTTAGCGCCAGTAATGATTGCTGTTACTGCATTTTTTTTGATGGAAGTCAGGGTGCATTCGTAATCAAAGCCATCGCCGTTAAAAATGATGGCGCTGTCGCCAACACTCAGGCGCAGGGCGCGGGTGGCGTGCGCCGCAGCACTCTCTGAAAGCTGTATGTCTGCATTCAGTGTGAGCGGTGAATCTGTGAAAAAGCGCAGGTTAGCCATAAGTCGGGCGACTCCATTTAAAGATCGGAAAAAATGAAAACAAAAGTGATAATATCAGTGTCAATATTGCCAAGCACATTACAGTGTTGCTGTATTGTGAAAGTATAACGAATTAAGGAAGAAAAGATGGTTAGCTTGAATCCCCCGGTATGTAATTTTGGTCAGCCTGCTGTAGATTTTGATCTGCCAGGTGTGGATGGTAAGCGCTACACCCTTGCCAGCAGCGCAGGCGAGAATGGTTTGCTGGTGATGTTTATCTGCAATCACTGTCCGTATGTGAAAACCATTAAAACGCGTTTGGTGGCAGATTGCCGCGAGTTGCTGAAATATGGCATCAATACGATTGCCATCCAGAGTAACGATACTAAAAATTATCCGGAAGACTCTTTCGAACGCATGCAGGAGGAAGCGAAGCAGTTTGATTTTTCTTTTCCTTATGTGCTGGATGAAACACAAGAGGTGGCAAAGGCTTATGGTGCGGTTTGTACGCCGGATTTCTTTGGTTTTAACAAAAATCTTGAGTTGCAGTATCGCGGCCGCTTTGATGCAGCCGGACGCGGTGAACCGCCGGCCAATAATCCGCGCGACCTGTTCAATGCGATGAAGCTGATTGCAGAAACCGGGCATGGGCCAAAAGAGCAGGTGGCCAGTATCGGCTGCAGTATCAAGTGGTTTGCAGAATAATTTATAAAGGAATGACCATGACGGATAAAAAATTGAAGTGGGGCATTTTAGGTGCTGCCCGTGTGAATGAGCGTTTGCTGCCAGCCATTATCGAATCGCCTAATTCACAATTGGTGGCAATAGCGAGTCGTCGTGACGGTGCAGCCAAGGCCACTTTAGAGAAATATGCCCCCCAGGGGTTTGATTGCAGCAGCGTGCAATGCTATGACAGCCTGCTGGCCTTGATTGAGGATCCGAATGTAGAGGCCGTTTATTGCCCGATGGCGAATAATGAGCATGTCACATGGGCGATGCATGCAATCAACTCAGGCAAGCATGTGCTGATTGAAAAGCCGATGGCGCTTACAGTGGAGGATGTTGAGGCAATTGAAGCCGCGGCGATTAACAACAATGTGAAAGTGATGGAAGGCTTTATGTATCGCTTTCATCCGCAGCATGCGCGCGTGCGGGAAATTGTGGCTTCAGGTTTGATCGGTGATGTGCTTTCCGTACGAGCCAGCTATTCTTTTTTAATGCGTCCGGCGCGCATGTATCGTATTGCTAATGGCGTTGAATCAGGTGGCGGTGCGATGTGGGACATCGGGCCGTATGCGATTCATTCATTGCGCTGGTGTTTTGGTTTGGGTAATGCCGCGCAGCATTACAAGCCGCTTGAGCCGGTATCTGTGGTGGCGCATGCCAAGTTCAATGAAGCCGGTGCCGATATTGTCACCAGTGGCGTACTGGATTTTGGTCAGGATGCTGAAGGCCGTGCGCGTTTTGGTCATTTTGACATCAGCTTCGAGCGTTCGCGTAAATCCGAATACGAAATCATCGGCACTAAAGGCTGGGTCAAATGCCATGCTGCCTGGGTATTCCAGAATGATGTGCCAGTGATTTCATGGGCGCTGGAGGATGGCAAATATGCTGAAGAGCGCTTCGCGCCGAGCAATCACTTTAATCTGGAGATTGAACATTTCAGCGATAGTGTACTCAATGACAGGCAGCCGCACCTGACATTTGAAGATGCGAAAGCCAATTGCCGTGCAATCGAACTGGCATTGCAGTCTGCATTAACAGGGCGAATGATTGAGTTTTAATGTAGAGGTTCTAGCGAATTCAGGCTGCCGATAGCTGAAAGCCGTTGGTGAATGCGGTCGCATCTGCTGATTATAAAGAGACTTTTCTGATGTTCTACTTGCCGAAAAAGGCTATCTAAGCAATAATTTAGCCTTCAAGAAAAAGCGGTCTAATTTACTGGCTTTTTAGAATAGTTCATTTAAGGTTTTATTGGGTTTCTCGCCAGCCGTCATCTTTCACGCGCAAGCAGTCATCCTTATATAAGTCCTCAAGTTTTAATCATTAGGGAGAAAACAATGGCAACACGTCAAGATTTATGCAATGCCATCCGTGCGTTATCCATGGATGCAGTGCAAAAAGCTAACTCTGGCCACCCAGGTGCGCCTATGGGTATGGCTGAGATCGCAGAAGTATTGTGGAATCACAACATGCGTCACAATCCAACTAATCCAAACTGGGCTGACCGCGACCGCTTTGTGCTCTCTAACGGCCATGGCTCAATGCTGATTTACTCATTGCTGCATCTGACAGGCTACGACTTAAACATGGATGACATCAAGTCATTCCGTCAATTGCATTCACGTTGTGCAGGCCACCCTGAATATGGTTATGCGCCAGGCGTTGAAACAACAACCGGTCCATTAGGTCAAGGCATCACTAACGCTGTTGGTTTCGCGATGGCTGAAAAACTGCTGGCTGACCAGTTCAACAAACCAGGTCACGACATCGTTGACCACTACACATACTGCTTCCTGGGTGACGGCTGTATGATGGAAGGTGTATCACACGAAGCTTGTGCTTTGGCCGGTACATGGGGCTTGGGCAAACTGGTTGCATTCTGGGATGACAACGGCATCTCTATCGATGGTCATATCGAAGGCTGGTATACAGACGATACAGCTAAACGCTTTGAAGCATACGGCTGGCACGTTCAGTCAGTAGACGGTCATGATTCTGACGCGATTGATGCTGCGATCAAAGCGGCTAAAGCAGTGAAAGACAAACCATCACTGATCTGCTGTAAAACAATCATTGGTAAAGGTTCACCAAACAAATCAGGTAGCCATGACTGCCACGGTTCTGCATTAGGCGACGCTGAAGTTGCTGCAACTCGTGAAGCAATCGGCTGGCCACACGCACCATTTGAAATTCCTGCTGACGTTTACGCTGGCTGGGATCAAAAAGCGAAAGGCGCTAAACTGGAATCAGACTGGAATGCCAAGTTTGATGCTTACGCTAAAGCATTCCCGGCTGAAGCTGCAGAATTCAAACGCCGCATGGCAGGTGATTTGCCAGCTAACTGGAAACAAGCAACAGATGCATTCATCGCTGCTACCAACGAAAAAGCTGAAGGTGTTGCAACACGTAAAGCTTCACAAAATGCAATCACTGCATTAGCGCCAATATTGCCAGAGTTCCTGGGCGGTTCAGCTGACTTGACAGGTTCTAACCTGACAGCAGCACCAAGCTTCAAACACGTATCTGGTAAAGAGCCAGGTAACTACATCTCTTACGGTGTGCGTGAATTCGGTATGTTCGCGATCATGAACGGTATGGCATTGCACGGTGGCCTGTTGCCATTCGGCGGTACATTCCACATGTTCTCTGACTACGCGAAGAGTGCGCTGCGTATGGCTGCATTGATGAAACAACGTACTATCGCTGTATTGTCACATGACTCTATCGGTCAAGGTGAAGATGGACCTACACACCAACCAATCGAAAACACATCAGGTTTACGTTACATTCCTAACATGGATGTATGGCGTCCAGGGAGTTCAACTGAGACTGCAGTTGCTTGGGTAGCCGCGGTTGAGCGTAAAAATGGTCCATCAAGCCTGGTGTTGAGCCGTCAGAACGTTGCTGGTATCAAACACGATGCAGCGCAGTTTGACCTGATGCGTAAGGGTGGTTATGTATTCTCCGACGTAGCGGGTAAAGCAGACGTGATCATCATCGCTAACGGTTCTGAGCTCGACTTGGCTGTAAAAGCTGCTGCTGAGTTGAATGCTGCAGGTACTAAAGTGCGCGTGGTTTCAATGCCATCAACTAACGTATTTGACCGTCAAGACAAAGCTTACAAAGACAGCGTATTGACTCCAGGTGTTAAACGCGTAGCTGTTGAAGCTGCTCATACTGATTTCTGGCGCAAATATGTAGGTCTTGAAGGCGCAGTAGTCGGTATCGATACATTCGGTGAATCAGCACCAGGTGGTGTATTGATGAAACACTTCGGCTTTACAGTTGAGAACGTAGTTGCAACTGTTAAATCGGTGCTTTAATTTACTAGTACTGTATTGATAAGCCTAACAAGCTTAGTTGGCTAGTCTGCAAGGCACCTCAGTATGAGGTGCCTTGTTTTTTTGCAGATGCAGTGATTTAGTAATACTTGGCTTATATCAAAGCGAAGTTAGATGAAATTTAGTTAATATCTGCAGTTAGGTTTTAAAAAAATGTTTTTGGTTGTATTGTGTTCAGTAAGGCTTAAGTATTCATTACTTTTGATTTAAACGGTTATTCTCGGCTATTCAGCGCTGTTTTTAATCTTTGTGCTAACAGAATAAATTTAGGAATTATCATGGCAATTCGAGTCGCAATTAATGGTTATGGACGTATCGGGCGCAATATTTTGTGCGCGATTTATGAGCAGCAACGTAAAGATATAGAAATTGTGGCAATCAATGGATCTGCCAATCTTGAATGCACGGCACACCTGACTAAACATGACACTATTCATGGTAAATTTAAAGGTACTGTAGAAACGCTGGACGAAGATGGTAAACATTACCTGGTGCTCAATGGCGATAAAATTCGCGTGACTACCGATCGCAACCCAGCCAACCTGCCATGGAAAGAACTGGGCGTTGATGTGGTGCTTGAATGTACCGGCGCATTCCGTACCAAAGAAAAATGTCTGCCGCATATTGAGGCCGGTGCGAAAAAAGTGATTATTTCAGCGCCTGCGGATAAAAACGAATGTGACGCGACTGTTGTTTATGGCGTAAACCACGACATCCTGACTGCAAACATGAGTGTGATTTCCAATGCATCATGCACCACCAATGGCCTGGCGCCTATGGTGAAAGCGTTGAATGACAAGCTGGGCATAGAATTAGGTTTGATGACTACCATCCATTCCTACACTAATGACCAGATGCTGGTTGATGGCCACCATAAAGACCTGTACCGCGCACGTGCGGCTGCGCTGAACATGATTCCTACCAAGACCGGTGCGGCACAGGCTGTCGGCATTGTGATTCCGGAATTATATGGCAAGCTCTCGGGTTTTGCTGTACGTGTGCCTACTGCAAATGTGTCAGTGGTGGATCTGACTTTTATCCCAGGCCGTGATACGACAAAAGAAGAAGTGAACGCGATTATCAAAGAAGCTTCGGAATCAGGTCCGTTAAAAGGCATTCTGGCTTATAACACCGAGCCTCTGGTTTCATCTGACTTTAATCATACGGAAACTTCCTCTAATTTTGATGCGAAGCAAACCACAGTCATCGGCGGCAGGCTGGTTAAAGTGATGGCCTGGTATGACAACGAGTGGGGCTTCAGCTGCCGTATGCTGGATACTGCAGTGGCATTAATGAACGCAAAATAAGATATCACCGGGTAGGGGAGTTAATTATGCATTACATCAAAATGACAGATCTGGATCTGCAAGGCAAGCGTGTATTGATTCGCGCCGACTTGAATGTACCGGTAGCTGACGGGAAAGTGACATCAGATGCGCGTATCACGGCTTCAATGGCAACCATTGAACATGCACTCAAGGCTGGCGCAAAAGTGATGGTGACTTCGCATCTGGGGCGTCCGGAAGAAGGTGTATATTCAGAGGAAAACTCCCTTAAACCCGTAGTCGATGTTATCACTGCCAAGCTAGGCAGGCCGGTTCGTCTGGAGAAAGACTGGGTTGACGGCGGCTTTGATGTTGCGGCAGGTGAATTAGTTGTGCTGGAAAACTGCCGCTTTAACAAAGGCGAAAAGAAATGTGTCGATGAACTGTCACAAAAGTATGCCAAGCTATGTGATGTTTTTGTGATGGACGCTTTTGGCACTGCACATCGCGCAGAAGCAAGCACCTATGGCGTGGCGAAATTTGCGCCAGTTGCAGCGGCAGGCATTCTGCTGGTGAATGAGCTGGAAGCCCTGACTAAAGCTTTGCTGAACCCGGCGCGTCCGATGGTGGCGATTGTTGGCGGCAGTAAAGTCTCAACAAAACTCACGGTGCTGGAGAGCCTGTCCGAAAAAGTTGACCAGATGGTCGTGGGCGGCGGTATTGCGAATACCTTTTTGAAAGCGGCAGGGTTTGAAGTTGGCAAGTCGCTGTGTGAAGATGATCTGGTGCCGGTAGCGCGTGCATTAATGGACAAAATGTCATCTAGAGGTGCAGCTGTGCCGGTGGCGGTAGATGTCGTTTGCGGCAAAAAATTTGATGCGAATGAACCGGCAGTGAGTAAAGACGTTGCTTCAGTCACTGCCGATGACATGATTTTTGATATTGGCACGAAATCTGCTGATCAACTGGCAGAGATCATCAAGAATGCAGGTACTGTAGTCTGGAATGGCCCGGTAGGCGTATTTGAGTTTGACCAGTTTGGTGCAGGCACCAGAACGATTGCCAATGCGATAGCAAATACCAAAGCATTTACATTAGCAGGTGGGGGCGACACAATCGCTGCAATACAGAAATACGGTATTGAAAGTGAAGTGGATTATATTTCAACTGCCGGCGGCGCGTTTCTGGAGTTTCTGGAAGGTAAAAAGTTACCGGCGGTCGAGATACTGGAACAGCGTGCCAAAGGTTAATAGCTCCGATTATTTTGTGCTTTTAAAATGGGGCTATTAGCCCCATTTTGTTTTTAAAAACGTATAGACAGTACCGAATAATAAAAAAGGTAGAACATATTGGCATTGCGTAAAACAAAAATTGTAGCAACATTAGGCCCATCCTCCACCAGCGAGGAAATGCTCGCTCGTATGATTACGGCAGGCGTGAACGTTGTGCGCCTGAATTTTTCGCATGGCACTGCTGAAGAGCATATCCGGCGTGCTGAAATCGTGCGTAATATTGCAGCTAAACTGGGGCGTCCTGTCGGTGTGCTGTGTGATTTGCAGGGGCCGAAAATCAGGGTCGGTAAATTTGAGCTGGGTAAAGTTACTTTAAAAACCGGTGATATATTTGTACTGGATGCCGATTGTGAACTGGGTGACCAGTATCGGGTCGGCCTTGATTATAAGGCTTTACCGAAGGAGGTCGCCGATGGTGATGTCCTGTTGCTGGATGACGGCCGTATCACGATGCAGGTGGATCGGCTGAAAGGCAACCAGATTCATTGCGTGGTACTGAACGGCGGTGTGCTGTCAAATAACAAAGGCATCAATCGCCAGGGCGGCGGCTTGTCCGCAGAGGCGCTGACCAAGAAAGACCGTGAAGACATTAAAACAGCCGTTGCGCTGGAAGCCGATTACATTGCGATCTCTTTTCCTAAATCTGCATCCGATGTTGAATTGGCCCGTGCTTTGGTTAAAGAGGCAGGAGGTTCGGCCAGCATTATTGCCAAAATTGAGCGTGCAGAAGCTATTGTGGAGCTCGAAGCCATTATTGAGGCCTCTGATGCGATTATGGTAGCGCGCGGTGATTTGGGCGTAGAAGTCGGAGATGCAGCTGTGCCTGGTTTGCAGAAACGCATGATACGGATGGCGCGCGCCCACAATAAACTGGTGATTACTGCCACGCAGATGATGGAGTCCATGATTTCAAGCCCGATTCCCACACGTGCGGAAGTGTCGGATGTGGCAAATGCGGTGCTGGATGGGACCGATGCGGTCATGCTGTCAGCAGAAACCGCATCCGGCCAGTATCCGCTCGAAACAGTCGAAGCTGTGCACCGTGTGGTGATTGAAGCTGAAAAAGAATATTTCAGTGAGCATCACGCCCAGAAACTTGATCAGGTGTTTATTAAAACCGATGAGGCTGTAGCTGCAGCCGCTATTTATACGGCACAGCATTTGAAAGTAAAAGCGATTGCCGCACTGACACAATCGGGTAATGCAGCGCAATGGCTCTCACGCGCAGATGCCGAAGTACCGATTTATGCGCTTTCGCCTGATAAATTCGCACGCAGAAAACTGACCTTGCATCGCGGTGTATATCCTTACCCGATTAATCAGGAAAATAAAAACAAAGATGAGATACTGCTGGAGATGGAACAGGTTCTATTACAGCAAAAAGCCGTAGTTGCGGGAGACCTTGTGCTGCTGACTTTCGGTGAACCCATAGGCAGCCCCGGTGGAACCAATACGCTTAAAATCGTTAAAATAGGCGAGAACAGGCCTATTGTCTAGGTCGTGCACAAGCGGTTCGGCTGCTATCCGGCGTAAAAAATTAGATAAAGCTCTGCGAGCACTTTATAATACGCAATTCGATTATCGATTAATTTAGCGAATATCATAAATCCATGAGTAAACCACTGTTAGAAACCAGTATCAAAAGCCTGAAACGTATCCATCAGGGTAAAGTGCGCGATATCTATGATATCGATGCCAATACCATGCTGCTGGTGAGTACAGACCGCTTATCCGCGTTTGATGTCATTTTGCCCACAGGTATTGCCAGCAAAGGCGCAATGCTGACACAGATGGCAAATTTCTGGTTTGAGAAACTGCAGAATGTAGTGCCTAACCATCTGACTGGCATTGAGCCAACCAGCGTAGTGAAAGACGCCGCTGAGAAGGCGCAGCTGGCTAATCGTTCGGTTGTCGTTAAAAAGCTCAAGGCGTTGCCGATCGAGGCCATTGTACGCGGGTATCTTGTTGGCAGTGGCTGGAAAGAATATAAGGCAAAGGGTACCGTGTGCGGCATTGCTTTGCCTGCAGGTTTGCAAGAGGCATCCAAACTGCCTGAGCCAATCTTTACGCCCTCAAGCAAAGCTGCAGTGGGTGAGCATGATGAAAATATCAGCCTGGATGAATGCGCGGCATTGATCGGTAACGACATGGCAGCACAAGTCGCCAAAGTGGCTATTGCGCTGTATAGCCAGGCTGCGGAGTACGCATTGACACGCGGCATTATTATTGCTGATACCAAATTTGAATTCGGCCTCGATGAAAACGGCGTGCTGCATGTGATGGATGAAGTGCTCACCCCGGACTCGTCAAGGTTCTGGCCTGCCGAGAGTTACGCGGTAGGTAAGAACCCGCCTAGCTACGATAAGCAATATGTGCGTGACTGGCTGGAAGCAAGCGGCTGGAACAAAAACCCGCCGGCACCGGCTTTGCCTGATGATGTCGCGGCAAAAACCAGTAAAAAGTATATGGAAGCGTTTGAGCGTCTGACCGGAAAGCCTTTAAGCCTGGAGTAAGCCTGAGGCGATTCACAGGCAATGTCTATTGTGATCAATAAGCTCAAATTGCTGGGCAGACAGCTGAAACGCGAGTTTGCGGTATATCGGCTGGTGTTAAAACATCCGCAGACGCCGTGGATCGCTAAAGTATTTTTAGGCCTGGCGGTTGGTTATCTGTTACTGCCGTTTGATCTTATTCCTGACTTTATCCCGGTGCTTGGCCAGTTAGATGATGTTGTGATTATTCCGGTGCTGCTTTACCTGGCACTATTATTCATTCCGGAATCGATTATCCAAAGCTGCCGTGACCGGGTGATGCAAGGTGAAACCGACATTTAGCAATTTGTTACAAGACTTTTAGTATGTCTTTTGTGCGGACTTGTTATAATTGCGCCTCAAAATTAGTCGTTAATTTATTTAGTAAATTTATATTTAGGAATAAACAATGTCATTGAACAAAGTGCCAACCGGCAAAGATGTCCCGAATGATTTTAATGTGATCATTGAAATCCCGATGCAGGGTGATCCAGTAAAATATGAAGTAGATAAAGAAAGCGGCGCGATTTTTGTAGACCGTTTCATGGGTACTGCAATGCATTATCCTGCTAACTATGGCTATGTGCCACATACCCTGGCCGATGACGGAGACCCGGTTGATGTACTGGTGATTACACCGGTGCCGCTGATTCCAGGTGTGGTTGTACGCTGCCGCCCAATCGGCGTGCTGCTGATGGAAGATGAGGCTGGTTTAGATGCTAAAGTACTGGCGCTGCCAGTTGAGAAAGTATGCGGTTTATATACGCATCTGAAATCATACAAAGATGTATCAGAAGGCCGTCTTGACATGATCGCGCACTTCTTTGAGCACTATAAAGACCTGGACAAAGGCAAATGGGTAAAAATCAACGGTTGGGGTGATGTAGACCAGGCCAAAAAAGAAATTCTTGATGGTGTTAAAAACTACAATGACGCCAAAGTAAAACCAGCGTTTTAATTTGCGCTAAATAGCGAACATTAAAAAAGCAGCCTTCTTGGCTGCTTTTTTATTTGGATGAATCTATGCCGTAGCCACTCCAAACAAGCTGCCAACAACAGCAGTTGCTGCCATCGCGAGTACGCCCCAGAATGCGACACGCGATGCACCTTTGAACACGCTGGCGCCGCCGGCTTTTGCAGCTAGCCCACCCAGAGCAGCTAGAAAGAACAGAGATGTCGCTGCAACGTAATAGATGACATTGCTGGTGGAAGTCAGGATAACGACTAGTAACGGAAGTGCTGCGCCAAGTGCAAAGGTCCCGGCAGACGCGAGCGCCGCCTGCACCGGTTTTGCGTTCATCGTGTCAGTAATGCCCAGTTCGTCACGTGAATGTGCTGCCAGCGCATCATGAGCAGTAAGCTGTATTGCAACCTGGCGCGCTAACTCCGGCGTTAGTCCGCGTATAGTATAAATTCCGGTCAGTTCATCCAGTTCATGTTCCGGTTGTGTGGCAAGTTCTTCGGTTTCACGGGCAATATCTGCGGCTTCCGTATCTGCTTGTGAACTCACGGAAACATACTCGCCTGCTGCCATCGACATGGCGCCAGACACGAGGCCGGCAACGCCAGTGATGAGAATTGTCTGGTGAGATGCGCCGGCAGAAGCAACGCCAATGACCAGGCTGGCGGTGGAGACTATGCCATCATTAGCGCCCAGAACGGCTGCTCGCAGCCAGCCGATGCGATGTGAACGATGGAATTCTGAATGCCGCATGTGAGTGCCTCTGTTATTGAATTGCGTTAATGATAGCGAAGTGCTGATTTCTGTATTTTAACTGTTTGTCTTGCTTTTGGTTTATTCATTTAACTGTAAAAAAGGCGGTCAGGGCCGCCTTTTTTACAGTTACGTCAGTGCCTTGTTTAAAGCTAAAGTAGCGGTACGATCAGCAATGCCACAATGTTGATGATTTTAATCAGCGGGTTAATTGCAGGGCCTGCAGTGTCTTTGTACGGGTCACCAACCGTATCGCCGGTCACCGCTGCCTTATGGGCATCTGAACCTTTGCCGCCGTGATTGCCATCTTCAATATACTTTTTGGCATTATCCCAGGCGCCACCACCGGTACACATTGAAATCGCGACAAACAAGCCGGTAACGATCGTGCCCATAAGCAGGCCACCCAGTGCTACCGGACCCAGCAACAGGCCGACAGCAACAGGCACCGCCACCGGCAGTAATGATGGAATCATCATTTCCTTAATTGCCGCTGTGGTCAGCATGTCTACAGCTTTACCATACTCCGGCTTGGCCGTGCCTTCCATAATGCCTTTGATCTCGCGGAACTGGCGCCGCACTTCTTCAACCACCGAACCTGCGGCACGGCCAACGGCCTCCATCGCCATGGCTGCGAACAGGAATGGGATCAGCCCGCCAATAAACAGGCCGATAATGACCATGGGGTCGCTCAGGTCGAACTTGACTGCGATGCCGGCACCTTCAAGTTTGTGGGTGTAGTCCGCAAACAGCACCAGTGCCGCCAGGCCGGCCGAGCCGATTGCATAGCCTTTAGTCACGGCTTTGGTGGTGTTGCCTACCGCATCGAGCGGGTCGGTTACATCGCGCACATTGCTTGGCAATTCCGCCATTTCTGCAATGCCGCCTGCATTGTCGGTAATCGGGCCGTAAGCATCCAATGCCACAACGATACCTGCCATGCTGAGCATCGAGGTTGCCGCAACGGCAATCCCATAAAGGCCACCCAGATGATAGGCGGTCCAGATGGCGATACACACCGATATGACAGGCAAAGCCGTTGATTTCATTGAAACGCCGATACCGGCAATGATATTGGTGGCGTGACCTGTGCTGGAAGCCTGTGCAACGTGACGCACAGGGGCGTAATCAGTGCCGGTATAGTACTCGGTAATCCAGACTAGCGCTGCGGTGAGCACCAGGCCGACCGCACATGCGCCGAACAGCTGGTTGGCGGAGATGGCCAGGTCGCCGGCCATTAAACCTTCAGGGAACATTTTCATTGTGACAACATAAAATGCGCCCAATGAAAGTATGCCGGCTACAGCCAGGCCTTTATACAAGGCTGGCATTACATTTTTCATGCCAGGCGATGCTTTAACAAAGAAACAGCCGATGATGGAGGCTACTATCGATACTGCGCCCAGCAGTAACGGATAAAGCACGCCGTTTGCACCTGATGTCGTAATGAGCAAGCCGCCTAGAACCATCGTCGCGATCAAGGTGACTGCATAAGTCTCAAACAGGTCGGCGGCCATGCCTGCACAATCGCCTACATTGTCGCCGACGTTATCTGCGATGACCGCCGGGTTGCGCGGGTCGTCTTCCGGGATCCCGGCCTCGACCTTGCCTACTAGGTCTGCGCCTACATCAGCGCCCTTGGTAAAGATGCCACCGCCCAGGCGTGCAAAGATTGAAATAAGGGATGAGCCGAATGCCAGGCCGATGAGCGGGTTAAGGTCAGTTGCGGCTTCGCCGCCCAGAAATGCATAAAAACCGGTAACTCCCAGCAAGCCTAAACCTACTACCAGCATCCCTGTAATTGCGCCGCCTTTGAATGCAACATCCAATGCAGGGCCTATGCCTTTGGTTGCAGCCTGAGCAGTGCGCACGTTGGCTTTGACGGATACATTCATGCCGATAAAACCGCATGCGCCTGAAAGCACTGCGCCGACCACAAACCCTATTGCGGTGGTGGCGTTGAGGAAAATGCCGATTAGAATTGCCAGTATGATACCGACGATTGTGATGGTTTTATATTGACGGGCCAGATATGCGGCAGCCCCTTGTTGAATTGCGCCGGCGATTTCCTGCATGCGGGCGTTGCCTGCGGGTAAACCTGAAATCCATTTGCTCATAACTGCTCCATACAGAACCGCGAAAATTGCGGCACCGATGGCAACCATTAGTTCGACTGACATGACTTCTCCCTATCTATATTTTTATCAATTACGTTACTCAGAAAACTGCTGTAAAACGTTGAAATAAAACTAGTATATGAAACCAGGTACAAAACATTTGTTGCTGCTTGAAGCGGAATACAGTAAAGCTGAATCGAGGATATTTATTGCGGTAAGAACAATGTTTGCGGCGGATAGCTCCTTATGGTTTTACAGTGTAAATAAATTGTAACATTAGCGCATTATTGCATTATTAAACCGCACCCACAATAGAACGGCCATCATGGCTGCCGCGCAGGACGATGTTGTATCAGTCAGCGCTTTTGTAAAGTTTATCCAGTGCATCGCCTAATGCGGTACCAGCCAGTTTTACACTCAGCTCCTTCAGGCTGCTGACGGCCGCCGGAGTAAGCTTTCTGGGCGGTTTATGCTTGGGTTGCGGGCTAGATTTTACTTGCACTTTTACGCGAATTGCAGTAACTTCACAAACTTGCTTTTGTAGCTGAATCAATAAGCTAGGCAGCAAAAGCTTAATTTTTGCCGCGACCACGCTGTTGTCGGCATATACGTTTAATTGCTTGTTCTTGATGCTGCTTGCGCGGCTGAATTTAGCCAGGTTATCCGGAGCGATTGCATTCCAGATTTTTTGTGCAGCCTGTGTTTCTTGCGTGCGCGTATGCAGTGCGCTTAGCTCAGGATTTTTAAGCAATGTATTAAATCGTTGCATGGCTGTTTATATAATGCCTGTAATGATCAGGGGTAGTATGAATATCATTTTAGTCTCAAATAATATGGCGAAAGCGAAAACGCTTTCTGTGCTGCAAGTGAGTATGGCCTTGGCAGCACTGGTGTTTTTGCCGATTTTAATCGCAATGATGCTAATTGTGCCACAGCAGCCAAGCGCACAACAGGGCTCAAAGTCATTAATACCTAACCATTTGCGATTTTCTTTCAATAATCCGCAAAAACATCTTGATGCCTATGCTTTGCAGTTGGGCGAGCTGCAGGCGCGTATGATGCGTCTGGATGCGCAAAGTGAACGGCTGGCGAAGCTGGCAGGTGAAAAAAGCCTTGCGCAGGATAGCGCAACAGGCAGTGAGAAGTCACCCAGGTCCTTGCCAAAGCCTGAATTAGGCAGCCCGGTTTCCAGCCTGACCGGCACCGCAAATCGCGGTGGCCCGCTAGTCAGGAGCGGCCCGTTATCTGAAATGGAGTTACAGGCCAAGATTGCTGAATTAATGAATCGAATCGAATTCAGCACTGAGCAGCTCAGCAGTATTGAAGCAAAATTGTTGCAGCAAAGTGTCCTGAAAGATACCTTGCCAAACAGCAGCCCGGTAGCCGCAGCATTTAACTCCTCCAGTTTTGGCTGGCGTATAGACCCTTTTAATGGGCATAAAGCGTTTCATGAAGGACTGGATTTTACAGCGGCGGCGGGCACGCCTATTTTTGCAGCGGCTGGCGGCATCGTGTCAACTGCCGAGCAAACCCCTGATTATGGTAAACTTGTAAAAATCGATCACGGATCCGGGCTGGAAACACGTTATGCGCATGCTTCCAGGCTTTATGTCAGAGCCGGTGAGCGGGTTGAAAAAGGCCAGAAGATTGCAGAAGTAGGCAGTACCGGGCGATCAACGGGGCCGCATCTGCATTATGAGATAAGATTGGCGGGCAACCCTTTGGATCCGAGGAAATATCTTAAAGCGAGCAATTAACAGTACAGGTAATAAATATAGTTTATAGGCACAGTAATCCAGAAGGCAGAAGCAAACTCACTAACATTAGTATGTTTAACAATTCTCCAGTATTTCAAAATTACAATCCCATATTCGATTCATACACTAACCACAAAGTTTTATCCTCTAGCGGAAAGTCACTCATTTCATGATCTCCACGTTGTTCAAAAAATTATTCGGTAGCCGTAATGAAAGGCTTGTTAAACAATATGCGCAGAAGGTTCAGCAAATCAACGCGCTAGAGCCGGCAATGCAGGCGCTGAGTGATGAGGCGCTTAGGGCTAAAACCGAGGAATTCAAACAGCGTTACACCAATGGTGAAAGTCTGGAGAAGCTGCTTCCGGAAGCATTTGCCGTCGTGCGTGAAGGCAGTCGCCGCGCTCTGGGCATGCGCCATTTTGATGTGCAGTTGATCGGCGGCATGGTGCTGAACGCAGGAAAAATCGCTGAGATGCGTACTGGCGAAGGCAAAACCCTGGTGGCAACATTGCCAGCTTATCTGAATGCCTTAAGCGGCAAGGGCGTACATGTGATTACCGTGAATGATTACCTGGCGAAGCGTGATGCGGAATGGATGGGTAAGCTTTATAACTTTTTAGGTTTATCAATCGGCATCAATCTGTCACAGATGACCAATGAAGCCAAGCGTTTGGCATACGCGGCGGATATTACTTACGGTACCAATAATGAGTACGGTTTTGATTACCTGCGCGATAACATGGTTTACGGCGCAGAAGAGCGTGTACAGCGCAGCTTGAATTATGCGCTGATCGATGAGGTGGATTCGATCCTGATCGATGAAGCACGTACGCCTTTGATTATTTCAGGCCAGGCCGATGACAGCGTTGCGTTATATACCCAGATTGACGCTGTGGCTGCAAAACTGGTTGCACAGGCAGAAGAAGAAGGCGCGGGCGATTTCTGGGTAGATGAAAAAGCCCAGAACGTAGTGATGTCTGAACAGGGACATGAACATGCTGAAGCCTTGCTGGCAGAAGCCGGCTTGCTGGTGGAAGGTTCGAGCCTGTATGAAGCCTCCAACATTACCCTGGTGCATCACCTGTATGCATCGCTGCGTGCACGTAACCTTTACCACCGCGATCAGCATTATGTCGTGCGTGATGGTGAAATCGTGATTGTGGATGAATTCACTGGCCGTATGATGGCTGGCCGCCGCTGGTCTGATGGTTTGCATCAGGCGGTAGAGGCGAAAGAGGGCGTGGAAATTCAGAAAGAGAACCAGACGCTGGCATCAATTACTTTTCAGAATTATTTCCGTATGTACGCGAAGCTGTCGGGCATGACGGGTACGGCTGATACTGAGGCGTATGAATTCAACCAGATCTATGGCCTGGAAACGGTGGTGATTCCGACGCACCGCCCGATGCAGCGCAAGGATGCCATGGATAAAGTATATCGAACTGCCCGTGAGAAATATGCGGCAGTGATTGAGGATATTAAAGGCTGTCAAAGCCGTGGCCAGCCGGTGCTGGTCGGTACGACTTCGATTGAAAATTCCGAGCTGATTTCACGATTGCTGACAGAGGCAAAGCTGGAGCATCAGGTGTTGAATGCGAAACAGCACGAGCGCGAGGCGCAGATTATTGTGCAAGCTGGCCGTCCGGGAGTGATCACAATTGCGACCAATATGGCTGGCCGTGGTACGGATATCGTGCTGGGTGGTAATCCTGAGCCGGAAATCGCTGAAGTTGAAGCGGATGCCGCTTTAACAGAAGCCCAGAAAGCTGCGCGTATTGAACAGATCAAGGCCGAATGGAAAGTTCGTCACAACGGTGTACTGGCATCAGGCGGTCTGCATATCGTAGGTACTGAACGCCATGAATCACGCCGTGTGGATAACCAGTTGCGCGGCCGTTCCGGTCGTCAGGGTGATGCGGGCTCCAGTCGCTTCTATCTATCACTTGAAGACCAGCTGCTGCGTATTTTTGCTTCTGACCGTGTATCTGCCATTATGGGCAAGCTGAACATGCCGGATGGCGAGGCGATTGAGCATCCATGGGTGACGCGCGCGATTGAGAATGCACAGCGTAAAGTTGAAGGCCGTAACTTTGACATCCGTAAGCAATTGCTTGAGTACGATGACGTCGCGAATGACCAGCGTAAGGTGATTTATGAGCAGCGCAATGAGCTGCTCGAGGCAACCGATGTAGGCGGAACCATTGCTGCGATGCGTGAAGATGTATTGCTTAATATGATCGCTACGCATATTCCACCTGATAGCGTTGAAGAACAGTGGGATGTGCCGGCACTTGAGCGCGAACTGAAAGCAGAAACCGGCTTGGAACTGCCGCTGCAGAAAATGCTGGAAGAGAATCCGGATATTCACGAGGAAACGCTGCGCGACTTTATACTGACTGAAGCCAACAAGGCTTATGCAGAGAAAGAAGAACAAGCCAGCCCAGAAATCCTGCGCCAGTTCGAGCGTTCAGTCATGCTGCAGAGCGTTGATAACCACTGGCGTGAGCATCTGTCTGCTTTGGATCATTTACGCCAGGGTATTCATTTGCGCTCTTATGCGCAGAAGAACCCCAAACAGGAATATAAACGCGAGGCATTTGAACTGTTTGAAGGCTTGCTGAACACCATTAAAACTGAAGTCACCAAAGTGACCATGCTGGTGCAGGTGAAAACAGAAGCGGATGTCGAAGCGGTTGAAAGACCGGTAGAAGTTGAAAACGTGCAATACCAGCATGCTGATTATGATGAAGCGCTCGGCGTAACCGCAGCTGCTGACGATGCAGCTTCAGCTGCACAGCCTATGGTGCGTGACGGTGTCAAAGTCGGCCGTAATGATCCATGCCCATGTGGTTCCGGCAAGAAGTATAAACAGTGCCACGGCGTATTAAGTTAATCGGTGTATTAAGTTAATACAGAATATCAATTTGTTATAAGTGAAATAGTATGTCTGAAACTGTACAAGAAGAAGTTCAATCGCCTTGCATCGGTGTATGCAGTATTGATGAAACCTCTGGCTATTGCCAGGGATGTTATCGTACGGTTGAAGAAATCAAAGGCTGGTGGGATATGAGCTCACCGGAGCAGGCTAAACTGGTTGCAGATCTGGAAGAGCGCCAGAATCAGGCTGTCAGTTTCGATTAATGCTTAGATAAGCTGTTGTGCCGCAGCAGCTTATCTATGGCATCTTCTGCGCAGGTGTCAATCCTGATAATCTCTCCAGGCTCGGTAACCGATATTGCCTGTGCTGTCTTGAGCTGGTGCTCCAGCACCGTTAATGTTGCTTCCGATGCATCGTTGCCGGATTTCTGCCGCGCGCTGACGCGCTGTTTTAACTCCTGTTCTGGCGCGTAGAAATCCAATATTAAAAAATCCACCTGTTTTTTCGCAGCCAACTCTGCAAATAACCCACGCTGGCTGGTTTGTAAAAAAGCAGCATCTATCAATACCGTAAAACCTGCATCTAAAATTGACGATGCGAGTTCGGCCAGCCTGTGATAAACAAACTGTACGTTTTCGGCTGTGTAAGCGCCCTGATTCACCTCGTTGTCAGCGACTTGGCTGGCGGTATCCATGAGGCGCTTGCGCTCAACATCCGAGCGCAGGTGTATCATGCCCAGATGCTCTGCCAGCAGGGTACTTAATGTCGATTTTCCGGAGCCTGAGTAGCCGTGTGTAATCAATAGCCGAGGTGTCTCCGGCTGGCTGTAATTCTCGGCAAGGCCTGCGTAACTTTCCGCCTCGTGCAGATCCTGCTGGTTCTGATGCTGCTGCCAGCGCAGCAGCGCTACCTTGCAGCGTACCAGCGCTCGATAGACCAGATAGTAAGGTAGTAGAGTGATTCCAGCGTAATCGCCGTTTTTGCTCAGATAGTGATTCAGAAAACGGTAGGCGAGCTGGTCAAGGCCACGTTGCTGCAGATCCGTGACGACAAAGGCAATCTCGCTGATCACATCGATCCAGTACAGGCCGGGATTGAATTCAATTCCATCGAATGGCGTTACCTGGTGATTAATCAGCGCAATGTTGCCCAGGTGCAGATCGCCGTGGCATTCGCGTACAAAGCCATGTTTCTTGCGCAACTCTATGAGTCTGCTGTGTTTGAGTAAGGTCTTATCGCCCCATTGTGCTAATTTCGATATCTGCTCCAACAGTGTTTTATGATGGATCAGCGGTTGAATGTTGGTCACGTTGCCTTGAAACCAGTGATGGATTTCCTGCGGGGTGCCAAAACGATCATTGGCAGTGTCTGAGCTGGCATTATGATGGAAATTGGCGATCAGTTCGGCAAGCTGGTCAATGATGTCGGAATTGAGGCAGCCTTTGTCCGCGATACGGCTTAATAACTGGCTACCGTCAAATTGCTTCATGCGTACGGCATATTCGATGATTTCGCCACTGCCGTTAATTTTCGCGGTCTGCGGTGACCCGGTTATCGGCACGACGTCCAGATACAGGTCCGGCGCGAAACGGCTGTTAAAGCGCAGCTCTTCCTTGCAGTAGAAGTGTCGCTTTTCCAGAGTAGAGAAATCAAGGAAATCAAACTGGATGTTTTTCTTGATTTTGTAGGCATATCGGCCAGTGAGCAGCACCCATGAAATATGGGTTTCAATCAATTCAATTTTGGCTACTGGGTGCGGATAAGCCGCGGGGTCTAGTAATGCTTGAATCAAACTCAAGGCTGCACCTCTGTGATATGGTTTTAATCATGCGTGCCGATAATCACGCCCTGAATCCTGAGGTCTTCCAATATGGATAGCCCGAATTCAATGATACTCTCAGGCTGTGGATGTTGTAACTCTTTTGCGAGCAGGGTAAGCGCCTGTTTGCCACTGATGGCATTATTTTGCAGAAGCGAGATCAATCGATAAGTGACAGCATTCAGTTCTATAAACTTTACATCGTCGCTCGCATTGCGAAACACCAGTAGCCGGGTGCTTTCCGGCTGCCTGGGTTTGTGGCGCGGGGAAATTTTATGCACTGCATATTCATAACTCAGCAGGCGCATTGTAGACGCAAAAACTGGCCTGCCATTGCCCAGGTCGTCATCAGGATGAGTCTGTTCTATATTGGCAGCTTCCGCTGAGGCTACTGATAACTCTATCCACTCGTAATGGCACAGGCTGGTGAAATAGGGGGGCAGTTGTTGCTGCAATCGAGTCTCTGCTGTATGCAGAAACTCGATAAACTGTTCAGGAATTTTACGAAATAATGGGCTGCTGGCGGAGTAGTCACGCATAAAAGCCTGATTAAGTTTTAACCACTGGCGTTTGCCAAGCACGCTGCGTGCAACAGGAAAGCAGGCAGAAACTGATTCGAATAAGTTATTGAACACGATTTCTTCGTACACCGCCATACGCTCATCCGGCACGCCTGCAAGCGGCGGTTGATTATGCGGGTCACGCAGACGAGCTGTGAATGCCAGTTGATAACGCTGAAAGCCAGGTAGTTCTGCCATCATGGCCTCCATTATCCTGCCAGCAGTTCCGGTGATTGATGAAACGCAGTAAAGCGGTGGCCGGCTTTGTCCTGGTAATCGGCTATTTTATTGATTTCATGCATTAATACGCTGAGCGGCGGTATGTTGTTGTCGCGCTCCAGTAACGTGGGAAAGGCGCCAAACAGGCGGTAGGCATCTTCCAGCAAGTCCCACACCGGGTCAATGACATTTTCTCCATGAGTATCGACCAGCAGATCAGGTGTTTGCCGATAATGGCCTGCCATATGGCTGTAAATAATGCGATCACCCGGAATGCGGCGCAGGAACGCATGTGGGTCAAAGCCGAAATTGACACTGTTGACGTAAATATTATTAATGTCGAGGTGCAGCAGGCAGTCAGCTTCGGTGACCACTGCCTGAATAAAGTCGATCTCGCTCATTTCAGAAATCGGTGCGGCCACATAAAATGAGGCATTCTCAACCCCAATGCGCTGCCCCAGAATGTCCTGGGTCTGGCGTATGCGCTGCGCAACGTAATGTACGGCTTCTTCAGTGAAAGGGATCGGCAGCAGGTCATAAAGGTATCCTTGCTTGCCTTTAAAGCCATCGGTACAGTAACTCAAATGCTCGGTATAAACCGGTATCTGGTATTGGTGCAGGAATGTTTTAACCTGATGCAGAAAATCTACATTGAGCGGGCTCGGCCCACCTAAGGACAGGCATAAGCCATGACACACCACAGGGTAGCGCTCAACGAACCAGTCCAGTTGTTTGGCAGCCTTGCTGCCGGCGCTGATCCAGTTCTCCGGCGCTATCTCCACGAAATTGATATTGGCTAGCTGCGCTTGTCCGTACAGCGACTGAATCTGGGGTATCAGCTCGCGCTTAAGCCCCAGACCCGTGCCTTGTATCTGGCTGATGATTGCCATGGATAGTCGTTAGAATAGCAACTGTAGCAGTTATTTCTTCTCGCCGCCGCATTTACCCTCGTGGGCTTTTTCAGCGCTACATTTACCTTCAGTGGCTTTGTCGCCGCCACATTTACCTTCGTGGGCTTTTTCAGCGCTGCATTTGCCTTCAGCGGCCTTTTCGCCGCCACATTTGCCTTCTTTCGCTTTTTCGGCGCTGCATTTGCCTTCCGCTACTTTTTCAGATTTTTTCATGTTAGCGCCGCATTTGCCGGTACCACATTTGCCATCTTTAGTTTTGGTGCTGCTGTCAGCCACCTGATAGCCGCTGGACAGGGATTTCATCGCGAAAGGGTTTTCTGCTGCGTTGACGGTGGTTGCAGCGATAGATAACGCAAAAGCACTGCCGATAGCTAGAGAAATCGATTTTTGAGTTTTGTTCATTTTAAGTTCCTTCAATATAATTAAAAACAGTCAGGGTTTGATTCAACAGATTCGGCATTTATTCTTGATCAGATTCAATCGTATGCAAAATTCTGTTTTTTACGTCCAGCGGTAGCTTTATAGTGCTGTCGTGCTCTATGCCATACCTGATCCGGTGCAGGGCAGTACGCAACATATTAAGTTGACGCTTGAACTGTGTGCATGGATTGCATATTAAAAGATGCAGCTTCAACTGCAACTTTTCTGACCACGTCAGCGGACGGTCTAAAGATTGTGAGATGAGCTTGCTGGCTTGTTTACAGGTAAACATGCTATTTCACGTAACCTATGACCAATTTAACTCTAAACATTTTCTTAATCCCATCCGCGCTCTATATAACATTACCCAGGCATTGGTCGCGCTAATATCGAGTTCCTTACAAATATTTTCATTTTCCAGCTCGTGCACGTCACGCAACATGAAAATGGCTTTTAATTTCTTGGGTAATTTGCTCAGGCAGTCGTCCAGCACAGCCAAAAACTGTTTCTGTTCAAGGGCGTTGTCCGGCATATCCAGTGTCTGCGGTTTGTCGAGCCAGTGACCGGATTTGTCGAAAAAATCATCCATGCTGTGTTCTGAGGCATCGAGGTCAATTAAATCCGAAACCGGCTGCTCGCGTATCTGCTTACGCTGTGAATCGATTATCTTATGTTTCAGTATGCCGGTAAGCCAGGTTCTGGCTGAGGAGTCGCCCTCAAAACTATTGTTCCTGATGGCGGCGAGCATGGTTTCCTGCACTGCGTCTTCAGCGAGATGCGGATCTCTTAATCTTGCCAGCGCAAAGCGGTACAGGTAATCACCATGCGCATTGAGCCAGTCGTTGAGATTGTTTTCTGCCACTATGCTTTTCCAACCTTTTCATTCAGCAGCCCAAGGTAATGGGCTGAGTCCAAAGGAATATTATTGCGCTGTGAATGCCAGATTGTTTCTGCCAGGCATTCCAGCAGGTCATGTTGCGCGCTGTGTTTGTCGCCGTGTTTTTCGACTAATGTAGCATAGACTTGACTGATGCCGATAGGCTGATTGATGCTGATCTGCTCGATGACCGAAAGATGCAGGCTGATGTGCAGGAACGGATTGGTTTCTCCCATCTCAGGAAAATACTGCTGGCTCATATAGCGTTCGGGCGCATCCAATATCGCATGGTATTCGGGGTGCATCTGTATAACCTCAACTGCAATTTTTTCCAGGTCCGTCAGCGTAGCTTTCTGTTTTAATTTGGCCCATGCATCAAATAGGAATTGGCGTGCCTGGTCTCGACTAGGATTGTATAAGCTCATATTGAACACCGGTTGTGTAAGTTGTTGATGTGATTTAGGCGGTTGAAAATAATGAGAGTACCGCAGAGTAAGGTAAGAGGCGGTTGTTGCCGTTAATGTAGGCAATCTCACCATTGCCATAAAAGCCTAATAGCGGCATGGCAGGAAAAGTTTTTGTGATGACTTTGAGATCACGGTCTACCCCATTGTAAAAATACGGCCCTCTTCCCAGGCAGGAAAACATCAGGCCGAAATCTGGCTGGCTGCCAAGTTCACCGGTCAGGCTGTCCGTTAATATCGTAATATCGGCCTCGGCCGCAGTGGTGGCACGTAAAGACCAGCTCAGGAATTGGCCAGGTTGTAATGGCTGTGCCAGGGTGATGCTGCCATTATCCTCATCGCAGCTGATGATTGTGGTTTGATTGAAATTACCCTCCGAGATCGCTTCTGCACTATCGGCATACAAAGCGACGATCAGGTGTAACGGTACGGCTTCATCATTCTTGCTATGCGCTTTCCAGGATTTCTGTAGCCCATTCAGCGGCGACTGGTGGTTGAGTTGTAACAGGTCGAACTGATTAACTTGCTGAATCTGCTGCGGCTGCGTTAGCAGCTGCACGCCATGAGAAGTGCCGGTGGCCACTTTGACGCCGGAAAAAAACGCTTCGACATAGCCCGATACCTCACCTTTGGCATTCTGCCAGACAGAAAACGGGCCTTGGCCAATTGCATCTCCAGATACACCGCCATAACGCTGGTTGCTGTTATTGAGCCAGATGCTGTTGATAGCGTTGGGCGCGGTAAGCGTAAGCAGTGGCTGGTTGCTGGTGTTTCTGTTTGGCAATTCCAGCGAAATGTCGCCGCCGAAAACCATTGCCGCCGCTGCCGGTGCATCCAGTACCCAATCCTCTTCGGTAAAAATCCCGGTTGCAGAGCAGCCCATCACCTGCATGCAGTTAGCCGCTTTGGCGGCAGCTTTGATTGCCTCCTGCGGGTTTCCGGCAAACTCTGAGGTGAGCAAAAGCAGTACGCTGTTTGCGATGCTGATGTCAGCTTTCTGCATGGCATTGGCAACAGCCTTTGCTGCTAAATCCGCGGAGGCTTCTTTGCCCAATACGATGCTGGTTGCTACCTTCATTTTTGATTCCGCAAGCTAGCGTCAGGCACAGGGTTGAATTCTTTTGCCTTGTATTCGCACAAATCTGCAATGCAGCATTGGCCGCATTTTGGTTTACGTGCGGTACAGATATAACGGCCATGCAGGATTAATAGGTGATGCGCATCTTGCAAGAATTCTTTTGGAATGGTTTTGAGGTACTTTTTTTCGACTTCCAGTACGGTTTTTCCGGGAGCGAGGTTAATCCGGTTGCCTAATCTGAACAGATGGGTATCCACGGCTATCGTAGGCTCGCCAAAAGCCGTGTTCAGTATGACATTGGCTGTTTTGCGGCCAACACCCGGCAGAGCCTCCAGTGCGGCGCGGTTGTGAGGCACCTGTGACTGATGCTCAGTAATGAGTTTCTGGCAGGTCAGCAGTATGTTTTTAGCTTTTGCGTGATAAAGGCCAATCGACTTGATATAACTTTCCAGCCCGTGCAGGCCAAGCGCCAGGATTGTTTCTGGTGTATTGGCAACGCTGAACAGTTTTTCTGTAGCGATGTTTACACCTTTATCTGTGGCCTGCGCTGACAGGATTACCGCGATCAGCAGTTCGAAGGTACTGCTGTGCCGTAGCTCGGTAGTCGGGTCGGGAATAGCAACGCTTAAGCGTCTGAAAATTTCAAGGCGTTGCTGGGCATTCATGAATTAGCGCAGATTTTAGTGATTGAGCACTGGCTTTAGGTTGTTTTCCGGAGCATCGGTTTTTTTAGCATTTCTGACCTCGGCCCAGTTACGCAGTGCGATCAGTGCGCCTAGGCCTAAAAAAGCCCCGGGCGGCAATATTGCGAGTAAGAAACCATGGTAATCAGGAATTACGGTTAATACAAATTGTTTTGCGGCTGGCCCGAATACCAGATCCAGGCCGGAAAATAGCGTACCTTTGCCTATGACTTCACGCATACCGCCCAGTAAGCCTAATACCAGCGTTAAACCTATGCCCATCATGAAACCATCAAGCACTGAGGGTACGAAAGTGTTTTTGGCCGCAAAAGACTCAACGCGTGCTAATACAATGCAATTCACCACGATGAGCGGAATGAATATACCCAGTACTTTATGCAGCGGGTGAGCAAAAGCGTTGATGGACATGTCGATGACACTGACCAGCGCAGCAATCACCAGGATAAATACCGGCACACGAATTTCGCTGGGCACCAGTTTACGCACCGGTGAAACAGCACCGTTCGAGGCTGCCATGACCAGTGCGGTGGCCAGACCTAAACTGATGCCATTGACTGCGGTTGTGGTGACTGCCAGCGTGGGGCACAGGCCTAGTAGCTGCACAACGCCCGGGTTTTGCTTCCAGAGCGCGTTAACGGTGATTTCTTTGTAGTTGCTCATGCTTAATCCTTATGTCCGGATTCGTGTTCTGGTAATGACTGTTGTGTCGGTTGCGCTTGCAGCAGTTCGCGGTTTTTTTCATAAAACTGCAATGCCTTTGCAACCGCCTTTACAACCGCACGCGGCGTAATGGTTGCCCCCACCATGTAATCGAACTTGCCGCCGTCTTTTTTGACTTTCCACTGTTCAGCAGGTGTTTTTTCGACAGATTCATTATCAAATAGTTTTATCCAGCTGCCATGTGCAATATCAATGTAGTCACCCAGCCCCGGTGTCTCTTTATGAGTAAGCACGCGCACGCCACTCACTGTGCCGTCGGCACGGATCGCGATCAGCAGCTTGATGTCGCCGCTGTATCCGTCATGGGCGATGGCTTCCAGTATGACCGCTGCAAATTTGTGATCCTGTTTTGCGATGTAGGCTTTGCTCGGGATTTTGTTGCCAAGTAAGTCATCAGGTGCGATTTCGACTACGTTTTTTAACAGACTGTCGTCATCCTTGCTTTTGGCGTTGCCATAGTAATGTTCATCCGGCAGGATCTGCCTGAATAGTGCTATCCGTGCTTCGGCCTCGCTTCTCTCGATAGGTTCGCGCGTAATGTTGAAGACGTAAGCGAGCAGCGCGGTGCCGATCAGGGCAAAAGCCACCATGGTAACGGCAGTGACAGAAGTATGTTTGATAACGGTATCTGACATAGTTGGTTTAGTTCTTAGTATGGCCAAAAACGCGCGGTTGGGTGTGTGCATCAATCAGTGGCACGCACATGTTCATAAGCAGTACGGCAAAAGCGACGCCATCCGGGTAGCCACCATATACACGAATCAAATAGGTCAGTATGGCAACGCCTGCTGCGAAATACAGTTTGCCGCGCGGGGTGGTCGGGCCGCTGATCGGGTCGGTGATGATAAAGAAGGCACACAGCATGGAAGCGCCGCTCATTAAATGAAACAGCGGGTTAGCAAAATGTGCCGGGTTAACCGCATAAAAGGCCAATGATATTGCAGCCAGTGCCGTCAGGAAAGCTGTGGGCAAATGCCAGCTGATGATGCGTTGCTGAAGCAGGTATAGGCCGCCAAGCAGGTAAGCTCCGGTTACAAACTCGCCGCCTTTGGCTCCCCATACGCCAAAAATCGGTGCTTGCGTGATGCCGTAGACCTCATGTTTGAGCATGAGTTGAGTTTTTAAATAATCCAGTGGCGTGGCCGAAGTCACGGCATCTATTTTTACGTTTGCTGGCAGGGTGTTGCTGAAAATAAACTGCAACTGATCCATAAAGCCAAGTTTGGTCTGTGCCAGAATCAAAGGTGCAGGCCATTTGGTCATGATAATCGGGAAGGAGATCAGCAATACTGCATAGCCGACCATAGCGGGGTTGAACGGGTTGTAACCGAGCCCGCCGTAAAGCTGTTTTGCAATGACAATGGCGAAAAACGTACCTACGACAACCAGCCACCAGGGCGCGAGTGGTGGTAATGCCAGTGCCAGCAGCCATGCGGTAACGACGGCGCTTAGATCTGACAGGTAAGGGCGAATCGGGCGCTGGCGCAGTTTGAGTAGCGCGGCTTCTGAAACCAGTGCTGTGATAGTCGCGAGGGAGATGGTGACCAGAATTCCGCCGCCATAGATCCATGCGTAGGCAAAAATACCGGGGACAAGCGCCAGCAGTACCTTAAGCATGATAATGCTGACGGTGGGTGCGTTGGTGATGTAAGGTGAACGGTTCAAGTGTTTATCCTGGTAACAAGTTTTGTTATTAGCGCTTAATGTTTTAATGTTTTAAGGTTCTGAATCTGAACCTTGTACCTTGACTGCTTGTTTGGCTTTTTCGCGCATAGCATCAATTTCACTGATCTCAGCCTGAACGGCCGGGCTGGCATCCTCAACGTTTCTGGGGGTAATGCCGGCCTGGGCTGCGGCCAGTTTCTGCGCTTTTGCGCGTTCAATTGCAGCGGCAATCAGTGCCTGTTTATCTTTTTTTGCCTGCTCGGCTTTTGCTTGTTCATCTTCAGTTAGTGCCGGTTTGTCACTGGTGTCCGGTGCGTCAGCACTTACCGTTTCAGATTTGTTCTGCGCGTCACCGGTCTGAGCTGCGGCTGCTTTCAATGCTTTTGCACGCTCGATAGCGGCAGCAATTGCCGCTTTTTTTGCATCATCAGGAGCGGTGTCAGCGGCTGGTTTTTCAGTCGCTGTTTTAGCTGGGGCAGCTTTGGTTTCTTCTGTTTTTGTACCTTCAGTTTTGCCACTGGCTGCCCGCTCGGCATGTTTCTGTGCACGTTCCAGCTTTTCGCGTTCAATGCGCGCCAGCCTGAATTCATTGCGTTCGCGTGCGAGGTCGGCCGCTTCTTTAGCTTTGTCAGCGGCGATGATCTCGCTTTTTGCATAACGGTAGTATTGCACCAGCGGAATGTTGCTCGGGCACACATAGGTGCAGCAGCCGCACTCGATGCAATCAAACAGATTGTAGTCACGTGCTTTTTCGAAATCATCTGATTTCGAAAACCAGTAAAGTTCCTGCGGTTGCAGGTTTACCGGGCATGCATCCGCGCAGCGAGCGCAGCGGATGCATGGCATTGCAGGCGGCGGCGGTGCAAACAGGTCTGGCGTTGCGGCAATGATGCAGTTTGCCGCTTTGGTGATCGGCACATTAATCGTGGGCAGGTCAAAGCCCATCATAGGGCCGCCCATAATGAAATGGGTGGTGCCAGCTTTCGTGCCGCCGGCTGCGTCGATTAATGTCTGCAACGGCGTGCCGAATAACACTTCAAAATTCTGCGGCGAGTTGACACTCCCTGTTATCGTAACAATGCGGTCAACAGCCGGCTCGCCATATGTAAAATAGCGGTAAATCGCGAGCACCGTGGCCACGTTAAATACCTGTACGCCAACATCGGTGGAGCGTTTGTCATGCGGGATTTCCATGCCTAGCACTAAATGAATCAGGCGACGCGCATCGCCGCTGGGGTAAAGCGTGGGTACGACTTTGACGGATGTATCGGGCAAGGCCTTGCAGGCGGCAGCCATGGCAGCGGTCGCCTCCGGCTTGTTGTCCTCTATACCGACGATGCAGTTTTCGGCACCCAGCAGGAATTTTACGATTTCCATGCCCTTGACGATTTCATCCGCACGTTCGCGCATCAGCATGTCATCGCAGGTGATATAAGGCTCACACTCGGCGGCATTGATCACCAGGGTATGTATGCTGGATTTTCCATCTGCGCGCACTTTGATATGGGTAGGAAACGTTGCGCCGCCCAGGCCAACAATGCCTGATGAGCGCAAATTGGCTACCAGTGTTTTTTTATCGGTATTGCGCCAGTCTACAGGTCGTAGTGTCGTCCACTCATCCTGGCCGTCAGGCGTCAAGGTGATGCACATGTCAGGCAGGCCTGATGGATGTGGAATGATCTCATCGGCGATGGCAGTCACGATTCCGGAAGTCGGCGCGTGAATGGCGGCTGATAATGTACCCTCAGCTTCTGCCAGCATTTGCCCTTTCAGTACACGCTCCCCCACCTGTACTTTGATTTTAGGAATGTAGCCTACATGCTGGCGCAAAGGCAGGACAAGCTTTTCAGGAATGGCCAGTTTTGCAATCGGCTGGGTCGTTGACTGCTGTTTCTGGCCATCCGGGTGCACGCCGCCATGGAATTTATGTACAGTATCAGCGCCCGCTGACTGGCCGCGGATCAGTTTGCTCGCGAATTGGATAATTGCATTCATGATTAAGCGTGCCCTCCGTTTGCAGGCATCGCTTTGATTGGAATTACCGGGTATTTCCATTTCCAGTTATCGGGGGTTTCGTCAATCGGTTCCATCGTGATGCAGTCAACCGGGCAGGGAGCCAGGCATAGTTCGCAGCCGGTGCACTCTGAAGCAATAATGGTGTGCATATGCTTTGCCGCACCCAGAATCGCATCTACCGGGCAGGCCTGGATGCATAGCGTGCAGCCGATGCAGGTGTTTTCATCAATAAATGCGACTGATTTTGGTTTGGGTAGGCCATGTTCTGCATTGAGCGGCTTGTATTCTACGCCCATCAGGTCAGCCAGGGCGCGTGCGCCGGCATCGCCGCCGGGCGGGCACTGATTGATGTCGGCCTCACCTTTTGCAATCGCCATTGCGTAAGGTTTGCAGCCGGGATAGCCGCACTGGCCGCATTGGGTTTGCGGCAGTATCGCGTCAATGCGCGCCACCAGCGGATCTCCCTCAACTTTGAATAAAAGTGCGGAAATGCCGAGCGTAATGCCCAGCGCCAAGGCCAGGCCAAGCATAATGTAGAGAGCGGTTAACATATCACGGGGGTTGTAATCTAAAACTAATATTTATCAAGTCCGGCAAAACCCATAAATGCCAGACTCATGAGTGATGCGGTCACCATGGCGATGGCAGAGCCTTTGAATACGGCCGGCACATCGGCTGCTTCTAGTCTTTCGCGCATGGATGCAAACAGGATTAATACCATTGAAAAGCCAACAGCGCCGCCCATGCCGAAAAATAGCGACTCTAAAAAGCTGTGGCTGGATTGTGCGTTCAGTAGCGGGATGCCCAGCACTGCGCAATTGGTGGTGATCAGGGGCAGAAAAATGCCTAATGCCTGATGCAGCGGCGGGAAGTTTTTTTCCATGACCATTTCAGTAAACTGCACGACTCCCGCAATAACGACGATGAATGATAAGGTGCGCAGGTAAACCAGCCCGTTTGGTTCGAGCAGGTAATGGTTGATGCCCCAGCTTGTCATAGAGCCTATGCTCAATACAAAAGCCGTTGCGCCAGCCATGCCGATAGAGGCTTCCAGTTTTTTAGAAACCCCCATGAACGGGCATAGTCCAAGGATTTTGACCAGCACAATATTGTTTACCAGTACTGTGCCGATCAAAATCATGATGTAGTGATGCAAGTCAAAAGCCATATTAAATTCTTCTGCCACAAAAAAGCGTTGCAAGCCTGAATTATACCGTTTTTGCTACGGTGCTGATTCAATAAAGCGCAGTAAAAGTATTAAGAGCTGTAAATAAATTTAGTGTGTGTAAATAGCTTGTAAGTTTACGAATAGAGTGTGTTTATTTATTCGTCTTTTAAGTTAAAATGGAAGATTATAAATTGTTTTAGGTTTGCTATGTTGCAAGGCAGTATGGTTGCTATTGTTACGCCCATGTATGAAGATAGGCGTTTGGATATTCCATCATTAAGCGCACTGATTGATTTTCATATTGATCAGGGCACGGATGGTATTGTTATCGTTGGCACTACCGGCGAATCGCCTACGGTAGATTTTGAAGAGCATTGTCTGCTGATTAAAACTGCCGTTAGTCAGGTGAATGGCCGGGTACCGGTGATTGCCGGTACCGGAGCCAACTCGACTAAAGAGGCAATCGCGCTGACGCAGAAAGCCAAAGATCTTGGCGTGGATGCATGCCTTCTGGTCGCGCCATACTACAACAAACCTACGCAAGAGGGGTTGTACCAGCACTTTAAGGCAGTGGCTGATGCGGTTCAGATTCCGCAGATTCTATATAACGTGCCTGGCCGTACCGGCTGTGATATTGCAAACGACACAACGTTGCGTCTGGCAGCCCACCCAAACATTGTCGGCATCAAGGACGCAACGGGTGGAATTGAACGGGGTACGGATCTGCTGTTAAGAGCGCCGAAAGATTTTGCGGTATTCAGCGGTGATGATGCGACTGCGATGCCGCTGATGTTGCTAGGCGCGCGCGGTGTGATTTCCGTAACGGCTAATGTAGCGCCAAAACTGATGCATGAAATGTGTGCTGCTGCCGTGGCGGGTGACGTGAAGCTGGCGCGCGAACTCAATGCAAAATTGTTTGGATTGCACCAGAAATTATTCGTTGAAGCCAATCCAATCCCGGTGAAATGGGTGCTGCAGCAAATGGGCATGATCAAGACCGGTATTCGCCTGCCTTTGGTTAACCTGTCAGCCCAGTATCACGATGTATTGCGCGCAGCATGTAAGGCAGCCCAGATTCTTTAACGTAATACTTAAGATTTAAGCAAAGAGGTTTGAATGAAACAAGTCAATATCGAGTCAGTTAGCATGGATATTAAAAACGTTAAGGCTAGAACATCATCATTATTGTTACCTTTATTATTGCTAGCCAACTTAACTGCCTGCGATTCTATCCCTTTTATCGATAATACTTCGGACTATAAAGGTGCCGGCCGCTCACGCCCGCTGGAAGTTCCGCCTGACCTGACGGCCAGCCCGTCCAGCGATACCTATGCAGTTCCCGGCAGTACCAGTTATTCAAGCTATAGCCAGGCGCAGGAAGGCCAGGAAGTTGGCGTGGAGAAGGTGCTGCAAACGCCTGAAGGTGTGCGTCTTGAAAGATCCGGCGCACAAAGCTGGCTTGTTGTTGATGCGTCTGCCGAGAAGATATGGCCCGTAGTTCGTGAGTTCTGGATTGATATGGGGTTTGCTGTGCGTGTGGAAAATGCACAAATCGGCGTAATGGAGACCGAATGGATCGAGTCTGATGCCATCAAGAAAGATACTTCAGGTGACGCACTGGATAAATTTGATAAATGGCTGGACAAGTTGTCAGGCTTCGCCGACAGGAAAAAATTCCGCACGCGCCTGGATCGTGGCGTTGAAGCCGGCACTACAGAGATTTACATGACACATCGCTCCGTATCTGGTGCGCCGGATGACGGTAAAAACCGTATTCAGACGCAAATGGGTGAAATTGAGACCGGGTATAAAGCGGACGCAAAAAACGCACCTAAAGCCGATGCGAGCGATGCGGAGCTGGACGCTGAATTGTTGCGTCGCTTAATGGTGAAGCTGGGCATTGAAGAGCAGAAGTCTAAATCCATTCTTGCAGAAGCGGTTGTAATCAAGCGTGCCGAAGTCATTAAAGAGTCTGACGGCAGTGCGAAACTGCTGTTGAATGACCAGTTCGACCGTGCATGGCGACGTGTTGGCCTTGCGCTCGACAGGATAGGCTTTGTCATTGAAGATAAAGACCGCTCCAATGGCTTGTTCTTTGTTCGTTATGCCGATGTGGATATTGACGATACCCCTAAGAAAAAGAAGAGCCTGATGGAGACTTTGAAGTTCTGGGGTGACGATGATAAGAAAGAAGTGCAGACACCTGCTGAAAAAGAACAGAAAAGTGTGGTTGATAGCTTGAAGTTCTGGGGCAGTGATGACAAAAGCAAAACTAACCCGGAAAAACAATACCGCATAAAAGTTGCAGACAGCGATGCAGGCAAAGCAGTAGTTGCCGTGGTCGACGCGAATGGTGCCCGGGTGCGTACCACTACAGCAAACCGCATCATTGCTTTGATGTATGACCAGCTAAAATAATTGCTGTTTTATTCTTCAGGAAGGTAAGCCGATGCGCTTTGCCTCGCTAGGTAGCGGTAGTGCTGGCAATGCGCTGGTTGTAGAAGTTCAGCAGACCCGCCTGATGCTGGACTGTGGTTTCAGTGTTAAAGAGACCATGTCCAGGCTGGCGCGTTTAAATCTGTCCCCTTCTGATATCACCGGCATAGTCATTACCCATGAGCATGATGACCATGCCGGCGGTGCGTTCAAGTTCGCTGCCAAATATAACATTCCGGTGTGGCTGACCTATGGCACCCTCAAAATGGTGGCGCGCTATTTTCCTGCCAGGCATGCTTTGCAGTTGCAGGTGGTCGATTCGCATACCGCTTTCACAATTCAGGATATCGAAGTACAGCCTTATCCGGTGCCGCATGATGCGCGGGAGCCAGTTCAATACGCATTCTCTGATGGCAGCAGGCGTTTGGGTGTGCTGACGGATGTTGGTCGCATTACTCCGCATATTGAAGAGAGATTAAGCGGGTGTCATGCACTCGTGCTTGAGTGCAACCATGATGCGGCGATGCTGCAGAGTGGCCCTTATAGCTGGCCGCTAAAAAAGCGCGTTGGCGGCGATCTGGGGCATCTGGAAAACAGTGATTCTGCTAATTTGCTATCTAAATTAGATAACAGCAGGTTGCAGCATATTGTGGCAGCGCATCTGAGTGCTAAAAATAATACACCGTCACTGGCGAAAGCTGCGTTGGCCAATGTGCTGGGATGTGAGCCTGACTGGGTTGGTGTTGCTGATCAATTACAGGGTTTTGACTGGAGGTTCATTGCAGATTAGCAGCTTTTACCGCTTGCTGAATAAGACTGTTTCGCAGGAAAAATGATGAGTGGAAGTTGCTATTGGTTCGCTTCATCAGCCAAAAACAAAAAAGCCGACTGGAAGTCGGCTTTTTTGCGGTTGTTGCTAGCTAATAATTACTTAGCAGCTTCAGCTGGAGCTGCTTCAGCAGCAGGTGCAGCAGCAGCGTCAGCAGCAGGTGCAGCTTCAGCAGCAGGTGCTGCAGCTTCAGCAGCCGGTGCAGCAGCTTCAGCAGCAGGAGCTTCAACAGCAGGAGCTTCAACAGCAGGAGCTTCAGCAGCTTTTTCACCACAAGCAGTAACAGCAAGAGCTAATAATGCAGCAAGTAGAATTGAACGTGTCATTTTTGATTTCCTTAAGGGTTTAAACTAGTTAAAAAACTTTTTTCGATAACTGCCTAAAACTTTTACCTAATTAGCTATACCGAGTGGCGCAAATTCTACCAGTAATTATGAAAAAAAACAGCTTAATTCGGGGCTTTGTACAGGTTTTTTTAAAAAAAGTTCTCGGCTTTGATACTTTTTTTCACTTGGCTACTCAACTTTGATTAAAAGTTGGCTGTTTGATGATTGATAATTGCTCTGCCAGCCGAGTATTGCCCGGCTAATATCATCATTTTGCTGCATCACATCTGCCAGGTTTACCCACTCCCCGCGTGAAGCACGTATGGTCGTGGATAACGTTTCAAAATCAATGGTCCCGCCCTGATTCATCTGCGAAAATCTGGGGGTGATTTCTAACTCAACCATGTTGCCGATGGCTCTTGGCCGAACAGCAAAACCAGTGTCTATGGTTATAAATTCAGTGGTGCGCCGAGTGCTGCTGTAACGATGTGTCATGCTAACCCATTCTTGCGTGTATGGAATGGACTGACCGACACTGATGAAGGCTTTTTCACCGTCTATGACCTGGATAAACTGATTGTTGCTGCTGTGAGTGATATTTTGCTGGTTTTCGATATTCAATGTTGCGCCATCTTTGACCATGCGCCGACTGCTTTCGGTCTCAACCACAACGTTACCAATACGTTTGCGCACAGCTACTTCGGTTTTGCTTCTGTCTGAGCTGGTATTTTTATTGCGGTTAACGGTGATTCTGAGATTCTGACGAGCGGTATCAAGCGTGTTGATCATCTGCTCGATTTCCGCCATATTCTCGGAATTTGTGCGGATGACCAGATTATTCTGCAGCGCGCTGGCAGTGCCTCCGCCGTCAACTAAGGGCAGGATTGCCGGCAGGATATCTGCTGCAAAACGATGTTGCAGGGTGATGATTTTAAATTCTGTGGCAGCTTCGGAATGCCACGCCAGGCAAAGGCAGCTTATACAAATCAGGCAGAGGCAGGATCGAAATAATCGAGATGTTTGATACAGGGTATTCATTATAGTCCGAGCGGCCTTACCGTGACGGCATCACCAATGGCATCCGCCAACTCCATGAACCGGTTGTTTAGCGCTTCTACATTCTTACGGTCGTTAAATGCATATTTAAACCGCGCCTGGTCAATGTGTATGCGTTTTATGTAGTGTTCGCCATCAGCCAGTATAAAACAATCTTTAGCATGCTTGGCCGAGCTGTTGGTGATATGTACACGCATTTTATGCCCATAGACTTCCAGTAAGCTTAAAAGTCGCGGGCATTTCTGCTGTAAGTAGCCTGCATCCTGCAGAATAATCGTTAGCTCGCTGGCGATGTTGGCACTCAGAAAATCTTGCAGGTAATTGAAATTCTCCAGGCTGGAAAAATTGCCTCGGCTCAGGTCCTGATCGAAAATCAGCAATACACGTTGGGCATTTTTCAGGATCAGGCTAATTGCTTCATTGTAAAGCTGTTCTCCTGAGATGATACGGTCAGGTTCAAGAGTCGTATTCGCGCTCGTCATGGTTAAAATTAGATCTAGTCGTTGAAATGAAGGAATCCAGCCAGGTACCAGTTGTGCAATTGCTGCAATAGCTGCTGGTCACCCGAGGGGCTGCTGGTCAGGTCATCTGAACTGAGCGCACGCAGGTCAGCAAGCCTGGTCAGCATCACTGCTGATTCTCCAGAGAATGTTGCGGCCTCACCATTTAAATAAAAAGTATTTCCGGTAAACAGCATCTGGCTTTTCAGGTCGAGTACGATGCCATGCTTTATCAGATTTTTATTGAAATTAGTCAGGCTGATCTTTTTGTTTGCATCAAATACCACATCGGGTTTCGGCTCTGAAAGATAAGTGCCTAAAAAGTCAGCCACGATATTGTCTGACCACTGAATTCTTTTCAGGGTTTCGGCTACTTTAGCGACCATAACGCCGCTGATCTCGGCCGCATGCTCCTGCAATCGCAGGTCAGCGTCTTCGTACATGCCTGACAGGGTTATCTGCTCCTGATTCAGCTTGTCCTGCATAAAACCAAGAAACTCTGTTGCAAGCTCCTGGTTTTTAGGGGCGCGAAATCCGATTGAGTAAGTCATGCAATCGGTCTTGCCATCACTGACGGCAATGCCCCAATGGGCAAGGTGCGGAGGCAGGTATAACATGTCCCCAGCTTCCAGCAGCCACTCCTGCGCGGTATCGAAGTTCTTAAGTATGCGCAGCGGGGCCCCATCCACCAGACTCAGGTCAGTCTGCTCGCTGACGCGCCACAGCCGTTTGCCCTGGCCCTGCAGCAGGAATACATCATAGCTGTCAAAATGCGGTCCAACGCCGCCGCCATCCGGCGCGTAACTGACCATGAGATCATCCAGCCTCGCATGTGGGATAAAGTCGAACTGCTGCAGTAGCTGGCTGGCTTCTGGCAGGTAATGGTTTACAGACTGCACCAGTAAGGTCCAGCGGTGTTTTGGGTCGGGTTTTTCAGGTAGCCTGGCAAAATCCTCATCATCAAACGGCCCATGGCTTGCATGCCATTGACCATGAATCTCTTCAACGATGCGTGACTGAACTTCATCTTCGCATGCCAGCCCGGCCAGTTCTTCGGGGCTAAGCAGCCCTTTGAAGCCGGGAATGGCATTCTTGATCAGGAGCGGTTTTTTATGCCAGTATTCTGATAGAAATTCTGCGGGGGTGAGCCCGCCCAGTAGTTGTAGTGCTTGGTTTTTTGCCATCATCTTAATGTTTGCTGATCAGTCAGGTAAACATTATGCCATTGCTGCGCTAAGGTGACCATCTCGTCTTGGGCTGGCAACCCGGAGCGTCTTATTCATGCCGTGAAGTTGGCATGACGTTGTTTACGGCAATCATGACCGTGTGTTTTTAAAGTAAAATTACGTTATGAACATTTACTCACTCATTAAGCCCCTGATATTTCAGTTTGATGCTGAAAGCACTCACGATTTCACTCTGAAAAGCCTGAAATATGCAGAGCAATCCGGATTACTCAAGCTTTATCCTGCAGCACCTGCCTGTGAACCACGGCAGGTTATGGGAATGACCTTTCCTAATGCGGTTGGCCTGGCGGCAGGGTTAGACAAAAATGGCGCCGTTATTGATGGCATGGCCGCATTGGGCTTTGGTTTTATTGAGGTCGGCACGGTCACGCCGCGGCCGCAGCCCGGTAATCCCAAGCCCCGGTTATTCAGGGTGAAGGAAGCGCAGGGCATTATCAATCGGTTCGGTTTTAATAATCTGGGTGTGGACAACCTGATTGAGAATGTTAAGGCTGCAAATTATAAGGGTGTGCTGGGTATTAACATCGGCAAGAATTTCGATACGCCAAATGAAAAAGCGGTTGATGATTATTTGATCTGCATGCGTAAAGTATATGCCTATGCCAGTTACATCACGGTTAATATTTCATCACCCAATACCAAGAATTTACGTGCCTTGCAGGAAAAAGAGGCTTTGTCTGATTTGCTGGCTGCATTAAAGCAGGCGCAGCTTGAACTGGCGCAAGTGCATGGGCGCTACGTCCCGGTCGCCTTGAAGATCGCACCTGACCTGGAGCGTGAGCAAGTGCATGAAATTGCTGATTTGCTGATGACACACAATATTGATGCCGTGATTGCAACCAACACCACGCTGGCCAGAGATAGCGTGCAGGGCATGGAGAATGCAAATGAGGCTGGCGGGTTATCTGGCGCCCCGGTCCGTGAGAAATCCACACTGGTGATTCAGCAATTATCGCAGCGGTTGCAGGGCGCGCTGCCGATTATCGGCGTTGGCGGCATTTTAAATGGTGCCGACGCAGTTGAAAAAATTGCGGCTGGTGCTAGTCTGGTGCAGGTATATAGCGGCCTGATCTACAAAGGCCCCAGGCTGGTACACGATATTTGCAGGTCATTGGGCTAAGTTACCGGTTATTCAAAATGGGGTTGCCTATTCTTTATTCCTATCGGCGTTGCCCTTATGCGATGCGCGCACGCATGGCGCTAAGTTATGCCGCGATTGCCGTTGAAATCAGGGAGGTGTCACTGAAGGAAAAGCCCGCGCATCTGCTGCAGGTTTCACCTAAAGGTACGGTGCCAGTGCTGGTGTTGCAGAGCGGACAAGTGATTGATCAAAGTCTGGACATCATGTATTGGGCATTGCAGCGGCATGATGCAGATGGCTGGCTGCGCGCAGATCCACAACAGCAGCGGCAGCTTATTGCAGAAAATGATGGCGCATTCAAGCAATGGCTGGATCGCTATAAATATGCAATCCGTTTTCCTGAGCATGCGGCTGAATATTACAGGCAGCAGGGTGAGTTATTTCTGCAAAAATTGGAGCAGTGCCTGCAGCAAAGCGCTTTTTTACTTGGCAATACCATCAGCATGACCGATATTGCAATCTTTCCTTTTATCCGTCAATTTGCAGCGGTAGATAGTGTCTGGTTCGAAACTGCTAGTTATCTCCGGCTGAAACTCTGGTTACAGCAGCTGGTTGGCTCAGCATTGTTTGAGTCGGTGATGGCTAAGTATCCGAGCTATACCGATTAATAGCATTCTGATAAAGAAGATGGGTCTTTACTATGCGTACACTTAAAGAACTGGCCAATTCCATATTGGCAGGCTACCGGTCAAGCCACGTGCCGCTGCGGGAAAAACTGATTTCTTCAATGACTGCTTGTTTCTCGATCTTGCTGCTACTGCTGATTGTGCAATATGTTGAACTTGGCTTGCCGTTTAAAATGCTGGTGCTGGCCTCGATGGGAGCCAGCGCTTTTCTGTTGTTTGTGGTGCCACATAGCCCCTTGTCACAGCCCTGGCCTGTGTTTGGCGGTCATATGGTTTCTGCATTCATGGGCGTTGCCTGCACGCAATGGATAAATAATATTGTGCTGGCTGCCGCGATTGCTGTGCTTTTGTCAGTATTTGTGATGCATATCCTGCATTGCTTGCATCCTCCCAGCTCCGCTACGGCGATGATCGCAGTGTTGGGTGGCACTGAGGTGCATGCAATCGGTTGGCAGTTTTGCTATGAAGTGGTTGCGATTAATGCGGGGTTGATGGTGTTGCTGGCGTTTGTGTTAAATAATTTAGTGCCGGGACGAAGATATCCTATGTGGCATACACATCATGCGCACCATCATCAGTTCTCACAGGAAAATCATGAACAATATCCTGAGCTGCTTGAAGAGGACGTTAAGTGGGCGCTGCGCCAGATGGATGGCTTGATTGATGTGAGCGAAGAAGATCTGGTAGATATCTATGAATTTGCGGTTGAGCATGCTGAGAAGCGACGGCAGGCCGCCAATGCCGGAAATGAGCCGCCATATTCCTGAAGTCAGGTGTGGTTTATTCTGACTCTATTTTCCAGCCGGGCAGGCGCCAGCCAAGATAGATGGCAGTGAGTCTGAGGATGAAAATTAAGCCGGCAGGTATAAAAATGCAAAGCCACTGCGGCATCTGTAGTGCGTTTAGCGTGACGACCAGCAGGCTGCCGGCAAATGCAATGACGGCATACGGTTGGTAATCATTAAAGGCTTTGGGAATTTCGTTACAGAATATATCGCGCAGCACGCCGCCAAATACCGCTGTCATCACTCCCATCAGTGCGCAGATAATCGCGGGCATTTGCAGGTCTAACGCTATCTGCGTGCCTAATGCCGCATACAAGCCCAAACCCAGCGCATCAGGAACCAGAATCGCGTGCTCTGTGATCTGCATATGTCTGTTACGCATAAAGATCATCGCAAACAGGCATAGCAGCAGCATCAGCCAAAGCCAGTTTGCGTGGTCTACCCAGAAGAACGGCCGCCTATCCAGCAGTACATCGCGCAAAGTGCCGCCGCCGAAGGCGGCAACCCCTGTTACGACAAACACGCCAAATGCATCCAGTTTTTTTCTGGCGCCTGCAATCAGGCCGGAGAGTGCAAATGCCAGCGTTGCACAAACCTCTATGGGTACCTGAAATGTAGTAGCGGTTACGATGGCCATAGGCGGGTTGTCCGTAGCATGTAATGAGTAAAACTCAGCTTTGGTTCAACAGCAGGCCTGCAGCCATGTTGGCGTGTAATTAATCTACTGTTGTTGCAGCGTCTTCTATATCTTCACTGGGTTTATGAGATGCAAACACGAGTTTAACTTCATCCTTATTATCAATATCTACATGTACGCTGCCACCGTTAGCCAACCTGCCGAATAACAGTTCATCTGCCAATGCCTTGCGGATTGTGTCCTGAATCAGTCTTGCCATCGGTCGTGCGCCCATGAGCGGATCAAACCCTTTTTTACCCAGGTAGGCTTTTAGTTTGTCGCTGAAGGTAGCCTCGACTTTCTTCTCATGTAACTGGTCTTCAAGCTGAATCAGGAATTTATCAACCACGCGGATGATAATGTCCGTTGACAATGAAGAGAATGAAACAATCGCATCCAGACGGTTACGGAACTCAGGCGAGAACAAACGTTTGATATCAGCCTGCTCGTCACCGGCCTGTTTCGAGTCCATAAAGCCCATGCTGGATTTGGACAGATTTTCAGCACCGGCATTGGTGGTCATGATGATGGTTACATTTCTGAAGTCTGCTTTGCGGCCGTTATTGTCAGTCAGCGTGCCGTTATCCATCACTTGCAGCAGGATGTTGAAAATATCGGGGTGCGCTTTCTCAATTTCATCCAGTAGCAGCACGCAGTAAGGGTGTTTGGTGATGGCTTCTGTCATCAGGCCACCCTGTTCAAAGCCAACATAGCCCGGTGGCGCGCCGATTAAGCGTGAAACCGCATGGCGCTCCATGTATTCACTCATGTCAAAGCGAATCAGCTCAATCCCCATGATATAAGCCAGTTGCTTTGCGACTTCGGTTTTGCCAACGCCAGTAGGGCCGCTGAACAGAAAGCTGCCGATGGGTTTATTGTTTTGCCCCAGACCGCTGCGTGCCATTTTTACTGCAGAAGATAACGCGTCGATGGCTTTATCCTGACCGAATACAACGGCTTTCAGATCACGCTCCAGTGTTTTAAGCGCATTGCGGTCATCCGATGAAATGTTCTTAGGCGGAATGCGCGCAATTTTCGCAATGATGTCTTCAATCTCTTTATTGCCGATGACTTTTTTCTGTTTTGATTTTGGCAGAATACGTTGGGCTGCACCGGCCTCATCAATCACATCAATCGCTTTGTCAGGCAAGTGACGGTCATTGATGTATTTGGCTGAAAGCTCAGCCGCGGTCGAGAGTGCACTGGCTGTGTATTTCACGCTGTGATGTGATTCAAAGCGTGATTTGAGTCCTTTGAGTATTTCTATCGTTTCAGCCACGCTAGGTTCCGCCACGTCGATTTTCTGGAAGCGGCGGGATAGCGCATGGTCTTTTTCGAAGATGCCGCGATATTCCTGATAAGTGGTAGCGCCTATGCATCTGAGCGAGCCGTTTGAGAGCGCCGGTTTTAGCAGATTGCTGGCATCGAGGGTGCCACCGCTCGCAGAACCGGCGCCAATCAGGGTATGAATTTCGTCGATAAACAGAATTGCATCCGGTTTTTCTTCCAGTTGCTTCATCACCGCTTTCAGGCGCTGCTCAAAATCACCGCGATATTTGGTCCCTGCAAGCAGAGCACCCATATCCAGCGAGTAGACAATACCATTGGCAAGCACATCCGGAATGTCTTTTTCAACAATACGGCGTGCCAGCCCCTCTGCGATGGCAGTTTTGCCTACGCCGGCCTCTCCCACTAACAGCGGATTATTTTTACGGCGGCGGCATAATGTCTGTACCACGCGCTCCAGTTCCGATGCGCGGCCGATCAATGGATCGATCTTGCCGGCAGCTACCTGTGCATTCAGGTTGACGGTATAGTTTTCCAATGCGCCATTCGGAGGCGCTTCAATATCTGATTCCGCTTCGCCGCCTTCAGGTTTCGCAGTTTCACCAACTTTTGATACCCCGTGGGAAATGTAATTAACCACATCCAGGCGAGTGATGTCTTGCTGATGCAGGAAAAACACAGCATGTGAATCTTTCTCGCCATAAATTGCAACCAGAATGTTCGCGCCGGTCACTTCTTTTTTACCTGAAGACTGCACATGCAGCATGGCGCGCTGGATTACGCGCTGAAAGCCCAGCGTAGGCTGGGTGTCAACTTCATCCTGTCCAATCACGGTTGGCGTATGTTCTTCGATGTATTGAGTGAGCTCGGTACGCAGTACTTCCAGTTTTGCACCGCAAGCGCGCAAGACTTCGGCTGCTGTCGGATTGTCAATCATGGCCAGCAGCAGATGCTCAACCGTAATGAGCTCATGGCGCTTTTGTCTAGCGTCCATAAAGGCCATATGTAAACTTACTTCTAACTCTTGCGCTATCATTCCGATACCTGACTTTCTCTTATATTCATGCTATTTCAATGATACATTGCAGGGGATGTTGTGCTTCCCTTGCATGGTTCATTACCTGATTCATTTTAGTTTCTGCAATATCCTGCGGGTAAATGCCACAGACACCAACGCCCTCGATATGCACTTTGAGCATTATTTGAGTCGCTTGTTCACGGCTTTTGTTAAAAAAGCGTTCAATTGTCTCGACAACAAACTCCATTGGAGTGTAATCGTCATTTAGCAGCATTACTTTGAACATGGGGGGCAATTTTGGTTTTGCAACCTCAGGTTTAAGTGCGGTATTACTTTCGTGAGCAGGGTTTGCCATAATTTAAATTGAGAGTGTTGAATCTATTGTGAGCTAAATACTAAAAAATTCAAGGGTAATTTATCTGCTTTAGCAGCTAAATGCAGATAAACCCATGCGGCGGCGCGCAGGCTTAAGGAAATATTTTGACGCTTTTTACGATTCTGTCCTGCGACTGGATAATTTCAAGCCGGTGAGTGCCGATCTTGAAGCTGGTGTTGGGTTCGGGAATATCTTCAAAATGTTCGAGTATAAGTCCGTTAAGTGTGCGCGGGCCGTCCAGCGGCAGGCTCAGTTTCAATTTTTTATTGAGGTCGCGCAAGGAGCTGCTACCGTCAACAAACCAGCCGCCATCCTCCTCCTGATGATAACTACCTGTGCGTGATGGCGATTGAGTCGTGAAGTCACCGATCACTTCTTCAAGAATGTCTTCCAGGGTGACCATTCCTTTAAATTCGCCGTATTCATCGACAACCAATGCCACGCGTTCCTGATTTTCCTGGAATTGCTGGATTTGTGTGAAAAGCGGCGTGCCGGAGGGGATAAAATAAGGCTCGGTAATCACTTCAAGCAGTGCATCTTTATCCAGCTCATGGCCGTGTAGATGGTCGCGTAGCTGACTAATCACTTTACGCACGTGCAATATGCCGATAATCTCTTCATGCTCGCCCTGGCGAACCGGCAGGCGAGTGTGCATGCTGTTGGAGATATGCTGTAGTACGTCTTCAATCGGCAGGTCGAAGTTGATGCTTTCAACCATGGTATGCGCTGTCATGACATCATCCACGGTGATCTTTTCGAGTTCGAACAGGTTAAGCAGGATAGTGCGGTGTTTCTGCGGCATGAAATGCCCGGCATCGGTAACTATGCTACGCAGCTCGTCCATCGTCAGGGATTGTGTAGACTGTTCAAAGTTGACCCTGACGCGCAGCAGTTTTAATAATGCACCAACAAACAGGTTAACGAACCAGACCGCAGGATAGAGCACTTTAAGCAGCGGGTAGAGGATGTAGCTGCAGAACATGCCGAGTTTTTCCGGGTATGCTGCGGCAATCACTTTCGGCGAAATTTCACTGAACACCAGAATGGCAAACGTGACCGCGAGTGTGCCAAACATCAGCACCCATTCGCCTTCACCGAACAGTTCGACGGTGATGACCGTGACCAGAGTGGCCGATGCTGCATTGGCAAAGTTATTGCAGAGTAGGATGACCCCAAGTAATTTATCTGTTTTTGCCAGCAGTGCACTGGCAAGCCGTGCGCCGCGATTGCCTTCCTTTACCAGATGGCGTAACCGGTAACGGTTGAGTGACATCAGGCTGGTTTCTGCAATTGAAAAAAACGCAGAAATTAGCAGCAGTAGAGCCAGGCCGCCTAATTGCCATGAAATAGGAATATTATCCAATGGGGTGTGGTGATGCTGTTGATAAAGTCAAGAGTTTATACGGGAGGGGCGATGCAAGGCAAGTGAGGTAAGCCATTTACTGTACCAACTGGTCATTCAGTACAGTAAATGGTTATCGTGGACTGGCGTTAAGCAAACTCTGAGGGATCAGGTTCAGTCACTTTTTCTTTCTTTTCGCCTTCTTTCTTCTCGGTATCGCCGATCAGGTTGGCACGGTTAACACCTAACCACATTGCAATCGGGCTTGCTACCAATACAGAAGAGTAAATGCCGAACAGGATGCCGATGGTCAGCGCCAGTGCGAAGTTATGCAGCACTTCGCCGCCGAACAGCAGCATGGAGCCTACCATGGTCTGCGTCATCAGGTGGGTGATGACGGTACGCGACATTGTACGGGTAATTGCATTATCAATTACCTGCGTGACGCTGGCCTTGCGCATTTTACGGAAATTCTCGCGCACACGGTCAAATACCACGACGGACTCATTCACTGAGTAACCTAAGACGGCCAGCACAGCGGCAAGTACGGTAAGGTTGAACTCCCATTGGAAGAATGCAAAGAAGCCAAGAATAATGACCACGTCATGCATATTTGCGATAATCGCGGCAATAGCAAAGCGCCATTCAAAGCGCAGCCACAGGTAGAGCATGATGCCTGCGCACACAAAGAACAGTGCCAGGCCGCCATTCTCGTAAAGCTCGTCACCAACCTGAGCGCCTACGGATTCTACCCGGCGGACTTCTGCTGTTGCGTCGGCGTTAACCAGTGCGGCTTTTACCTGCTCTGACAATTGTGACACAGAAAGCTCAGGCTTAACGGGCAGGCGGATCAGCACATCATGGCTGGAGCCGAAGTTCTGAACGGTAGCTTCTTTTAACCCGATGCTATCAACAGCTTTACGCACGCTTTCCAGATTGGCGGCTTGCGGGTAGTTGACTTCCATGACGGTGCCGCCGGTAAAGTCGACCCCGAAATTCAAGCCGCGCGTGGCTAAGAAGAAAATCGCTAATATGAATGTCACCAGTGAGATGGTCGTCGTTAAACGGCCATAACTCATGAACGGGATGTCATTTTTTATTCTGAATAATTCCATAATTTGTACTCTGGCGTTCTGATAATTAAAGTTAGGCTTTATAAATCTGGCCGACTGAAAGTTTAGTCAGCTTGCGACGGTAGCCATAAATAGCATTGATGATGGCGCGTGATACAACAACAGCACTGAACATTGAAGTCAGAATGCCCAGCACGTGAACTACCGCAAAGCCCTTGATTGGGCCGGTGCCAAACATGAACAGTGCCAGACCCGCAATCATGGTGGTGATGTTGGAGTCCAGAATCGTATCGAATGCACGGTCATAACCGGCGTGTATGCTGGCCTGCGGGGTATTGCCGTTGCGCATTTCCTCACGCACCCGTTCATTGATCAGTACGTTTGCATCAATCGCCATCCCCAGCGCCAGCGCAATCGCCGCTAAACCCGGCAGGGTCAATGTGGCTTGCAGCATGGATAGAATCGCCACCAGCAGTAGCAGGTTGATGGCAAGTGCTGTTACAGACACCATGCCGAATGCCACGTAGTAAATCATCATCATGACCGCAATGGCTGCAAAGCCCCACAGCGTAGAGTGAATGCCGCGATTGATGTTGTCTTGCCCCATGCTTGGGCCGACGGTACGTTCTTCAATGATGTCCATCGGTGCGGCAAGTGCGCCGGCACGCAGCAGCAATGAAATGTCAGTGGCTTCCTGCGTGTTGGCCATGCCAGAGATCTGTACGCGACCGCCGCCAATTTCCTCGTTAATCACAGGTGCCGTGACTACTTCGGTATTGCCTTTCTCAATCAGCAATATTGCCATGCGTTTACCCACGTTTTCACGCGTAACCTGCTGGAATACGCGCGCACCGCGGCCATCAAGCGTTACGTTAACGACTGATTGACCGGTTTGACCATTGATGCCAGGGCCAGCATCGGTGATGTAATCACCGGTCAGCACCACATTCTTTTTCACTAGGATCGCACGGCCTTCGCGATCTTTAAACACTTCGTCACCGACAGGTGCCTGGCCTTTTTCGGCATTCTCAAGTGTGACCGGGTCAGATTTCTCTTCATCAACCAGGCGAATTTCCAGTGTTGCAGTACGACCAAGAATTTCTTTAGCCTTGGCTGTATCCTGCACGCCAGGCAGTTGCACTACTACGCGGTCAGCACCTTGCTGCTGAATGATAGGCTCTGCTACCCCCAGCTCATTGATGCGGTTGTGCAGGGTCTGGATGTTCTGTTTGAGCGCAAAATCCTGAATGCGTTTTTGTTCAACAGCGTTCAATGATGCAGTCAGCAGTTTGTATTCGCTGTTAGCGCTGTCTTTAAGTGTCAGGTTGGGATATTCCTTGCTCAGGACTTTTTTCGCTTTTTCAAGTTCAGCTGTATTTGTGAAACGAATTTGTACAGTCTGACCTTCACGGCTGACGCCAGCGTAAGAGATACGCTCTTTACGCAATGCGGTTCTGAAGTCACCGATGAAGCGCTCGGCAGCTTTATCCAGGGCAGCTTTCATATCCACTTGCAGTAAAAAGTGTACGCCGCCACGTAAATCCAGGCCGAGGTACATCGGTTTGGCACCCAGGCTGCGCAGCCAGTCAGGCGAGCGCGATAGCAGGTTAAGCGCAACGGTGTAGTCGTTGCCTAAATTTGCCTGCAGGATATCCTTTGCCTTGATTTGCGTGTCGGTGTTCTTGAAGCGAGCTTTAACCCCGCGTGCATCCAGATAGATACCATCGAAAGCGATATTTTCTTTTTTGAAGATTTCTTCTACCTGACCTAATAAAGCCGGGTCAAGTTTGGTTGTGCTTTTAGCGGGAGTGATCTGTACCGCAGGAGATTCACCAAAGAAGTTTGGAATTGTGTAAATAAAGCCAATCAAAATCACGATGGCAATAAAAATGTTTTTCCACATTGGATAGCGGTTCATAGTCTGGCTCTAGTTAATTCTTGGCAATTTTGATTTACAAGACGGATTCTAAGTAAATACGGCTAAATTTAATTGAATAAATTTAGCCGACTGTATTTTATATCGTATTTTTTAGATACTTTTAATGGTGCCTTTAGGCAATGCGCTCTGGATTGCGTGCTTTTGTACGGTAATTTCAGTTCCAGGAGCAATTTCAATCACTGCAAATGCTTCTGTTACTTTGGTTACTTTGCCTACAATGCCGCCGGATGTCACGACTTCATCACCTTTTTGCAAGGCTGCAATCATGTTGCGCTGTTCTTTTGCCTGTTTCATTTGCGGGCGGATAATCATAAAGAAGAACAAAACAAAAATGACGATCAGTGGTAAAAAGCTTGTGAAATCTGTCGCTGGTGCCGTAGCTGCGTATGCATTTGAAATAAACACGATATGACTCTCTATAAAATTAAACAGAAACTTGATTAAAAATCAGCTTTAAATTCTAGCACATAGTTAAAGTTGATTGCAGGATACTGAAAATTAGCACTGAAATCAGCCCTGTGGCTGAGACAGTAAACTCTTGCGTTTCGTTGCAAATTCGAGCTTGAATGCCTCAAATGACCCCGACTCAATTGCACTGCGCATGCCAGCCATCAGTTGCTGGTAATAATGCAGGTTGTGTATGGTGTTCAGGCGCGAACCCAGAATTTCGCCGATTCTGTGCAGGTGATGCAGATACGCGCGCGTAAAGTTTTGGCAGGTGTAGCAGGTGCAGTCTGCATCCAGCGGCTGCGTGTCGTTTTTGTAAGAGGCATTCTTGATTTTGACATCGCCATACTGTGTAAATAACCAGCCATTGCGTGCATTGCGGGTTGGCATTACGCAGTCGAACATATCCACGCCTTGTGATACTGCCGCAACCAGGTCTTCCGGCGTGCCTACGCCCATCAGGTAGCGTGGCTTATCCTGCGGCATTTTAGGTGCCGTGTGTGCAAGTATGCGCAGCATGTCTTCTTTGGGTTCGCCAACAGACAAGCCGCCGATAGCGTAGCCATCAAAACCGATTTCTTCCAGGCCGTTACGCGAAATGTCGCGCAGGTCTTCATACATGCCACCCTGAATGATACCGAATAATGCATTCGGGTTGCCTTCATGTGCCTGTTTGCTGCGTTTTGCCCATCTCAGGGAAAGCTGCATCGATTCATTGGCTTGTTTGTGCGTTGCAGGGTAGGGTGTACATTCATCAAAAATCATCACAATGTCTGAATTCAATACGCGCTGGATGCGCATGGACTCTTCCGGCGTCAGAAAGCACGAATCGCCGTTGATGGGTGATCGGAACTTGACGCCTTCTTCTGATATCTTGCGCAGGTCACCCAAACTCCATACTTGAAAGCCGCCGGAGTCAGTCAGTATCGGCTTATTCCAGCCCATGAACTTATGCAGGCCGCCATGCGCTGCGATGACTTCCAGCCCCGGGCGCAGCCATAAGTGGAATGTGTTGCCCAGCACGATGTGTGCATTGATTTCATCAAGTTCGAGTGGCGACATTGCCTTAACGGTGCCATAAGTGCCAACGGGCATGAAAGCCGGGGTTTCAACATTGCCGTGCGCCAGGTTTAAAGTGCCGCGGCGGGCAAGGCCATCTTGTTTGTGTAAGGTAAATTGCATGGTGAAGCATTAATATTTTGAAGCCGCGATACTAACATAATCCTGCATATTCCTGTCATTTTGCAGGTAGGTACCATATTCTGGTGCCGGTTGAACAAGCCGCGTTTGACGGTTTTTTTAAAGGATTTGGGGCAGAGGCTGTTAACTTTTATTAATTGCCGGCGTTATTCATTCACTCAGCTTTTACTTTTATGTATTAAAAGCGTAATTTTATGGGTGTAGAATAGAATTTTGCTGGAATCAACAATGAGGAGAATAATATGAACAAGAAATTGATAGCGGGTGCAGTTGCTGCCACTTTCATATTCAGTGGTTGCGCTAGCATGACGGAAACACAGAAGGGTACGGCCAAGGGTGCTGCGATTGGCGCCGGTGCTGGCGCGGTAGTAGGCGCAGTGGCCGGCGGCGGTAAAGGTGCGGTGATTGGCGCCGCTGTAGGTGCGGCTGCAGGTGGCGTGGCCGGTAATGTGTGGTCTAAACGCATGCAGGAGCAAAAAGCCCAGATGGAACAGGCGACTGCCGGTACCGGTGTTGCGGTTACACAAACCGCAGATAATCGCTTGAAACTGGATATCCCTAGTGATATTTCCTTTGATGTCGGCCGCGCAGACGTCAAATCAAACTTCAGGCCTGTCCTTGATACATTTGCAAAAAGCCTGTTAAGCAACCCGGCGACTACCGTTACCATCATAGGCCATACCGATAGCTCGGGAACGGATGCAATCAATAACCCGTTGTCATTGAACCGTGCTGCCAGCACACGTGATTATCTGGTTGCAAAAGGCGTGGCTGTAAGCCGTATTGCGATTGATGGCCGCGGTTCACGCGAGCCGTTGGTGGCGAATGATACGGCTGCCAATCGTGCTAAAAATCGCCGTGTAGAGATATTCGTTGCTGAGCCGGCACCTGCTGCCGCGAATTAGCATGAACTTGCTGTAATGGTAAAAAAGCCGGCATTAGTGCCGGCTTTTTGGTGAGCGAGCTGCTTATTTTTTCACGCCATGATTATTCATGATTTATACTTAGCATAACCAACTATGTGATATAGCCATGATTGAACCTAAACAAAAATTATCCCGCCGTAATTCTGACATACCGTCTCTGCGTTCGCGGGGTATTTATTTACTGCCTAACCTGTTTACTTCAGCAGCTTTGTTTGCAGGTTTCTATGCCATTGTGCAAGCGATGAATGGCAAGTTTGAGCTGGCTGCGATTGCTATCTTTATCGCTATGGTGATGGATGGGCTGGATGGTCGTGTTGCGCGTATGACAAATACGCAAAGCGCTTTTGGCGCTGAATATGACAGTTTGTCCGATATGGTTTCTTTTGGCGTGGCGCCAGCTTTGATACTTTATGTCTGGGCATTAAAACCGCTTGGCAAGCTGGGCTGGATTGCGGCATTTATTTATTGCGCCTGTGCAGCGTTACGGCTGGCTCGTTTCAATACCAAGCTTGATGATGAGCATCAGGATAAGCGTTATTTCCAGGGTTTGCCTAGCCCTGCAGCAGCGGCACTACTGGCAGGTTTTGTCTGGGTGTCGTACGAGTATGGCGTGAGTGACCGCGATGTATTCTTTGGTGTATTGAAATGGAAGTGGATGGCCTGGAGTTTGACCGTATTTGCCGGCGCTTCAATGGTGAGCGATTTGCGCTATTACAGCGGTAAAGATATTAATTTAAAAGCCAGTGTGCCGTTTTTCGTGATTCTCGGGGTTGTGCTGGCGCTGGTGCTGATATCCTATAGCCCGCCGGAAGTGCTGTTCCTGGTCATGGTGGTGTATGCACTTTCAGGTTATGTCATGTGGGTACGCGGCAAGCTTAAATCAACAAAATCATCGTAACTGGCTGGCTTTGAATTTATTTATCATTATGATAAATAAATTCAAATAGTTAAATGCTTGCGTAACTGGCTGAAAAACATTATATTTCTACTCATCATGTTGAACTCACACATCATCCATATCTCTTTTGCACTCAGCCTCGCTGCCAGTGCTTTTGTTTTACGCAAAACTTTTGCGTTACGCCTGCGTGCGTTGCTGCGCTAGTGCGCAGACTATACCCCCCCCACCCCCACTAGTATTAAAGCGCGTTGCACCTGAAGTCTTAAATCTTGATGTTGCAGATCAGGTGCTATTTTTGAGCTGAATTATTCAAGCAATAGTTAGCTAAAACTGAATAAAAAGTTAGGTAACCGTATATGAACCAAACCACTAAAAAACAAGAGCAAATTATCATTTTTGATACCACATTGCGCGATGGCGAGCAGAGTCCGGGTGCGGCAATGACTAAAGAAGAAAAAATCCGTATTGCACGCCAGCTTGAAAAGTTGGGTGTCAATGTGATTGAAGCAGGCTTTGCTGCGGCAAGCCCCGGTGATTTTGATGCGATTCATGAAATTGCAAAAATCATCAAGAACTCAACAGTCTGTTCACTCGCACGCGCAAGTGAAAATGATGTGCGCCGTGCCGGCGAGGCAATTAAACCGGCTGCCAAAGGCCGTATCCATACTTTTATCGCTACCAGCAAAATTCACATGGAAAACAAGCTCCGCATGACAGAAGATCAGGTGGTTGAGCGTGCGGTGCAGGCAGTTAAATGGGCGCTGGAGTATACCGATGATGTCGAGTTCTCGGCCGAAGATGCTGTGCGTTCAGAAATGGATTTTCTGGTGCGTATATTCGATGCGGTGATTAAAGCCGGCGCAAAAACCATTAATGTGCCGGATACGGTCGGGTATTCCATCCCTGCGGCCTGGGGCGAGCGTATGCGTGATTTGATCGCACGCGTTCCTGACAGCGATAAAGTCGTATGGTCAACGCACTGCCATAATGATTTGGGGATGGCGGTCGCCAACTCACTGGCTGCGGTCATGTCCGGTGCGCGTCAAGTGGAATGTACGATTAATGGCTTGGGTGAACGAGCTGGTAACGCGAGTCTGGAAGAGGTCGTGATGGCGATTAAAACCCGCGCTGATATCTTCAATTTGGCTACAACTATCGATACTACGCAAATTGTGCCAGCCAGTAAGCTTGTTTCATCAATCACGGGTTATCCGGTTCAGCCGAACAAGGCGATTGTCGGTGCCAATGCATTTGCGCACGAGAGTGGCATTCATCAGGATGGTGTGTTGAAGCACCGCGAAACCTATGAAATCATGCGCGCTGAAGACGTGGGCTGGAATGCCAATAAATTGACATTGGGTAAGTTGTCCGGCCGTAATGCGTTCAGAACACGCTTGAAGGAGCTTGGGATTGAACTCGAGACTGAAGACTTGCTGAATGCCGCTTTTGCGCGTTTTAAAGATTTGGCGGATAAAAAATCTGAAATTTTCGATGAAGATTTGCACGCATTGGTGAGCGATGAATTCGTTTCCGAGGCGACAGAGAATTACAAATTGGTGTATCTGCAAGTAGCTTCAGAAACCGGAGAGGTGCCACATGCGCTGATTACTATTTCAGATAACGGTGCAGAGCAGAAATCAGAAGCAGATGGCGGAGGGCCTGTAGATGCCGCATTTAAAGCGATAGAGAAAATCGTCGATAGCGGCGCTGAATTGCTGCTTTATTCCGTGAATAACATTACCAGCGGCACCGATGCCCAGGGTGAAGTGACTGTGCGTTTATCAAAAGGCGGACGGATTGTGAATGGTCAGGGTGCTGATACGGATATCGTAGTGGCTTCAGCCAAGGCTTATCTGAACGGCTTGAACAAACTGCACTCGAAGCTCGAACGCGCCCACCCTCAGGTGTAGTTTCATCGTAAAATCAAGTCAATACGGCGTTGCGCTCGCTTGCCGTACTAAATGTACTGTCTGCGCTCGTGCGTCTTGTCTTGACTTGATTTAACAATGAAACTTTGCAGATAAAGACGGTTTTATGAGTGCATCTTTAGCTTAACCCGATAGAAAAGTACAGAAAACCATCATGCCTAAACCCCGGCAAACCTTATTGATTGTTAGTGCGCTGTTTTGCACCTATTTCATCTGGGGTTCAACTTATCTTGCCATCCGTTTTGGTATTGAAAGTTTTCCGCCGTTTATGATGGCAGGTATGCGTTTTACCATAGCGGGTGTGATTTTATATGTAGTGATGCGCTGTCTGGGGGCGCCCAACCCTGATAAGCAGCAGTGGATAGGTGCCGGGATCGTGGGTTTGTTATTGCCCGCATTAGGTAATGGCACAGTGTGCTATGTGCAACAGACCGTTTCATCGAGTGTTGCCGCATTATCAATTGCTACCGCACCCATCTGGATGGCAGTATTCTCTTCCCTTTGGGGGCATAAAATCGTCGCCAGGGAATGGCTGGGGATTGCTGTTGGTTTGTTAGGGATTGTATTGCTTAATCTTGGCGGTAGTTTCAGCGGGCACTTTATTAGCGCATTACTGCTGATATTTGCCGCAGCAAGCTGGTCGTTTGGCTCGGTTTGGAGTAAACATCTGGCCATGCCGCAGGGGTTAATGGCAAGTGCCGCCCAGATGCTGACGGGCGGTATTGCTTTGCTGGTGTTCAGTGCTGTTACCGGTGAAATCTGGCCTCAGGCAGTCAGCGTAAAATCATGGGGCGCGCTGCTGTTTCAGATCGTGTTAGGGTCTCTTGTGGCTTATAGTGCGTACCAGTATTTATTGCATACGGTACGGCCGCTGGTAGCCAGCAGCAATACTTTTGTAAATCCGGTGGTGGCATTTGCGGTCGGTATCTGGTTTGCGGGCGAGCATGTAACTTATGTGGAATTGGTCGCGCTGGCTGTTATTTTAATCGGCGTATTTTTAGTACTTTCAGCAACTCAACAAAAAGAAATTTAATATGGTTCAAAATAATACACAGAATCTGGCTTTATTTGATTTGGATAACACCCTGCTTGCAGGAGATAGTGACTATAACTGGAGTTTGTTTTTAATTAATGAAGGGCTGCTGGATGGTGCATCGCATCAGGCACGTAATGAGCAGTTCTATCAGGATTATAAAAACGGTACCCTGGATATTTATGCATTTCTGGAATTTCAGTTAAAGCCACTTAGTCAGCACCCTAAAAAGTTTCTGGATGAATTGCATCATAGATACATGGATAAAGTGATTCGCCCGATGATGACGCAGAAAGCGCAAGACCTGGTGAATAAGCATAAGGCAGCGGGTGACCTGTGTCTTGTGATTACGGCGACCAATAGTTTTGTAACCAGGCCGATTGCTGCGGCCTATGGTATTGATAATTTAATTGGTACCGACCCTGAAATGGTAAATGGTGAATATACCGGCGGCGTAAGTGGAGTGCCTAGTTTTAAAGAGGGTAAGGTAACGCGTATTAATCAGTGGCTGGCAGAACGTGGCAAAACCCTTACAGACTATGAAACCAGCTATTTTTACAGTGACTCACATAACGATTTGCCGCTAATGAAACTGGTGACCAATCCGGTTGCTGTAGATGCGGATGATACGCTGGCAGAATATGCAACACAGCAAGGCTGGCCGCTGATCAGTCTGCGTTAGGTAATGCCAGCTTATCAGGTTGTAACGATGAATCTGGACCACCCAGCTTTGCTGGCTGGTCCATTTTATTTGGCTGTCGCTTATCTGCCGAGTAGAATCTGCGATACAAATTTACTGCCAATGTAGGCCAGCAGCAGCAGAACAAAGCCTATCATTGTCCATCTAATCGCCTTGAGTCCGCGCCATCCATATTGGTATCTGCCAAATAACAGAGCCGCATAGATGAACCAGCTGGCAATTGAAAAAATGGTCTTGTGATTAAAATCCAGCGCTTTGTGGAAGATTTCTTCGGAGAACCACATGCCGCTGATAAGGGTGATGGTGAGCAAGGCGAAACCTAAACCGATAATTTTAAACAGTAAGGATTCCATCATCATTAGCGGAGGAAAGCTCGGTAACGTGATCAAGTTGCTTTTGTGGTGCAGGCTGCGCTCGGCAATTGCCATCAGGACTGCGTGCAGTGCGGCAAAAGTGAACAGGCTGTAGGCGAGCATCGCTATCCATACATGCGCTATGAACAGGCTGTTGTTGGCTTCGGGTAAAAAGTGGTGACTGGAGAAAAAAGCGGGCAGCAATGCAAACAATGCAGCTGGCGGCAGTACAAAAGCCTGTAGGCTGTGCAATTGATGATCGCGGTCCGTTACCCAGTAAATCAAAACGGTAAGCCAAAGTATTGCAGATACCGATTCATAGAATCCCAAATTGAACCCAATAGAGAAAATACTCTGATGCAGAAGCCAGCCGTGCACCAGCAGGCCAAGAGCAATCATCGTTGAATGCAGCTTCAAGTGCTTGCTTTTTTCGGATAATTTTGGCGCGCGCCAGAAATCAGCAGCCACCGCTAAGTAAATGAATACAACGACAAGATAGGGAATTAATTTTTGCATGCTGTAATTATGGCGCAAATGTGCAGTAAAGATAATAGGTTGATGTAAAATTGAAACTTAAATGACGCAAAGAGTATAAAAATGCTAGAAAACCTAACCGGACGCCTGCAGGGCGTCATTAAAAACCTGCGCGGCCAGGCGCGCTTAACGGAAGATAATATCTCAGATGCCATGCGCGAAGTGCGTATGGCACTGCTGGAGGCGGACGTTGCATTGCCCGTAGTGAAAGACTTTATCGCGGCAGTTAAATTACGTGCGCAAGGTAAAGAAGTATTGCAGAGCTTGACGCCAGGGCAGGCCGTGATTGAAGTTGTGAATGACGAGCTCACATCTCTGATGGGTAAAGCCAATGAGGGGTTGAATCTGGCAGCAGTGCCGCCGGCAATTATTCTGATGGCTGGCCTGCAGGGCTCCGGTAAGACCACTACATCTGCCAAGCTGGCAAAGTTGCTTAAAGAGCAGAAAAAGAAAGTATTGCTGGCCAGTGCCGACGTTTATCGCCCGGCGGCGATCGAGCAGCTTAAAACGCTGGCAAAGCAGCTTGAGGTCGAGTGTTTTGACAGCAATGCCAGTCAGAAACCGGCCGACATTGCCAGTGCAACATTGGATTTTGCCAAGCGCGGTTACTATGATGTAGTGATTTTCGATACTGCAGGCCGCCTGGGTATCGATGAGGCCATGATGGCCGAGATTAAAGCGTTGCATGCACAATTGAATCCGATTGAAACCTTGTTTGTGGTAGATGCCATGCAAGGGCAAGATGCAATTAACACTGCTAAAGCTTTCGGCGACACCTTACCGCTCACTGGTGTAATTCTAACCAAGCTGGATGGTGACTCACGTGGGGGTGCGGCTTTATCCGTGCGCCATGTGACGGGCAAGCCAATTAAATTCATCGGTGTCAGTGAAAAAGTCGATGGGCTGGAGCCATTCCACCCGGATCGTATGGCATCTCGTATATTAGGCATGGGTGACGTGCTCGGCCTGATTGAACAGGCGCACAAAAATGTCGATATGGCAGAAGCGCAAAAGCTTGCCGATAAAGTGAAAGCCGGTAAAAACTTTGATCTGGATGACTTTAAAGCGCAAATGTCACAGATGCGTAAAATGGGCGGCATGGGCGCGCTGATGGATAAAATGCCATCACAGATAGCAGGCATGGCGGCTAAGGTGAATCCGGATGATGCCGATAAAAGCCTGCGACGTATAGAGGGCATTATTAATAGTATGACGCCGATGGAGCGTCGCAAGCCCGATATTATTAAAGCAACCCGTAAAAAGCGAATTGCTGACGGCTCCGGTGTGCAAGTGCAGGAAGTAAACCGTTTGCTGAAACAGTTTGAAGAAACGCAAAAAATGATGAAAATGTTCAGCAAAGGCGGTATGTCAAAAATGATGCGTAGCATGGGCGGCCTGATGGGTGGCAAGTTACCCGGTATGCGCTGATTAAAAACAAGGCAATTTTGGGGTAAATTTCGATATGTACAGAATCAGGTCGAAGTCAACAAAAATAAATGCGATAAAAATATGAAATTTTTCTATTTTGTCATTGACCAAGTGAATAGTTTCCCCCATAATTGCGGCCTTTCCTGAGTGACACAAATTACTTGAGAAACGAATGGGGTGTTAGCTCAGCTGGTAGAGCAGCGGACTTTTAATCCGTTTGTCGTGGGTTCGATCCCCGCACACCCTACCAAGATATAGAGCCCAGTCATTTCTGACTGGGCTTTTTCTTTTGTGCAGTACCGTTATGCTTGTTTAGAATAGAACTCACAATCTGTTAGTGCTGTGTTCGACTTACAGGGCATCATATATAGACGACTTGGGGGTGCTCCAGGTCGTTTTTTACGAGTTATGTATGCATTGAAGGATCGCGCATCACAAGTCGGTTCTTGTTTCTGCTACTAGATTTTATTCATTGAAGTTAGCCTGATTGCTATACGAGAAAATAATAAGAGAAATAAGAAATAATAAGGGACAGGCCACGTTTATTGATAAAGTTTTTGGATTGGACAGCCACAAGACCTGGGAAAGACAAAAGGCTTACAGAGGTTAAACTGTAAGCCTTTATTTCGTTTGGCGCGCCCAAGATGATGAAGACTGGTTCTGAATTGATATCGTTAATGTGGACTGAATGATTAAAGGCTTAACCTAGGTGTAAGGCTAGTTATCTTGCGAAGGTCTTCTAAACGGCACGACGTTATGTATATTCTGGATTTTTGCAGAATGACTTGTTTGCATCTTGAAGCGGCATTTGGGGAATTGTGAGCATCCCCAAAATTCTTTACCTGCATTTTCACCAGCTTTTATAGTTCTTAATACCATCTTACCCCCACATTTTGGGCAACGTCTGTATGATGGGGTGTCGAATCTAGCTTGCAAATTGCTTATATGCTGGCGATGGGTGTTAAATGAAGGTGATAGTCGCTCAGCCTGAATAATTCTTAAAATATCTTGAACCTCTGTAACTGAAAGTATTGGTATTTTCTTTGATTTTATATAGCTAATAAAGGTGGCAGCCGTTCTTACGTTGGGAGATGGTCTTGTTTTGAAAGTGCTGCCACCGACAAAAACAATGATAGAGTGTAATTTATCAGAAGAAATGTTCAGTGTGCTTTCCAGAGATTTAAGGTGTTTGTAGTTTTGATGTAATGGATTTTGGAATTTGTAGGATTTCTTGTACAGTTTTTGTGTCCACATACTTTGCTTTTCATCCCCCAATATCCAACCCGAATAGTTTTTTGTTTCAACCACAAAAACACCATATTCCGACACGAATATATGATCAATTTGAGTGGTGCCATCTGGGGTAGCTAATGTGACATTATGCACAGCATGGTATATGGACTTATCGAGGAAATATTTTGCGGAGTTTCTTATATACATCTCTCCGGCAAATCCCTTAAATGTGGCAGATTTTAGAATGGCTGAGATAATCAGTAACGGAATAACCCACCAAATATGCTCTAACAACTGAGAGGTTAAGTCCATAATTTCCCCTTCACTTACTAAAGTTTAAGCAGCCTAGATTGTTTTATTTGTTATTGATTAGTTGGGCGCGCTTGTATTTTGGAATGATTTTTGGATTTTGTCATTCTAGAAAGTGAAGTACCCAGTTCTATTCCATGCAAAAGGGTTGATTTCTTAATAAAATCAACCCTTATATTATGTGGAGCGCCCATGGTAATGAAGTGGGGCGCTGGGTAGAGCTTGTTGAAATACATTAATGAATATTTTAAGATCAATAAAGACGCATTCGCGCCTTATATTGATCTGAATAGTATCAACTATTATTCTGAGATTTTCTTTAAGTTATCTAACCCTCCACGATAAACACTAGTGATAACTTTTACTGCCGTAGCGTCATCTTGACCTTCAGCTGGAGTAGCAGATGTATCCTTGCGTTTGAATGTACCATCCCAAACTACTAGTGATTTATCTTTACCTATTTGCTTGACTGTCACTGATGAAACATAGCTGGTTACAGGTAGAACGCCTTCAATGATTGAGTATTTGAAAGTTTTGGCTTTAGCATTGTATTTAAGTAATTTCTCTTTAATCGTTCCGCCATCTTGAAGTGTTAATAAACGCTCTGCGCCAACCTTATTGTTTTCACCTGCAACAATTTCAGTGGTTTTAACAGCAGGGTGCCATGCACCTAAATCATTAAAGTTACTTACTTTTTCCCAAACTTTTGCAGAAGGGGCATCAATGCTTACTTCTTCATGAACTTTGAGATTTTTTGCTTCATCAGCAAATGTGGTGAGTGTTGTGCTCATTAATATTGAAGCAACTAATAAACCAGATTTCATCTGTAATCTCCTAAAGAAATTAAATAAATACCGATTGGTATACAGATCAGTATACCAGTAAGTATACAGATTTGTATACCATTTGATTAAGGCTAAATATATTTAGGATTTGGAAGGGGTGCTAAGAGCAATGACACGTTACATTTTGGTCGTGTCAGCCATTAATATAATTTAAAGTGTCAATCTTTATTACTTTATATAAATAAAAAAAGCTGAAACCTTTATGGAGTCAGGCTTTTGTAGTTTTTGGTGCGCCCAAGGTGATGGGTTTTGGCACTGGAAAGAGGTTATAGATTGGGTTAATTTAGCAAAAAGTAATCGTTCAGAAATGAAAAATAACGAGAGAAATCTAGGTAGTGATATAGAATAAATATTCTGGGATTATGCGTTGCTAAGGTTTCGTATATAAAAAGCAATAAGTGCTATTTCAAGTTATTGTAGGAGTTGATGATGAATAATAAAGCTGATTTGGATAACCATGCCAACCAATTAAACCCGAATAATCCAGAATATTACAATTCCAGAGGAATATCAGAATACTACGAGTTTGATGATGAAGGTTTTGCTACTAGCATTCACAGGCAGAGTCCCACACCTTATATTCGTATGACTAGAAAAATGCATATAATCTCAGTGGATGGAGATTACTATATCAATCAATTTCCACCAGTCGAAGGTTGGTTTTCTAGGCCGTTCACTATTGACTATTTTAAGAATATTTATCCAAGGACTAATGAAGATTTAACAGGTGAATTCACAAAAGAACTTCAGAATATTGCTTGGTTTGGCATATATGATCATATTATAGATTCTGATGCTGCTGAATTAGTATGTGAATTTTATGCAGAATGGCCTTGGGATAAAGAGACATTATTCCATGTAGAAGATGAAGTTAATCAATTAGCATTAAAGTCAGAACATTTATCTCAAATTAGGGCATTGGAGCAAAACTTACTCAGTAAGCTTCGTTTGCAAATTGATAATCAGGTATATGTAAATTATCCTGAGGTAGAGCTACTGATTAAAAATCTAATTAAGAAAATAGGTAATAAGACGGTGGCTAATTTAGACTACCAAATAATGACTTCAACTTTTATTAATTTAGAATTGTCATTGCAAGGATTAGATTTTGGTGGTCTCTCCTATAGATATCATCAGATAGATTTAATAACTACTAAATTAAGTTCTCCCTTACTAGTGACTAGGTCAAAATTAGCAGCAAATGCAGCAAAGTTCTACAGAAATGAAAATGAAATTAATAGTTATATATGCGACATCAAAAAGTCATTTAAATTGAATCGATAGCATTTTTCACTTATTGGATCTTATTTTCAGCCGCTTCGAATTTCGTTTAAAGTGTTGATGTGGAGTGCCCAGATTTATCTTGTGAGCGGTTAAATAAAAAAAGCTGAAACCTTTATGGAATCAGCTTTTTTGTTTTTGGCGCGCCCGGCGGGATTCGAACCCACTACCCTCGGCTTCGGAAACCGATACTCTATCCAAATGAGCTACGGGCGCTTATAAACAACAGGTAGCGCATTATAACAAACAGAATCATTGCGTGCGTTATTCCAGCCTAGCATTTTTCGTCTCGTTTAATCACTTTATTTGACGTATTTGATTGATGTCTGAATTTTTAGCTTTTTTGCCTTAATCTAAAGTGCAGGTATAATCATTTCTTTACTAATTTTTTCTGGGAATGAACTGTAATGAGCAATGTAAATAGCGACGAAAAAGGCTATTCATTTGGACAAGTCGTGCTTGCCTCGATTGTAGGTGTTGTTGGTATTGTCCTATTTGTTTTGTTGGTAGCAAAGATTTTTGGTGTAACTGACACGATTGATGTTGCTGAACCGACAGCAGCTCTTTCTCAGGTTGAAGAAAATATCAAGCCAGTTGCAGTGGTTGAAATTGCAGCCGCAGGTGGGGCTTCAGGCGCCGAAAAAAGCGGTGAGGAAGTGGTCAAGGCTGTGTGCTCCATGTGTCATGCTGCCGGTTTGATGAATGCACCAAAAATTGGCGATAAAGGCCAATGGCAGCCACGTATTGCGCAAGGTTATGAAACACTGATCAAGCATGCTATCGACGGTATCCGTAGCATGCCGGCACGTGGCGGTAATCCTTCACTGACTGATGGTGAAGTGGCAAGTGCGGTTGCCCATATGGCAAATGCTTCTGGTGCAAATTTCAAGGCTCCTGCGTCAAAGGCCGCTGAAGAAAAACCGGCAGAAGCCGCAGCGGCTCCGGCTGCTGAGGCAAAAGCGGCAGAGCCGGTTGCAGCAGCTCCGGTAGCGGCAGGTAAAGGCGGCGAGGAAGTGTATAAAGCCGTATGCTCCATGTGTCACGCAGCTGGTTTGATGAATGCCCCTAAATTTGGTGACAAAGCACAATGGGAGCCACGCATTAAACAAGGTTACGAGACATTGGTAACTAACGCGACTAAAGGTGTGCGTTCAATGCCTGCCAAAGGCGGCAATCCGGGTTTGAGTGATGCTGAAGTTGCGGGTGCCGTAAAATATATGGCGAATGCAGCAGGTGCAACATTCTAATCTTTTAACTTATTTTTAGCGTAACATTGGGAAAAGCCACTTAAATTGTTAAGTGGCTTTTTTCTTGAACATGTTTTTGGTGGATTTTAAATGGTGACTGTACGTGGCTACATACGCAATAGGTGATATTCAGGGTTGTTATCATGCATTTCAGGCACTGCTGGAACGCATAAACTTTGATGAAAAGTCAGACCGCTTGTGGCTGGTAGGCGATCTTATCAATAGAGGCAGCGGTTCGCTGGAGGTGTTGCGCTGGTGCTACGCACATCAGGGTTGCCTCACGATAGTGCTCGGTAATCATGATTTACATGCACTGGTAGTGGCAGAAGGGATTGTTGCTGCACATAGGGGCGACACTTTAGATGCGTTGCTGGCAGCGCCTGACAGGGATGTGTTGTTAAACTGGCTGCGCCATCAGCATCTGATCTATCAGGAAGGGAATCATCTGATGGTACATGCGGGACTGTTGCCGCAATGGACCGCAGCGCAGGCGCTTGGCTATGCAGCTGAAGTTGAAAAGGTGTTGCATGGTGAACATTACCTGGATTTTCTAAAACATATGTACGGTAATTTGCCTGATCATTGGAGTGACGAGCTCAGTGGGGTTGACCGGCTGCGGTTGATTACCAATGCTGCTACGCGTTTAAGAATATGCTCTGCAGAAGGGCGGATGGAGTTTAAATTCAAAGGCGAATTGCAGGATATTCCGGCAGGTTACATCCCCTGGTTTGATGTGCCGGACAGGGCTGCAAAAGATACACAGGTGATCTTCGGGCATTGGTCTGCACTGGGATTGCAGCAGAGAGAAAATATTTATGCGCTCGATACAGGTTGCCTGTGGGGCGGTAAACTGACAGCGATGAATATAGAAACCAAAGCGGTAGTGCAGGTTGACTCGCACCCATCGGATAAGCCGATTACTTTAAAAACCATAAAGAGCTAGCTGCTATAAAGGTGGGCGTGGCAGCAGCGCTTTAAGCCTGCCGATTGTCAGTATTCAAAAGTTTGGTGTTCATGTCACAATGCCAGTTGCTGGCGTATTAATCTCTCTAGATGCAATGTCAGTTCGCGGCGGTCTTGTTTAGCTACATCTTCAGCGGTAATCGGTTTAAGGAAGTGCAGTTCAATCACCGGCTGTTTTTGCGAGAGTATTTTCTGCATGGATTGTATTAAGGTTGTTTCTCCTGCGTAAGCTACATCAGTATTTACGCCACCGTCCGGGTGTGGGTAGCGAATGGCTACTGGCCAGATGCTCGCCCGCGATTCAATTGCTGCCTGTATCAGGCTGCTTTTAAACGGATGCAAGATGCTGCCGTCAGTAGTCGTGCCTTCAGGAAACAGGCATAGGTTGTCACCTGCCTGCAAGCTCTGAACAGCAACGTCAATCGTACGCTTCGCATCGCGCTTTTTGCTGCGGTCAATAAAAAGTGTATTAGCCCGGCTGACCAGATAGCCAAAAATCGGCCAGTTCTGGATTTCGGTTTTTGCAATAAAGCGCAGCACAATAATGCTATTGATAGCATGAATATCTGACCACGAGATATGGTTTGCTACAAACATCGTCCTTGTGTGCTGAGCATTTCTTGCAGGAATATGACCGTGGCTGCTCACTCGCAGGTTAAAGGCCGCCAGCAGGTTTCTGCACCACCATTGAATCAGGCGTGACTTGAAGGCTCTTCCTGACAGCGGTAAAACCACGGTCGCGATGGTTAAGCCCAGCAGAGTATGGACGATAATACGGCCAACCCGGAAATACCTGGTCACTTTATTCGTTGAAGATAAATCTGGTTTTATGGTCTGCAATGTTTCAGTAGCGATACTTCCTGCCATTTATTTCATGAAATGGCTGGCATATCTTGGATTGATTCTAGAGATTGGTAACATTACCAGCATATCGGCCGTGTTGAAATAGGGATCCCATGCCGGTTCGCCGCAAATGTAGGCCCCCAGGCGTAAATAACCCTTGATCAGCGGCGGGCACGCAACCTGTAAGTCGCAGTTCAATGAGTGGATGGGCAGCGGATTGTGTGCAAATACGCGGTATTCCAATGGAGATAGATATTCGTCTTGCAGTTTGTTGTATAAGCTGGCTGCCAGATGGCCGCCATCAGACATATTGATGCTGCCGCAGCCAATCATATATTCATAGTTGTGGATCTGCATATACTTGGCCAGCCCAGCCCAGAGCATGGTAATTGTACCGCCGTTGCGGTAATTCTGGTGTACGCAGGCACGGCCAACTTCAACTGTGCGGTCAAACAGGTGTGCGATGCGGCTTAAGTCAAACTCGCCTGCAGAGTAGTAGCCACCGGCTTCGTTGGCTTTTGACGGGATTAGGATGCGGTAAGTGCCAATCACTTGATTGGTGCCACTGTCACGTACAATCAGGTGGTCGCAGAACTGGTCAAACCCATCAATATCCAGGCCACCTGTTCCAGAAAGCTGGGCGCCCATTTCTTCTGCAAAAACCTTATAACGCAGGCGTTGCGCTTCTTCTATTTCTGCCTGTGTACGTGCAAGGCTGACATAGAGCTTTCTTTGTGGTGCTACCTGCTCGTGACCAGGCTCTTTGCTGTTATCTGTGAGTGAAATTACTTTACGCGGCATTAAATTATTCGCCATGATTTTCTCCTTTTTTGTGAAAGAGACTTTAATCGGTGGATATGAATAATTAATGACGGAGAGATTACTGTTTATTGACAGAGCGGGGAGCATGACGTGATATGAAAAAGCCCTATTGACCTCATAATGCAGGGGCAATAGGGCTTAAGCTGTCAGGATCAACGTTTCAATTTACAGCATGCAGCATAGGTGCTGCGCGGTTGCAGAACGCAATCAGTGTGAAACGCGCGTCACTCCGCCGCTTTCGAGAATGCGGACTTTTTCGCCGGCATTAAAGACTTCGTCTGCCTCCTGTACGATAGCGACCAAACCACCGCCATCCAGTTTTACCGTGAGTTCAACGCCATCTTTACGCGTAACGCCTTCTTCAAGCGCTGAGCCAGCCAAGCCGCCTGCTACCGCACCTATTACAGCGGCGATAGCGCTGCCTCTGCCGCCGCCGACTGAACTGCCGGCAATGCCGCCAACTGCGCCCCCGGCTATCGTGCCGACTGGAGATTTGGTGCCTTCTAATTTGACCTGGCGCACACTTTCTATCACGCCGGTTTTAACTGTCTGCACTTTACGTGCTTCATCACGGCTATATACGCTGCCGGAGTTAGAGCTGGCGCAAGCGGCCAGTAACACTGCTAATAAGGCCACTGCCAATAATCGGGTAATGCGCATGATTTAGTTTCCTTTAATTTCTTTTTTTAGTCTAACACTCATATTATGACGTAGCTTAAACCCAAAAGTTTAAGCTGCCAATCTTATTTAAGATGCCATGGTTTCTTTCATTAAAGCCTGCGTGTAAATGGTTTCAATTTCCTCACGTGATGGCGCATGATTCTGTCCGCCACGGCTTGCGATTTTAATCGCACCCATCGTAGCTGCCAATCTGCCACAGGTTGGCCAGTCCCAGCCTCGGACGATGCCATAAAGCAGACCTGCTCTATAAGCATCGCCGCAGCCGGTAGGGTCTACCACCTGAGAGGCTTTAACGCATGGGATATCATAACGTTGACCATCTGCATAAATCTGTGAACCGTTGCCGCCAAGGGTCACAATCAGTGCTTTTACTTTTTGGGCCAGTTCATCAAGCGTTAATCCGGTTTTATCCTGAATAATCTGTGATTCGTAATCATTCACGGCTAAATAGTCTGCCATTTCAATGAACTGTAGCAGTTCTTCGCCATTGAACATCGGCAGTCCCTGACCCGGGTCGAACAGGAACGGAATGCCCGCCTCAAAGCATTCACGTGCATGTTGGAACATGCCGTCACGCCCATCAGGGGCAATGACCGCAAGGCTGACGTCTTTAGCATCTTTTACGCTGTTCTGGTGTGATTCCACCATGGCGCCGGGATGAAAGGCGGTAATCTGGTTGTCGTCAATATCTGTGGTAATAAACGCTTGCGCAGTGAAGCTATTGGCAATGGTTTTGATGTGGTCTGAACGTAAATTGTTTTTGTTAAGCCATGCGGTGTATGGGGCAAAGTCTTCACCTGCGGTTGCCATGATCAGTGGCTTGCCGTCGAGTAATTGCATGTTATAGGCGATATTGCCGGCGGTGCCGCCAAATTCTCTACGCATTTCGGGAACATAAAACGCAACGCTGAGTGTATGAATCTTGTCAGGCAGGATATGGTTTTTGAATTGATCTTGGAACACCATGATAGTGTCGAAAGCAAGCGAGCCGCAGATGAGTGTATGCATGAAAATAACAAGCTAAGTGAAAACGCTTATTATCTTAGGTATTGCTACGGTTCCGCAAGGAAAACGAAGCGGGCGGGTATTAAATCAGCGAGTTAATGAACCGTCGATCAGGATTTTTGCGGCGATTTTTGCATATTTGATTGCGTCCGAGCCACGTTTCATCTGCTCGGCCTGTGCCGCGCCTTTAAATAGCAGTGATAGCTGCAGTGACAGGCCATCCGCATCTTGAATGTTGGCTTCGTTAGCCAGTTGTTTGATGTATTCCTGAAACTGTATGGATTGCTCTGCAGAAAGGATATGTACCGGGTTATCTTCTTTTGGGAATTCGGCTGAAGCCTTAATAAAGCCAATGCCGTTGAACTCAGGTGCGGTAATCCATTCTTCTATGTAATCGAATAGTTTCTGTAATTTTTCTGCGGGGTGCTTAGCGTTAGCGTTTAGTTTGTCATTGAGCCAGGTCTGGAAATCCTGATGGCCTGCTTTAAGCACCTCGAGAATCAGTAACTCTTTGCTGCTGAAGTATTTATAGAGCGTCATCTTGGTGGTGCCTGCAGTGGCCACGATAGTGTCGACCCCGGTCGAGTTGATGCCTTGCGTTTGGAACAAATCGCTTGCAGTACTGAGTATTTTTTCACGTAAACCAGACATGCTGTTGATTATACTAATCGGTATACATATATTGCAACAATTATTTTCGGCATTTAGCGCATGATTATTTTGATGCCGCCATCAGCATGGGCGTGAAGTTGCAGCGAACTTTTTCGAGATAGAAATTCGCAACGCTAAGATCGTCCAGATCGGTCGGTAGCTTGCCGCCCACTACATTCTCCAGATAAATGGACTTGTGCTTGTCTGGAATCTGAAGCGCTTCGGGGAACTGACAGGTTCCCTGGCGCATTTGTTCATATTTGGCGTACATCCTGGAAGCATCAATTGCGGTCAAGGTCTTGTTTTGATTTTCTGCACTATTCGCCGCGGTGTTGTTGATGCGTTGATCCGACTGTGCAAGCTGTGCCTCGGCGCTGCGGCTGTGTATGAGCATCGGCCCCCATATTGCAGCGGCACCAATCAGCATCACCATGCTGGCAGCTACGCCGTAAAATACAGTGCGCGATGATTTCAGGTTTGCAGCAAGCCCTGTTTTCTGTGTCTGAGCCTGAATCAGTGCATTCGCGACTATTTTGGCATGAAGCAGGCTGTTGCTCTCAGGCTGCAGCATTGCATGCCGTGCGGCATTCTGCGCGATCAGTACGATATGCTCCGCAAGCAGTTCAGGGTTTTCTGCTCCGAGTAATTTAGCCTGGTCAAGACAGTAATTGACCAGTGACAGGCATGACGCGCCAAGCGTAACCGAGGTGTGCTCAAAGCTGGGTGCTTTTAACCAGTCGTGCAGGATGTCAAACAAAGCCAGCAATCTACCCTGCGGCGTTTTGCTGGATTTAGCCAGCATGTTGATTAGCCAGGGCGAGTCGAATATTTCCATAGATTGTGGTGATTTAATGTGAATATGATTAAAAAGGTTTTACCACGACGAGAATTACCACTGCCGCCAGTACCAGCACCGGCACTTCGTTAAACCAGCGGTACCACACGTGGCTATGCTTGTTTTGATCGCGGCTGAAATCGGCCAGCAGCCTGCCGCAATACCAATGATATGCCACCAGTACGGCGACCAGTGTGAGTTTGGCGTGCATCCAGGCGCCGCTGATGCCATAACCTAACCACAGCCATAGACCAAAGCCTAATGCCAGCAAGGCTAAAGGTAGCATGAAGCGGTAGAGCTTTCTCTCCATAAGTTTCAGCCGTTCGGAAACTGCATGATCAGTACTACTCCCGGAAACCGCCATCGCGTGATTGACAAACAGGCGCGGAAGATAAAACAAGCCGGCGAACCAGCTGGTGACGAAAATAATATGTAGCGATTTAACCCAAAGCATCTTAAAGGCTCAATTCTTTGTTAAGTAGTTGCCGTAAGGCATTAAAATCAAGCTCGCCTATGGTGTGCTGTAGCAGGTGACCCTGTTTGTCGTAAATGAATGCTGTCGGCGTGAGACTTACTTTGCCGAAACTGTTGATGATTTCTGCTTTGCTATCATGCGTTACCGGAAACGGCAGGGCCTGGGCTTTGCTGTAATTTAATACTTGTGAAATCTGGTCGTAGGGCATGGCAACCGCAATAATTTCAAAACCTTTTGGGTGGTACTGCTTGTAAGTGTTGATCAGCTCAGGCATTTCCTTGATGCAGCCTGGACAATCGGTTGCCCAGAAATTCACCAGTACGACTTTGTCTTTTAATGAGGCCATTGATATCTGCTTGTCGTCAATGGTGTTGAATGTGACATCCGGTGCGGCAGGCTTGTTGTTCAGCTGTAGTGCCAGAAATACGAGCAGGGCAATGATAATCGTTGGTAATATCGATTTTTTTAATAAACTATTCATATTGTGAGTGTAACGTTTTCCATTAATTCGTCCAGAGTAATTATCTGCAATTGAGGGAATTTAATCTGTTTAATTGACATCTAATAACCATGCAGTGCATGCGCTTATTTGCAAATGCATGGCATGTTATAATAATCTTTTAATAGCCAGGCTATTTATCAAAATTAAATGAACGCACCAATAACCAGCCATATTCTTAACGCAGAGCACAAGCCTGCGGCGCGTCTGCGCGAAATCCCCTACAACTATACCTCTTTCTCTGACCGTGAAATCGTGATTCGGTTTCTCGGTGAAGAAATATGGGGCATTTTAAATGAATTGCGTGGTGTCCGTAAAACCGGACGTTCTGCGCGCATGCTGTTTGAAGTGCTGGGTGATTTGTGGGTCGTATCACGCAACCCTTATCTACAGGATGATTTGCTGGAAAACCCCAAACGCCGTAAAGCACTGGTCGATGCTTTGCATCACCGTATTGCTGCGATTGACGAGCGTAGCGCAGGCAATGCGAAAGTGCTGAAGCTGGTGGTTGCTGCGCGTCAGGCAGTTACCCAGTTTGAGAATGAATTCAAGCAGACCGCTAACCTGCGTAAAAAAGCATTTACCAAGCTGGCTAAAATCACGCGTAAAGATAATATCAAGTTCGACGGTTTGTCACGCGTGTCTCATGTGACCGATGCTACCGACTGGCGTGTTGAGTATCCATTCCTGGTATTGACCCCGGATACGGAAAAAGAAATCGCGGCGATGGTACGCGCCTGTATCGAGTTAGGGCTTACTATCATTCCTAGGGGCGGCGGCACAGGCTACACCGGTGGTGCTATACCACTCACACCGTTATCTGCGGTGATTAACACAGAGAAGCTCGACCAGCATACCGGCGTGCAGATGCGCACCTTGCCGGGTGTTGCACGACAGGTGGCGACTATTGAATGTGGTGCCGGCGTGGTAACTCGCCGTGCGATGGAAGCGGCTTCTGATGCCGGCCTTGAGTTTGCCTGCGACCCTACCAGTGCCGATGCATGCTGTATCGGCGGTAACGTGGCGATGAACGCGGGTGGTAAAAAGGCTGTGCTGTGGGGCACGGCTCTGGACAACCTGGCTTCATGGCGCATGGTGACACCTGATGGTGACTGGATGGAGGTTGAGCGTCTGGATCACAATCTAGGCAAGATTCACGATATTGAAACCGCACGTTTCAAAATCAGCCGTTACAGCGAGGATATGAAAACCTTGCTGGCCGAACCGCAGATTCTTGAAATTCCTGGCCCTAGCTTCCGCAAGGTGGGCTTGGGTAAGGACGTGACTGACAAGTTCTTGTCCGGGTTGCCGGGGATACAGAAAGAAGGCTGTGATGGCCTGATTACCAGTGCGACATTCATTCTGCATCGTATGCCCAAACATGTACGCACGATTGCTTTGGAATTTTTCGGCAACGTTGCGCATGCGGTACCTGCAATTGTAGAAATCAAAGATTATCTGGATGCTACTGCCAAACAAACACCAGCCGTGATCATGGCTGGTCTGGAGCATATGGATGAGCGCTATATCAAGGCGGTAGGTTACGCGACTAAAGCTGCGCGCCAGCAGCGTCCGAAGATGGTGCTGATTGCCGATATTGCCTCTGATGATGAAAATGCGGTAGGCGAAGTGGCCTCGGCCATGGTGCGTATGTGCAATGCCCGTAACGGTGAAGGTTTTATTGCCGTATCAAGTGAAGCACGCAAGAAATTCTGGCTGGACCGTTCACGCACGGCGGCAATTGCCAGACATACCAATGCGTTTAAAATCAATGAGGACGTCGTGATTCCGCTGCCGCGCCTGGGTGATTATTCAGACGGTATCGAGCGCATTAACATTGATTTATCCATCAATAACAAGCTCAAGTTGCTGGATGCGATTGAAGCTTTCATGAAAAGTGATCTGCCGCTGCAGCCTGATGAAGATGGCAACGTCGATGGCAATATGGTGAAAAGCAAACAGGAAATGGCTTTACGCCTGATTACTGATTTGCGCACGCGCTGGAGCTTTGTCCTAAACAATCTGGATGCACCGGTTTCAGCTTTGGGTGATGCTGGCGCTGAATTCGCGCAGTATGAAAATATATTCCGTGCCGTGCAATCCTATGATTTGCGTATCTCCTGGCGGCGTGAGCTTAAACGCCCGATGGCCGACATATTTGCCGGCCGTGAATACCAGAAAATTCTGGAACGCTGCGACGAGATTCACAAGCAGGTATTGAAAAGCCGTGTGTTTGTTGCCTTGCACATGCATGCGGGTGACGGCAACGTGCATACCAACATCCCGGTGAACTCCGATGATTACGGCATGATGCAGGATGCGCATGCGGCAGTGGCCAGAGTGATGGCATTGGCGCGTAGCCTCAATGGCGTGATTTCGGGTGAGCATGGTATCGGCATTACCAAAATGGAGTTTCTGGATCAATCGACGATTGATACTTTTACTAACTACAAAAATAAAGTTGACCCGAACGGTCACTTTAATAAAGGTAAGCTGCTGGCCGGATCCGGTCTGGAAAATGCTTACACGCCAAGTTTTGGCTTACTGGAGCAGGAATCCATCATTATGGAGCAATCCGCAATTGGTCAAATTGCGGATGACATCAGCGATTGCTTGCGCTGCGGCAAATGCAAGCCGGTATGTAGCACGCATGTGCCACGTGCCAACTTGCTGTATAGCCCGCGCAACAAGATTTTGGCCACTTCGTTATTGATTGAGGCATTCCTGTACGAAGAACAGACGCGTCGTGGCATTTCCATCAAGCATTTTGATGAATTTAATGATGTGGCAGACCACTGCACGATATGTCATCGCTGTGAAAAACCATGCCCGGTCGATATCGATTTTGGTGATGTCTCAATCAAGATGCGTAACTTCCTGCGCGAACAGGGCAAAAAACAATTTAATCCGGGCACCGCCGTGGGTATGGCATTCCTGAATGCAAAAGATCCGGCCACGATTAAATTGCTGCGCACCGTGATGATTAACTGGGGTTACAAAGCGCAGAACCTGGCGCACACGCTGGCGAAGCGATTCGGGTTGCTGCGCGACAAGAAGCATCCGCCGGCAACTGTAGGCAAAGCAGAAATTAAGGCGCAAGTGATTCATTTTATCAATCGCCCTATGCCCAAGAAAATGCAGTCTAAAACTTCACGTGCGATGCTGGGCGTTGAAGATGATCATATGATTCCGGTGATTCGCAATCCGCAAAAAGTAACCGAGGATTCTGAAGCAGTGTTTTACTTCCCGGGCTGCGGTTCAGAGCGATTGTTCTCTAACGTTGGTCTGGCTACTCAGGCAATGCTGTATGAAGTAGGCGCGATTACGGTATTGCCGCCAGGCTACCTGTGCTGTGGTTACCCGCAAACTTCGGCAGGCAACCATGATAAAGGCCAGGAAATTACGGCAGATAACCGTGTGTTGTTCCATCGCGTTGCGAATACATTGAATTATCTGGATATTAAGACGGTAATCGTATCCTGCGGCACCTGTATGGATCAGTTGCAGAAATATGAGTTCGAGAAGATTTTCCCGGGCTGCCGCCTGCTGGATATCCATGAATACCTGATGGAAAAAGATGTGCGCTTGCAGGGCGTTACCGGTACCCGCTACATGTACCATGACCCATGCCATACGCCGATGAAGACCTATAAGCCGCTTGAAGTCACTAATAAGCTGATGGGTCAGGACGTGCAACTCAATGATCGCTGCTGCGGCGAGAGCGGTACGTTTGCTGTAGCGCGGCCTGATATTGCCTCGCAGGTCAAAATGCGCAAGCAGGAAGAACTCGAAAGCGGCATGGCCAAAATGGGCTTGACCGTAGGCAACCCTGAAGAGCACGTGAAAATACTGACCTCATGCCCAAGCTGCCTGCAAGGTTTGTCACGCTACGGTGAAGATACCGGTATCGAAGCTGATTACATTGTGGTCGAGATGGCTAAACATGTTCTGGGCGAGAACTGGATGCAGGACTATGTGCATAAAGCCAATAATGGTGGTATTGAAAAAGTGTTGTTGTAATCATTAAGGCCATCTTTATGATGGCCTTAATTTTTGATAAAGGAGAGGCAATGAATCATTTGTTAAAAAACATACTGTTCGGTGTGCTGGTTGTTTTCAGCCTGACTGCTTGCAAGCAGGCGCAGGAAGACAGTGCAGAAGCAGCAAAAGAAACCATTACGGAAATGAAAGCCAATACGATCGATGCCGCTAAAGATGCCGCTGCCGATGCAGAGCGTGCGGCGGATGACATTGCCAAAGCTGTGGAGCAGGTAGATGTCCCCGCACCTGAAGCTGAAACCGCAGGTAAATAGCAGTAGTTGCAGGACTTAGACTCACGAGGTCTATACTGTATCTATCAAGCGATTGTTTAAATGGCAGTAATTGAGCTGCTGTGATTTAAACAATCCTTACAAAAACACTAGGTTAATGCACGATTCAGTTCATGGCGCACGGTAATTATGCATAAACCATCCTGCTGAATCGCTGCATAATAACCATATGAGTTAGCCCGAGAACCAATACTGGCGGCGTTTAGCATGTGCTGTCACTTGTCATATATCTTTCATTATTAAGTCTCCAAACTGTCATTGGCATAAATTATGCTGCTACATCAATGCAGTGCCCATCAATTTGATGAATAGGAGATCTGAAATGAAAAGTTTATTAAAGCGAGCGCCATTGTTATTAAGTACGGTTCTGGCGGCCGGTGCGTTAACGGTATACGCAAAATCCAGCCCGACTTTTGATATACATACCAGTGTCATTTCAAAAGCGGCACAAAGTGAAAAAGGCGTGATACTGGTCTTGACCGAGCGTGGCGATATTGCCGCAGAGGCCGCTTATCTGCTGCTGGCGCAGATCAATCAAAACCAAGGTTATGCGCCTTTATTACTGGCAGTTGAAAATGAAAAAATTGCAGGATATAAAACTGCATTGAATCTGCCGGATGCATCGCTGCCTGCCGTGATTTTTTTCAGTAAATCGGGTAAAGAGATTGCCCGTGTCGTATCAGCCAAGTCTGCAATGACTAAATATGCGCAATCGCAAGATCGCGTGAGTTAGCATGCTTTGTTCAGGTAAATAGGGCGGTGATCCCTCTCGTATGGTTACCGCCTTATGATGTTTTACCGCTTGTTAAATGGGCAGGAATACCGCAGTCGCCAGATTCTGCATTACGCGCGAAATAAATCGCTGGGATTTTTCCGCAAGTGAAATCGCATATAAATCCGTGCGGCCGATTATTTTGCCGAACTCACGTTCAAATGATAAGTTTTTTTCTGTTTCGTTCATTTCATTCGTCAGCAAGTAAAGAGTGCCATCATGTTTGCGCGCATTCGATAGTTTCCATGCGGCAATTTCAACATTTCTCGCCACATTATAAATACGCTGCGGATCAATGCTGTCTGTGAAATAAAAGTCGGTTTTGTCATTATGCGCTTTGAGCAGCATGGTATGCAGCCCGACAATGAACGATAGCACGCGATCCCCATGATATTCGGGCTTGAATGCCAGGAAAATGGCGTCTATAGACTGGAGATTGTTGATTTCTTCAAACCGGTACTGGTGCTGTGCACCGCCATCAAACACCCATGTCGCCATTTTATCCGCTGAATCAGACGTGCTTTTTTTAAGCTCTCCGGGGTTGCGTTTGTAAAGTTTCAGCATTAAAGCACGCAGACTTTCTGTATTTTCGCGTATTTCCACATCGGCCATGCGATCAAAGTCACTTTTTCCCAGCTGATTGATCGTGCTGCGATCCTGTTGCTGGGGAACGGATTTTTTGGGTGTCTTGCCTGATTCCGGGATAGTCGAGCAACTGGTTTGCGTAAAAGCGAGTAATGCGGTGAGGGTAATCCAGATAAAGGTCTTCATGACTTAGGCGGCTCCGGTGTCAATTCATGATCGTTATTTTTTAATAATTCGCGATTCAGGGAAAATGGCACTGAAAGTACTGCCTTTGCCAGGAGTGCTCCTGATTTCGAGCTTGGCCTGGTGACGTGTCAGAATATGTTTTACGATAGAGAGCCCCAGGCCTGTGCCCCCGGTTTCGCGGCTTCTGCTGCGGTCAACACGATAAAAGCGCTCGGTCAGCCTGTCAATATGCTGCTGTTCGATACCGATGCCGTTGTCGCTCACACTGAAAGCAGCCAGCTTGCTGCGCGGTTGCCAGGCAATATGAATTTCGCCCCCCTCCGGTGTATAGCGCACCGCATTACTGACAAGGTTGCCGAGAGCGCTGTGCAGTTCGTCGGCCGCGCCTGACAGATTGAGCTGCTGATCGATGTCTACGCTGATTTTGTGTTTGCCATTGCTTAAGGCTTTAGCATCGTTATACAGCATATTGATGAGTGCCGACATCTCTATTGGCCTGTCTTCGGGCGGCTGTGTATTGCTTTCGATATGTGACAGTGTCAGCAGATCCTCGATCAATCTGCGCATGCGCGTAGTCTGATCCTGCATCATGTCAAAATAGCCGCGTATGCTCTCGGGGACGGCGCCTTCCATATCGGATAAGGTTTCAATAAATCCGCCTACCACCGTCAGTGGAGTTCTGAGCTCGTGTGAAACGTTTGCAATAAAGTCGCGCCGCATGGCATCTACTTTTTCCAGCTGGGTAATGTCCCGGCTAATCAGCAGTTTTTGCCTGCTGACCAGCGGTATAAGCCATATTTCGAGTATGGCGTCAGTATTTCTGGCATCCTTGAGCTTGAATGGGTCGTCATAAATTCCGTTATAAAGGTAGGCGATAAAGTTGCTATTCCTGACCAGGTTGACTATCGGTAAGTGTTTATCTGTAGCCAAACTCAAACCAAGCTGAGATTCTGCATTCGCAGTACACCACTCGATTTCATTGGTGGCGTTAAGAATCACCAGGCCATCAGGAATGGCATTGGCGACGGTATTAAAGCGTTCAAGCGCTGCGTTTAATTCAGATTTCTTTAGATTGTTATTGCGTTCATATTTCAAAATTGCGTTGAACACATCCTCCCACAAGCCGAAACCCTCGGGAATATCTTTCAGGGCAGGTTTTCTGAGCCAGGATTGCAGTTGATACAGCCCATGAACCTGAATGGCAAGATAAAGCAGAAGGATGGATGAAAATGCGAGCAGTGCGACTACTGTGCTGGTCGTCAGCCATACAAAAAGGCTGACTGCGCTGAGGGACAGGATAAAGAAAAAAGCTTTCCAGCGAACATCAATCACAGGGTTATTTTCAGAGTTGTATATGACTTAATTATAGCGGGCTTTTTTGTCATGGTAATTTTAATTAGCGTCTGGCTAGCAACGCCAATTCAGAAAATCGTACCACATCGTTTACTCGTTCTGGGAGGACAAACGGTAGCCGGCTCCGCGCACTGTCTGTATCAGGTCTTCATGGCCTGAAATTGACAGGGCATTACGCAGGCGGCGGATGTGAACGTCTACAGTGCGGTCTTCAACAAACACGCGGTCACCCCATACTTTATCCAGTAACTGGCTGCGAGTATGCACACGTTCAGGGTTCGTCATGAAAAAATGCAGCAGCCTGAACTCAGTAGGACCCAAGTCAATACTTTTTTGATTGCCGGTAACTCGATGTGTAGTTGGGTCAAGTCGAAGGCCCTGCACTTCAATCGGGTCATCTGTCATTTGCGGCGCGCGGCGGCGTAGCACGGCCTTGATGCGGGCATTGAGTTCGCGCGGACTAAAAGGCTTGGTAACATAATCATCGGCACCAACTTCCAGGCCGCGGATCTTGTCGTATTCTTCACCGCGTGCGGTGAGCATGATAATCGGGATGTTTTTGGTTGAAGCGTCTGATTTTAACTTACGCGCGAATTCCAGGCCATTCATTCCCGGAAGCATCCAGTCCAGCAGAATCAGATCCGGGATGGTCTCGCGCATGAGATCCTGGGCAATTTCGACACTTAAGGCGCGGATTGCATTGTGCCCGGCCTGTGTGATGTTAAGTGCTAATAGTTCCTGAATTGCTGGTTCATCTTCAACAACTAATATATTGGCTGGCATGTTTTTTCCTTAAAATTGAGTTGCCTTCTAACTTACGCCTGATTAGTTTATGACGCTAATATGACATATTAATGACAAAAATTAAACATTGAAATATTAGGTAAATAGCATAAGTCAATTGCCATTTTTTACATTTTGTTACAACATATAGAAAATAAGAGTTCGCATCTTTAAGCACGTGGTCACTGCGGTTCGCAATTTGTAAAAAATAATGGTTTTTAGGGAGTCAATTGAATGTCAGGTTTTTTTTCAAAAGAACACATTACTGCCAATCCGAGCTTCAATCGCTGGCTGGTACCGCCAGCTGCACTGGCGGTGCATCTTTCAATTGGCATGGCGTATGGTTTCAGCGTGTTCTGGAAGCCTTTGGGAAATGCGCTGCAGGGAAGTGATGGCAAGCCATTGGCCGCGTGCGCTGCGGGAGCAACGACCTTTGCTGAAAAACTGTCTGGTACCGCTAAAGCACTGTTTGCTACTGATTGTAACTGGACTCAGTTTGATCTGGGCTGGATGTATACCCTGTTTTTTGTGCTGCTGGGATGTTCTGCCGCATTATGGGGCGGCTGGCTGGAACGTGCAGGACCACGCAAAGCCGGCCTGGTTGCCACCTTATGCTGGTGCGGCGGCCTGCTGATATCGGCCTACGGCGTTTACAGCCATCAGTTATGGATGATGTGGCTGGGCTCCGGCGTAATTGGCGGTATCGGGCTTGGTTTAGGCTATATTTCACCGGTTTCCACGCTGATCAAATGGTTTCCGGACCGGCGCGGCATGGCAACAGGCATGGCCATTATGGGGTTTGGCGGCGGTGCGATGATTGGCTCGCCGCTGGCCACTAAATTAATGACTTATTTCGCAACTCCGGATAGTGTCGGTGTCTGGCAGACTTTCGTGACACTTGCGGCGATCTATACGGCATTCATGCTGTATGGCTCTTTGGGCTACCGGGTGCCGCCTCTGGGCTGGAAGCCTGCCAACTGGACACCTCCTGCCGCGAAAGAGAATGTCATGATCGCAACGCGTCATGTACATCTGAAGAATGCGCATAAAACGCCGCAGTTCTGGTTGCTGTGGATTGTGCTGTGCATGAATGTGTCAGCGGGTATCGGCATTATTGGTGCCGCTGCACCGATGCTGCAGGAAACTTTTGGCGGCGCATTAATCGGCCAGCCTGGAGTAGGATTTGATGTGGTCAAGCAGGATGCAGTCATGGCCGCCGCCGTTGCATCGGTTGGCGCCGGTTTTGTCGGGTTGATTTCTATTTTTAATATTTTCGGACGTTTTGCCTGGGCGACTTCATCAGACAAATTAGGCCGTAAACGTACATATTATATTTTCTTTGTGCTGGGTGCCATCATGTACTGCACGGCTACCTATGTGGCAGGGTTCAAGTCACTGGCACTGTTTGTAGGCAGTTTCTGTGTGATTGCTTCCATGTATGGCGGCGGTTTTGCGACCATCCCGGCGTATTTGGCAGATATGTTCGGTACGCAGTTTGTTGGGGCGATTCACGGACGCCTGCTGACGGCCTGGTCTACTGCCGGCATTCTGGGGCCGGTTGTTGTAAATTACATGCATGATACAGGCCTGGAAGCAGGGGTGCCGTTTGATCAGATTTATGGTCCCATATTCTTGACCTTGGCTGGTTTGCTGGTAATCGGCTTTATTGCCAACTTACTGGTAAAACCGGTTGCCGATAAATATTATATGACCGATGCTGAATTAGAGGCAGAACACAAACTTGCGCATGATCAGTCTGTAGCCGCGAATGCAGGCGCCAGTGCCGGTAAATCTGCTGCGTCAGAAAAAACGCATATCCATCCGGTGCTCACTGTGATGGCTTGGGCTCTGGTGCTGATTCCTATCAGCTACGGCGTCTGGAGCACCATCCAGAAGACCTGGGTTTTGTTTAACTGATTTATATCATCCTCGCATTTTTTAATCAGGCGGGAAAATTGCTGTAAGTATTTGATGCGGTAACTGAATCAATAAAAAATATCTAATAAATATAAGCACTAAGTTCACCGGCGATATGCGGTAAAATATCGTTTTAGAAATTTAAAACAGATTATTTAAAGCAAAATTACTTATAGCAAATCTAGGGAAGTTAAAGACGTGAGAGAAATCGAGAAAAATTTAAATGGCAAAGGCATGCAGGTTGGTATCGTACTATCAAGGTTCAATAGTGATATCGGTGAAGGCCTGTTAATTGCGTGCAAGGATGAACTGCTCAAGCTGGGTGTAGATAGTAACGCCATTACAATCGCCACAGTGCCTGGCGCGCTGGAAACCCCACTGATCTTGCAGCATATGGCATTAAGTGAAAAGTATGATGCATTAATTGCCCTCGGCGCTATTATTCGCGGCGAAACCTATCATTTTGAAGTGGTATCGAATGAGTCCGCACGCGGCATTTCAGAGGTGCAGCTGAATACCGGCGTGCCGGTTGCCAACGCTGTGTTGACCACTGAAGATGATGACCAGGCGATTGCACGCATGCATATCAAGGGTGCTGAAGCCGCTCAGGTTGCTGTTGAAATGTACAATCTGGTAAGAGCGCTATGACGGATACTGAAAAAACGCTTACTAGCCTGGTAGTGGACAATGAGACGGCGGGCAAGCGTGCCAGGCATTCAGGCTCCGCCAAGAAAGCCGGTAGCAAAAACCGCAGAAAGTCACGCGAGCTGGTGTTGAAGGCAGTTTATCGCGGCATGCTGAATGAATCAGAGCTATCGCAAATATTCCGCGACATGACTGATGATCCTGACTATAACAAGGCTGATGAGGCTTATTTCAGGCAGTTGCTGCAAAGCGTGACAGTCAATCTCAACGCGATTGACGGCAAGCTGGTGAGTTTTATCGACAGGCCGCTTGCTGAGCTGAGCCCTGTTGAACATGCTATATTGCGTATCGCAGGCTGTGAACTGATGTTTGACAGTACGATTCCTTATCGGGTCGTCATTAACGAAGGCGTAGAGCTTGCCAAGGTTTTTGGCGGTACAGACGGGCATAAGTATATTAATGGCGTGCTGGATAAGTTTGCCGCAGATGTGCGTGAGCTGGAAGTCAGGGCGTCAAAAACCTAGCAGGTACTGAGTAGTAAAAGCGTTTAGTTTTGCAGATGTCCTTGTAATTATCGGCAATAGCGATGTGGTTGTATTGAGTTGTGGCTGATAGTTGCATGGATGCGTAATCATGGCATTTCCTTTTTTGAGTGTGAATCCAGGTCAAGATATTTCTAATGTCTGATTATCAGCAGTCTTACTTACTAAAACGACTAGAGCGGCTTAACGCAATTGGGGTGGCGCTATCCGCCGAAAGAGACAGTCAGCGCCTTCTGGAAATGATATTGTTAGGTGCGCAGCAGATCACTAATGCTGACGGCGGCACGATTTATATCATGCATGAAGATAACAAGCATCTTAAGTTTGAAATCATGCGCAACAATACGCTCAAGCTTGCATCGGGCGGCACTACCGGACAGGAAGTTCCAGCCGAATTCAGGAATGCATTACCCCTGTATCATGAGGGGGATCAAAATCGACCTAATTTAACGACAGTGGCATCCTACGCCGCGCTGAAAAAATCAACCGTTAATATTGCCAACGCTTACACAGCCGAGAGTTTTGATTTTTCAGGCACCCGTTATTTTGACTCAAAAACAGGCTACCGCTCGCAATCGTTTCTGACGATTCCGATGAAGAACCATGAGTCGGATGTGATTGGCGTGTTGCAGCTGATTAATGCGGTCGATATCCATAACGGCAAGATTATCCCTTTTTCACCAGCTAACCAGAGCCTGGTTGAATCTCTGGCATCGCAGGCGGCGGTGGCAATGACTAACCAGAGCCTGATTAAAGGTTTTAAAGACCTGTTTGAGTCATTTATCGAGTTAATCGCAGGTGCCATTGACCAGAAGTCTCCCTATACCGGCGGTCATTGCAAGCGTGTGCCGGAGCTCACGATGATGCTGGCACAGGCGGCGATAGATGATACATCGGGCCCGTTCAAAGATTTTGCGTTAAATGAGAGCGAACTGTTCGAACTCAAGGTGGCTAGCTGGCTGCATGACTGCGGCAAGATTACAACGCCGGAAGCGGTGATGGATAAACCGACCAAATTGTCATCCATTTTTGACCGCATCGCATTGATTGACCAGCGTTTTGACCTGATCAAGCAGCAGGCTGAAAATGCAATGCTGAAGGCACAGCTTGAGCTGCTGCAGCATGCTTCCAGCAAAGATGCCGAAACTGAGTTTCAGCGTATGCAGGCAGAATTGCAAGCCTTTAAACGGCAGTGTGACCTTGATCGTGAGTTTTTGCGTTCATCTAACGTTGGCAGTGAGTCAATGACGGAAGCGGACCAGCAGCGTGTGCGTGAGATTGCAAAGCGTGAACTCCTTGATTCTGATGGTCGTGTCACCGGGTTTCTGAGCGATGATGAGCTGTACAATTTGAGCATCGTGCGTGGCACGCTCACTGCCGAAGAGCGCTGGATTATCAATAACCATATAAATGTTACGATCACTATGCTGGACTCGCTGCCTTATCCGCGCAGCCTGTCGCGCGTGCCCGAATATGCTGGTGGGCACCATGAGCGCATGGATGGCACCGGGTATCCAAAAGGGCTTAAACGTGAGGATATGTCTGTACCTGCAAGAATCATGGGGATTGCCGATATTTTTGAGGCGCTGACCTCGCAAGATCGCCCTTATAAGAAAGCTAAAACGCTTACGGAGTCACTTGCTATTCTGGGACGGATGAAAGTGAACCATCATATTGATCCGGATTTGTTTGATGTGTTTATCCGTGAAAAGATTTACCTGAAATACGCCGAGAAATTTTTGCAGCCTGAGCAGATCGATGCGGTAGATCACGCAATGATTCCAGGTTTTACGCTATAGTCGCCTAGCTTGGCTGCAAGCGATTCTTACAGCGCGATGTCTTTGCAGCCATGTGCATCGCATGCAAGATAGCTGCCCTGTTCGTACCAGTCACCCAGTACCCATCTGGTAATTGACCTACCGTCCAGTTCGATTGTATGCCGGTTTGGCCTGTGGGTATGGCCATGAATCAGCAGGTCCGGTTGGTATGCACTCAGCAGGGCATTTACCGCTTCGGCATTCACATCCATGATTGCTACAGATTTCTGTGTTTTCTCTTGCTCACTGCGCGCACGGATCGCTTCAATCTGTTTTCTTCGCACCTGCAATGGCTGGCTCAGGAACTCGGCCTGCCATTCTTTATCTCTGACCTGGGTGCGGAACTGCTGGTAAGCAGTATCGTCTGTGCACAGGTTATCACCATGGCTTAGCAATGCTTTTTTGCCATGCAGGTCAATCATTGTCGGGTCAGAGATCAGGGTGATTCCCGCTATCCGGCAAAAGCCTTCAGCAATCAGGAAATCACGGTTGCCGTGCATGAGGAATACCTTAACGCCTGCATCCGAGAGCATTTTAAAGCCGCTGATAATCTGCTGATGAAAAACATCTTCAATATCATCGTCACCGGCCCAGTATTCAAATAAATCCCCCAGAATATACAGCGCTTTTACTTTTGAAGCGGTATGCTGCATGAACTCCATAAAGGCATCATTGATGCCAGGGCGGCTTGCACACAGATGTAAATCGGAAATAAACAGGGTGGTGTCTGGCTGGGCTGCGTTCTGGATAAGTGGCTTTTGCATCAGGTGATGATACGTCAGATAAAGGCAAATGAGAATCTGGTTTGTTAAATTTCAGTTTAACAGTGGCCGGGTAAGTGGCTGGATGTTTATTCTGAAGGTGCCGCATGACGCATGCGGCACCTTCTGTCTTGATTAAGCGCGAGTAGCACTTTCGATGATGACATTTTCTACAGGTACGTCCTGATGGCCTTTGCGGCTGGTGGTGGCAACCTGTTTGATTTTATCTATGACATCCATGCCTGCCGTCACTTTACCGAAAACACAGTAGCCCCAGCCGCTGCTGTTTTGTGCAGTAAAGTTCAGGAAATCATTATCGGCCACGTTGATAAAAAACTGGCTGCTGGCAGAATGCGGCGCTGAAGTACGTGCCATGGCGATTGTGTATTTGTCGTTGGTTAAGCCGTTGTCGGCTTCGTTTTTAATTTCAGCTTCTGTCGCTTTCTGGGTCATGCCAGTATCGAACCCACCGCCTTGAATCATGAAGTTGTTGATGACACGGTGAAAAATAGTGTTGTCATAGAACCCGTTATCTACATAATTCAGAAAATTAGCAACAGTAATCGGCGCTTTTTCAGCGTTGAGTTCCAGCGTAATTTCGCCAAAGTTGGTTTGCAGTTTAACCACAGGATATCCTTAATAAATAAAATGATAAAAGAGAATTTTGCCTTGTTTACAAAGGTGTTTTGTTAATTTTGATCGTGTTAATTAAAACGGTTTCTTTGGGTACGTCGCTATATGGGCCGACATTGCCGGTGCGGCTTGACGCAATTTCCCGCACGACATCCATGCCTTTGAGTACGCGGCCAAATACACAGTAACCGATCAGTTCAGGGTCTGGGCTCTGGTAGTTCAGGAACTGGTTGTTTTCCAGGTTGATAAAGAACTGTGACGTGGCTGAGTTCGGGTCATTCGTTCTGGCCATGGCAATGGTGCCGATGTCATTTTTTAAACCGTTACTGGCTTCATTGATAATCGGTGCGCCAGTGTTTTTCTCTGTCATGTCAGCGGTAAAGCCTCCGCCCTGAATCATGAAGCGGTTAATGACGCGGTGAAAAATAGTGTCTTTGTAGAAACCTGAGTTCACATACTGAATAAAATTGGCTACTGTTTTTGGTGCTTTATCTGGATATAGCTCAATGATGAAGCTACCGCGGTTGGTATCCACGACCACTTGCGGATTGGCAGCGGCGGCAGAAGTGCTGAGCATTGCAAGTAATAGCAGGGCAAAAAGTTGACGCATATTATTCCTTCAAATATTAGGATGGGTGATGAATTAAGTGATCAAGTAAGCAGCCTGTTTGCACTATGGCCTGCTCAGACAGCACCTTCGTAGATGATTTTCCAGCTGTTATTTTCCTGGATCCAGTATTGGCGTTTCTGCATTTTATTTTTCAGGCTGGGGCTTTTAAAGTCCTGCACAAAATCAACTACAACGAGTTTCTTCTCCGTATCCGGGTAGCTGAACATGCTGATGTCCGATAACGAGATTTCAACATCAGGTTTGCTGGCCTGGACGCGCTGTTTATGTTCTGCCCATTTCTGGAAGTTAATACCGTCGCTAGAAAAGTCTTTTGAGTAATGCGACAGATAACGCTCTGTGTCCTGGGCTTTCCAGTCGTTCAACCACTTATCAATGGCCGCTGACAGTTCTTTTTTCTGTGTTTCCGGGCTGTTGCTGGTGCTGTCCAGCCATTCCAGATCATTCACAATCACAACAGGAGTTTTTCCTGATTGCAGGTAAGGCTCCAGCGATTTCAGATCCTGATTGGTCAGCACAACGCAACCGTCGCTGGCGCGGGGTGGCCTGCTGTAAGTATTGCTGGGGGTGCCATGCAGCCAGATGCCGGAGCCCCTTCTGTTATGTTCTCTGTCCCACTCGTTTGGATAGTTGAGCGGATAAGCGCCTTCGCCATACAGGTCGGGCAGTGGCTGGTTAAGTTTCGGCCGCGCAAAATAAACGCCGATAGGTGTGCGTTTATCCCCCTCGGATTGCTTGATTACGCCGTTTTTGCCAACAGTGATGTAATAATCCGCCAGGTATTTTAGCTGCCCGGCTTCGTTTCTGTACAAGTACAGTCTGGATTTGCTGGTATCAACCACAATCAGCTGCTTTTGTTGCTCATTAGGCGCCAGCAGCAGATTCGGCTGTTTGTCCTTAACTTGCTTGCTTAGGTAGCGCTCAATGCGCGCGCGGGCCTCATCCTGCAAATCTTTAATGGCTTCGCTCTGGTTGTTGTCAACGCTGCCAAATGATTGCAGGTATTTACCCTGCGCCATTAAAAGATCGCCACGTACCAGATATGCCAGTTTGAAATTAGGCACACTTTGTATCAGCTGGTCTATGGTATTGAGTGCTTGCTTGGTTTTACCTTCGGAAATCTCCAGCAAGCCTTTTACCAGTAAAGTCTCTGCCAAGTTTGAGGCGATGCTTGCTGCATCGCCCAAGTTTGGCTTGGATAGCAAGTTGGACTTGGGCAGCAAGTTACTAAAGCTAAAGCGATTCACAGCCGTGGCATTCCACGGCACCAAAGTGATGGCAGCTAATAGAGAGTATGTGAAAGCTTTTTTAACTAGCATGCGTTACTTCTTACATCCAAATATTCAGTGATCGCTAATTTAGTTACTGGCGATTTCTTCAACAATGTACCAATTGTCACCGTCACGTTTCATTAGCAGTGTTTTGCTGGTACGAATCGGCTTGCCGTCTGCACGGTAAGATTGTTTAAATTTCGCTTTTGCCGTGCTGTCGTCAGACTCGATTTTCAGGTTGGAGACTTCAACGCTGATTTTTGCGGGCTTGGCAATGCGTTCTTTACGCTGCTGTTCCCAAACCTGGCGGCTTAAGCCTTTAGCTGGCTTGAAGCTGGCACCGTAGCTGGCAAAGTACTGGTCAAGGTTTTTGTTAGACCAGGCATGTGCCCATTTGTTTACAGCAGCCGTGATGGCTTCGTTGGCATTGGCCGGTGTAGTCGCGTTTACTTTCTTAACTTCAGCCGGTGGTGTGTATGCTGCAGGTATCGCGCTGACATTTTTAGATGGCTCACTCGCTGCAATCGTAGTTTTGTTGCCAGTGCCAAATAAATCCTTAATTAAAGATAGCTTACCTTGCGCGCGTGTATTGGCTGTGTCGAGCTGCAATGCTTTTCCGTAAGCTTCGCTTGCCATGCGTGCGTAGATGTCGCCCAGGTTCTCGTGTGCTGTAGCATAGCTTGGATGTGTTTTAATCGCTGTTTCCAGTGCTTTGCGCGCTTTGTCGAACTGGCCCTGGTCAGCATAAAGTACAGCCAGATTGTTGTATGGCTCAGGCAGGTTCGGGAATTTCTCGGTGACGTCGGTAAACACTTTAATCGCCTCTTCGCGACGGCCTTGCTCTGCCAGCAGTACGCCCTTCATAAACAGACCCTGCGGGTTTTTCGGGTTGGCCGCGATAAAGGTATTGACGCGATCAAGCGCTACCGCTGTCTGGCCCTGGTCTGCAAGCTGAGATATCTCTTTAAGCTCATCTGCGTATGCTGTTGCAGAGAAAGCAAACGATGCGGATAAAATCAGTACAAACCTGGCAATAGACGGCGTGAGCGACGCAATAAGATTATTCATTGTGATATACTTTTTTGTGAATATTAATAATGTGTGATTCTATCAATAGCCTAAGCAACCTCCAATAGCTCATTTAGGTTTAGGGCAATATATTTCCTAAACCGCATTTGTAGATAAATTTGGTAGCCGCGTTCAGCAAACTAATCATTCAACCATCCAGCTTTAAATAACTATGTTAAAAATATACAACACGTTAGCCCGCGAAAAGCAGACTTTTAAACCCATTGTTGCCGGTAAAGTCAGCATGTATGTCTGCGGTATGACCGTTTATGATTTTTGTCATTTAGGCCATGCACGCGTCATGGTGGTGTTCGATATGGTCAGCCGCTGGCTGCGCGCCTCCGGTTACGACGTGACTTATGTGCGTAACATCACCGATATTGATGACAAGATTATCAAGCGTGCCCATGAGAATAATGAGACCATCGCTCAGCTCACGCAGCGCTTTATTGATGCCATGGATGAAGATTCAGCGAAGCTCGGAGTTATCCGTCCGGATATCGAACCCAAAGCCACCGAGTTTGTCGATGGCATGCTGGGCATGATTGCCGCGCTGGTAGAAAAAGGATTTGCCTACCCGGCTACCAATGGCGATGTGTTTTATGCGGTAAATAAATTCGAAGGTTACGGTAAATTATCCGGCAAGTCACTGGAAGACCTGCGTGCCGGTGAGCGCGTGGAAGTCGATAGCTTCAAGCGTGACCCGATGGACTTTGTCTTGTGGAAAGCTGCCAAGCCTGGAGAGCCAAGCTGGGATTCTCCATGGGGTAAAGGCCGTCCCGGGTGGCATATTGAGTGTTCAGCGATGAGCTCGCATCACCTTGGCCGGCATTTTGATATTCATGGCGGTGGACAGGACTTGCAATTCCCGCATCATGAAAATGAGATTGCACAATCAGAAGCAGCGCATAGTCATGACGGTAAACCCTGTCAAATGGTGAATTACTGGATGCACAATGGTTTCGTGCGTGTTGACGATGAAAAAATGTCTAAATCTTTAGGCAACTTCTTTACGATTCGTACGGTGTTGGAAAAGTATGATGCTGAAGTGGTGCGTTTTTTCATCCTGCGTGCGCATTACCGTAGTCCGCTCAACTATTCTGATCAGCATCTGGATGATGCAAGATCTGCTCTGACGCGTTTATATACGGCTTTGCGCGGTGCAGAGGTCGTAGACGCTGCTGTTGATTGGCTACATCCGCAGGCCGCACGGTTCAAAGCGGCTATGGACGATGACTTCAATACCCCGGAAGCTTTGGCGGTGCTGTTTGATCTGGCGAATGAGGTGAACAGAACTAAAGACGCAGAATCACTGCGCTTACTCAAGGGGCTGGCCAGTGTGCTGGGTTTGCTGCAGCGTAATCCGGATGCGTTCCTGCAAGGTGAAACGGATGGTGCGTTAGATGTCGAAGCTTTGATTCAGGCACGCCTGGCCGCGAAAAAAAATAAAAACTTCACTGAAGCGGATGCCATCAGGAAGCAGCTTGCCGAGGCGGGCATTGTGCTGGAAGATACCCCGCAGGGCACGACCTGGCGCCGCGCATAAGTTTGTTTCAGTTATAGATCATGATGAAAAAAGTAAGGAATCTGATATGCCAGTAAAATTAACGGCCCCGCAGGCTTCATCTTTGTTGCCGGTTAAAGGCGTGCAGTTGGGCTTTGCTGAAGCCTATGTTAAAAAACCTAACCGTAAAGATGTGCTGGTGATCAAACTGGTTGAAGGCAGTAATGTCGCCGGAGTGTTTACCAAGAACCGTTTTTGCGCTGCACCGGTGATTTTATGTAAAGATTTTCTAGCGTTGAACAATGGCATCCGTGCATTATTGGTAAATACCGGCAATGCAAATGCCGGTACCGGTGAAGACGGCCTTAAACGCGCGCAGCAGAGCTGTGATGCACTGGCTGCTTTGCTTGATATCAAGCCAACTCAAGTATTGCCTTTTTCTACCGGTGTGATTTTAGAACCGCTGCCGGTGGATAAAGTAATTGCTGGGCTTCCTGCCGCGATTGCAAACCTGAAAGAAGATAACTGGCTGAATGCTGCCGAAGCGATCATGACAACGGATATCGTTGCCAAAGGTACTTCACGCCAGATGAAACTGGGCGGTAAGGACATTACCATTACCGGTATCAGCAAAGGCTCCGGCATGATTCATCCCAACATGGCGACCATGCTGGGGTATATTGCAACCGATGCTGCAGTGAGCCAGGCTGCGATTGAAAGCATTATTCAATACGCGGTGAATAAGTCATTTAACTGCATCACCGTCGATGGCGATACTTCTACCAATGACAGCCTGATCGTGATGGCGACCAATCAGGCAGGAAATGCTGAAGTCACTGCTGAAAGCGCTGATTTTGCTGCACTGCGGGATGCGATCACCGATGTGGCAATTGAACTGGCGCAGGCGATTGTCCGTGATGGAGAAGGCGCTACCAAATTCATGACCGTCACTGTTGAAGGCGGTCAGTCGGAAGACGAGTGCCGTAAAGTGGCTTACGCGATTGCGCATTCACCGTTGATTAAAACTGCGTTCTTTGCTTCAGACCCTAATCTTGGCCGTATTCTGGCGGCGATTGGTTATGCCGGCATTGATGATCTTGATGTGAATGCCTTGCAACTGTATCTAGGTGACGTGCTGGTTGCCGAGAATGGTGGCAGAGCTGCTTCGTATCTCGAAGAGCATGGAGCCGCGGTGATGAAGGAATCCGATATTCTGGTGCGCGTCGTATTGAATCGAGGCAGTGAGAATATCACGATCTGGACCTGTGATTTCTCATACGACTACGTCAAGATCAATGCTGATTACCGTTCTTAATCAGGTTTCTGCGTTTTAATGAGCGTCACTGACGAGGCAGTCAGCACAGTCGCTGGCGTCATTACTGAAGCTGCGGTTGGTGTCATTCAGGCAGCGGATGGTTCAGTGTTGCTGGGGCAGCGTCCGGCAGGTAAACCCTGGTCTGGATACTGGGAGTTTCCGGGCGGCAAGATTGAAGACGGCGAATCCCCGGCGCATGCGCTGATAAGAGAGCTGCAGGAAGAGTTGGGCATTACACCAACTCAGTATTACCCATGGATCACGCGCACCTGTGATTACGAGGCGAAATACAATGCCCACGGTGAGCTGGAAAGCCGCGCCAAGACAGTCAAGCTTCACTTCTTTATCATTACCGGGTGGACTGGTGAGCCTGCAGGGCTGGAACAGCAGGCGCTGAGCTGGCAAAATCCGCAGTGTGTGACCGTAGGTCCAATGCTGCCGGCCAATGCCCCTATATTGACCGGGCTGTGCTTATCTTCAATATATGCAATTACGAATCTGCACGAGTTGGGTGAAGACTTGTTTTTTGCCCGACTGAACGTTGTGCTGTCGCGCGGCCTCAAAATGATACAGATTCGCGAGAAACAGCTTTCAACTGAAGCATTGCTGCAATTTTCACGCAAGGTTATTGCGCTAGCTGAACCATATTCAGCCAAAGTGTTTATCAATTCTGATGTGGATCTGGCACAAGCCTTGAATGTTGCAGGTGTGCATTTTTCTTCTAAGCAGCTGATGGGCTTGCAATCAAAGCCGCAGGGTTTACTAAGCGGGGCTTCATGCCACAATGAAAAAGAATTGATGCAGGCAGCCAGGCTAGGGCTGGATTATGTGATGCTATCCCCGGTACAGCCTACCAGAAGCCATCCGGAGGTTAGTGCTCTGGGGTGGGAATGTTTTGCCGGATTGATTAAAGATTATGCGCTGCCCGTGTTCGCGCTGGGCGGCATGCAAGGCAACGATCTGCATCTTGCCAGAACGTATGGTGCTCATGGCATTGCCTTGCAGCGCGCAATCTGGAACCAAGCGTAATCGACTTTTACGCTGCGGCCTAATGGTGGTGGTGACCGTGGTCGTCGCTGCTGGACTCGGCGCTGTCCATGGTTTTTATCGGTGCCTTGATCTGCTGTTTGAATTCAGTATTGCCTGATTTGAAAGTAAGTTCAAACTTCACTTGCTGGCCTGCGGCGAGTGGTTTCTTTAAATCAAACAGCATCAGGTGAAACCCGCCTGGCTCTAGTTTGTACGGCTTGCCAGCCTTGATTGGTAAAGTTTCCAGCATACGCATTTTCATTACGCCGTTCTGCATCGACATGCTGTGAATTTCTACACTTTCAGTCGCGTCACTCTCTATGCGGATTAGAGTGACATCCTGCTTACTGGCAAATGTCATATAGGCCGCACCTACATCCTGCCCAGGAATTGTAGCGCGCACCCATGCATTTTCTATGGAAACCGTTTCTTGAGCAGCAATAGCAAAAGTGCTGGCAGCGAGTGTCAGTGTCAGGAAAAAACGGATTAAGCGCGGTAAGGAAAAAGCCGGTGGGAGGTTAATCATAGCGATTCTCTAATGTTGATTGTTAAATAGCTTGCGGTATGTTCTTACTGTGTCGGCAGATCATCGCCATGCGCGTCTGACTTTGCCTCTGCGGGGATAGCGTATTGCTCACTTGCCCAAAGACCGAGATCAGTCAGTTTGCAGCGTTTGCTGCAAAAGGGGCGATATGGGTTTTCCGGGGAAAATTCTGTTAATTTTTTGCAGCCCGGGCATGCAACGGAGCGTTTTTTCTGGGTATTCATAATATAAAGTGATTATTTAAAGTATCGCCTGGGTTTGCTGGCAATGATTCCTGGCTGCCCTACAAATTACACAGGGTAAGCGAGAATTGCACATCCCCATCATATTTCTGAGGCTTCTGCATACAGTCAAGCGTATTGAAACGAATATTGATTGCATATTTGTTAGCGCTTACTTCTGGGAAGCAGGTAACGTCATCACCCACTTCAATTTTTAACATCTGTGCCGGTTTTGAGCCGCTAAGCATTTTCTGATAGGCGCCGTTGACCGCTACCAATGGCGTGGTGGCACCGCTGCCGCGCAGAATACGCAGAATAATAATGATTGCATGGTGCATCGGGATCAGCGGCTGCAGCCAGGCTTCGAAATCCCTTAGGCGGCGTTCTTCACCGAGCCCAAGCCAGTAATGATAGGAGGGTACGTCAAACTCGCATACGCCGCCAGGAATGCCGGCGCGCTGTTTGATGCTCATCAGCCACTCATTGGCACGCAATGACTGCCCAAGCTTGGTTGTTTCAACACGTAGCGCATTGGAGGCTAATTCAATATCGTTAAGTGTTGCGTGAAGCGCGTCTGCGACGATTGCCGGATTTCCTATCAGCAGGTTCATTGCGTTCTTTTGCCGGTCAAGCTCTTGCAGCAGTTCGGATTTCAGTTCCGAGCGGTCTACGATATCCAGCACCTGTAGCAATGTCAGCAGTGCACAATGGTGGTGGTATTCATGTCCGGCTGCAACGTTATGCAGAACTTTGGCGAACAGATCTTCCACACGGAGCAACGTGCGTATGCGTTCATTAAAAGGATAATCGTAACTAGGCATTTTTCATAACGTTATAGCATTAAAGAGGCTCTCGTTAGCGGCAGGATTAATCATGCTTAAAAAGTTGAACTGAATTATTAAATTTATTTGCTAACTAAGCAAGTTTTAATAAGTTTATTGTGAAATTTATTAACTTTATCATTCAACTCCGCAATAGAACCATTATTTTCTATGATTTCATCAGCGCCATTTAATCTAACGGCTCTCGATGTTTGTGCAGCCATGATCGCTTTCACTTCATGCTCACTTAAGCGGCTGCGGCTCATTGCCCGGCTGACCTGCGCATTCTCATCGCAATCAATCACCAGTATGGTATTGATGACACTGCGGTAACGGTTGTTCTCAAACAGCAGCGGAATCACCAGCACCTGGTATCCCGGCTGAAGCGTTCTATCGTTATCCTTGAGCTGCTCTATTGCGCGATCATGTATTGCAGGGTGCAATAGCTGTTCGAGCTTGATGCGTTCAGCCGGATTGCCGAGTACATGGGCGCGCAGCGTGGCACGGTTTAAGCTGCCGTCATTATTTATAACCCCGGCACCGAACATGCGCGCTATGTCCAGCAGCAGGGCGCTGCCTGTGGCGGTCAGCTCGTGAGCTATCGCATCTGTATCCACTACCGGGACATTTAACCTGGCGAATTGCCTGGCAGCTTCGCTTTTGCCTGATCCTATGCCACCTGTGAGTGCAACGATATACATGTGCAGATTTGTATCAGCAAAAAATCATGGCAGATAAATCTGGGCAAGCTGCTGGCCAAAGAACAATGCCGCGATGCCGCCAATAGCCAGGAATGGGCCAAAAGGAATCGGCACGTCTTTTCCGCGTTTGGTGAGTATGATCAAGGCGATACCGATAATGGCGCCCAGGGTGGACGATAGCAGGATGATGGCAGGCAGCAGTTGCCAACCGAACCATGCGCCGATTGCCGCCAATAGCTTGAAGTCGCCGTAACCCATGCCTTCTTTGCCGCGGATGAGTTTGAACAGCCAGAACACAGACCACAAAAACAGGTAACCGGCCATGGCACCGATTACCGCAGATTTCAAGTCTGTGAAGCCGGAGTTCAGGTTGAATAATAAGCCCAGCCACAACAGTGGCAAGGTGATGTCATCAGGCAGTAGCTGCGTATCGAAATCGATAAAGGTTAGCGCAATTAATGCGAACACAAAAATCCAGGCAAAAAATGTGGCCGCCGTGTAGCCAAATTGCCAGCTGGTCAGGCCAATTAAAGTGCCGGACAGTATTTCTGTTGCCGGGTAACGCATGCTGATAGCTGTTTTACAGGCGCTGCATCGTCCTTTTAATAGCAGGTAGCTGATGACAGGGACGTTTTCGAATGCTCTGATTTTATGGCCGCAGCTTGGGCAACTGGAGCGCGGCTTTGAAAGCGTAAACTGTGGTTGTGCCGGAATGTCTTTGCCCTGGAGCTCCAGGCAGTTGTTGTGCCATTCCTGCTCCATCATTTTGGGCAGGCGGTAAATCACAACATTGAGAAAGCTGCCCACCATCAAACCAAAAATAGCGGAAACAGTAATAAATAGCGTGCTGTTTGCTTGAAGCAGGCTGGATAGTTCAGTGAGGCCGATGGGCATTAAGTGTCCTTTTATAGTTTAGCTGAGACTATAGCGCGCCATAAAACCGCTGTAAACTTAATGTGATATTGGAGCGTTAAGCAAGAGCGATTGTTGAAAAGTATTTTCCGGATGATGTCAGCGCGGACTTGAAATACAGTTGTCTCGTCACAACCATAAGAGATGTATTCGAGATTATAATAAGCATGTATCGCAAGAAGGAAATGGAATGACAGATATTATTGATCAACAAGATGTAATCGAGCTTATCAAGGCTGAGTTAGGAAAAGCTGAATTAGACCGCCCGGAATGGGATGAGCCTATTATCTGCCGCGTTGAGGTTGATTTGCCAAGTTGGTTATCTCAATTGGCTGGAGGCAAGGCTTGGGAAGTTTATTCGGAAGACGAGGAGGAGAGTTGCGTCAGCTTTGCCATGCGTGAAGTTTCAGCGAAAACGCCCAAGCTCGCAGAGGTTACTCTGTACCACAATGGATATGCGGTGGTCGATGTCGAGGGTAAGGCGTTGTTTGATGGGTCGCTGACGTCAGGCACCAGTGACTGGGCTCACTTGACTTACTATCATGCGGATACCGGTGAAAAAATCACTTTGAATTAAGCTGTTCCGAAGCGAGTCTGTTAAAAGCTAGCGGGGTTATTAAAAGCTCCGCTTCACTGCAAACTCCGCGAGTGCGAGCATGGCCTGTTTAAAGGCTGAGTCAGGAAAGTGCTTGATGGCTTGGCAGCATTTTTCGGCCTCGGACTCGGCAAGCGCTTTTACGTGCGCCAGAGCGCCGGAGCTGGTGACAGCGGCAATTACCTGAGGTAGCTGTTCCAGACCGCCTTGTTCGATTGCATTCCTGATCATCTGGCTCTGCTCAGCGTCAGTATTGCGCATCGCATATAGCAGTGGCAGTGTCGGTTTGCCTTCTGCCAGGTCATCGCCGAGATTTTTGCCTATTTTCTCACTGTTGCCGCTCAGGTCAAGTATGTCATCTACCAGCTGAAAGGCGGTGCCCAAGTGCATGCCGTACAGGCTCAGTGCCATTTCGTCTTCAGGGCTGGCATTGCTGATGACCGCGCCCAGCTGGGTAGCTGCCTCAAATAATTTGGCGGTTTTGTAATGAATGACCTTCAGGTAATCATCGTCAGTGATATCGGCATTGTGTACATTTAGCAGTTGCAGCACTTCGCCTTCGGCAATTACGTTGGTGGCATCACTCAGTATTTCCATCACACGCATGTTTTTTACTGCAACCATCATCTGAAAAGTTCTGGAATAAACGAAGTCACCAACGAGTACGCTGGCAGCATTGCCGAATAATGCGTTGGCAGTGCTTTTGCCCCTGCGTTTTGAGGACTCATCAACCACGTCATCATGCAGCAGGGTGGATGTGTGGATGAGTTCTACAACGGCAGCAAGCTGGTGGTGATGGTCTTCAATTTTTCCGAACAGACCGGCGGACAGCAGCACCAGTATCGGGCGTAAACGTTTGCCGCCGCTATTGATGATGTATTCAGCGATCTGGTTAACAAGTGCCACCTCGGAATGTAGGGATAATCGGATTACGCTGTCTACTTTGCGCATATCCTCTGCGATGCATGAATTAATAATGCTGGGTGTCACGTCAATTAACCTAGTAAATAAGAAAATATTTTATCACAGCCTACATTTGTGCTTCATAAATAACTAGCTAATCTTGGTTTAAAGGTGAGATAATCCTAGCCTTTGGTGCAAGCGTCATAATTTTTAAAAATTACATTGATTATGATTTGCTTTGCGGGATAAATTGCGTATAATGCGCGATTCTTTTGAAGTATGAGTTAAAGGCATAATCATGTATGCAGTAATCAAAACTGGTGGTAAACAATATCGCGTAGTTCAAGGCGAAAGATTAAAAGTTGAAAAATTAGAAGTTGAAGTGGGCGGCACAGTGACGCTTGATCAAATTCTAATGGTTTCTGATGGCGACAAAACGACAATCGGCTCACCTATTATTAAAGGTGCGACTGTTAAAGCTACTGTGGTTTCTCATGGCCGTGGCGATAAAGTGATGATTTTTAAATTCCGTCGTCGTAAACACTACCGTAAAACTCAAGGTCATCGCCAAAGTTTTACTGAAATTAAAATTGAAGCAATCGCTGCTAAGTAAGCAGTTAGAGAATTAAGGATTAAATCATGGCACACAAAAAAGCAGGCGGTAGTTCACGTAACGGTCGCGACTCACAAGCCCAGCGTTTAGGCGTTAAAGCATTTGGTGAGCAATTCGTATCAGCTGGCAGTATTATCGTGCGTCAGCGCGGTACAAGAATGCATGCTGGTGAAAATGTGGGTATGGGTAAAGACCATACTTTGTATGCAAAAGCTGATGGTAAAGTTAGCTTCACCATTAAGGGTGCATTAAAACGTAAAACTGTGAATATTATTCCAGCTTAGTTTTTGCGAAAACTTAAGAAGCCCTGTCTTTTTGATAGGGCTTTTTTGTTTTTTAGGTTTAGTCTTTATAATAGGATTTGCTTCTGAAGTCTGCGGGTGGCGCAAAATTAAGTGCGCACTTTAATTTTGGAGCAAAGTCGCGTAATCGCACAAGTTCGTGCATTGAGGATATGAGCAGCGCGCAAGTTTGTATTTGCGGGTGTAGCCATTTTAGATATGAAATTTATTGACGAAGCAACCATTAAAATATTTGCGGGTGACGGCGGCAACGGCGTTGCCACGTTTCGTCGTGAAAAATACGAACCGATGGGCGGCCCGAGTGGTGGAGACGGCGGTCGTGGCGGTTCCATTGTGATTGAGGCAGATCGTAATATCAATACACTGGTGGATTATCGCTATACGCGCAGCTTCAGAGCGCAGCGTGGCGAAAATGGCCGTAGCGCCGAGTGTTATGGCGCCAAGGGTGAGGACATGATTCTGCGTGTGCCGGTGGGGACTGTGGTTTCTGATAAATCCAGCGGACAGATGCTGGTTGATCTGAGTGAGCATGGCCAGCGCGCACAGATGGCCAAAGGCGGCAATGGCGGTCTTGGTAATGTGCATTTCAAGTCCAGCCTGAATCGTGCGCCGCGTCAATGTACCAAAGGCGAACCTGGTGAGGAATTCGAGCTTTATCTTGAGCTGAAAGTATTGGCAGATGTTGGTTTGCTTGGTATGCCAAATGCCGGAAAATCGACTTTTATCCGTTCAGTTTCAGCTGCTAAACCGAAAGTTGCCGATTATCCGTTTACAACGCTGCATCCTAATCTGGGTGTGGTGCGTGTAGATGCTGAGCGCAGTTTCGTGATTGCCGATATTCCTGGCATTATCGAAGGAGCCGCCGAAGGCGCTGGTTTGGGGCATCAATTCCTGCGCCATCTGGCGCGTACATCACTATTGCTGCATCTGGTGGACATTGCGCCATTTGACGAGGCTGTTGATCCTGTACACGAAGCCAAAGCAATTGTTGAAGAGCTCAGGAAGTATGATGAGTCACTTTACAATAAGCCGCGTTGGCTGGTGTTGAATAAAATCGACATGCTGCAGGATGCGGATGCTGTGGTGAAAGCCTTTGTGAAAGACTATGGCTGGGAAGGCCGTGTATTTGCAATCTCGGCAATCAGCGGTTTAGGCTGCAAAGAGCTAGTTTATGCCATCATGCAGCACATTGAAGAAAACCGTACTGATGAACATCAGGCGTCGGACAATATTGAATCTCAAGCGCCAGAGTCTCAGAATGAAGTTGCCTGAATTTAAGTCCCTGATTTTGGATGCAAAGGTTATTGTAGTCAAAGTAGGTTCTAGCCTTGTTACCAATGACGGTCACGGATTGGATCAGACTGCGATTGCCGGCTGGGCGGCGCAGATAGCTGCGCTGGTGCAGCAGGGTAAGCAGATTGTGCTGGTATCCAGTGGCGCTGTGGCTGAAGGTATGCAAAGACTAGGCTGGAAAAAACGCCCGACCGCTGTCAATGAGCTGCAGGCTGCGGCCGCAGTGGGCCAGATGGGGTTGGTGCAGATGTATGAGAGCTGTTTCAGCCAGCATCATTTGCGCACAGCGCAGGTGCTGCTGACGCATGATGATTTAGCCGACAGAAAGCGTTATCTCAATGCGCGCAGTACCCTGCGCACTTTGCTGGATATGAAAGTCATTCCAATCATTAACGAGAATGATACGGTAGTGACGGATGAAATCCGTTTTGGTGATAATGACACCCTGGGCTCATTGGTCGCTAATTTAATCGAAGCGGACACTCTAGTGATTCTTACCGACCAGCAGGGGCTGTATACTGCTGATCCGCGGCGTAATCCTGACGCAAGTTTTGTGCATCATGCGACAGCCGGCGATGTGGCTCTGGAAGAAATGGCCGGCGGTGCCGGGAGCAGTGTCGGCACCGGAGGCATGCTCACGAAGATTCTGGCTGCCAAACGTGCGGCGCGCAGCGGCGCACACACTGTAATCGCATCGGGTCGTGAACAAAATGTACTGGTGCGATTAAGTGCCGGCGAAGCCATTGGTACACATCTTGAAGCAACGCAAATGAAAACTGCGGCGCGCAAGCAGTGGCTGGCGGATCATTTGCGTACGACCGGAAAGTTAATGCTGGATGCTGGTGCGGTTAAAGTGCTTAAAACCGAGGGTAAGAGCCTGCTGCCAATAGGTGTAACCGCAGTGGAAGGATATTTCGAGCGCGGTGATGTTGTGGCCTGCGTGGATACTGAAGGTAAAGAGATTGCGCGTGGGTTGGTTAATTATACTGCCAGTGAAGCCGCTAGAATCATGCGCAGACCCAGTAGTGAGATTGAATCGATTCTGGGCTATGTGGATGAAGCGGAGTTGATACACCGTGATAATCTTATATTGCTTTAATTAAGCCATGGGCGCAGCGCAGACGATAGCCGCAGCCGGCGATTATTTGGAAAACATCATATGAATAAACCGTTAGTAGCAATTATCATGGGGTCCGACAGTGACTGGCCTGTGATGAGAAATGCAGCACAGATGCTTGCTGATTTTGGCGTGGCTTATGAAGCAAAGGTTGTTTCGGCACATCGCACCCCTGACTTGATGTTCGAGTTTGCCGGAAGTGCTGTGCAAAACGGCTATCAGGTTATTATTGCCGGTGCAGGTGGCGCGGCGCATCTGCCAGGAATGGTTGCTGCAAAAACAACACTGCCGGTATTGGGCGTGCCGGTGCCCTCCAAGCATCTGCAAGGGCAGGACTCTTTACTGTCAATTGTTCAGATGCCCAAAGGTATTCCGGTCGCAACTTTTGCAATTGGTGATGCTGGTGCGGCAAATGCCGGTTTGTTTGCAGTATCGATTCTGGCAAACGGCAATGCAGATTTGGCAGCCAAGCTTGCTGAGTTCCGCAAGAAGCAGACAGATAAAGTATATAACATGGAGTTAACTGACCTGCCGTCAGTAAAATGAGAGTAGAACGATGAGTCAGAGTAAAGTAATTCTCCCTCCGGGCATGCTGGGGATGTTAGGTGGCGGTCAGCTTGGCCGTTTTTTTGTGATTGCAGCACATGAAATGGGCTACAAGGTTACGGTGCTCGATCCAGATACGAATAGTCCTGCAGGTAAAATCGCGGATGTGCATCTCTGTGCAAGATATGATGATGCCGCCGCATTGAAGCAAATGGCTGATACTTGTCAGGCCGTAACGACCGAATTTGAAAATGTACCGGCAGCTACGCTGGAAATGTTGGCCGGCTCTGTTCCTGTACACCCTTCGAGTAAAGCCGTGGCGATTGCACAGCATCGTGTCAGTGAGAAAAACTTCCTGAAAAATGCCGGTCTTCCAGTGGCACCTTTTGTGGTGATTGACAGCGATGCGGACATCCCGGCAGATGGCAGTGATATTTATCCGGCGATTCTAAAAGTATCTCGCTTTGGATACGATGGTAAGGGCCAGGCGCGCGTAGCAAATTCTGATGATGCGAAAAAGGCTTTCGCAGAGTTTGGCCAGGAAGAATGCGTTCTGGAGAAAATGCTGAAGCTGGATTACGAGGTTTCGGTAGTGCTTGCCAGGGATGCTAACGGGCAAGTAGCTACTTTTCCCACGGCTGAGAACAGCCATTTAAATGGCATATTGGATGTGTCAATTGTGCCGGCGCGCGGTAGCGATGCAGCGAACCATCAGGCACAGAAGCTTGCTATCAATGTGGCCGACAAGCTCGGTTACACCGGTGTATTGGGCGTTGAATTCTTTGTTTGCGGCGGTGAGCTGCTGGTCAATGAAATTGCACCGCGCCCGCATAACTCCGGACATTACACGCTGGATGCTTGCGTGACTAATCAGTTTGAGCAGCAGGTGCGTGTGATGACAGGCTTGCCGTTAGGCAGCAGCCGTCAACATAGTGCGGCTGTGATGGTGAATTTGCTTGGTGATGCCTGGCCGGATAATGCATCTGGCGGTAAGGATGAGCCTGACTGGCAGCTGGCGTTTGCCAATGCACAATTAAAAATGCACCTGTATGGCAAGCATGAAGCGCGTGCCGGTCGCAAAATGGGGCACTTTACCGTGATTAATGCCAGCCGTGATGAAGCAATCAAGCAGGCACTGCAAGTTCGTTCAGAGTTGAACATAGGCAGCTAATTTTATAAAGTGCGATTTAGTAATATTTATTGAATCGCACTTTATGAATAGTTAACTTTATATAAATAGTTAACTAGCTCAAATAACAAAAAAGCCGAACATTGTTCGGCTTTTTTTATTCCATTTATTACTCAGGTAATCAATTACGCCATTGCTTTAATCGCAGCGTTTAAGCGGCTTTTATGACGTGATGCTTTGTTTTTATGGATAATGTTTTTGTCCGCAATGCGGTCAATTACGCTTACGTTTTCAGTGTAAGCAGCAGTAGCAGCGGCTTTGTCGCCAGCTTCTACAGCTTTAATAATTTTTTTAATCGCAGTGCGCAAAGTAGAGCGCAAACTTGCATTGTGAGCACGTTGCTTTACTGCTTGACGAGCACGTTTTCTTGCTTGTGCGGTATTTGCCATCTTGTCTTTTCCTAAAAGCTATTCATAATACGAAGCCCGTAATATTAACTACATATTAAACAGATTGCAAGTTAAAACATACAAATATCATTAGCAATTGCCACGTGATTACACGCGGCATGATAAAATCATGCAATATATTGTTAATACAATACTTTATACCCCTTTTATTATAACGATAAAGCATGAATTTACTTAAAGCGCTGGCCAAAGTCGGCAGCATGACTTTTGTCTCTCGTATTTTAGGTTTTGTACGGGATACCTTGATTGCGCGTGTTTTTGGCGCCGGTATGCTCAGCGATGCTTTTATTGTAGCCTTTAAAATACCCAACCTGTTACGCAGGATATCGGCTGAAGGTGCCTTCAGCCAGGCTTTTGTGCCAATCCTGGCTGAATATAAGAGCCGTCGCAGCTTTGATGAAACGCAGGGGCTGGTCAATCGGGTTGCGACCTGGCTGGGCATCATTCTGGTGGCGGTGACGTTATTAGGTATGTTGTCAGCGCCATGGATTGTGAGCCTTATTGCGCCTGGTTTCAGGGCAGATGCCGCAAAAATGCAGCTCACGGTTGAATTGCTGCGCATCACCTTTCCTTATATCTTTTTTATTTCACTGGTTTCGATGGCAGGCGGGGTGCTTAACACCTACAATCGCTTCGGCATTCCTGCTTTTACGCCGGTTTGGCTTAATGTTTCCATGATTGCGGCAGTCCTGTTTTTTGCCGATTATTTTGATGAGCCGATTAAGGTTCTGGCTTGGGCGGTGTTTGTTGGCGGATTTTTACAGCTGGTATTCCAGATTCCGTTTTTAAAGCAGATCGGCCTGCTACCGAAATTTGACTTTAAGCGGAATGATGAAGGTGTCTGGCGTATCCTGAAATTAATGGGGCCTGCCGTGCTGGGAGTGTCTGTCGCTCAGGTTTCATTGATTCTAAATACTATATTTGCTTCCTTCCTGATTACCGGCAGCGTGAGCTGGCTTTATTATGCAGACCGTTTGATGGAGTTTCCTACCGGGGTGCTCGGTGTAGCGCTGGGTACGATATTACTGCCCAGTTTGTCCAAGGCGTATGCAGGTAAGGATGATGCCGAGTATTCGCAGCTGCTGGATTGGGGGCTGCGTTTAACCTGTATTCTGGCGGCACCTGCGGCTGTGGCATTGGCTGTATTGTCTGCGCCCCTGGTGACGTCGCTGTTTTATTATGGCAAGTTTACGCCGCTTGATGTTGTGATGACGCAGCAGGCTTTGGTTGCCTACAGTATTGGCCTGCTGGGATTGATACTGGTGAAGATACTGGCACCGGGATTTTATGCGCGCCAGAATATCAAGACTCCGGTAAAAATCGGTATATTCACATTAGCGGTCACGCAGGTAATGAATGTGCTGTTTGTGTTTATACTTGACCTGCAGCATGTAGGTCTGGCGCTTGCAATTGGATTGGGCGCTTGTGTCAATGCGTCATTGCTCTACTACCATTTGCGCCGCGCCGCTTATTTTCAGCCACAGCCAGGCTGGCTGATGTTTCTGGTTAAGCTGTTTATCGCATTGGTATTTATGGGTGGCGTATTGCACTATGCGATGGGGGATCCCAGTGCCTGGCTTGATTTTAGCTTGATGAATCGTCTGATTCATATCAGTGGTCTGGTTATATTGGGAGGGGTCAGTTATTTTGCGATACTTATGCTGCTGGGCTTCAGGCCTGGAGATTATATGCGCCGGGTGAATCGATAATGCAGATATTCCGGCATATCCCTGCTGCGCTTCAGGCGCCATGTGTATTGGCAATCGGTAATTTTGACGGCATACACCTGGGGCATCAGGTTTTACTGCAGAAACTGATGCATACAGCAAAAGAAGGGGGACTGAATTCTGCAGTGATGACGTTTGAGCCGCATCCACGCGAGCTGTTTACGCCTGACAATGCACCGAGTCGATTATGTTCTTTACGTGAGAAACTGGAGTATTTTTCAAGTGCAGGCGTAGAGCGCGTTTATGTGTGTGCGTTTAATCGGCGCTTTGCAAAAGTCAGCGCAGAAGAATTCATGCAGCGCATACTGCGCCAATCGTTGAATGCGACGGCGATTCTGGTGGGGGAAGATTTTCGTTTCGGTGCGCACCGCACCGGTACAACGCAGGATATTGTGCAGGCAGGTTTTAATTTAGTGAAGTTGCCGCAGGTTAATCTGGATGGTGGCCGTGTGTCGAGTACCCGCGTTCGTTCTGCGCTGGTTAATGGCCAACTGGATGAAGCGGCAATGCTATTGGGGCGACCTTATAGTATCAGCGGAAAAGTGGTGCACGGTGCACAGCTTGGGCGACAATTAGGTTTCCCTACTGCTAATGTACACATGCGCCATGAACGGCCTGCTTTAACCGGTGTATATGCAGTAAAATTGGACGGTTTGAATGCTGTGGCAAATCTTGGGGTGCGCCCAACGATTGCCGGCGTGCCAAAACTGTCACTGGAAGTTCACGTGCTTGATTTTAATGAAAATTTATACGACAAGCATGTACATGTCGAATTTTTTCACAAAATACGTGATGAAATGAAGTTTGATGGTCTGGATGCATTGAAAGCCCGGATTGCAACAGATGTTGAAATAGCGAGAAGTTTTTTTATCAGCCGCGGATAAGCGAGCAAATTAAGTTTTGGATTGTTAAATGACTGAACAGAATAAAGAGCAAAGTAAATATAAATTAAACCTGCCTGAAACTGCATTTCCGATGCGCGGCGATCTCGCCAAGCGTGAACCTGCGTGGCTACAAAAGTGGCAGGATAAAAAGCTCTATCAACGTATCAGGGATGCGCGCAAAGGTGCTAAGAAATTCATACTGCATGATGGCCCGCCCTATGCGAATGGCGACATTCATATCGGCCATGCCGTAAACAAGATTTTGAAAGATATCATTGTTAAATCCAAAACCTTGAGCGGTTTTGATGCGCCTTATGTACCGGGCTGGGATTGCCACGGACTGCCGATCGAGCTGGTAGTAGAGAAAAATCACGGCAAAGAGATCGCGCCTGCAAAATTCCGTGAGTTATGCCGCGAGTATGCAGCAGAACAGGTTGCACGCCAGAAGAAAGATTTTATCCGCTTAGGTGTGCAGGGCGACTGGGATAATCCTTACCTGACTATGGATTTCAAGACTGAAGCCGACATCATGCGTGCTTTGGGCGATATTTATAAAAACGGTTATTTATACCAAGGCAGCAAGCCTGTGCACTGGTGCGTGGATTGCGGTTCTGCATTGGCCGAGGCTGAGGTTGAGTACGAAGATGTGAACTCGCCTGCGATTGATGTGGGTTTTAAGGTGGTTGATAACGCAGTTTTGAGCAAGGCATTCGGTGTGGAAGTAAACGGCGATGCTTATGCGATTATCTGGACAACAACGCCCTGGACACTGCCGGCGAATCAGGCAGTCTCTGTACATCCTGAATTTGATTACGATTTAATCCAAACCAGCAAAGGCTTGCTGATACTTGCGCAAGGCCTGGCGCAGGCGACGTTGGCGCGCTACGGTGAAACTGACGCTAAAACGATTGCAACTTGCAAAGGCTTGGCGCTGGAGCATGCAAAATTACAGCATCCTTTTGACAATCGCCAGGTGCCTATTGTCTGTGGTGACCATGTGACGACTGATGCGGGTACAGGGTTGGTGCACACTGCGGCTGCCCACGGTAATGATGACTGGCTGGTCATGCGTGCCAATTTTCCGAATGAGAAGCCGCGTGTGTTGATTGGTGGTGACGGTAAATTCTTTAATAGCCAGTTGGTTGAGTTTGAGGCTATCCGTGGTTTGACCAGGCAAGATGCCAACAAAGTAATTCTGGCAAAGATGCAGGAAAATGGCACGTTATTGGCCAGCGCTCGTTTGAACCATAGCTTCCCGCATTGCTGGCGTCACAAAACACCACTCATGCAATTGGCTACCCATCAGTGGTTTATCGGGATGAATGAGACCGATGCACAAGGTGTGAGTTTGCGTAAGCATGCTAACCAGGCTGTAGATAAAACAGAATTCTTCCCAAGCTGGGGCCGTGCCCGTCTGGAAGCAATGATTAAAAACCGCCCAGACTGGTGTGTATCACGCCAGCGTAACTGGGGCGTGCCAATGCCTTTGTTTGTGCATAAAGAAACCGGCGAGCCGCATCCGCAGACATTGGAGCTGCTGGAAAAAGTTTGCCTGGATGTTGAAGAGCAAGGCATTGAAGCCTGGTTCAGTCTGGATGGCGCTGCTTTCCTGGCCGCCAATGCGCCGCAGCATGCCGAACAGTACAAAAAAGTGACCGATACGCTGGACGTCTGGTTCGATTCCGGTGCAACGCATGCCGCTGTATTGAAGCGCCGTCCGGAATTACAGCACCCGGCCGATCTGTATCTGGAAGGTTCAGACCAGCATCGCGGCTGGTTCCAGTCCAGCCTGCTCACAGGCTGCGCAATTGATGGTCGGGCACCTTACAATGCATTGCTCACGCACGGTTTCGTGGTGGATGGTTCAGGCCATAAAATGAGTAAATCCAAGGGCAATGTAGTAGCGCCGCAAAAGGTGATGGATACCTACGGTGCAGATATTCTACGCTTGTGGACGGCTTCTACCGATTATTCGGGTGAGCTCACGATTTCTGACGAAATTCTGAAACGTGTGGCTGAAAGCTATCGCCGCATCCGTAATACTTTGCGCTTCCTCCTGGCGAATCTGGCTGATTTTGATGCGAAGAAAGATTTGTTGCCGGTCAACGAATGGCTTGAAATCGACCGTTACGCCTTGCATTTAACCAGCAATTTGCAGGTTGGGATTCTGGCGGATTATGACCGTTATGAGTTCCATCTGGCGGTACAGAAGTTCGTGAGTTTCTGTTCAGAAGATCTGGGAGGCTTTTACCTCGATATTCTTAAAGACAGGCTCTATACCGCAGGTGAAACCTCGCATGCGCGCCGTGCCGCACAAAGTGCATTGCACCATATTACGCATGCCATGATGCGTTTGATGGCGCCGATTTTGAGTTTTACCGCAGATGAAATCTGGCAGACACTGGGCTTGGATGCGGATAAGACTGTGTTTGAAGAAATCTGGTACATCTTGCCTGAGCATAGCCTGACTGATGCCGACATTCGAGCATGGGAGGATATTTTGGCTGTGCGTGCGCTCGTAAATAAAGCGATTGAAGAAAAGCGTTCAGCTGGTTTGGTTGGTTCTTCATTGCAGTCTGAAATAGATATCTATACGCAAAGTGATAGTTACGAATCCTTGCGCAGGTTAGGCGATGATTTACGTTTTGTGCTGATTACTTCACGTGCTACTGTGCATGAAGTAGTAGATGCAGGATTGCGAATAGTAGTGACACCAAGCAGCTATGCTAAATGTGACCGCTGCTGGCATTATCGTGCAGACGTTGGTGCCGATGCCGAGCATCCGCATATTTGCGGGCGTTGTGTAAGTAACCTGTTTGGTAACGGCGAGGTACGTTCGCATGCGTAAGTGGTTCGCTATCAGCGCAGTGATCGTAGCACTGGATTTATATACTAAAAGCCTGGTGCAGAATGCGTTTAGCTATGGCGAGCATTTTGCGGTTACCAGTTTTTTTGATCTGGTGCGCTATCACAATGAAGGGGCGGCATTCAGCTTTCTGGCGAATGCAGGCGGCTGGCAGAAATGGTTTTTTACCGCGGTCACTGCTGTTGCTGTAATCGTGATTACTTACTTGCTGATCAAGCATCATGCTGAAAAGCTATTCAGTTCCGGCTTGGCACTAGTGCTGGGTGGTGCCATCGGCAACCTTTATGACCGCCTGACTTTAGGTTATGTGGTTGATTTTCTGTACTTCCATATTGATGACTTGTACTGGCCTGCATTTAATGTAGCGGATAGCGCGATCTGTATAGGAGTTGGTTTGTTACTGCTGGATAGTTTTAAAAAAGAGCGGCCTGCTGCGAGATAGCTTTCCAGTGCAGCAGTCAGCAAATTCAGGTTGTGATTGGTTTTTATTGGATATGAATCGTTAAGGTATTGATATGCCCGACTGGAAAAAACTGATAGAAAGTAAAATCTCTCTGGCAAAGAAAGGCAATAAACCGGGCAAAGAGGGTGCCAATGCGCGTATCCCTGCGGGCCAGACTGAAGTGAGAAACTTCCCCCGGCTTGATCTCGGCATTGTGCCTGATGTGCGAGCTTCTAACTGGAGTTTGCGTATCTACGGCCTGGTAGAACATGAAGTAAACCTTGATTGGGCTGCATTCCAGTCGATGCCGCAGGTGACCGATGTTTCAGACTTTCATTGCGTAACACGCTGGAGCCAGCTGGATATGGACTGGCAAGGTGTGCGTGCACAGGATCTGCTCGCGTTAGCCCAGCCCACCGCTTCGGCAAAGTTTGTCACCTTGCATAGCTACGATGGTTACACCACGAACTTGCCATTGGAAGCATTGCTGGATGACGATGTTATTATCGCGCACAGCGTGCTGGGTGCGCCTTTAACTTCAGAGCATGGCGGGCCGGTGCGTCTGGTTGTGCCCAAGCGCTATGCCTGGAAAAGTGCCAAGTGGCTTAAGGCAATTGAAATTCATGCATCTGACAAGCCAGGCTTCTGGGAAGTGCGCGGTTATCATAATGATGCCGATCCGTGGCTGGAACAAAGATTCAGCGACGATTAGCAATAGAATATGGCAACTCTGCATTGCAGCTGCAAGCCTGATTCAATATAAACGTGCATTCAGTGAATGCCTGATTTCGCCCAATCGGGTAATGCATGCTAGGTTCGCGGTTTAGACCTTCTGACAAACGCGCCCAGCCACCTCACTGGGAATGTTATTTTCCAACTGGTAGAAGACCGTATTTCTGCAATGCTTTTATGTAACTGGACATTCTCATGCTCCAGATCCTTATTTTGCTGTTTCAGTTCTATGTGCTGTTGATTCAGCATCCAGTAGCGCTTATCCACTGCTGCATCTAGTGTCTGTGCATGCAGTTTGTCGATCAGTTTTAAAGCCAGATCCTGCTGCTTGAATTCATTCGCCCAGTGCGATATCTGTTCAATATCCAGTGGATGGTTTTGTGCTGACCGTAAGTCAATATCCATAAACATGTCTTTTACTAAAGCGGGGCAATCAGGATCGGAGACTAAATCTGAAATATCCGATTTGTGATGGCGCAATTCATCTGTCAGAAATTCTGTTTTGTACCTTTCGGCTTCTTCAGGCAATATATTCAGATGGAACTGTCGGGCTATTCTTTGCAGCTCATGATCGGGCGTATCCATTAACCGGTCATAATTCACCAGCAAATGTGGCGACTGGCCGATTTCACTAAGAATCGAAGTCATTGAGTTCAGCCAAAGCAGGTAACACTTAATGGGGGCGAAGCCATCACGTTTGACCAGGGATCTGGTGACGCTATGTGGGTTGCGAAACACTACCAGATAATTAACCTCAATATTGCAGTGCTTCAGTACCGCTTTCCAGAATGGGAGCAGTTTAGCTAAGCGGGGGTCTTTAAATCCGAATAAATGAGTCTCTCTGGTTTTTGTGCCAATTAAATTCACAGCGCGCTGAAAGTAGGCGCCATGCATCAAGCGGGTGAAATCGTTATGCTTGATCTCTGATACATCATGCCATGTGGTTTGCAGTGAATTCAGTATTTCTTCATTGAGAAGAACAATGTCAATGTCTTCCCAAAATCCTTTGTCGTTAACCCCCGCAATCGCCTGACTTAATGTTTCGCCCAGCGCTACGCCAAAGCACTGTAAACCACGCGTGATGGTACTGGTGCCTGAGCGGTGCATGCCAAGCACTATGATTGATTTTTTCGTACTCATGGATGATGGTGGTTGTGAGTGATTAAGGAGTTGAAGCATATCATTTTAACCAGATATTGCTTGCCGGTATGGGGACTGATGAAAAGCGGCTGCCATCCTCTGGAAGCATGATCAGGGTATGCTGCGGTGCAGGTCGTTTCAAAATTGTCAGAATGCTCAGGCACTGATTGCTGGATTGGCGCTTGGCTTCTTACCGAGTTTTCTCTGCAAAGTACGCCTGTGCATATTAAGGCTGCGCGCAGTGGCTGAAATATTGCCGTCATTCTCTGCAAGCACGCGCTGAATATGCTCCCATTCCAGGCGGTTGACCGAGAGCGGGCTGCTTGATAACTCAACTTCTGCATTGCCATTTTTCTTCTCAAAGGCAGCGATTATTTCATCTGCATCTACCGGTTTTGCCAGATAATGTGTTGCACCGAGCTTGATAGCCTCGATCGCAGTTGCAATGCTGGCATAACCTGTCAGCACTACTATTTTAGTTCCGGCTTCCAGGCCTGCCAGTTGCCGCACTAATACCAGCCCTGAGTTACCGGACATTTTAAGGTCAACTACGGCAAATTCCGGCGGATCATCCTTTACCTGTTCAAATGCACTTTCGGCACTATCTGCCTGCGCGACGGTAAACCCGCGTTTACGCATGGCGATGGCGAGCACTTTAAGAAAGTCCTCATCGTCATCTACCAATAGTAAGGTCGCTTTTTCATCCTGATCCAATGCGTTCATATAGCTGCTTTCAATGTTGGCTTGATAGGTATTTATGAATGCGCAGCTTGTCCAGAGGTAGTTTTACAGATGTCACTGCGCCGCCAGCCTCATGGTTGTTAATACTGAGCTCCCCACCCAATCTTGTGAGTGTCATTTGGGTTAAATATACACCCAAGCCCATACCGTTTTCATTTTTGGAGGAGAAAAAAGGTTGTCCAAGCTGCTTTTTAATATCTTCGCTGATGCCAGACCCGAAGTCTCTGATGTTTATTTTCAGTATATCTGCATTCCAGTCCGCATCCAGTAATATGCGTTCGGGAGAAGCATCTGCAGCGTTGTCCAGCAAATTCTGCAAGGCTTGTATCAGCGCCCTGTCAGTGAATATCTGCGGGTTGCTGCTATGATCGCAAATGGAAATCACCAGCTCCGTGGCCGGGCGTGTGTCACGCCAGCGCTGAATGACCTCGTGCAAGAACTCACGTAAACCTGAGCCATGCCCTTCATCTGCCCTGCTTTGCCCGGCGTTGCGGGTAATCGAAGATAAAATCTCCTTACAGCGATTAATCTGTGTACGCAGAATATTCAGTTGCTGCAGTTGTTCCGGCTGGTGTGCAAGCTCATTTGCCAGCTCCTTGCTGACCACGGCCATCGTTGAAAGCGGGGTGCCGAGTTCGTGTGCTGCACTGGCAGCTAATGTTCCCAATGAAAGTACGCGCTCACTTTCGAGTGATTTTTCCCGGATATTTGCCATCAGTTGATCGTACTCACGCAGGCTTTGTCCGATTTTTGTGACAAAAAAAGCGATGATGCCTGCACTTACTACAAAGCCTATCCACATGCCTACCAGATGAATATCCAGTGTTTTTCCTGCGATGTCGTGCATGTGAAGGTGGGAGAGCGGTACATAATAAAACACCAGCAATGAGTAGCATGCAATAGCGATTGCGGCCAGCAGCCATGCATATTGGCGTTTTAATGCAACGGCAGCTACGGTGAGCGGTAACAGGTACATCCATACCAGAGGGTTGCTATAGCCACCGGTATAGTAGAACAACACGGTTAATGCAAACAGGTCTCCCAGAAGCTGCAGCAGTACTTCCTGATCATTGACATGCCTGCTCTGCTTGTTTAAGCGCAGCAATGTAATCAGATTCAGCAGCAGCATGCCGCCGACCGCAAATGCGACCGGGTACTTGGGGAGCGGTATATGCAGATAAAACAATGCCAGTGTTGCCGCCAGCATGAATGCAATCATCACGCTGCGCAGCAGAAACAGGCGCTGTAAATTACGGCGTGACGGGTTTTCTAAAATAGGAAGGTCGATATCCATGACCTGGATATTATACGTGGCGAATAATAAATTGCACGGGGTCTGCTCTTACGGGCTGCTTTGGGGCGCTCACCTGCGACAATTGGTCACATTACGTTAAATGCATAATGGTTATACACTTGCTCATAAGAAAAAATGACTGATGGTATAAAAAATGCAGAAAAAACTAATAGCTGTTTTGGTCACTTCGATGATTGCAAATGTCAGTTATGCAGAGCACAACGAAGCCATTAATCTGGATGAGATAGAAGTGCGTGCGCCATTGATTGACAGTCGCATTCTCAAGCATCCGGCTACCGTAGAGACCTATGACAAGAAGCAAATAGAAGATAGTGTCAATGCTGCGACGCCAGCGCAAACCCTGAAGTACCTTCCAAGCATACAGGTGCGCGAGCGGTTTATCGGCGACAGAAATGGCATCATCGCAACACGAACTATCGGCACGCTATCAAGTGCGCAGAGCATGTTGTATGCGGACGGCGTACTGCTTTCCAATTTATTGGGCAACTCATTTGCTTACCCGCCGCGCTGGGGGATGGTCAGCCCGGAAGAAATCGAAAGTATCAGCATGATGTATGGGCCATTCTCGGCGCTATATGCCGGCAACTCTTTCGGCGGGGTCATGAGTATCGCCACACGCATGCCCGTCAAATTTGAATCGCATGCCAGTGCACAGGCATTTACACAGAACTTCAAGCTGTATGGTACCGACGAAAGCTATCGCGGCAGCCACTTTACTGCATCTGTTGGCAACAAGCTGAACGATTTTGCATTCTGGTTAGGGGTAGATTACCTTAAGAATGAAGGTCAGCCGATGAATTTTTCTACTGCCGGCCTTTCAGCTGTTGCGGGCGGCGCAAGTCCGGTAGTGACAGGCGCTTATCAGGACAAAAGCGAGACGAATGCCGACCGTGTGGTGTTTGGTGCGAACAGTATTGATAGTACCGAGCAAACCAATATTAAATTTAAAGCAGCCTACGACATCACGCCTGAAATTAAAGCCTCATATACCCTGGGTTTATGGAATATGGATGGAAAAACCGATGTTGAAAGCTATATCAAGGATGCTGCCGGCAATGCGGTATATAACGGCAGGGTAAGTTTCAATGGCAAACGTTACGATATTTCCGGCATGAATCCGGCAGAGGCTGAATCCCTGCATGTCATGCATGCACTGGATGTTAAATCCAACACCAGAGGGTTTTTTGATTGGCAGCTCACGTTATCTGACTATGATTATCAAATTGATAAAAACAGTGCCGCGAATGCATCCTCTACAGGGTCAATCGCTGCCGGCAATCCATATCTCACAAGAACTGGCCGTGTAACCGACTTGTCCGGTACCGGCTGGACAATATTGGACGCACGTGCAACGCTGCGTCCGCATGACCATACGATTGATATCGGCTATCACCTGGATCAATACAAACTGGCAAGCGAAACCAGCAACACGGCAGACTGGTCACAGGGCGACAAGGGCACACTCAATGCTTCTGCCCGCGGTGAGACCAGAACCCATGCGCTTTATGCGCAGGATAAATGGCAGATCACACCGCAGTGGGCACTTACATTGGGCGGCCGTGCCGAGCATTGGCAGGCCAGTGACGGGCAGAATCAAACAACCATTTCCAATGTGCTGAGAACAGCCGACTACAAAGAAGTATCAGAAACCAGGTTTTCGCCAAAAGCATCCCTTAGTTTTGAGCCAGTTCCGGCTTGGGGTTTTCGCGCCGCTTTTGGCCAGGCATTCCGCTTTCCAACCGTAAGTGAAATGTTCCAGCCTTTACAGAATGGTGCCGCAGCCTATTTTGTAGAGGCTAACCCGATTTTAAAGCCGGAAGAAGTGATTGCTGCAGAATTTTCGGCAGAGCGTCGTTTTGATAACGGTTTGGTCCGAGCCAGCTTGTTCAGCGAAAACAAGCATGATGCGCTCATCTCGCAAACCCTGTCGAATGGCAGTGCCATTCCCTATGACACTGGCACTTGCACTAGAGCCGCAGGGTGTAGTTTTATACAGAGCGTAGATCATATTCGTACGCGTGGCCTTGAGCTGGCGACACAGTGGCAGGATGTATATGTGCATGGCCTGGATCTGCAAGGCAGTGCAACATTTACAGATGCTGAAGTGCTGCGTAATGATGCAGCGCCAGACACCGTCGGCAATAAACCTCCCCGTATTCCAAGAAATATGTTCAAGGCAGTTGCCACCTACCATCATGGCAATAATCTTACTTATAGCCTGGCAGCACGTTACAGTGGCAGGCAGTATAATGCCCTGGATAATAGCGATATTAATCCTGACACTTTTGGCGGGGCAGGCAAGTTTTTTGTCATGGATGTTAAAGCCACTTATAAATTTTCCAATCGCGTTACCGCAAGCTTGGGCGTGGATAATTTGAATAATTACAAATCGTACGTGTTTCATCCTTATCCGCAACGCACTGCTTATTTACAACTGAAATTTGATTACTGATGATTAAATATATATTCGCACTCGGCTTGTGCTGGCTTGGTTTTTCAGTTCATGCCCATGAAGAGCATGCCGGACATCAGCATGCGACGCTTGCCATCAGTCTGGCTTTAGATGCAGACAATAAGCTCTGGCGTGCTGCTGTAAAAGACGGTTTCGTGGAGGTCAGCAGCAGCCAGGACACAGGTAAAAGTTTTTCCAGGCCGGTAAAAGTGAATCAGGTGGCGCAGAAGATAGGTGCCGATGGCGAGGCTCGTCCCAAAATCGCAATTTCACCGGAAGGTTATATTTACCTTACCTGGACCGAGGCGTTAAAAAAGCCATTTTCCGGCTATATCTGGTTTTCACGCTCGATTGATGCCGGTAAAACATTCGAGAAACCATATATCGTGCATCAGGATCGCAGTGAGATCACGCACCGCTTTGATGCGTTGAATGTCAGCGCTGACGGCAGAGTTACAGTCGCCTGGGTGGATAAACGTGATTTGATAGCAGCTAAAGCAGCTCACAAGCCGTATGAAGGCGCTGCCATTTATTATGCAGTCTCTCATGATAAAGGCGCAAGCTTCCTGCCCGAGCAGAAACTTGCAGACAGTAGCTGCGAATGCTGTCGCATAGCACTTGCCAACAAAGCCGATGGCACGGTGACCGCCATGTGGCGCCATGTGTTTGAGGGCAGCGAGCGTGACCATATGATCGCGGAAATCCCTGCTGCGAATAAAGTGCCTGAGCCTAAACGCGCTACTTTCGGGCGCTGGAAGATAGATGGCTGCCCGCATCATGGCGCTGCGCTGATGACGGGTGGTGAAGGTGCACGCTGGTGGGGCTATCATATGGCCTGGTTTGATGGTGGCAACGATGATGCCGGCAAAGATGCAACACTGTTTTATGCACGTATGGATGGCGAGGCCTGGGTATCATCGCCAGCCAGACGGTTTGGTGATACGAAGAAACAGGCCGGCCATCCTGCCCTGGCTGCCAGCGGTGAAAATGTCTGGCTGGCCTGGCGTGAAAAAGATGCCGGCAAAAGCCAGATATGGCTCATGAAATCAAACGATGAAGGTAAGAGCTGGGGGTCGCCAAAAATGATGATTGATGCCAGCGGCGCATCTGATTATCCGCTATTGCTACAGAATGGCACGGTTTTATTGATGATTTGGAATACGGCGGGTGAGGGGCTGAAAGTCATACCGTTATAGTATGACTTTGCTGCTACAAAGCTAAGTGACGCACCATATTTTGGTATTGTGCGTCAGTTCCATCCAGATCGCCCAGCCGCTTGCAGCGCTGAGCAATAGGCCGGCAAGCCGCATGCCATAGGGTTCAACGGCATTAGTTTTCAGTTTCAGCCAGAGCCAGGGTGCTAAAAATAATGATACGCTAGAGCCCAGTGCAAAAGCTGCCATGCTCAATGCGCCACCCAGTGGGTTAGCATTGAATGACGCGATAATCAGTGCTGAGTAAAGTAAGCCGCAAGGCATCAATGCCCATAGCATGCCTACATAAAAATTCCCGCCGCGCTTTACCGCCAGCTTTTTGACGTAGCCCCAGATGTTGCGACCTGCACGGTCTACCCATATTGGCTGGCGTGCGTAGATGATCAGTAACAGGCCCCAGAAGAAAATAAGCACATGAAAAAAAGTCCACAGCGGATGCAGGGCGGAACTATAGCTCGAAAGCCAGGCGATACTCTGAATCGCAAATGTGGCGATGGCGCCTAACAGGGCATATCCACACAGGCGCCCCAGATGATATTGGTATATGCCGTAAGGGTGCTGCTGTGATTGTGTCAGTGCGGTGCATGCTGCACCGCACATGGCCACGCAATGTGGCCCGCCCGCAATCCCCATCAGTAGTGCACTATATAACAACGCTGACTGCATGACTGATTATCTTAAACGGGGATTAATCGTTATTAACGCCGGTGGCGGCATGGTTACGGGCTTTGATGGCAGGTTCCAGCGCATTTTTCTCTTCAGGCGTCATTGATTTCTGAAAGGGTGACTGACCCTGGTTTTCTTCATGTGACAGCACTTCGTCCTGCCCATTCACGGCGATGTATACCGTAGTCAGGCTGGCAACTACAACGATTGCCGGGCCACCGAATACCAGCCATGCAAAGCCTGATTTCCACCACTTCTGATTTTGATTCTGAACTTGTTTTTGTGCCATGACTTAACCTCTAGCGTGACATGTAAAAAATGGATTTCTCAAAGATTTTCTCTTTTGAGCCCGCGGCTTCAATCTCGAACACGACAGGGTGTGAACCGCTCTTGATCGAGCCGTCTTCAATCTGCAGGCTGACAGCTACCATACGTGACTCAGCCGGATTCACAGTAAAAACCCCTTCGGATGCGACTGATAAACCGGCAATGCCATTGACCCCGATACGATAAGTTTCGGGTTTCTCGGAGGCATTGGTAATTTGCAGGCGATAGACGTTTTCAACTTTGCCTCCCGATACCAGGCGTGACATCACACCACGGTCACGGATTACATCCACTTTGAAGGGGACTCGCGTGGCTAGTGAAGCGACAAAGCCAAGGCATAACAACAGTAGTAGCCCGGTATAAATCAGCACACGCGGGCGCAGCACTTTTTTGATAATCTGATGCTGTGACCAATGCTGTTCCACGGCATTATGCGTAGAGAAACGAATCAGCCCGCGCGGGTATTCCATCTTATCCATGA
>Ga0208758_100029_pt1 | contig 174089 bp, 135 predicted proteins | sample LakWasM116_HOW13_2_FD_183930 | JGI IMG/M metagenome (GOLD analysis project Ga0208758, IMG submission 183930) | Freshwater sediment methanotrophic microbial communities from Lake Washington under simulated oxygen tension - Sediment Metagenome... | ecosystem: Environmental > Aquatic > Freshwater...
ATTAAATTTTTAAGGTTTACTACGTGTTCAAAAAAATTCTAGTTGCTAACCGCGGTGAAATCGCAGTGCGTATTGTACGCGCTTGCTCAGAAATGGGCATCAAATCCGTTGCAATTTATTCAGATGCGGATCGTCAGGCCTTGCATGTCAAGAAGGCTGACGAGGCTTATCATATCGGTACGGACCCTGTATCCGGCTATCTTAATGCGCACAATATTGTAAACCTCGCCGTGGCGACAGGTTGCGATGCTTTGCATCCCGGTTATGGCTTCTTATCCGAAAATCCCGAGCTTGCTGAAATCTGTGATCGTCGCGGTATTAAATTCATCGGCCCCAGTGCTGATGTCATCCGCCAGATGGGTGATAAAATTCAGGCACGTAATGCGATGACTAATGCAGGGATTCCCTGCACGCCTGGTAGCAACGGCAACTTGGAAACTCTGGATGAAGCGGTTGCGCTTGCAGCTCAGATTGGTTACCCGGTAATGCTTAAAGCGACCAACGGCGGCGGCGGCCGGGGCATTCGTCGCTGCGACAGTGAAAAAGAGCTGTTGAGTAACTACGACCGCGTCATCAGCGAAGCGAGCAAAGCCTTCGGTAAGCCTGAAGTGTTTCTCGAAAAATGCGTGATATCCCCACGCCATATTGAAGTGCAGGTGCTGGCAGACTCGCAAGGAAATGCCATCCACTTGTTTGAACGCGACTGCTCAATTCAGCGCCGCAACCAGAAATTGATCGAAATCGCGCCATCCCCTCAATTGAGTCAGGCCCAGCGTGATTATATTGGCGGCTTGGCTGTTAAAGCGGCAAAAGCGGTTGGCTATGAAAATGCAGGTACTGTGGAGTTCCTGCTGGATTCAGACAACACTTTCTACTTTATGGAAATGAATACCCGCCTGCAAGTCGAGCATACGGTAACAGAAACGATTACCGGTATTGATATCGTGCAGGAGCAAATACGCGTTGCTTATGGATTACCGCTGCAATACGAGCAAAGTGATGTGCAGTTCCGTGGATATGCGATGGAATTCCGCATCAATGCAGAAGATCCGAAGAATGGATTTTTACCGAGTTTTGGTAAAATTACACGTTACTATGCACCGGGCGGCCCCGGCGTGCGTATGGATGCGGCAATTTACAGCGGCTATGTGATCCCGCCCTACTACGATTCCATGTGTGCAAAACTCACAGTATGGGCACTTGACTGGGACAGCGTCATTGAGCGCGGCCGCCGTGCCTTGGACGATATGCTGATATACGGTGTTAAAACAACGATTCCTTATTACCAGGAAATTCTGAAGCATCAGGACTTCAAAAATGCAGAGTTCAACACTAGTTTTGTGGAATCACACCCTGAGCTGACGAATTATGCGAACGAGCTTCCTCCGGAGCTCATTGCGGCTGCAATCTCCGCGGCAATTGCAGCACATGAAGGCATTTAGTTGCTTTAGCAGTTACATTAGGCAACCTTTTAAAATTAACTCAAACCTTAAAGCGATAGATTAGAAAATGGCAAAAGTACATGTTACCGAATTAGTTTTACGTGATGGTCACCAATCACTCATTGCGACGCGTCTGCGTACCGATGATATGCTCCCCATCTGTTCAAAGCTTGATTCTATCGGCTTTTGGTCACTCGAAGCCTGGGGCGGCGCAACATTTGATGCCTGTGTACGTTTCCTGAAAGAAGATCCATGGGAGCGTCTGGCAAGGCTGCGTAAAGCACTGCCAAACAGCCGTATCCAAATGCTGCTGCGTGGCCAGAACCTGTTAGGCTACCGCCACTACTCCGATGACGTAGTGCGTGCATTCGTACAGAAATCGGCAGATAACGGCGTTGATGTGTTCCGTATTTTTGATGCGATGAACGACACGCGCAATCTGAAAACTTCGATTGAGGCCGTTAAAAAAGTAGGCAAACACGCCGAAGGTACGCTCAGCTACACGACAAGCCCGGTTCATGATGTTGCGCATTTTGTTTCCCTGGCGAAAGAGCTTGAAGCTTTTGGCTGCGATACGATTGCAATTAAGGATATGGCAGGATTGCTAACACCGTCAGCCACGACTGACCTGGTGACAGCGTTGCGCGCTGCCGTCAATTTACCGATTCATCTGCATAGCCATGCAACATCCGGTTTATCTGCGATGTGTTTATTAAAAGGCATTGAAGCAGGCGCGGCAATTGTTGATACCTGTAATTCATCGTTCGGTGAAGGCGCCAGCCACTCATCAACGGAAAGTATCGTCGCTGCCTTGCAAGGCACCGAATATGACACTGGCCTTGATTTACAGGCCCTGCAGGAAATCACGGCTTATTTCCGCGATGTGCGTAAAAAATACTGGCAATTTGAGAGCGAGTTTACTGGTGTAGATACGCGAGTATTGGTTAACCAGGTTCCGGGCGGCATGATCTCCAACTTATCCAACCAGTTAAAAGAGCAAGGTGCGCTTAACCGCATGGATGAAGTCCTGGCTGAAATTCCACGTGTGCGTAAAGACCTGGGCTATCCTCCTCTGGTGACGCCAACTTCGCAAATCGTAGGCACACAGGCTGTGCTGAACGTGATGACAGGCGATCGCTATAAATCCATCACCAATGAAGTGAAAAATTATTTCCGCGGTCATTACGGCAAATCTCCGGCTCCGGTTGATGACAGCATCAAACAAAAAGCTGTCGGTAATGATGAAATTATCACCTGCCGCCCAGCTGATCTGCTCGAACCGGAGATGGAAAAGCTGGTAGCTGAAGCCGAGCTGTTTGCAAAATCCCAGGAAGATGTTCTGACATACGCAATGTTTCCGGATATCGGCAAAACATATCTGCAAGAACGCAATGCAGGCTCTGCCGCGCCTGAGGCACTGCTGGAAAAATCAGCCGTACAATCCAGCGCTTCACGTTTTGCTCCCAATGAGTTTAAAGTGACATTACATGGCGAGACGTTCCATATCAATTTAACCGGCAGCGGCCATGCCGGCCAGGAGCACCGTCCATACTACGTCACTATTGATGGTATTGCTGAAGAAGTGATTGTTGAAACCTTAAGCGAAATTGAACTTTCCGGCAGCGGTGTTACATCCGGCAGCGGCAAGAAGAAAGCAGCCAGCAATACAGCAAGCGGCCGTCCTCGCGCCTCACATGCAGGTCATGTTACAACATCCATGCCAGGCACCATTGTTGCTGTTAAAGTAAATGTTGGCGACAAGGTAAAGGCCGGCGATGGCGTTCTGGTAATTGAAGCAATGAAAATGGAGAACGAAATCCAGGCTGCAACGACCGGTGTTGTAGTTGCGGTGAATGTAGGCAAAGGTGATACTGTGACACCTGACGAAGCTTTGCTTGAAATTCAACCAGAATAAGCAATTTGTTTTTTAACGTTAAAGCCGACAGAATAGTACTGTCGGCTTTTTTATTAGCAGCAGAAAATTATGAATAAAAACCTCATACTAGCCTCTTCCTCACCGTACCGCCGTGAACTTCTCACGCACTTACAGGTACCATTTTCATGCATTTCACCAGATGTGGATGAAACACCTTTATCCGGTGAACTGCCACAGCAAACAGCTTTGCGGCTGGCACAGGTAAAGGCAAGAAAAGTTGGCGACGCCCATACTGAAGCGCTAATTATCGGTTGTGACCAGGTTGCAACGCTGGATAATCAGCAGTTAGGCAAGCCATTAACGCATGATAATGCAACACGGCAATTGCGTTTGATGCGCGGTCGCGAAGTTACCTTCCATAGTGCGCTTTGCCTATATAATGCGGCGACCAATAGCATGCAGGCAGAAGTTGTACCTTATATTGTCAAGTTCAGAAACCTGACAGATGCTCAAATCGAAAACTATTTGTTAAAAGAACAGCCATACCATTGTGCCGGCAGTGCAAAATCCGAAGGCCTGGGTATTGCAATCATAGAAAAAATGACCGGCGATGACCCTAATGCATTAATCGGGCTGCCATTGATTGCGCTGGTTAATATGTTGCAGAACGAAGGTTTCGCAGTAATATAAAAGCACTCGATGTACATGATGCCCCGGTAAATACAGCAACTCACTCAATTTAAGGAATACGACATGTCAGCTCGATACGCACTTATAACATCCGCCATTTTGTCAGCGTTTTCTACAGTTGCGGTTTCTGCAGAGTTAAATGAAGTGCGCAGCACCCTCAATGACCAGCAAAGTGTTGCCGTGACCATTTACAATAATAATCTGGCTTTGGTAAAGGATCAGCGCAAAGTCAGCCTGAATAGCGGCCTGAATAACCTGGCATTACGTGACGTGAGCGCGCAGATCAGGCCTGAAACTGCCCTGCTTCGCAGCCTGACCAATACCGGAAGTTTTACTACGCTGGAACAGAATTTTGACTTTGATCTGCTGACCCCGCAAAAGCTGCTGGAAAAATATGTAGGCAAGAATGTAACTGTCGCCAGGATTAACCAGGCTACAGGAATAGAAACGACTGAACAGGCCACGGTTCTGTCAGCAAACAACGGTGTGGTAATGCGCATCGGCAATCGTATTGAAACGGGAATCCCGGGGCGCATCATTTATGATGACGTGCCGTCCAACCTGCGTGACCGCCCTACGCTGGTGACCAAGCTTAACAATAAAACAGCGTCCACGCAGACTGTGGAACTCAGTTACTTAACCGGAGGCTTAGGCTGGAAGGCTGATTATGTTGCCGAGTTAAATGCTAAAGAAGACAGTATCGACTTATCGGGCTGGGTAACGCTTACCAATACCAGCGGCACCAGCTACAACAATGCCAAACTGCAGCTGGTTGCCGGCGATGTCAATACCGTAAGAGAAAACCACCCTCGGCCGGCAGCCATGCACAAAACCCTGGCCATGGCAGAAGATAGCGTCGGCATGGCTGAAGAATCATTGCTTGAATATCACCTGTATTCACTGGAGCGCCCTACGACCATTGCAGAAAGCCAGACTAAACAAGTTGCTTTGCTTTCCGCGTCTAATATACCGGCACGTAAAGAGCTTGTGCTGCGCGGCGCCGATTATTATTACGGCTCCAGTTATGGTGATTTAGGTCAGAAAATGAAAGTAGCAGCCTTTATTGAGTTTGATAATAAAGAAGCTGCAAAACTTGGCATGCCTTTGCCTAAAGGTGTTATGCGGGCATATAAGAAAGATAGCGAGGGCAATGCACAGTTTGTAGGTGAAGACCAGATCGACCATACACCTAAAAATGAAACTGTACGCTTGAAACTGGGAGATTCTTTCGACGTCACTGCGGATAAAAAACAGACAGATTTCAAGGCATTGCCGCGCCCTGCAAAAGGGAACAGCCTATCAGAGAGTGCTTATGAAATTGTGCTCAAGAATGCAAAAAAAGAACCTGTCATTGTGACGGTTCAGGAACCGATACCCGGTGACTGGAAAATACTTAAAGAAAACCATGCCAGCCAAAAGGCCACGAGCAATACGGCCGTATGGAAGATAGAAATACCGGCTGAAGGCAAAACCATTTTAAACTACCGTGTACAAGTAAAGTATTAATCAATGACCGTTTCCACTGCACCTGGCACCCTATTTTTCATTCCTGTAACGCTTGGTGACGACAATCTTGCGCGCGCCCTGCCGCCGGATGTGATTCGCATCGCACAGACGCTGGAAGTGTTCGTGGTGGAAAACGAAAAAACCGCACGGCATTTCCTGGGATTAATGAAAACCCTGAAACCGGTACGCGAGCTTACTTTGCTTACACTAAACGAGCACACCGAAGATAAGGCGATTCCTGCCTTGCTTGCCCCACTGCTGGCAGGTAAGGATGTAGGCGTCATGAGCGAAGCCGGATGTCCCGGCATTGCCGACCCCGGTGCCAAGCTGGCCGCCCTGGCACACCGCAAAGGCATACGTGTCACGCCGCTGGTCGGCCCCAGTTCTATTCTATTGAGTCTGATGGCTTCAGGTTTCAATGGCCAGAGGTTTACCTTTTTAGGCTACTTGCCTGCCGACAAAACGGCACGTGTACAACGCTTGAAAGAAATCGAGAAAATCTCGCAGAAATCTACTGAAACACAAATTTTTATTGAAACGCCCTACCGCAACCAGCATTTGCTGGCAGATATTCTGGCGCACTGCCACCCTGAAACCAGACTATGTGTCGCGTGCAATATCAGTTTGGACGATGAATTGATTATCAGCCGCAGTATCAAAACCTGGAAGCAGCATCCACTGCCTGACCTGCATAAGAAACCAGCCGTATTTCTGTTACTGGCTTAAGTATTGCCGAGTAATATTCTTACCGGCCCATAGCTGCGCCTGTGTACCGCTGATACGCCGTGCGTAGTCAGCATTTCCAAATGATAAGGGGTTGGGTATCCTTTGTGCCTGGCAAAGCCATATTGCGGAAATTGCATATCAAGCGCATAAAGTTCGGCATCGCGCGCTGTCTTGGCAAGAATTGATGCGGCGGAAATTGCCTGCACTTTACTATCCCCCTTGACGATGGCCTCACACGGCAGAGAAATTTTCGGACATTTGTTACCGTCTACCTGTACTAGATCAGGTAATGTTTCCAGCATTTCTATGGCGCGCTTCATGGCAAGCAGGCTCGCCTGCAGAATATTAATCTCATCAATTTCTTCTGCGCTACAGCTGGCAATTGCCCAGGCAAGTGATTTGTTTTTAATTTCAACCGCTAAAAAATCGCGCTTTTTCTCAGAGAGTTTCTTTGAATCAGCCAGGCCTGCTATTGGCTGGCCTGGGTCAAGAATCACGGCCGCGGCATAGACACTGCCTGCCAGAGGACCGCGACCTGCCTCGTCTACACCGCAGATCAGCATAAGTAAGTCACTTCAAGTAAGCCAGAACCGCTGCGGCAGCTTTTTCGGCAGTGTTTTGACGTAAACTGTGGTGAATGCGGGTAAACTCCTGCTGAATATCCAGCAGCTTACTTTTGTCGCTGACAAGCTTCAGGGCAGTCTCTGCCAGTTTTTCCGGGGTAGCATCATCCTGCAATAATTCAGGCACCACAAATCTTTCGGCCAGCACATTGGGCAAGCCAACATAAGGCTGCAAGCGCATACCTTTTAATAGCTGCCAGCTCAGCTTGGGCATACGGTATGTAATCACCATCGGTTTTTTCAGCAGCGCGGCTTCCAGAGTCGCAGTGCCTGAGGCAACAATCACGACATCTGCAGCTTCCATTGCATCATGCGCATGTCCGAACAACAGTTCTATCGGCAGCATATCCGGTTCGTTAAAAATTACCAGTTCGAAAATCTGGCGCGTTTCACGAGTAATCAGCGGTACCAGAAATTTGGCATCAGGGCGTTCGGCGTAGATAAGTTTTGCTGTCTGTACAAACAGATCCGCATGCTGCTGCACCTCGCTTTGGCGGCTGCCTGGCAGCATTGCGACAACAAACGCTGTACTATCAAGCTTCAGGGTGTCTCTTGCGCCGGCAACATCAGGCACCAGTGGTAACATATCAGCCAGCGGATGCCCAACATAACTGACTGGAACGCCTTCATCCTGATACAGTGCAGGTTCAAAAGGAAATAACGCCAGCACTTCCGTCACTGCACGCTTGATCTTTTTGATGCGGTTCTTGCGCCATGCCCAAATCGATGGGCTGACATAATGAATGGTTTTAACGCCTTTGTTTTTTAATTTTCTTTCCAGCCAGAAATTAAAGTCAGGCGCATCGATGCCAATGAATAAATCCAGTCGATTCTCTATGAAATGGCGCAATAACTGGCGCCTGAGTTTGAGTAGTCCCCAAAGGTGCTTTATCACCTCAAGGTAGCCACGTACCGATAACCGCTCAATCGGGAACAGTGACTGCGCACCCTCATTCATCATTTTAGGACCGGCAATGCCAATAAACTCAATTTCCGGGCGTTGCTGTTTCAAAGCACGGATAAGGTGGCTGCCAAGCAGGTCGCCTGAAGCCTCGCCAGCTACAATACCAATTCTGACCATATAAACCCCGTACTCTAACGAACTATGCCGCGTGTGGACGCGTCCAGGAAATCTGTCAGTAACGTTATTTCCGGTGTTTCTGACTGCATCGCGAGCAGTTCAGTTTTTGCTTCATCCAGGGACAGGCCTTTGCGATACAGCGTTTTATATGCGCGCTTGATCTGCAAGATACTATCTGCTGAAAAACCACGCCGTTTCAAGCCCTCGGCATTAATGCCATGAGGCTTGGCATCATAACCGGCAGCAGTCACGTACGGCGGAATATCCTTAAAAACCACAGAACCAACAGCAGTAATGACATGGGAGCCAATTTTGCAGAACTGATGTATCAGTGTAAATCCGCCCAGAATCGCGTAGTCGTAGACGTCCACATGGCCTGCCAGTGAGGAATTGTTTGCAAAAATAGTGTTATTGCCTACTTGGCAATCATGTGCGATATGCACATAAGCCATGATCCAATTGCCATTTCCTATTTTTGTAGTACCTTTGTCTTGAACCGTACCGCGGTTGAACGTGCAGAACTCACGAATGGTATTGTTATCGCCGATTTCCAGCAGGGTCGGTTCGTCCTTGTATTTTTTATCCTGCGGCACTTCACCTAACGATGAGAACTGGAAAATCTGGTTATTTTTGCCAATGGTAGTGCAACCATTGATAGATACATGGCTGCTGATACGGGTGCCAGCATCAATTTTGACATCGGGTCCTATAATAGAATAAGCACCAACCTCTACACTTGAATCTAACTGTGCTGATGGATCTATAATTGCGGTTGGATGGATTTTTGCAGTCTGCATTATTACGTCACTTATTTTTTATTAACTATTACGCCATTACTTTTCAATGGCTTTTAATATACACATCATTTGTGCTTCAGCCACAACAGTGCCATCAACGCTGGCTACGCCGGTATATTTCCAGATACCTTTCAGAATGCGATCGATTTTGACATGTAGAATAATCTGATCGCCGGGAGAAACCGGCTTTTTAAAGCGTGCGCTGTCAATACCGGCAAAGTAATATACAGAGTCATCGCTCGGTTTTGTATCCATGGTTTTGAAAGACAGGATGGCTGCGGCCTGTGCCATCGCTTCAACGATCAAGACACCAGGCATGACTGGATGGTATGGGAAATGGCCAGGAAAGTACGGCTCGTTCACACTGACATTCTTAATCGCAACAATCTCTTTACCCAATTCCAAAGACACGACGCGGTCTACCAGCACAAACGGATAGCGATGTGGTAAATGTTCCAGGATTTCATGGATATCCATGCCGGTGGTGTCTACTGTATTTGTCATGATGATTTCAGCCTGCTTTTAAAAATGTAATTTTATTAATTATTTTTTACGAATCGTGATTGTTGAGATATTACTGGTTACCTAGACTTCAATAGTGCAATTTCTTTCTCCAGCGACTTGATTTTATCTGCAAAATCGTCCAGGTGACGGATTTTTGCAGCCGTGTTAAGCCATGCCCGGTGCGTCTGAAATGGCATCAGGGCGGTGTAAGTATCAGCAGAAGTCAGCGAGCGTGTAATCATGCTGCCCGGCGAAATTGTAACGTGATCAGCGATTTCCAGATGCCCCAACACCATTGCCGCGCCACCAATTTTACAGTGTTTACCAATCCGGGCACTGCCGGCAATGCCAACACAGCCGGCGATAACGGTATGTGCGCCTATCACGCAGTTATGACCGATCTGAATCAGGTTGTCGAGCTTTACACCCTCTTCAATGATGGTGTCATCCAGGGCACCCCTGTCTATCGTTGTATTTGCACCAACATCTACATTGTTTTGTAAAATCGCACGTCCAACCTGTGGAATCTTAATCCAGCGGCCATTCTCTTCTGCATAACCGAAGCCGTCAGAGCCAATGACTGCACCAGAAAATATATGGCAGTCTTTACCGATTTCGCAATGATGCTTAATCGTAACATTAGGTTCTAAACGGGTATTATCTGCGATAGAAACATCATTTTCTATCACGCAGCCACTCCCGATAATGACATGATCACCTAGAACAGCATTTTCACCGATTACTACCAATTCCCCAATACTGCATGTGGCAGGGATTTGGGCAGAGGCTGCAACAACCGCACTGGATGCAATACCAACGGGAGCAGTTGTTGCCGGATTTAAAAATGCTGAAACTTTAGCAAAATAGGCATATGGATTGTCGACGATTATTTTTGGTGCAGCCGTTAACGCAGCATGCGCATGCTTTAATATAAAAGCACTGGCCTGGCTTGTAGCAACCGCTTTTTCATATTTAGAGTCACTAACAAAGCTGATATCACCCGTTTTTGCATTAGCAATAGATGACACACGCCGAACTAATGTACCGCCATCTCCAACGACAACTCCACCTAAGGCACTGACAATCTCATCGAGTGAGTATTGATTACTCATTTATATAAACGCACATCTGTCTGAATTGGCTGCCTGGTTACTTTTTACCTAATGTTTTCAGTACTTTGTCGGTAATGTCAATTTTTTTACTTGCATACGCAACGCCACTGTAAACAACCAGGTCATAACCTTCAGCTTCAGATACAGATTGAACCGCTTTGTTTACACGGTCCTGCAAAGATCCAAGCTCTTCATTCTTGCGTAAATTAATGTCTTCTCTGAGTTCTCTCTGTTTACGCTGAAATTCAATTTTGATATTCTGGACATCACGCTCTTTGTTGCGACGCTCAGCTTCAGAAATAGTTAAACCATCCTTATCCAGGGTGGCTTCCAGTTCTTTAATCTGTTTAGCCATACGATCCAGCTCTTGTGAACGCGGGCTGAACTCACGCTCCAGTTTCTTGCCGCTTTCAGCAGTTTGTGGAGCTTCCTGCAGAATTTTATCAACCTGCACGTAGCCGACTTTTAAATCTGCAGATTGTGCATTCACTGCAAAAGTTACTAGCCCCGCCATTACTAAACTTTTAAAAATCTTATTCAATTAATTTCTCCTAAAACCTATATTTCTGCATTCGCCATATTATGCCACAAGACAGCGCAAAGCCTCTGTTCGCAACCTCTGCAGAGATTATATTAAATTAGAATTGCTGCCCCATCTGGAACTGTATCGTCTGCGTATCATCGCCGGCTTCGCTGTTAAGCGCTTTAGCATATACGACTTTTAATGGGCCAAATGGTGAAATCCAGCTTGCACCGATACCGGCAGAATACCGTAGGTCACCTAAACTGTAAGACTCATTAGATCCATATACGTTACCGGCATCAACAAAAGCACTCATCTTGAATTGCGTTGAATTTTTCAGGCCGGGAACAGGGAAGAACAACTCTGCATTGCCAAGCAGGCGTTTCGTGCCACCCACAGAATATTGCCTGTTGGTTACAGGGTCATAGTCTTTAGGCCCCAGGGTGCCGTTTTGATAACCACGAACAGAGCTTACACCGCCCATATAGTAGTTTTTAAAGAACGGATATTTTTCGTTGCCATAGGTATCAGCATAACCAATTTCACCGTTCAGCATAAAGGTATAGCCGCTGAATACTTCTTTATACCAGGATTGTTTATAGTCAACCTTGTAATACTCGAGATCCAGCACTGGTAATGATACTTCAGCAGTCAAGCGCTGTAGCACGCCTTTGGTCGGGAAAAACACGGTATCTCTTGAATCGTGCGTCCACCCGGCTGATAGCACCACAGAGTCACTGCTGCAGCCACTGCTATTCAGGCCGCAATAATCTCTGTATCGTTTAGGGCTATCACTGTTTAAATCAATAGTAGTGAAGTCGGTAGCGATACCAAAGTTAATGCCGTCACGCTCATTTAATGGAATGCCGAAACGTAAACCGGCACCATAGGATGATGACTGGTAAGAGCCGACATTATTCAAGCGGCTGGTATCCACGTCCCGGCGGTACAGGTCGATACCTCTGCTCACACCGTCTGGCGTGAAATATGGATCGGTAAACGATAAAGAATATACCGTATTGTACTTGCCCGTATTAACCTGGGCACTTACACGGTTGCCCGTACCCAGAAAGTTATTCTGGTTCACTGTTACACCAAATACAACCCCCTGGCTGCTCGACAGGCCGGCACCAAACTGAACGCTGCCTGTAGATTTTTCAACGACACTGATATTCAAATCAACCTGATCTGAGGTACCAGGCACTGCCGGCGTTTCTACATTCACGTCAGAGAAATAATCAGTACGTCTGATTCGTTCTTTTGAACGGTTGATTTTGTTTGAAGCATACCAGGCAGATTCCAGCTGGCGAACTTCACGGCGAATGACCTCGTCACGTGTGCGCGTGTTGCCGACAATATTAATGCGGCGTACATATACGCGCTTACCCGGGTCGACAAAAAAGGTGAATGCTGCTGTATGCTGCTCTTTATTGAGCTCAGGCACCGGGTTAACGTTTGAGAAGGCATAGCCGTCATCGCTTAATCGATCGCTGATAGCCTTGCTGGTTTGCGTTACTTTTTCACGGCTAAAGGTATCGCCGGCCTGAACTTGCATCAGCAGGCGCAACTCCTCTTCAGGTACTAAAGTTTCACCAGCCAGTTTCACTTCAGAAATTGTGTACTTCTCACCCTCGGTGATATTGACTGTAATGTAAATATCTTTTTTATCCGGCGTGATTGATACCTGCGTAGAATCGATATTGAACTCAAGATAACCTCGATTCATATAAAAAGAGCGCAGGGTTTCCAGATCGGCATTGAGTTTCTGCTTGGAATACTGATCGTCTTTGTTCCACCAACTCATCCAGTTTGGTGTGGTCAGCAGGAATTCAGCACGCAGATCTTCGGTACTAAAAGCCTGGTTGCCGACAATATTGATGTCCCGTATTTTAGAGACAACGCCCTCTTCAATATCAAAACGAACAGCAACACGGTTGCGTTCAAGTGGTGAAACGGTAGCTTTAACCGTTGCGCCATATTTACCCTGGGATAAATACTGGCGTTTAATTTCCTGCTCGGCACGATCCAGCTGTGACTTATCGAAAATCTGACCTTCAGTAATGCCAATCTGCTTCAGTCCCTCTTTCATTTTATCGGTAGGGAATGATTTATTGCCGCTGAAATCAATTTGAGAAATGGCAGAACGCTCTTGCACGGTAACAATCAGGACATCATCTTCCGCTTCAATGCGGACGTCTTTAAAAAAACCTGTGCCATAAAGAGATTTAATCGCCTGTGAAGCCAGATCATCATTCATAGTCTCACCGACTTTCACCGGTAAGTAACTGAAAACAGTACCGGCTTCTGTACGCTGAATCCCCTCGACTCGAATATCTTTAACTACGAAGGGTTCAAGTGCTGCGGCCGAGCTTGCATACAAGCTCGAAACCAGCAGCAAAATAGACTTGAGTTTAATATTTTTGTGTTTCAAGTTTTGAATAGCCATTCAATTAGCCTGTTATCAATCTGTTCATATCATTATAAAGTGCCAAAACCATCATCCAGCCAAGAATAAAAAGACCTATCCTTTGCCCGATAACGATCGCCGCTTCTGATACAGGTTTGCCCGTAAAAAATTCAACCATATAATACATGAAATGCCCGCCATCTAGTATCGGTATCGGTAATAGATTTAATATACCGATGCTAATACTCACCAGTGCGAGAAATCCAATAAAGACTTTAATACCCATATTGGCACTTTGCCCTGCATAACTGGCAATGGTGACAGGGCCACTCATCCCTTTCCACGACACATTGCCAAGCAGCATATTACCCAGCATTTTCAGGCTGAATACAGATGTTTCCCATGTTTTTCCCAGGCTTTTTGCAAGCGCTTCTACCACAGTAAAATGTTGGGTAACAAAATACTGATTCAGTTGCGCTTGTTCAATTTTGAACCCTGCACCTATGCGTCCAATCACTTTACCATTTTCTTTAGCAGCATCGGGGGTTATAGACAAATGTTGCCGCTCGGAGCCACGTTGAATCAGTATCTCAATTTTCTTTGCCGGATGCAGCCTTACTTCATGAACAAAAGACTCCCAATCACCGATATTCTTGTCATTTACACCGAGTACCATATCGCCGACTTGCAGCCCTGCCAAGTCAGCCGGACTATCCTTTAAAACCTCTCCAATGCGGGCGGCTGCCTTAGGCTGGGAGACCGTCAAACCCAGCTGCTCCAGAATATCAGCATGGGCATCATCGTGATTGAAGCCGCTGATAACCATTGAATGCAAACGAACCTGTTGATGGCTATCCACTACTTGAAGCTCAACCTTGCCGGCTTTCAATGACTCATTTAATAGCAGCCAGCGCACATCCTGCCAGGTTGCAGCGTCTTTACCGTTGATCTTCTGAATCATGTCTCCGGCACGAATCTGGCTGGCAGCTGCCGGTGTATTCTCGGGCACATCACCCACATAAGGTTTAACGCCGACGGTTCCGGCCATGAACAAAGCCCAATACAAAATGACGGCAAGCAGTAAATTTGCAAAAGGCCCGGCAAGTACAATCGCTATTCTTTTGCCCACACTCTGCCGATTGAGCGCCCGTGACATATCCTGTCCAGAAAAACTTTCCTCAGCGGAAATCTGTTCTTCCCCCAGCATTTTCACATAACCGCCCAGAGGAATTGCAGCGATCACGAACTCTGTCTGGTCACGGCCTATCTTTTTACTCCAGATAGGTTTTCCAAAACCAACGGAGAATTTAAGTACCTTGACGCCACACCATCTGGCTACCTGAAAGTGGCCATACTCATGCACCGTGACCAAGATACCCAAGGTCAGAATAAAAGCTAATATTGTTAACATGATCAATAGCCGCTATGAATGGAAACAGGATTGGCTATCCATGGTTTTCAAGCCACAGACTGGCAACGCGCCTTGCTTCGGCATCAACCGCGGCAAGCTGCTCAATTGAAACAACTTCTTCAATCACTGAGGCAGTCAAAACTGACTCTATCATTATCGGGATATCCATAAAACCGATTCTCCCAGCTAAAAAAGCCGCCACTGCAACTTCGTTCGCAGCATTCAGGATAGCCGGCGCGGTTCCGCCCGCGTTAAGTGCATCGTACGCCAAGCGCAGGCACGGAAAACGTGTGAAGTCAGGTGCGCAGAAGTCCAGTCGGCCAACTTTGATCAGGTCCAGACTGCTCACCCCGCTTTGCAGGCGGTCTGGAAAACCTAAGCCGTAAGCAATCGGCGTACGCATATCAGGGTTGCCTAATTGCGCAAGCACACTGCCATCATTGTATTCAACCATGGAATGAATCACGCTTTGCGGATGAACGACGACGTCAATCTGATCAGCTGAGGCATTAAACAGCCAATGTGCCTCAATCACTTCCAGGCCTTTGTTCATCATGGTCGCAGAATCGATAGTGATTTTAGGCCCCATCACCCAATTCGGATGGTTAAGTGCCTGTTCGCGCGTCACGCTGCGCATATCGTCCAGGCTGGCGTTGCGAAACGGCCCACCTGATGCCGTCAGCAGCACTCGTTTGATGCCCGCTTCAGCTAAAGATTTTGCACGCTGACTCGGCATCACCTGAAAAATAGCATTATGTTCGCTGTCTATAGGCAGCAGCGTAGCGCCACCCTCTTCTACCGCTCGCATAAATAAACTGCCGGCCATGACCAGCGTTTCTTTATTGGCTAACAGTATGCGCTTGCCTGCCCTTGCTGCGGCCATTGCCGGGTGCAGGCCTGCAGCGCCAACGATAGCGGCCATGACAGTATGGACTTCCGCATGCGCGGCGATGTCTATCAATGCCTGCTCGCCATACAGCACAATCGTGCTGCTGTTTATCGCTTTTAGCTGCGTGCCAAGTTCGGCAGCAGCTTCCGGTTGCAGCATGACAGCATATCGAGGCTGATGTTCTGCACATAAGCTGAACATGCTTTTTACATTGCTGTTTGCGGTTAATGCGAAAACGTTAAAACGCTCAGGATGCTGTGATATGACATCCAGGGTTTGGATGCCAATTGTGCCGGTAGCGCCCAGGATCGCCACATTTTGAACCGTTGTCGAAGTCAGGTTGGACATTAAAGGCTTGCTTTCTATCAATGTATTATCATCCATGCAGGCAAATTATCCGGTTAGAAATGAAACAGCGGAAGGTAAATCAGAAACAGTGTGATAGGTAAGGTTGGCATAAACCCATCTATTCTATCCAGTACACCGCCATGACCGGGCAACAGCTGGCTGCTATCCTTCAAGTCTGCTTTTCGTTTTAACAGCGACTCTACCAAGTCACCAACAATGCTCAGAATCACAAGCAGCCAAATGTAAATAATCAGCCACAGGCTGAAGCGCTGATAGTAACAAAGGGCGATTCCATAAACTGTAACCGCAGATAACGCGCCTAAAACACCTTCCCATGTTTTACCGGGGCTGATTTCAGGCGCGAGCTTATGGCGGCCGAATTTCTTACCTGCAAAATAGGCTGCACTGTCTGCAATGCTGACAGTGGCAATAACCCCTAATAACAATAATGGGTTAATGGCATGCAGCCCGACCAAGCCAATCCAGGTAGCCAGTATCAACAGCAAACCTAAAACCGCCATCACAAATTTATTGCCGAAAGACCTGCGGGTAATTAACCAGACAGGTGCAATGACTACCCAAAACAGGCTGGCAATCGCCAGAAACGTAAACATGCCATAACTTTGATAACCGGCAAGTGGCGTCAAGTGCATATAAGCAACCAGCAATCCTGATACCAGCGCTACGGCCAGAAGAAAGTAACGCTGCTTTTTATTCAATTGTATTAAATTGGCCCATTCATAAACACCTAGCAATGCGACCCCTAAAGTAAGCAATGCCCAAACTGCGCTGGAAGCAGAAAACACTATGATTAATAACCCAATTAATATGGCTGCAGCAGTAATGATACGAGTTTTAAGCATAAGTGAAGGTCATGTTAACTTTAATAAAATGGAACAAATTTACTGTAGATGAAACCTAGATTTTAGGCTTTTGCAATTGTTCACTAGTTCTGCCAAAACGTCGTTCACGTTTTTCGTAGGATTGGATAGCGAGACTAAAGGCATCCTCATTGAAATCAGGCCACAGCGTATCGGTAAAATATAGTTCAGTATATGCAAGCTGCCACAGCAAAAAATTACTGATTCGCATTTCGCCGCCTGTTCTGATAAAAAGATCAGGCTCAGGCGCATAGCTCATGGACAGGTATGGCTGCAGGTTTTCTTCCTGATATTTCCCTGCTGCCTCCGGTAACGCAGCCTGCATTTTATTGACGGCCTGCAATATATCCCAGCGGCCGCCGTAATTGGCCGCAATTGTCAGTACCAGGCCAGTATTGCCGGCTGTTAAACGCTCTGAAGCCTCGATCTTTTCAACCAGTTTCGCGTCGAATGGACTACGGTCACCAATCATCACCAGCTTGATATTATTCTGATGCAGCTTCACGACTTCCCGCTCCAGCGCATCCATGAACAACCCCATCAGAAATGACACTTCTTCTGGCGGCCGGCGCCAGTTTTCACTGCTGAATGCAAACAATGTTAAAAACCCAACATTGAGCTTTACGCATTGCTTTACCATTTCACGCACTGTTTCTACGCCACGTTTATGGCCGGCGATTCTTGGTAAAAAACGCTTGCGCGCCCAGCGGCCATTGCCATCCATAATCACGGCAATGTGCTTAGGAACTGCGGACACCTGAGGAACACGCTGCGTTGCGCTTGAGAATAAAGACAATCAGCACCCCAAATCTATCATTGAGGCAGTATTCCGGGAATGCTGAGCGATTACCATCAAATCAGCCATTGTTATACTGCCATCAAATCTGCTTCTTTAACCTGCAGTATCTTATCTACCTCAGCAACGGCTTTGTCTGTCGCTTTCTGAACCTCATCCTGCGCACGGCGTTCGTCATCTTCTGAAATCAGCTTATCCTTAATAAGTTTTTTCAATGCATCATTCGCATCACGGCGGATATTGCGGATTGATACTTTTGCGCCTTCTCCCTCTGTGCGAACGATTTTAGTCATTTCACGGCGGCGCTCTTCAGTGAGCATAGGCATAGGCACGCGAATCAAATCACCATTGGTGGCCGGATTCAAACCCAAATCGCAATCGCGGATTGCCTTTTCAACTTTTGAAATCATGTTTTTTTCATAAGGCTGCACGTTGATTGTACGCGCATCACCCAGGTTCACATTGGCTACCTGGTTCACTGAAACCATAGACCCGTAATATTCGACCATCACGTGGTCAAGCAGGCCGGTATGTGCACGGCCTGTACGGATTTTTGCCAGATCATTTTTAAGTGATTCTAATGATTTCTGCATCTTTTGTTCTGCTGTTTTCTTTACATCATCTAACATTTATATCTCCAACTTAATTTCTGACAGCTTATTAACCAGCGTCAACTGTAGCGTAACACCGCCTGTAAAATCATCAAGGCAATACTTTTGTACCTTCGTCCTCACCCATTACCACTTTTTTCAGGGCACCTTGCTTAAAGATGCTGAACACTGAAATCGGCAGTTTTTGATCACGACACAGGGTTAAAGCTGTTGCATCCATCACTTTAAGATTTTTGATGATCGCCTCATCAAAAGTAATGGTTTTGTAACGCATGGCTTCCGGGTTGGTTTTAGGGTCATCGGTATACACACCGTCCACTTTGGTTGCTTTGATGACGATTTCTGCATTTATTTCCATGCCGCGCAATGCCGCTGCAGTGTCGGTTGTAAAGAACGGGTTACCGGTACCTGCACCAAAAATCACAACCCGGCCTTCTTCCAGATAGCGAATTGCTTTGCCACGGATATAAGGCTCGGCAACTTGCTCAATGCTTAATGCTGACTGTACGCGCGCATTCAAACCGATGTTTTTCATAGCATCCTGCAGTGCCATGGCGTTCATGACTGTTGCCAGCATGCCCATGTAATCGGCTGTTGCCCTATCCATTCCTGCTGCAGCCGGCGCAACGCCACGAAAAATATTGCCGCCGCCAATAACGACCGCGACCTGTACTCCCAAATCAACAACTTCTTTAATCTCATTAACGATACGAGTGATAGTGGCACGATTGATGCCGTAAGCATCATCTCCCATTAAAGCCTCACCAGAAAGTTTAAGTAAAATGCGCTTATAGGCTGGTTGTGACACAGGGGCTCCTCAATTTTCAAGTTTGCTTATTTAAGCATAAAACGTGGCTCTTAGGCATAAATTTAAGCCCAAGACAGTTAAAATCCATACAAAAATACACTAAAAAAAATGGACTAAGCTCTAGGCTTAATCCATTTTAATTTTGATGCGGTAATTAAACTAAATTACCGATTTCATTACTTATACTTTTGCTGCTGCTGCAACTTCTGCTGCATAATCAACCACAGCTTTTTCAATGCCTTCACCTACAGTGTACATAGTGAATGAGGCAATGCTTGCACCTTTTGATTTAAGCAGTTGCTCGATGGTGAATTTATCATCTTTAACAAAGATCTGGCTCAATAAAGTTACTTCTTTCAGGAACTTCTGTACTGTGCCATCTGCAATTTTCTCAAGCATAGCGTCTGGCTTGCCTGCTTCTTTTGCTTTTTCAATAGCTACACGGCGTTCAGCTTCGATCAGGCTCGCATCAATACCTGATGCATCCAGTGATTTTGGCTTAGCTGCAGCAATATGCATTGCAATGTCTTTTGCCAGCGCATCGTCACCACCAACCAGATCCAGGATCACGCCGATTTTGCTGCCGTGCACATAGCTTGCCAGTTTACCTTGGGCAGCTGGACGCACAAAGCGGCGAATTGTGATGTTCTCACCGATTTTGCCGACCAGTTGAGCACGTGTTTCTTCAACAGTCGCACCACGCATCGCCAAAGCTGAAACAGCTTCAACATCTGCCGCACTGCTGGCAGCAATAACACCAGCCAGTTCATTTACGAATTTCAAAAAGTCTTCATTCTTGGCACAGAAGTCAGTCTCTGAGTTTACTTCAACCAATGCGCCGGTTTTGCCGTCAGCACTGATACTGATGCCAACCGTACCTTCAGCAGCTACGCGACCGGCAGCTTTGCTTGCTTTGTTGCCGAAGCGAACACGTAGAATTTCTTCAGCGCGAGTCATGTCGCCATCAGCTTCTGATAACGCTTTTTTACAGTCCATCATCGGCGCATCTGTGCGCTCACGCAATTCTTTTACCATACCAGCGGTAATTTCAGCCATTTTAAGCTCCTTATTTTAATAAACTACATTACATTTGTAGTTTAAATAATTGATTTTAATGTTAATTTAAGGTTTCATTAAACTAAAAAGGGGCGCTAGGCCCCTTTTTAGTTGAGTGGAATTATTCAGCAGCTACTTCAGCTGTTTCTTCGCTAGATGCTTTAACAATTTCATTGATTACAGAGCTGCGGCCTTCCAGCACGGCATCAGCAATACCACGAGCGTACAAACGGATTGCACGGCTAGAGTCATCGTTACCTGGAATAACGTAAGCCACGCCATCAGGTGAGTTGTTAGTATCAACAACGCCGATTACCGGAATGCCTAATTTAGCCGCTTCAGTAATCGCGCCGCTTTCGTGACCAACGTCGATAATGAAAATTGCATCTGGCAGGCCGCCCATTTCTTTAATGCCGCCAATTGAACGCTCAAGTTTTTCAACTTCACGTTTATAGCCTAAAGCTTCTTTCTTGCCGAATTTTTCCAGGCTGCCGTCTTGCAGCATTGTTTCAAAGTCATTCAGGCGTTTGATAGATTGCTTAACTGTTTTAAAGTTAGTCAGCATACCGCCCAACCAGCGATGGTTAACATAAGCACAACCTGCACGGCTTGCTTCTTCTTTAACGATATCACGGGCTTGACGTTTTGTACCTACGAATAAGATACGACCCTTGTTAGCAGCCAATGTACGCACGTGTTTCAGCGCATCTTCAAACATTGGCAATGTTTTTTCAAGGTTAACGATATGGATTTTATTGCGATCGCCAAAAATGAACGGTGCCATTTTTGGGTTCCAGTAACGGGTTTGATGGCCGAAGTGAACTCCAGCTTCCAACATCTGACGCATAGTAACAGACATACAAATCTCTCTTCAAAAGGGTTATTCATTCATACAACACCAAAAACACCTTAGCCCGGAACCGTAAAGCTCAAACTAAAGCACCCTTGATTGGGTTGTATGTAAATTTATACATTAACTATATGATTTTTATCCAAAACCATGACAGAAACGCATTTTGCAGAAATTGCAAAGGCAAAATTGTAACACTAAGCGATTGAGTTAGCTAGACTTTAATGTGATGAAATTGCGAACCGCATCAGGCGGCAAGCTTTTTAGCGCCTGCTCACTGCCCATCCGCGACCAGATTTGGCTCACGAATGCAATTACAGCTTATGCGTGAACGCACATTATAACTGCATCCACTATCGCAGACTGCATAGAATACCCTGCTTTAATGCGTGCAGCATTCTCTACACTAATGGCTGCGTATGCTAAAATAAGCCATTAAATATTTGAATTCAGGCATCATGGCAATCTCAATTAAAAATCAGCAGGATATTGAAAAAATGCGTATTGCAGGCAGACTGGCTGCAGAAGTCCTGGACTTCATCACGCCACATGTTGTGCATGGCGTCACTACAGACCAGCTCGACAAACTCTGCCATGATTACATTGTCAATGTCCAGAATGCAATACCCGCACCGCTCAATTACGCTCCTGACGGGCATAAACCTTATCCAAAATCAATCTGCACTTCTATTAACCAGCAGATATGCCACGGCGTGCCAAGTGATAAAGCGCTCAAGAACGGAGACATCGTTAACATTGATATCACCGTTATCAAGGACGGCTACCATGGCGATACCAGCCGCATGTTTTGCGTAGGCGAGGTTTCAATCCAGGCAAAGCGCCTGTGTGACATCACTTACCAGGCAATGTGGATAGGCATTTCAAAAGTGAAAGCAGGTGCTACATTAGGGGACATCGGGTACGCCATTCAAACGTTTGCCGAGAAAAGCGGCTATAGCGTGGTACGCGAATTCTGCGGGCACGGCATTGGCAAAGTATTCCACGAAGAACCACAGGTACTGCATTACGGCAGGCCTGGCGCCGGCCTTAAATTGCAGGCAGGCATGATGTTTACAATTGAACCGATGATCAATGCCGGCAAGCGCGATATCAAGCAAATGCCTGATGGATGGACAATTGTGACCAAGGATCGCAGCTTGTCTGCACAATGGGAACATACCATACTGGTAACTGATACCGGCTATGAAATCATGACGGTATCCAGCGGCACACCTCCTGCACCTGATTTTATTACAAAGGCATCGGCTTAAAAAAGTCATGATTATTCAGCGTAGCCTGCAATAACTCATCATGCAAACTCAAGTTAAATCCATCGAAATTAATAAAAGAAATATTGGCGCATTGCGCCAATATTTACAGGATGGGCTTCTGGCTTTAAAAACAAGCTATGCCGAGAAGCCAAGCATAGGACATTTATTTCGGCAGCACTGCAAACTTATTGATCATCTGCTCGTGGATATATGGGCTGAATTACACATAGATCCGCGCTGCTGCCTTATCGCAGTCGGGGGCTATGGACGTGGTGAACTGTACCCCTACTCCGACATTGACTTACTGATACTGATTCCCGACCACGCCGTGAACAATGCCGGTTTGAACCAGGATATTGAGCGGTTGATTGGCTTGATGTGGGATATAGGCCTGAACGTAGGGCACAGCGTACGCAGTTTAAATGAGTGCGCTGATGAGGCAAAAAAGGACATCACCGTTCAAACCAACCTGCTCGAATCGCGCTTATTGACAGGGGACAAAACCCTGTACCAAAGCTTCAGAACAAAAGCGGCGCGGATTGACGATCTGATCGCGTTTTATCATGCGAAACTGAAAGAGCAGGATCAGCGCCATGCAAAATATAACGATACCGCGTATAACCTGGAACCCAATATCAAAGAAAGCCCCGGCGGACTGCGCGATTTACATATGATCATCTGGCTGGCACGCAGCTTAAACCTGCACAACAGCTCACACTTGAATTTAAGCAGCGTCTGGCCTGCCCTCACCAGGCTCCATATTATTTCGGCATCAGAAGCGAAACAGATTCGCCATCATGAGAAAAAATTACAGTCACTGCGTATACAGCTGCATTTTTTAAGCAGGCGCCGTGAAGATCGATTGCTATTTGATTTCCAGAATGACCTGGCATCCATGCTCGGCTACACCAACACACCTAGCAAGCGCGCCAGCGAACAGCTCATGCAAGGCTATTACCGCAGCGTCAAATTCATCAGTCTGATGAACGAGATTCTGCTTAAACAATTCAAGCAAATGCTATCGGCTGCCCCACCGGTGATTCGCTCTGTTAATGAGCGTTTTGAAGCCCATGATCAATTGCTTGAAGCCAGAACCACCGCTTTACTGCAACAGCAGCCTTCAGCAATTTTTGAAGCATTTTTGCTGATGCAGCAGAACCCGGAACTGACAGGCATGGGGGCAACCTTATTACGCAACCTGCAACGCGTTAAAAAACTGGTTAACAGGGACTTCAGGCAATCACTGCAGAACAGGAAACTTTTCATTGAAATCCTGTCCCAGCCCAGTGGCGTTAATCACACCCTGCGCGCCATGAATCGCTACGGCATTCTGGGTAGTTACATCCCGGCATTTGGCCGTATTGTCGGTCAAATGCAACACGATTTATTTCACGTTTATACCGTAGATGAACATATCCTGAACGTATTGGCGAATTTACGCCGCTTTTCAAAGCCAGAACTCAAGCATGAGTTTCCGCTATGCAGCAGACTGTTCTCAGAGTTCGATGCCCCGCATTTGTTATATTTGGCAGCTTTGTTTCATGATATTGCAAAAGGCAGAGGCGGTGACCATTCAACACTGGGTAAAGTTGATGCAATGAAATTCTGCAAGCTGCATGGATTATCAAAAGCGGATGCCGCCCTCGTAACATGGCTGGTTGAATCACATTTAAAAATGTCGGCTACTGCGCAGAAAGCGGACTTATCTGACCCTGGCGTCATTGAGTCTTTTGCGGAACTGGTTCAGGACGAGCGCAGATTAATAGCACTCTACCTGCTGACGGTTGCAGACATTCGCGGCACCAGCCCCCACATCTGGAACGCATGGAAAGCGCGCCTGCTGGAAAGCCTGTTTCATGAGACAAAACGCGCCCTGGCTGATCCCGTTTTCCATACCAAGCAGATCATCACCACCCGGATTAAAGAAGCCTCTGAAAAATTAATCCGCTATGGCATCAGCCGGGAAACTTACGAACAGATGTGGCAGCAGTTCGGAGAAAACTATTTTTCTCGCCATGAAGCAGATGAAATCGCCTGGCACAGCCGCTTGCTGACCCCACACCTTAACAGCGCCAAATCTATCGTGCGCGCAAGGCTGAGCCCTTATGGCGATGGCATTCAAGTTATGATCTACACCAGGGACCAGAACGAAATATTTGCAAGAATCTGTAATTTTTTCGACCGGATGGGCTACAACATTGTTGAAGCCAAAATCTACACAACCAGACATGGTTATGCGCTGGATAGCTTTATTATCCTGGATCAGGCAAACAAATCCATCAGCTACAGCGGTTTGCTGAAGTTTATCGAGACAAAGCTCACAGACAAGCTTGATAACGGCGATGAACTGGAGTCGCCGCTCAAAGGCCGCATCAGTCGTCAGGTAAAACATATGCCGATACAGGCGCAAGTCACGATAACCGAAGACCCTGACAACAACAATCACATCGTTGATATCATAGCCAATGACAGGCCGGGATTGCTGGCAACTGTCGCACAGCAGTTCCTGATTTATGATGTAGAGCTTCACAACGCAAAAATCAACACCTTAGGCAGCCGTGCAGAAGATACATTTTTAATTTCAGCCCGGAACAGCCAGAAACTCGATGCCCAGCACATCAAATTGCTCTGTCAGGCAATGCTTAAAAACATTTAACCTAGCTGGTAGTGCTTGCGCAAAGCCTTTTTAACATTCCAGGTGCAAGACATACCGGCAGGAAACGTCACCAGATCTCCCGCTGTGAAACTTACCGGCTCACCGCCGTTTGGCGTTACGGTAACCTCGCCTTCAAGAATATAAGCGATTTCCTGCGTACCAAAACTCCATGGAAACTGTGAAACCTCTTTAGACCAGGTTGGCCAGCGAGATACACCTAAAGCGATGAGTTTTTCCTGACTAGGTTTTTCTACGATAATTTTGCTCATTCTGAACTCCGATTCACAATATCAAGCGCAATAAAAAAAGCCCCGGTTCCCCGAGGCTTTTATTTTAAGCATTATCAGTAATTAATGCACTAAATTGCAATTATGAATGCTTGTAGTGTTTTTTCAGCTGTTTAGTAACTTCCCAGTTTGATTTCAAACCTTTAGGGAATACAACGAAATCGCCTGCTTTAATTACAACAGTTTCGCCGCCTTGTGGAGTAACGCGAATCTCACCTTCCAGCACGTAAGCGCTTTCTGTCATGCTGAAGTCCAGTGGAAATTTAGAAGGCGCACAATCCCAAATAGACCAGCTAGATACACCTAATTCCTTCAGTTTTTCTTGTGACGGGTTATGGTCAATAATAATTTGGCTCATTGTTTCATCCTTAAAATTTAATGGCTACAAAAACAAATGCCGCTAATAAAAGCGGCATCTATAAATTTGGCGGAAGAGGTGAGATTCGAACTCACGGTGGGCGTGAACCCACGACAGTTTTCAAGACTGTAGCATTAAACCGCTCTGCCACTCTTCCAGTCTGTTTCGCTGCTTGCGTAACGAAGGCAGCATTATAACAACAAATTAATCATCTTGGAAATCCTGATTTGGAAAAAAAACATCAGAAAAACCAAAATCTTTTAAATTGCTGATGCGCATCGGATACAAAATGCCATCAAGGTGGTCGCACTCATGCTGCACAACGCGTGCATGAAAATCACTCACAATCCGGTCTATCTTATTTCCGAACTGATCCATGCCTGCATAATGCAATCTCTGGTAGCGCGGCACTATACCCCTCATCCCGGGAACTGACAAGCACCCTTCCCAGCCATCTTCCATCGCGGTGCCAATCGAAGTCAGTACCGGGTTGATTAAAACGGTAAACGGAACAAGATCGGCATCTGGATAACGTGGATTAATAGCTTCATCAGTTTCCTTTTGTCCAAAGATCACTACACGCTGACTAACGCCAATCTGCGGCGCGGCAATCCCCGCGCCGTTCATATGCTTCATGGTGTCTTCCATATCCTGAATCAAGGCATGCAATTCAGCTGTATCGAATTTTTCAATTGGTTTGGCTTTTAAAAGCAGACAAGGGTCACCCATGCGTAAAACTTCTCTGATGGCCATTTTTAAACCTTTATTTAATAAACTTTCTGAATACTATTTACTGTCAACCGGGCAATAGTGCTGCGTCATCAATTGACCGATAATGTTGCGCACTCGGACTAAAGTCTGGTTCAGATTCAAAACCACATCTTCGTAATTGATTGCATGCAGGCTGTCACCACGCCCTGCTGCATAGTTGGCGACGGGACATATCGCGGCATAACTGATACCCAGTTCACGTGCCAGCGCTGCTTCCGGCATGCCTGTCATGCCCACCATTGTTGCACCGTCACGTTCCAGACGGTCAATCTCCGCGGCAGTTTCCAGCCGAGGCCCCTGTGTAGCTGCATAAACACCATAGTTGATAATTTCTTCATCAATTTCAGATGCAGCCTGCGCTATCTTTGCACGTAACTTAGCGCAATAAGGCTCGGTAAAATCGATATGCTTGACCGGGTTGCTGATGCCGTCATAATAAGTATTCTGCCTGCCATGCGTGTAGTCTATGATTTGGTGAGGCAAGGCGATCATGCCTGATGAAAGCTCCTGATGTATACCGCCCACCGTAGCAACGGCGGCAATTTCAGTCACCCCCTGCAAATGCAGCGCATAGATATTAGCGCGATAATTGACCTCATGTGGCGGAATCGTATGGCCGCTACCGTGACGTGCAAGAAAAATCACTTCACCACCACATATTTCACCGAAAATCAGAGGTTGAGAAGGTTCGCCATAAGGTGTGCGCACGATCACACGTTTGTTAACCCGCAAATCTTCCAGTTCAGTCAAACCGGTACCGCCAATAATCGCCAGCATAATTACTTTCTAAAATATGTTTTTATTTCATTTTAACAAAGCTTGATCAGATTTTTTAATAAATATTACATGCATATGACAAAGCCATTGCCTGAATTTAAGCTGCAAAAACCTGTGTTGTTTATGGCATACTCTCGCCATGACGAAAAATCATTCTGAAGCCCTATCTGAAGCCGCAGGCATCACGCTCCAAAGCCTGAATCATGCTGCCGGCCATTATGAGAATTTTCCAGTCGCTTCTGTCTTATTACCCGGACATTTACGTGCGCCGATCGCGTTGATATACAGCTTTGCGCGGCAGGCTGATGATTTTGCAGATGAAGGTGATTTTACAATCGAGCAGCGACTAAGCGCATTAAACAGGTTTCGTGACGAGCTGGATTTGCTGCAGGCCTACATCAAACCGCAAACCGCCTTTTTCACAGCGTTAGGCTTAATGATCCGGTCAAAAAAACTGCCGTTAATGCCATTTTACAATCTGCTGGATGCATTCAGCCAGGATGTCGAAAAAATACGCTATCAGAGCTATGATGAAGTGCTGGACTACTGTTCACGTTCGGCCAACCCGGTTGGCAGGTTGCTGCTGCATCTTTATGAAGCAGCAACACCAGAGAATATTGAATTGTCTGATAACATCTGCACCGCACTGCAAATCATCAACTTTCTGCAGGATATAGCAATAGACTTCAGAAAGAATGATGGCAAACAGCGTATCTATATGTGTCAGGATGAACTGCTGAAATTTGGCATTACGGAACAGCAAATGGCAGCTTATGTAAATGCGTCTGCGCCTGTAGATAATCGCTGGCAGCAGTTTATGCAATTCAACCTGCAGCGTGTATATGCCCTGCTCACTGCAGGCAAGCCTCTGGGGAGAATCCTAAAAGGCCGCATTGGTTTTGAAATGCGCATGATTATTGCCGGCGGCGAAAGAATTATCGCTAAAATAAGCCGGGTTAACGGTGATGTTTTCAATCACAGGCCAACGCTGAACTATTGGGACTGGCTACAGATATTCACTAAAGCGCTATTAAAGATTTAACACGATTATATAAAATACTTTTAAGTACAGATTAACATGACGCCAAAGCAATATTGCCAACAGAAAGCCGCCGCCAGCGGCTCCAGTTTTTATTACAGCTTTATGTTTTTATCCAAACAAAAACGTGAAGCCATCATCGCACTCTACGCATTCTGCCGGGAGGTTGATGATGTGGTTGATGAATGCACAGAGCTGAAAGTCGCGCAAGTAAAATTAGCCTGGTGGAAAGAGGAAATACAGAACCTGTATAAGGGAAACCCCATACACCCGGTGACAAAGGCTTTGCAGCCCTTTATTCACCAATTTCACCTGAGCGAAGAGCATTTCCTTGAAATCATCGACGGTATGGAAATGGACCTCAATTTCAATCGTTATGAAGACTTTAAACAGCTCCAGCTTTATTGCTACCGCGTAGCCAGCGTAGTCGGGATTTTATCGGCACAGATATTCGGCTTTAGCAACCGGAAAACACTCAAGTTCGCACACGACCTCGGGCTTGCATTTCAGCTTACCAACATCATCAGGGATGTCGGCGAGGATGCTCGCAGGAACCGCATTTATATCCCGCTGGACGAACTTGCCAGATATCACGTATCTGAAGAAGATATTCTGCGTAGCCGCCAGTCTGAAGCGGTAAAGCAGTTGCTGGAATTCCAGATCGAACGTGCAGAGAGTTATTACGACCGCGCATTAAATGAGCTTCCTGAAGAAGACAGGAAAAGCCAGCGCGTAGGCTTGATCATGACGGCTATCTACCGTACCCTGCTACGCGAAATAAAAGCGGACGGCGCTGAAAAAGTATTAAATTTCCGCACCTCATTAGGCACTTTGCGCAAACTCTCGCTGGCATTTAATACCTGGTTAAAAAATCTATAACAATTATAAGGTTAAGCAATCATGCATAAATCCCATGTAGCCATTATAGGTGGCGGCTGTGCTGGTTTAAGCGCTGCGGCCTCGCTGGTTGATCGCGGTTATGCAGTTACTGTATTCGAGGCTGGCTCACAGCTTGGTGGCCGTGCACGCACTGTTGCAGTTGAAACAAATGGCTTGCTGCATTTACTGGACAACGGACAGCACATATTATTGGGAGCGTATCAGGAAACCCTGGCTTTGCTTAAAAAAGTGGGGGTTAGCAGGAAAAAAGCCTTTCTGCGCATTCCCCTGCAAATCAATATGCAGTCAGGTGCAGCAAAATCGGTATTCTCACTAAAATCTTTTAGCCTATTACCTGCGCCATTCAATCTGCTATTCGGGCTATTGTTCTGCAAAGGAATCAGTATTCAAGAGCGCATGGCCGCATTAAAATTCATGCAGAGCCTTAAGAATACACAATACCAGATCGTGCGTGACCTGCCGCTGGAGCGTTTCTTAATCAATCAGCATCAATCAAAAAAGCTGATCAGTTTCCTGTGGGAGCCACTATGCCTTGCAGCATTGAACACCCCAATTGCAAAAGCCAGTACACGTATCTTTTTGAATGTGTTGCGCGATACATTCTCGGGCAATAAAAAAAATAGCGACTTTCTATTGCCGCGTTTAGATTTATCTCAAATCATTTCTGAGCCTTTATCGCATTATATTCAGGCCAAAGGCGGAACTATAAAGCTCAATCAGCGTGTGCGTGCTGTTGTAGCAGAGGACAGTGGCTTTAATATAGAAACCCGGCAAGAGAAATTACATTTCAGCCATGTCATTATTGCCGTATCTCCGGCACGTGTTGATAAACTGATTGCGACACTGCCGAAACTCAATCACGCAATTGAGCAGACGCTATCCTATCAATATCAACCCATCTATACCGTTTACCTGCAATACCCGCCAGGAAGCAATCTGCCCAGTGCCATTTCAGGCCTAAGCGGTTCTATTGGCCAGTGGGTATTCGATAGAGGCCAGCTTTGTGACCAGCAGAATCTGATTTCAGTGATTGTCAGTGCCGAAGGTAAACATCAGCAACTCACGCAGGATGAGCTTGCATTAAGAGTAGCAAAAGAACTCAATCGTGCATTTCCTGCATTAGCGAAACCATTGTGGCATAAAGTGATTGCTGAAAAACGTGCGACTTTCTCATGCGAACCGAATCTGCCGCGCCCTACTAACAGGACGCTGCAGCCTAATGTATTTCTGGCGGGCGACTATACTTACCCCGATTACCCCGCAACGATTGAAGGGGCGATCAGAAGCGGCATCTACTGTGCCAACTTGATCCATAACGCATAAACATTAAGCACTCTTGAAATGCTGCGCTTATCTGGAGTTAATGATTGCGCACGTGACTGAGTGCCTGCTCCAGACGCTCAACACCGATGACTTCAATACCCTCAATAGGCTGTTTTGGTACATTCGCTTTCGGTACGATTGCTTTTGTAAAACCAAGCTTTGCCGCTTCTTTAAGTCGTACCAGCCCGCCCTGTACAGGGCGCACTTCCCCCGCCAAACCAACCTCACCAAATACTATAAGTTTATTATCTAATGGTTTGTTTTTTAAAGAAGAAACAATGGAAAGAAGCACTGCCAAATCTACTGCAGGTTCACCGATTTTCACACCGCCTACCGCGTTAATGAATACATCCTGGTCAAAACACGGAATACCGGCATGGCGATGCAACACTGCCAGCAGCATCGCCAGGCGATTTTGCTCCAGGCCGACACACAGGCGCTTTGGATTAGGCGCATGCGCTTCATCGACCAGCGCCTGAATTTCAATCAGCAGCGGGCGCGTGCCCTCTTGCGTTACGGTAATACATGAACCCGCAACCTGCTCGCTGTGATGAGACAGAAACAGTGCAGACGGATTGGTAACCTCGCGCAACCCTTTCTCGGTCATGGCAAACACACCGAGCTCATTGACGGCACCGAAACGATTTTTAAAAGCGCGAATCAGGCGAAAACTGGAATTAGGGTCACCTTCAAAATACAGCACTGTATCGACAATGTGTTCCAGCACGCGCGGCCCAGCCAAAGCGCCCTCTTTAGTCACATGGCCTACCAATATCACGCTGATGCCTGCCTGCTTGGCTAATCTTGTCAATTGAGCCGAGCATTCCCGCACCTGCGCTACAGAGCCTGGCGCTGATTGCAGCGATTCCGAATAAACGGTCTGGATCGAATCAATCACGGCAATATCCGGTTTATGTGCCTGCAATGTTGCAAGAATCTTCTCCAGATTAATTTCAGCCAGTAAATCAATCGGGCTAGCGTCCAGGCCTAAACGTTTGGCTCGCATCGCAATCTGCTGTGCAGATTCTTCGCCGCTGACGTAAATTGCTTTGCGTGGCTTAGGTTTAGTTATGGCACCGATATGGCATAAGGTTTGCAGCAGTAACGTAGATTTGCCAATGCCGGGATCGCCGCCGATCAGCACCACGCCCCCTGCTACCAGGCCGCCCCCCAGTACGCGATCAAACTCGCTCACACCGGTTGGCTGACGCGGCACTTCTGCCGCTTCCACATCTGCCAGTTTTTGCAGCAGGCTGCTTTGCGCAACGCCATCAAACTTATTGGCATAACGGTTAGTGCCGGCCGTTTCGGCAATGCTTTCCACCAGCGTATTCCAGGCCATGCAGCTTGGGCATTGCCCTTGCCATTTTGGCTCCTGAGCGCCGCATTCGGTGCAGGAATAAATTGTTTTCGCTTTTGCCATCAATCCGCCATTTTGATTTGTACGCGTGAAGAAACCGCACATAGCAACTCATAACCTACAGTATCTGCAGCTTCGGCCACTGCATCCACCGGAATCTGGTTACCCCACAGCTCAACCGGACTACCAATGTCAGCTTCAGGGATATGCGTAATGTCACAGAACAGCATATCCATAGATACCCGCCCCAGTGTTCTGGTAACTTTGCCAGAAACGGCAATCGGCGCGCCATGCGAGTGTTGGTCACCAGTTAATCCAGCATGCCTGGGGTAGCCATCGGCATAGCCGCAGGCAACAATACCAATACGTGTCGTCTCAGTTGCAGTAAATCGATTACCATAACCGATGCTCTCGCCAGCAGCAATGGTCTGTGTGCCTATAATTTCACTGCTTAAGCGCATAACCGGCTTCAGGCCAAATGCAGCCGCAGGCATACCGCTTACCGTGCTGGCGCCATAGAGCATAATGCCTGGACGCACCCAATCAGCCCGTAAGTTCGGATAACGTAAAATCGTAGCCGAATTTGCCAATGACACAGGCTGCTTAATACCGTTAACGGTGCGCTGGAATAATGCCAGAGGCAGCTCTATGCCGGGGTCTTTATCTGCCGTTGCAAAATGCGTCATAAAGGTAATATCTGTCACGTTGCCACTGGTTTTCAGTTGGCGAAATACCGCGACATATTCAGCTGGCGTAAAACCGAGACGATTCATGCCGGAATTCATTTTGAGATGAACGTGAACAGGTTTGGAGAGCACGACATTCAGCAGCATTTCAACCTGCGGCCTGGAGTGCACAACAATGTCAATGCCATAGTCAGCAACAGCAGTCAGCTCACTCGCGCAAAAAACACCTTCCAGCAGCAGGATGGTCTGTTTAAACCCTGCATCACGCAAAGTAATGGCCTCATTCAAACCAAGCACAGCAAAACCATCGGCCGCGCCGAGGCTACGGGCAACGTTCAGCAGCCCATGACCATAGCCGTTAGCCTTCACCACAGCCATGATTCTGGAATGAGGTGCATGCTGCTTAACGATAGTCAGATTATGCTGCAAGGCACTGCTGGAAATAGTCGCGACAATCGGGCGCATCATTAAAACCTAGTATTCATCATCCATGTGGCCGGAACCCGCGAAATTCTCAAAACGGGTATGCTGCCCCAGGAAGGTCAGCCGTACACGGCCAATCGGGCCGTTACGCTGTTTACCGATAATAATCTCGGCAGTACCTTTATCTGGCGTATCAGGGTTGTAAACCTCATCACGGTAAATAAACAGAATCACGTCCGCATCCTGCTCGATCGCGCCTGATTCACGCAAGTCACTCATGACCGGACGCTTATCCGGGCGCTGTTCTACGCTTCGGTTAAGCTGTGACAGTGCAATCACGGGGACATCCAGCTCTTTTGCCAGTGCTTTCAATGAACGCGAGATTTCAGAAATTTCTGTAGCGCGGTTCTCGCCCTGCTTGCCAGCCGGAGCCGCCATCAATTGCAGGTAATCGATCACGATCAGCCCAAGCTTTCCGGTCTGGCGGTGTAAGCGACGTGCTCTGGCGCGTACATCAAAACTGCTGAGACCTGCACCTTCATCAATAAAAATTGGCGCTTCATTGAGCTTGCCCAGTGCGGTGGTCAGTTTTTCCCAATCTTCATCTTCAAGGCGGCCGGTACGCATACGATGCTGATCCAGGCGCCCTACCGAACCGATCATACGCATTGCAAGCTGCGTGCCTGCCATCTCCATCGAGAATACGGCAACCGGCAGCCCGCTATCCAAAGCCACGTTTTCGGCAATATTGAGTGAAAACGCAGTTTTACCCATGGATGGACGGCCAGCAACGATAATCAGGTCACCGCCCTGCAAGCCCGACGTCATGGAGTCGAGATCAGCAAACCCGGTTGGAATACCGGTCACGTCAGTTTGATTATCGCGTGAAAAGAGCTGGTCAATACGATCAGCTACCTGCGGAAGCAATATTTTGATATCCGTAAAGCCTTCTGAGCTCTTTTTACCACCTTCAGCAATCTGGAATATCTTGGCTTCTGCCTCATCCAGCAACTGCTGTGCGTCACGTCCATTAGGCATGTAGGCACTCTCCGCAATACCGGAGCCGACAGCCACTAATTGACGCATCACAAAGCGCTCATGCACGATTTCTGCATAGCGGCGGATATTGGCAGCGGTTGGTGTATTCTGTGCCAACGCCCCAAGATAAGCGATTCCGCCTATGCTTGAAAGCTCGGCCGAGTTCTCCAGTGACTCGGCTACGGTAACAATATCAGCTGGCTTGTTATGTTCAATCAGCTTTGAGATATGCTGAAATATCAGCTTGTGATCATGGCGGTAAAAATCTTTGGCACTTAAAATATCAGCGACTTTATCAAGTGCTTCATTCTCAAGTAACAGGCCGCCAATGACGGATTGTTCGGCTTCTACCGAGTGAGGGGGAGTTTTTAATGCGTCTAGTTGTTCATCATTCATAGACAGAATTATACTCAATTAAAAGCATAGCCGAAGCTACGAAAAAAATAAAAAAGGCTACCGAAGTAGCCTTTTTATTTTACTAAAATACCCTTAGATATTTAGTTAATTATGCCTCAGCAACTACTGAAACACTGATGTTTACAACTACATCATGGTGCAATGCAACTGAAACAGCGTGATCGCCAACAGTTTTCAGAGGACCATTTGGCAAGCGGATAGCCGCTTTAACCACTTCATGACCTGCTGCAACCAAAGCTTCAGCGATGTCACCGTTAGTTACTGAACCGAATAAACGGCCATCAACACCAGCTTTTTGTGTAATTGATACAACAAAGCCTTCCAATTTTTCGCCACGTGCTTGCGCAGCAGCCAGAATTGCAGCCTGTTGTTTTTCCAGCTCAGCACGGCGTGCAGCGAATTCAGCTTTGTTAGCTTCTGTTGCGCGTTTTGCTTTGCCTTGTGGAATCAAAAAGTTACGGCCAAAACCGTCTTTAACTTTAACTACGTCACCCAACCCGCCAAGGTTGCCAACTTTTTCCAATAAAATAACTTGCATTCTATATCTCCTTAGCCTGGGTGTTTGTCAGTGTATGGTAACAATGCCAAGAAACGCGCGCGTTTAACCGCTGCTGTTAATTGACGTTGATAACGCGCTTTAGTACCCGTCATACGTGCTGGGATGATTTTTGCATTTTCTGAGATGAAATCTTTTAACAGATCAACATCTTTGTAATCTACTTCTTTGATGCCTTCTGCTGAAAAACGGCAGTAACGGCGGCGTTTATACATATCTCTTGCCATTTTAAACTCCTAATTCTTATCTATATGGTTAATGTGCATCACCAGTTGTGTGCTTTTAAGACTGCGTCTGGCTAAAAATCCGCGGGCAATAATTTGCTGACCGGTTTTCAAACCTTGCAATGCCAAATCACCCAAGATGACTGCATTGACTTCACATTCTGCCTTGCGCTTCATGCCAGCTTCTATTTGCTCTGAAACATGTCGCAATACAACACTTAACAACGGTATGCCTGCTGGTGTATATCGAAGCGGTTCAATTTGCACCACTTCAGCTTGTAGCACCAGTTGATTCAATTAAGCTGCGGCTGCCTCTGTAGGGGCGGCTGGAGCTGGCGCTGCGTCTTTTCTCAATGCGTCTTTAGATTTCTCTTCTTTCATCATTGGTGATGGTGCAGTCACAGCAGTTTTAGTAGCCATAGTCAGATGACGCAACACTGCATCATTGAATTTAAAGCCATGCTCTAATTCTTCTAACACTGTTTGGTTACATTCAATGTTCATTAACACATAGTGTGCTTTGTGAATTTTTTGGATTGGATAAGCCAATTGGCGACGGCCCCAGTCTTCCAGACGGTGAATGGCACCGCCGTTGCTGGTGATCAGTGCACGGTAACGCTCTATCATCGCAGGCACTTGCTCGCTTTGGTCCGGATGGACGATAAATACTACTTCATAATGTCTCATAGACACTCCTTTTGGATAAAAGCCACCTGCTTACATGCAGTGTGACAAGGTAAAAAAAATGCTTGCCGAACACAATGTTTCTAGCAAGCGCGGGATTATAGTCAAAAGTCAGGTACTAATCAAACAATATTTAATGAAATCAATTGTTTTTAGCAGGCACAGTATGTTTTATGCGCTTTCCAGAATTTTACCGTAATTCATTATCAAAATTCATTATCAAGTGCACGCATTATGCATGCCTATACTTATGTATAACGTAATGTGCCGCGTAAATGTGTAAATTGGGTTGTCACGATCGACCGCTCCAATGGTCTGCAACTGATATGCAGCACAAGCATACTCATTCGCAACACTAGCTCACAAACTCCAGGTTTAATGCTCTTGATTACCTATCTATTGCAATAGGTATAACCTATCATATATGATAGTAACCATAAACTAAATATGGGTAATAAATAATGCAGAACATCACTTTATCAGAGCATTTAACCAAACTAGCTCTTAATCAGACAGATGCCAGCGCAAGAATAGAAGCCACGCTTGCTTTAGTTCAGAAAACTGCTAAGGAACAAGGCCTTAGTGCAGAAGCGTTATTAAACTTATTAACTGAAAAAGATGCCCTTAATGTAGTAGTTGATAAATTTTGGCTAGAGGCTAAAGAATCAATGCTATTGGCTAAGGATGATGAAAATACCGTTCCAGTAATATCAGAAAAGTCCGTTGTTAAGACCAAAGCATTTGATGAATGCGGTATATGGGGTCCCGCCACTGAATGCAAAAAAATCCCCGATGGTGCAAGACTAGCTGCTCCTGAAGGAGCAGATACCAAATCGGGGTCTGGTCAGCCACCAGGCCAACAAAGTCAGCCGCAACAACAACAACATTAGAACACTAAAAACCGCATCAACATCTTAATTGTAATGCACGTGACTGCCGTCCAGCGGCGGGGGTGGCAGCTTCGTGTTACAAATAAAACTGCTTTTAACTATTGTATACGGTGTAGCGGTTCGTCAGAACGGTTAAATCAGATCCGGCATCTCTGCCCCATAGAATTTAACCCTGAGTTTTTTGAGCTGATCCCTGAAATCCGCGGCTTTTTCGAACTCCAGGTTTTTAGCCGCATCGTGCATGGCTTTTTCAAGGCGTTTCATTTCCTTGGTGATTTGTTTTTCACTCAAGGACTCATAATTCGCCTGCTCCTGCAGCGCTTTGCGTTCGCGCTGTGCTTCATCTTTATCATAAACGCCATCAATAATATCTTTAATACGTTTAGTCACGCCTTTTGGCACGATGCCATGCGCTTCGTTAAAGGCTTTTTGCACGCCGCGCCTGCGCTCGGTTTCATCCATTGCGAGCTTCATGCTGCGGGTAATTTTATTGGCGTAGAATATCACTTGCCCATTTAAATTACGTGCGGCACGGCCTGCGGTTTGAATCAGGCTACGCTCAGAGCGCAAGAAGCCTTCTTTGTCTGCATCCAGCACTGCTACCAGTGACACCTCGGGAATATCCAAGCCCTCTCGCAGCAGGTTGATACCGACCAGCACGTCAAACTCGCCTAAACGCAGGTCGCGGATAATCTCTACACGTTCCACCGTGTCAATATCGCTATGCAGATATCGGGTTTTAACACCGTGTTCACTTAAATAATCGGTCAAATCTTCTGCCATGCGCTTGGTGAGTGTCGTCGCCAATACGCGCTCGCCGATATCGACGCGTTTTTTAATCTCGCCGAGCAAATCATCTACTTGCGTATCAGCAGGTTTCACCACGATTTCCGGGTCTATCAGGCCGGTTGGGCGTGCAATCATTTCCACCACTTGCTGCTGATGTGTTTTTTCATAATCGGCAGGGGTTGCCGAAACAAACACGCACTGACGCATAATGCGCTCGAACTCTTCAAACTTGAGCGGACGGTTATCCAATGCAGATGGCAGTCGCCAGCCGTAATCAACCAGGTTTTCCTTACGCGAACGGTCACCTTTATACATGCCGCCAACCTGCGGCACGGTGACGTGGCTTTCATCAATAATCATCAATGCATTATCCGGCAGATAATCAATCAGCGTTGGTGGCGGATCACCCGGATTACGGCCGGATAAATGGCGCGAGTAATTCTCGATGCCTTTGCAAAAACCGATTTCATTCAGCATTTCCAGGTCAAACCGCGTACGCTGCTCAATACGTGCGGCTTCAACCAGCTTGTTGTTCTTGATATAGAAATCGACGCGGTCTTTTAACTCGTGCTTGATTTTCTCCATCGCACGGATGGTAGTCTCGCGCGGCGTGACGTAATGGCTGGATGGGTAAACGGTATAACGCGGAATCTTGTTAAATATCTGCCCGGTTAGCGGATCAAATAAAGTGATCGATTCGATTTCGTCATCAAACATCGAAATGCGCACTGCAGTTTCATTATTTTCTGCCGGAAACACGTCAATCACATCACCACGCACGCGAAAAGTGCCGCGCGCAAAGTCAAACTCATTACGGTCATACTGCATGCCCACCAGGCGGGTAATCATATCCCGCTGTGCAATTTTTTCACCCTGCGTCACGTGCAGCACCATACCATGATAATCCACAGGGTCGCCAATGCCATAGATAGCAGAAACAGTGGCGACGATGATGCTGTCTTCGCGCTCCAGCAGAGCCTTGGTGGCAGAAAGACGCATCTGTTCGATATGCTCATTGATGCTGGAATCTTTTTCAATGAACAGGTCGCGTGATGGCACGTAAGCCTCAGGCTGGTAGTAATCGTAATAACTGACAAAATACTCAACAGAGTTATTGGGAAAGAACTCCCTGAACTCACTATACAACTGTGCAGCCAGCGTTTTGTTCGGTGCCATCACAATCGCCGGCCGGCCTGTACGCGCAATCACGTTTGCCATGGTAAAGGTTTTACCGGAACCGGTTACACCTAGCAGGGTCTGGAATTTCAGATTGTCATTAACACCCTGCGTGAGCTTTTCAATCGCCTGCGGCTGATCGCCTGCCGGTGGAAAAGGCTGATGAAGCTGATATTTGCTATTTGGAAAAGTAACGAACACGTTATGCTTTTTTTAAAAAATTAACGATAAATTTTACCAGCAAAGCACTTAAAACACTTTAATTTTAAATCTTTGATTTAACTGCTTAAACATCTCACAGAACTTTGAATGATATATCAGGTCATTTGCTAAAGATTCAAGCTTTCAGGGTTTTATCAGTCAGATTGGAACTAAGCTGCAAATCCTGAGCTATGAAAACAAAACCAACATAAACCATGGAGATTCAATATGCGCGGATTTATTTTGCTAATACTCACACTCAGTTATGTGCAGCAGGTGTTAGCGCTTGATCAACAAAAAATACTGGCATCATTGCAATCCGTGGTGATGATACGCGGCTACAACGACAAAGGCGGTGTTTCATACGGTTCTGGCGTAGTTGTCAGCGATAACAAAGTGATTACCAATTGCCATATATTCCGCAGCACAAAGCAGCCATGGATATCGCGCGGTGAAGATACTTACACCATTACATCAGTGCAGGCTGACCGCTGGCACGATTTATGTCTCGTATCGACAGCAGACCTGCCACTTAAACCAGCACCATTAGGCAAGGGCAATGAAATCAAAAGAGGTCAGGAAGTACTGGCAATCGGCCACTCCAATGGTGTGCCCAACGCGCTGACTTCAGCTGGCGTTGTTAAAACCACTTACGAATTTGAAGGCGGCCGTGTGATCAGAAGCAGCGCCAAGTTCTTAATGGGAGCCAGCGGCAGCGGTATTTTTGACTTGGAAGGCAAACTGCTTGGCATCAACACTTTTAAAACCCCTGGTCGTCCGGCCTATTTTTACTCACTGCCTATTGAGTGGTTAGCCAACCTTGAAAAATTGCCGGTTGAAACAGTATTTCCGATTACTGGCAAAGCCTTCTGGGAGGAGGAAGATCACAACAAGCCATTTTTTATGCAGATGGCTATTCCGGAGCTCAGCAGTGATTGGCCAAAACTGGCACAGGTTGCCGAAAAGTGGCTGGCGATAGACCCTAAAAACACAGATGCCTGGTACGAACTAGGTTTTGCTAACGAAAATTTAAGCAAAATCAGCGAGGCCAAAAAGGCATATGAGCAATCCGTGGCTTTAGATCCGAACAATACTGACTCTTTGATGCGTCTGGGCGTGCTGGCACAATCTGCCGGCGATAAAGAAGGTGTACGCAGCATCAACCTTGCGCTCACCAATATTAACAAAGAGCTTGCGGCTGAATTCAATGCCTTGATTGGCTGCAGCAGCGAATGCTGAATTAACATCTGCTACAGCTTCATCAGTAAAAAAATCCTGTAAATTTCATCAGGATTTTTTTATTTATGCAATATAGCTGTTCACCGATTGTTTATTATTCCTATTCGTGATTTTTATGCGTAAAATGGCGGATATTCAACCATTTGCATATAAATTGTTTTAAGGAAGCATATTTTGGCAACGTCATCATCAGCCGCTCAAGGCCAGGCAAACCCCTCTTCTGTATTATCCCTACGTATTCAGTCAATAAAAGAATCCCCTACTCTCGCTATTACCGCCAAAGCCAGTAGATATAAAGCTGAGGGTCGTGACATTATTGGCCTTGCAGCAGGCGAGCCTGATTTTGATACTCCGCAGCATATCAAAGATGCTGCCAAAGCAGCCATTGACTCCGGTTTCACCAAATACACAGCGGTAGCCGGTACGCCTGGCCTGAAGAAAGCCATTGTCGCCAAATTCAAAAATGAAAACGGCTTCGACTACGCACTGAATGAAGTGATTGCAGGCGTTGGCGGCAAGCAGACTATTTTCAACTTATGCCTGGCGATTCTAAACAAAGGTGATGAAGTGATTGTGCCTGCACCATACTGGGTATCTTATGCAGATATCGCATTGGTTGCCGAGGCTGTACCGGTGATTGTTGAGTGCGGCATTGAACAAGGTTTCAAACTGACACCACAACAGCTGGAAGCCGCGATCACACCCAAAACAAAATTATTCATGATCAACTCGCCATCCAACCCTACCGGCGCGGTTTACTCGCTGGATGAGCTGAAGGCGTTAGGTGAGGTACTGCTTAAACACCCACACGTATTTGTAGCGACGGATGACATGTATGAGCATGTAAACCTTACCGGCAACAAGTTCTACAATATTCTGAACGCAACACCGGCATTGAAAGACCGCTGCATTGTGCTGAATGGCGTTTCCAAAGCTTACTCAATGACTGGCTGGCGTATCGGCTATGCGGCCGGCCCGGCTTATATCATCAAAGCCATGGAGATTCTGCAGTCACAATCAACCAGCAACCCAACCTCAATTTCACAAGTTGCTGCGCAGGCCGCCCTGGAAGGCTCGCAGGACTGCATCACACCGATGGTAACTGCATTCCGTGAACGTCATCAATATGTGGTTGACCGCTTTAACACCATGCCCGGTTTAAGTTGCCTGATGGCTGGCGGCGCTTTCTACGCATTCCCGGATGCACGTGCTGCAATTGACAGGCTGTTCAAGGCAGGAAAAATCAAAGCCGCTAACGATATGGCGCTGGCTGATTACTTGCTGGAAGAATTCAACGTTGCGGTAGTCCCGGGCTCTGCATTCGGTGCGGAAGGCTACTTCCGCATCTCGTTTGCCACCTCAATGGATAATCTGCGTAACGCACTTGATCGTATCGAGCGCGCACTCAATTAAGCGATTGGCTCCACCTGTTACTTAAGGGTCTGATTCGACGATTACTCGCTTTGAAACAGACCCTTTATTTTATCTACCGCCCCGCCCGCTTTAATCCCCAAACTGGTACCAACGCCAGGCCCAAGAATAGCTGTACCGGCCACAGCACCGGCCATAGCAGCCTTAGTAGGAAATACTGCCGGTTTATCAACCGTTCCCGAAACCTGCAAAGGTATAGCGGCCAGACTGACACCTTTTTTCAGCTCGACTTCCACCACTCCATCAAGCGCTTTATCCGGCTTAACTTTCACCTCACCAGATGCCGCCAGCAAGCCTGAGCGCATTTTAATGTCGCGCAACACATACTGCTTGCCTTTTGCATTTAAAACGCCGGAGAGCTCATCAAACTGCGTTTCGCCGCCACTGCTCTGCTTGGTTATCAGGCTGGCTAATTTCACCAGATCCAAACCATGCAGCACACCGTCTTTTACATTGAATTTAAAATTGGCATTAAGGTTATTCTGTAATCCTGAAGCATCTTTTGCTGCACTGGAAAAACCACCGTCACCAGATAAACTACCGCTTAAATTAACCGATTTACTGATAAGGCTGCTGGGTTCTTTTACAGACAGATTATTCACTTGCAGCTTACCTGATGTGCGCCAGTCTTTAGCCCATGACAACTTTGCATTGCCACTCAGTTTACCGTTATATAGCCCAAGATCAATCTTGGGAATATCGAGCTGACTACCTTTGAGATACATTTCGAGCGACGCCTGCGTAATCAGCAAGGGCAGCCCTGCCGTCAACGTCCACTTCTCAGCATTTACCAGTATCAAATGTCCTCCATCTTTAGGCGTTACATCGGCTTTCAAAGCACCGTCTATCGTTTCCAGATTCAACGACTCAAGCTTGTTGGCACTGGTCAGACGCGCATCTATGTTTAATACCGGCAGTTTGATACCAGGCCAATCCAGCTGCAGCGCACTTATCGTTACCCGACTGATGTTGACGGGATCAGGCCCGGCATTGGCTTTCGCATGATCTTCGGGGATTGCTGAAATAATATCCAGAGCCGCTTTTTTAATGACCGGATTAGTGATTTTAATTTCGATGACTTTAGTTTCAGACAGTAATGAACTCAGGGACGGGATAATGGCAATCTCATCCAGCTTGAGTTCCTGATGTTCACCAACCGATATTTCTTTAGTTATGATACGAGGCGTAGGAATCAATAGCAATCGCCCCGAAGCGATTGTGACAGGGGCTCCTATTTTTTCGCTCGCGATCTGCTGCGCTTTATCAAGGTATGTCCGCACCGGTATAAAAAAAGGTATAACAATCAATATGCTAATTACTGCGATAAACCCGATTAAGTATTTTTTAGTTTTTTTCATTAAATTTATCCAAAAATTTGTCTACTAATGATTGACCAAACCCCGTCGTGTCAGTATTATAGCGCCTTCACCGATTCCTCAATAGCTCAGTCGGTAGAGCGCCGGACTGTTAATCCGTAGGTCCCTGGTTCGAGCCCAGGTTGAGGAGCCAAATACAAACCCCTGCAGAGATGCAGGGGTTTATTTCGAGTGAAGCTTTAATATTTAGAATTATCGACAATTCCTCAATAGCTCAGTCGGTAGAGCGCCGGACTGTTAATCCGTAGGTCCCTGGTTCGAGCCCAGGTTGAGGAGCCAGATTCAAAAAAGCCCTAATAACATTCAGGGCTTTTTTTATTTTTTCCGCAGATTAACCTCTGGCACTGAATTGTGCCGCGCACTGCTACCAGATGTTAAGTTAAGTAAAATTCCCGCGAATCTTGAATATAGCAAAGTATCGGCAAAGTTTAACTGTTATCATTTTATCTTGCTTATATAAAAATAATTGCTATATCAACACTCACAACACCCGATGAGGTCATCATGTCCTGGAAAAATACAAATCTACGTTACGGCGCCCTATCCATCGCACTGCATTGGCTCATGTTTTTATTAATGGTCGCTGTTTATGCAACCATCGAGCTGCGCGAACTATTTCCCAAGGGCAGTGATCCGCGCGAAACGATGAAAGCTTTGCATTTCATGCTGGGGTTAAGTGTACTGCTGCTGGTTACATTGCGCATATATGCAAGGGTTACGTCTGCCACCCCAATTATTACGCCAGAACTTTCGCCTGCACAGCACATGGCGGCCAAACTCGGGCATCTTGCGCTATATGGTTTAATGATTGCAATGCCGATTCTGGGCTGGTTGATATTAAGCACGGCTGCAAAACCGATTCCATTTTTCGGTCTTGAACTGCCGGCACTGATGGGTGAAAACAAAGATCTCGCAAAATCACTGAAAGAAATTCACGAAACCATCGGTGTTATAGGCTATTACCTCGTGGCGGCGCATGTGCTGGCCGCTTTATATCATCACCACATCAGGAAAGATAACACCCTGACGAGAATATTGCCGCTTAAAAAATAAAATTACATCCGTTTATTTAAGCTACGGAATATTTAGACTACGAGATATTTCATGCATGCGCTGCCGGACTATGGCAGTAAAATACAGGCAACGCATGCATGACAGGCACAACTATGCATCTGCTTTCGGCCGCCACAACTTAAGTGTCAGCGCGTTGGAAACCACACTGAAACTACTCAGTGCCATCGCCGCGCCGGCAATCACCGGATTCAAGAAACCAAACGCAGCCAGTGGAATACCCACGACGTTATAAACAAACGCCCAGAACAGATTTTGCCGGATCTTGGCATAAGTGCGCCTGGAAATATCAATCGCATCGGAAACCAGTGCAGGATTTCCCCGCATCAAGGTAATACTTGAGGCATGCATCGCAACATCCGTGCCGCTTGACATGGCTATGCCGACATTTGCCTCTGCCAATGCAGGGGCATCATTGATGCCATCCCCCACCATGGCTACCAAACCGGCATTCTGCTTTAGCTCTTTAACGATATTCGCCTTGTCTTCAGGTAAAACCTGTGCATAAAACTTATCGATACCCAGTGCTTTTGCAACATTTGATGCACTGCCCTGATTATCTCCGGAAATCAGCACTGTTAGAATTTCCTGTTGCTGCAAACTGGCAACAGCTCTGGCAGCAGTTGGTTTCAATGTATCACCGAAAGCGAGCATACCTAGCAGCCGCGGCGCATGGCCCAGGGCGCAAAGCCATGACACGCTATATCCTTTATGCTGTAACGCATTGGCTTGCTCCTGCAATGCAGTAATATCAATCGCCAGATCCTGCATCAGGCTGGCGTTACCCAATGCCAACTCCACTCCATCAACCTTCCCCTTCAAGCCTTTGCCCGAAATGGCATGCACATTCTCTGCAACCTGCAATACCAGGTCTTTATCATGAGCGGCATTGATTACTGCCTTTGCCAGCGGGTGTTCGCTACCGGCTTGCAGGCTGGCAGCCATTGCCAGCACCTGATCAACATCATCAGCGACTGATACCAATTCAACCAGTTTAGGCTGCCCTTCTGTCAATGTCCCGGTTTTATCAAAAGCCACGGCTTTAACAGCATGTGCCAGCTCCAATGCCTCGGCATCCTTGATCAAGATACCATGCCGTGCTGCAACACCGGTACCAACCATGATTGCAGTAGGCGTTGCCAGCCCGAGTGCACATGGACATGCAATGACAAGCACTGCAACAGCATTGAGTATGGCAACCTGCCAATTTCCGCCGATCAGACCCCAGGCCATGAATGTAATCAAGGCAATCACGATGACAACAGGCACAAAAACCGCGCTAACCTTGTCTACTAAACGCTGTATAGGTGCTTTTTTGGCCTGCGCTGACTCTACCAGCCGTACAATGCGTGCCAGTACAGACTCATTGCCCAGTGCCGTCGTACTGACATATAACAATCCTTCGCCATTAATGGAGCCGCCTGTGACTTTATCTCCTGCCGTTTTCACAACTGGCAGGCTTTCACCGGTGATCAAAGACTCATCCACCTGACTATCGCCCTGCCTGATCACTCCATCCACAGCAACACGCTCGCCAGGGCGTATCATCACCAAGTCACCCAGCCTGACATTAGCGATCGGCACTTGCAGCTCCTCGTTGTCACGAATCACGCTGGCGCGTTCGGGACGCAAAGCATTCAGTGCACGAATCGCTTCGGTTGTTTTTGATTTGGCACGCGTTTCCAGCCATTTACCCAGCAAAACAAGGGTGATGACGATCGCGGACGTTTCAAAATAGAGATGGCTCATACCGGCATGTGCTGCATTAAAAAGCAGGTAAACGCTTAAGCCATAGGCCGCAGACGTGCCGATTGCGACCAGCAGGTCCATATTGCCGCTACCGGCTTTCAGCGCATGCCAGCCAGCTTTGTAGAAGCGCCAGCCGAGCCAGAACTGTACCGGAGTTGCCAGCGCCCATTGCAGCCAGCCGGAAATATCCCATTGCCAGAATGACCAGCCCAACCACTCAAAAATCATGCCCAATACCAAGGGTAAAGATAACACAGTGGAAACAGCAACAGGCCACCAGCTATAAGCATGGGCTTTAAGCTCCGTCATGGAGGCAGGCTGCTCTAAATCGAGATTTATCGGTTGTGCCTGATAGCCCGCAGCCACAACTGCAGTCACCAGCTGCTCAGATGTAATTTCTTTTGCAGCACCTGTCACCTGTGCAGTTTCGAGTGCCAGATTCACCTCTGCCGTGACGACACCCGGCACTTTAAGCAGGCTTTTTTCCACACGGCCGGCGCATGATGCGCAGGTCATGCCTTTAATTTCCAGTGTCCATTGTTCGCTTTTCTGGTCTTGCATCATCAAGTACTTTCTTTTCGGCTATCTGTTCGTTTAATTATAGTCCACAGGATATGTTTGCATCATGATTAACATTCATCATATATATTTTTGATTGAACAGAAGTGTTTAAACATTCATTGGTTATAATTCAGAGCACAAAAAACACCTTAACAGGAATCTTATCTTATGGCCGGGGCTAGTCTTCTCACACTGATTGATGATATTGCAACCATACTTGACGATGTCTCGGTCATGACGAAAGTTGCAGCAAAGAAAACTGCTGGCGTACTTGGGGATGACCTTGCCCTTAATGCACAGCAGGTTAACGGTGTGCATGCCGACCGCGAGCTGCCGGTCATCTGGGCTGTCGCCAAGGGTTCCATGATTAACAAGGTGATCCTGGTGCCGCTGGCACTTGCCATCAGCGCACTTGCGCCATGGGCTGTTATTCCGCTTCTGATGCTGGGCGGCTTATTCCTATGCTTTGAAGGTGTAGAAAAGCTATACCACAAATTATTTCTTCATGAAGAAGTCAGGCACCTGAATCCACAGCAGACAACCAACGCGGATGAAATCGTCACCGAAGAAACCGAGCAGGATAAAATCAAAGGCGCCATCCGTACCGACTTTGTATTATCGGCTGAGATCATTGTCATTACACTGGGAACAGTGGCTTCAGTCACATTCAGCCATCAGGTCATGGTACTGGTCGGCATTGCCATCATAATGACTGTCGGCGTTTATGGCCTGGTGGCGGGCATTGTCAAGCTGGATGATGGCGGCTTGTATCTGGCGCAATGCAAAGGCGAAAACCTGCTTGCCGTATTGAAAAGAAAATTAGGGTTCGGCATCCTGAAATTCGCGCCTTACATGATGAAAACACTGTCAGTAGTAGGTACTGCGGCCATGTTTCTGGTTGGCGGTGCGATACTTACACATGGCATCCCAGTCATTCATCACTGGATCGAACACATTGCAGAGGGCATACACAATGGCTTTCTGCAATGGCTGTTACCGACACTGTTAAACGGTTTGTTTGGCGTCGCAGCCGGAGCACTTACTCTGATGATCGTGATTCCGGTGCAGCGTTTATTTAAACGCTAAATAATGCCTATGCAGATTAATATCTACCTGAACAACTATTAGAGACTTTTACACGAACTAAAAAATAGTGCAATTGTAATTAAAATTATCAGAAATCGTCATCTCCGCGAAGGTTGAAACCCTGTTAGATTTCAACCTAATCTATTGTAATTTAATACTTTAATCATTTTTTTTCGCCTGGATTCCCGCCTTCGCTGGAATGAAAAATTTGAAAGTTTTTAGTACTAAATTTCGTTTGGGCAAAGATTTCTATTTAATATAGAGAAAACCAATGAACACCACTGATCTCATAGGCTACTGCTCGGCAGCACTCACCACTACCGCATTTGTACCTCAGGCGCTACACTCGCTGAAGACCCGCGATTTATCAGGAATATCGCTCCCTATGTACAGCCTGTTCAGCCTGGGTGTATCAGGCTGGCTGATTTACGGACTGATGATTGGTAGCTGGCCTATCATTGTCGCCAACAGCATTACGCTGATACTGGCCTGTATTGTGCTTTACCTGAAAATAAAGCACCGATAGAACGTTAGTTCTGTTTCAGAAAACCCAAGTCCATCAGCGCCTTTTGTAACTCGGCTGCCACAAGGCGATAACCTTCTGCATTAGGGTGAATCGGGTCTGCTTTCAGGCTGTTTTTTGCCAGCACGTCAGAAAACAGATTTTCAATCAAAGGCGTATCGGTTTCTTCAGCCAGTTTTTCGTAAAGCGGATGATCTGAAAGTGCCCCGAATGCAGCCCCTACCGGACTGAACTTCGGAATGGCAATTAATGCCGTCTGAATGCTCCGCGCTTTTGCTTGATTCAGTATGGATTTCAGGTTATTCACTGTTTCAGGTTCGGGTACGTGTTTCAAGAAGTCGTTACCGCCAAGCTCAATGATCAACAAGTCAATCTTCTGTTCGCCTGCTTCGTGTGCTTCCAGCAAATATGAAAGTCGTGCCAGACCATCTGAAGATGTATTGCCGGGGACACCAGCATTAATCACATTCCAGCCGGTATTGCCTGCCAGCAGGCTGACATAGTCTTCCCCGTCTCCAGCGCCGGTTCCATAAGTAAGGCTATCTCCTAGAATCACAACATTAGAAGTAGCCGGCAACGGGACATGCTGGTAATCCTTGTCACAGGCGGTTGCCGCGCATGCGATTAAACAGGCTAGCAATAATCGTTTAAAGATCTCTGCAATCATTTATTCAGGCTTTATTTCTTTAATGTGTACACCAGTATATTATCACCTGCAGTAAAGCCAAAAATAGCATTACCTCCGGCAGCAACTGCCACATACTGCACACCATCGATTTCATAACTGATTGGCGGCGCATTGACGCCGGCGTCTACTTTGCTCTGCCACAGCAGACGTCCAGTGTCGCTGTTATAGGCATTAAAGCTGCCATCGCCCTCTCCCATGAACAGTAAACCGCCACTGGTTGCCAGAACGCCCCCCATCAATGGCTGCTCTGTTTTAACCTGCCAGCGGATTTTTCCAGTCGTCAGATTAATCGCAGAAACTGTGCCCCATCTTGGGTCTTTGGTGGGCTCTGACGATGCATAGCGGATTGGAGGCAAACCATCTTTTGCCGGCTCTTCAACCAAGGTATATTTGATTGGTGCGTGAATCCCGGCAACATAAGCTGTCTGATTTTGATCATCCAAAGCACTCGGACTCCAATTGGAACCACCCAGAATCCCCGGATAAAGCACCGTGCCTTCTTTGGTCGCTTTTGCAAACAGGTTTTTCTGCGGCACGAAGGCTTCAGACTTCATGAGCAGCGCACCGGTCGCTCTATCGTTCACATAATACCAGCCTGTTTTTCCGGCCTGGCCTACTGCGGGAATCTTTCTACCATCTTTAACATAATCAAACAGCACCGGCGGGCTTGCCAGATCATAACCCCAGACATCATGCGGCACCTGCTGGTAATGCCATTTCAGCTTGCCGGTCTCGGTATCCAGTGCTACGAGTGAAACAGTATATAAATTATCGCCTGGACGTGAAATATCGTTCATCTGCGGAGACGGGTTGCCGGTACCAAAAAACAATGTATTCGTTTTCACATCAATTGCCGGTGTGCTCCAGGCGGAACCACCGCCATAGCGCCAAGCATCGGGATGGTTTTTTGCATTATCTTTTTCTGCGGCAATATCTCGATTAAGAGGCACACCGTCAGAAGTTGCAGCGGCAAAAATGCCTTCCCAACCCTGTGATGGAATCGTATCAAACTGCCACACACGGCTACCGTTATTCACATCGAATGCAGCGAGAAACCCCGGGCGTCCATATAGTCCGCTCACGCCGATGACAGCGCCTAATGGCGCATCAATTCTCGGTGTATCCACGTGCAGACCGTAACCGACACCGGTTACCCCTACAATGACCTTGCCATGATAAACGACAGGCGCCATTGCGATACCAATGCCAGTACCGCCATAAGCATCTTTCTGGCTTTTTGTATCAGCTTTACTTAATGAGCTGGTGCTTTCCGTCAATGCGGTATCGTCTGCAACATTGATATCCCATATCTTCGCTCCGGTTTTGGTATCCAGCGCAATCAGCCTTGCATCAACTGTGCCAATGAACACTTTGCCTTCATTGACAGCCACCCCTCTATTGGCAGGGCCACAGCACAATTTCCAGTTAGCCTTACGTTCGTGCCGATAGCGCCACAACTCTTTGCCGGTTCTGGCATCCAGCGCCACCACATGATTATAAGGTAACGACACATACATCACGCCCTCGGCAACAATAGGTGTAGCCTGGAAGCTGGCAGCAACACCAGTCTTAAACTGCCATGCCAGGCCGAGTTTTTCAACATTCGCGGTATTGATCTGCGTCAGCGGAGACATGCGCTGGTTGGTGTAATCGCGCCCGAAACTCGGCCACTCTTTACTGTCGGTGTAGTGTTTAGCTGTCACGCCGGCACAGGCTGCAAGTGTCATCGTACTGAACACCAGCATAGACGTTACCAATTTTTTTGATTTGAACATTGCAAGGGCTTTCTGGTTAGTATCAGTTGAATATTATTTCAGTATACCGATTTGTATACTCTTTGCCAATTGCAAAAAATACTAAAGAATATGCATATTAAAACGCCCGTCTTACAATACTTAAGGATAGGGTTATACTAGGCTGCAAATAAAAAGGAATGTATATGAACGATCGTATTCAGCAAATACTTAACCAAATCACAGAACTTGAAGACGATTTGCGTACTGCATTGAACGAACAGCAAACCAGCATGTTTTTCCAGATTAAAGGCAAGCGCGTAGAATTTGAACAGTCAATCAAAGAAACGCATAAGCGATTAAAAACCAATTTTTTTCGCTGGCTTGTCACTTATCGGCCGCAGAATCTCATCACCGGCCCTATCATTTATTCCATGATTATTCCTTTGCTGATCACGGACTTTTTTGTCACCTTTTACCAGTTCACCTGTTTTCCGATTTACGGCATTAAACGAGTACGCCGCAGTGATTACATCGTCTACGACAGATTACAGCTTAACTACCTTAATTTTATCGAAAAATTCCATTGCACCTACTGCGCGTATGGCAACGGCATGATTGCCTATGTCAGCGAAGTGATTGCCAGAACCGAGCAGTACTTCTGCCCGATTAAACATGCAAGGAAAATTTTAGGCACCCATTCTCGCTATGAGAGGTTTCTGGAATACGGTGATGCTGAAGATTACCAGAAAAAACTCGAAGAATATCGCCGTGCTTTGGAGAATGAAAAAAGCTGATTGCTCACAAATTGAATCCAGGCAGGTATGCAGTGTTACAAACCTGATTCAATAACGGGTGTTTTTATAATTAGAGCCAAAAAACTCCATCATCAGGAAATCCTCAAGACCGGCATTATCTTCCAGTCGTGCTGACTGTACTACTGAACGACCAAGCCGATGTGATTCCCAGTTAAAGTCGCCATCATAATGTTCACGTATCAATACAATCATGCGCCTGATCATCAGCAGACGCACATCCTGTCCGCCGCTTGCCTCTACCTCGTAAAACTGCCGCCTGGAGCTGCTGTAATCATTAGTCCAGCCCCGGAAGGCAAAAGTAGCATTGCGGGGACTCAGGCTGGTAATTTCAAAAATACCGTTAGTGCCATATTTAAGGTTATTCTTAACGCGCTCATCCCTTAATTGTGCTTCAGTCTGGCCACGTTCACGCGCGGCAGCCTCTGCATTAATCTGTGCGGCCACTGACTCTGAATCCATGCGCCTGGCCTGCATTGCCTTCACATAAGAAGCCATGTCCGTGTACTGCTGCTCTACCGGCAACTCTTTAACCTCAGGCACTTTGACTGCAGGCTTGTTCAGCTCTGGTTTAACTTTTGGCTCAGGTGGGATTGGCACAACAAAACGAGGCTTTTTATCAGGCTGCGGTTTTTGTGCGATTATTTTAGGAGTCGCTGCTTTGGGTGCAGGCTCGGTCACCTGTGGCACAGGCGCTACGGAGGGCTGCTGCAATTCCTGTATCGGCTCAATCACCTGGCTAGGCATTTTAGGCGGAGCCAGGCTGACCTCAATCGCACGCGCCGGCACAGATGGCGGGCTTTCAAACTTGATCTGCGGCACTGCAAAAAAAATCAAGGCATGCAATAAAAGCGAAAAAACAATTGCAAACAGCGTATTACGGCTAATCCTGATATTGAAATGCTGATCGCTGCTATTTGCCTTCAAGCTCAGTGCAGATAAGTGAGCAAAGCTATGATTCAACTGCTGAGTGTGGTTATCAGGCCGCATGAATGTCTAAAAACGCATATCCTGCCAAATTTTTTCAAGGCGTTTAATCGAGACGGGAAAAGGCGTTTTTAGTTCCTGCGCAAATAACGATACGCGCAGTTCTTCAATCAGCCAGCGGAAATCCAGCAGTTGCTGCGGAATATCCATGTGCGCCTGATGCAACACATTGATTTTGTCCTGCCATTTTTGCCAGATCAAACCGACACTGCCGGCATTCTTGCCATCGCGCTCCGGGTTGGCCGGATGTTTCTCGATACGCAAACGCAGTGCCTTTAAATAACGCGGAATACTTTGCAGGTATTCCCAGGGTGTCTGACTGAAACAGCCTTTATACACCAGCAGGCCGACCTGCTGCTCCAGGTCACGCTTCAATCGATTGACGGTTGCTGCCATCTGGCCCTGTTTCTGCATCAGCAGCTGATACTCAGTCGCAATCGCCTGCGCCTGCCTTGCTACAGCCTCCGTCACTGCCGGCAGCCTTGTGCGGGCGCGCTGTTTCAGCTTCATAAAGTCAGCATTGGTTCTTGGTAAATCATCTTCACCGATAAACGCACGATCGGCAATGGCAGTGATCATATCTTCGCGTAGATCATCAGGTGACATGACATTACGCAGCACCAGTGCATATTGGTTAAAATTAGGCAGGCTTTTTTCCAGCTGCTTCATCTGCTCTTTCAGCTCAAAACGCATCAGGCGGCACACGCCTTTGCGGTGGCTCTGTTCAGCCTCAGACTTGGTATCAAACAGTTTCACTGAAACGGTATCCATATCATCTTCCAGCGCCGGATAACCTGTTACCTTCAAACCATCCCGTTCAAAGCTCAGGGTTTGCGGCAGATCGCCGAAATCCCATTGTTTCAGGCCAGTTTTCTCAATATCGGGCGAAGCATTGCGGAAAGTAAGCTGCGCAGCAGAACCCAATTGTTTTTTCAACGCATTCCAGTCGCGCCCCATTGCCAGTTCGCGCCCTGCATCATCGATCACACTGAAATTCATTAACAGATGCTCAGGTATTTCATCTGTCCAGTCTTCGGCGGAAATTTTCAACGTTGTTTCACGCTGGATATGGGCTGCCAGAGCAGGCTTGATGGCATTCTCACCCACCTTGTTTTTATCAAGGAAGCCCGTTACAAATTCAGGCACCGGCACACATACGCGACGAAAAACTTTGGGTAACGCCTTAATCAAGTAAGTGAGTTTTTCACGCAGCATACCCGGCACCAGCCATTCGGTCTGTACCGGATTCAGCTGATTCAGCAATGCCAGCGGAATTGTTGCTGTTACGCCATCCAGCACATGGCCGGGTTCAAAGCGGTATTTAAGTGAGACCTCAACGCCTTCAAGCATGATCTTCTCAGGAAACTGCACAGCAGTAATCGCATCTGCACCATGACGCATCAGATCATCACGCGTCAGGTAAAGCAGTTTAGGATTTAACTTCTCGGCTTCAGCACGCCATTTTTCAAAGCTGGCGGCGTTATAGATATCGGCAGGTATTTTGGCATCGTAAAAGGTAAATAGCTGATGCTCATCCACCAGCACATCCTGTCGACGCGCCTTGTGCTCCAGCTCTTCCACCTCGGCGATCAGACGTTCATTAGCCGTAAAAAAGGTCGCACGCGTATCGAATTCACCGTTGGCAAGCGCTTCGCGGATGAAAATCTCGCGCGATTCTTTAGGGTCGATCGGGCCATAATGGACGCGCCGCTTTGGAATAATCGTCAAGCCATACAGGCTAACGCGTTCCCACGCGTTGACCATGCCCATTTTTCTATCCCAGCGCGGATCTGAATAATGGCTTTCAGTCAATCCGCGTGCCAATGGCTCAATCCAATCCGGCTCGATCTTGGCTACACAGCGCGCATAGAGCTTGCTGGTATCAACCAACTCCGCGGCAATCACCCACTTGGGACGCTGCTTTTTAAGTGTAGAGCCGGGCGCAATATGAAAACGGATACCGCGTGCGCCTGCATAAGACTCGCTTTCGCCATCTTTAAAACCGATATTGCCGAGCAAGCCGGCGAGCAGCGCTTTATGGATCTGCTCAAAATTCGCCTCTTTTTCATTAAGCTTGAATTCCATCTCGGACACGATGTCCAGCAACTGTCCATGCAGTTCACGCCACTCTTTGAGCCGCAGGAATGACAGGAAATTGCTATGGCATTGATTGAGCAAATCTTTATTGGATTTTTTCGTTTTCAGTGCATTATCAAAAAAGTCCCACAATTTGAGATAACTCATGAAATCGGAACCTTCGCCGGCAAATCTGGCATGCGCGTTATCGGCCGCTTCGCGCTTATCCATCGGCCGTTCGCGCGGGTCTTGAATGCTCAGCACACTGGCAATAATCAGGATTTCTTTTAAGCAATGTTCACGTTTGGCAGCCAGGATCATACGGCCGACACGCGGATCCAGTGGCAGCTTGGCTAACTGCAAACCGGTTTCGGTAATCTGTCGACGGGTATCCACGGCACCCAGCTCCTGCAACAGCAGGTAGCCATCGGCAATCAGTCTGGAACTTGGCGCTTCGATGAATGGAAACTCCGTGACATCACCCAAACGTAAAGCGGCCATACGCAGGATAACAGCAGCCAGGGAGCTGCGTAAAATTTCCGGCTCGGTAAACTCCGGGCGGCCATTAAAATCCTGCTCTGAATACAGTCGCACGCAGATGCCGTTTGAAACACGGCCGCAGCGCCCTGCACGCTGCTTGGCAGCTGCCTGGCTGATTTTCTCGATCTGCAACTGCTCGACCTTGGCACGGGGGCTATAACGGTTGACGCGCGCCAATCCGGCATCAATCACATATTTAATACCCGGCACAGTGAGCGAAGTTTCCGCTACGTTGGTAGCCAGCACAATGCGCCGGCTGCTATGGCTTTTGAAAATTTTCTGCTGGTCTTCAATGCTCAGGCGCGCAAACAGCGGCAGCACTTCAATGTGTTTGAGCTTGGCGGAGCGTCCCTGATATTTACGCAGGTGGTCAGCCACATCACGAATCTCGCGCTCTCCCGGCAAAAATACCAGAATGTCGCCATCGCCCTGACGCAGCAAGTCATCGGCAGCATCCAGAATCGCTTCTTCAATCGCCTCCTCTTCGTCGTCTTCTTCAAGCCAGCGCGCTTCGGTTTTGGCTTTACGCGCTATACCAAATATGGTTTCGTCTTCCAGATCGAACTGTGCGTTTTCCGCTTCCGCCATTTCTCTGGCACGGAACCCTGCCGCACCCAACGGTCGATAACGGATTTCAACCGGGTAAGTGCGGCCTGAAACCTCGATCACCGGAGCACCGTTAAAATGTCTGGAGAAACGATCGGCATCAATCGTGGCGGAAGTGACGATGATTTTTAAATCCGGTCGTTTTGGCAAAAGCTGTTTCAGGTAACCCAGCAGGAAATCGATATTGAGGCTACGTTCATGCGCCTCATCGATAATAATCGTGTCATAGGCATTGAGAAATTTATCACCCTGGGTTTCTGCAAGCAAAATACCGTCGGTCATCAGCTTAACGTAGCTGGATTCTGACAGCTTATCGTTAAAGCGCACCTTATAACCGACAACTTCGCCCAGAGGGCTTTTAAGCTCCTGTGCAATACGGCTGGCTACCGAGCGTGCCGCAATGCGGCGCGGCTGCGTGTGGCCGATCAAGCCTGAAACCCCGCGGCCTAATTCAAGACATATCTTGGGCAATTGCGTTGTTTTACCTGAACCGGTTTCACCGCAGACAATGACCACCTGATTTTTAATGATTGCCGCGGAAATTTCATCTTTCCTGCCACTGACCGGCAGCTCTAAAGGATATTCCGGCCGTGGCAGGCTTGCTAAACGCAGCGTATATTTCTTCTGCGAAGCATGCAGTTTCTGCACAATCTCATTGATCAGGCGCTGCGCCTTGGCCAGTGATTTCTCGTCATCTGATTTTTGCAGAACTTTGACTTCCTGCATCTTGCGGCGCAGGGCGTAGCGGTCTGCCAGCATGCAAGCCTGTAATGCCGTATCAAAATTTGCGGGGGTTAACTGTAGCGGTTTACTTTCGTTCATAGAAGCGAATTTTATCATGCCGCAGCCGTCAGCTTTGCGCAATCGTGCCCGGCATCAATAAAAGTATGTACAAAGTCCATACGATAATTGAGGTCATAGCTCCGGAGTGCTACTATTAATACTTAAAACCCATATATCCAAATTAAAAGATGATTGCTTTTCTTGAAGCCAAACGTGCAGGATTATTTAGAAAATCGCATTGGGCAAACAACCTGCTGGCGGGCATCATCGTTGGCATTGTGGCGCTGCCGTTAGCCATGGCTTTTGCCATTGCAAGCGGCGCAAAGCCGGAGCAAGGCATCTACACGGCAATCATTGCCGGCGGCATCAGTTCCTTGATGGGCGGCAGCCGCTTACAGATATCAGGCCCTACCGGTGCATTCATTGTGATCCTGGCGGGCATTACGGCCAAATACGGTATTGCCGGCTTGCAAATGGCAACCTTGATGGCTGGTGTCATTCTACTATTGATGGGTCTGGTGCGCTTCGGCGCTGTCATCAAATACATCCCTGCACCGGTCATTGTTGGTTTTACAAGCGGCATTGCAGTCATTATCTGGGTTGGACAATGGAAAGATTTTCTCGGCCTGAAGCCGGAACCGGGTGCAGAGCATTTTCATGAAAAAATCTGGGATTTAGCGGTAGCCTTGCCAAGCCTGCATGCAGAAACAACACTGCTGGCTGTATTCACGCTGTTGCTGGTCATTTATTCACCGAGGTTTTTTAAACGCATTCCATCCCCATTAATTGCCATGGTAGCGGCTACGTGCATACAGGCTGCTTTCGAATTTGAAGGCGTTGCTACGATAGGTTCAGCTTTTGGCGGCATTCCACAAAGCTTACCCAGCTTTCAGTTCTTACCAGTTCGTTTCTCGCAAGTGCTGCAGTTGATCGGGCCAGCTTTTACCATTGCATTGCTAGGCGCGATTGAATCGCTGCTATCCGCAGTGGTTGCTGACAGCATGACTGGTACCAAGCACGATGCCAACCAGGAGCTGGTTGGCCAGGGCTTCGCCAATATTTTTTCCCCATTATTCGGCGGTTTTGCTTCCACTGGTGCGATTGCACGCACTGCAACCAATATCCGTAACGGCGCATCCAGTCCGCTGGCAGGTATTGTTCATACTTTAACGCTAATTGTCATCGTGATTGTTTTTGCGCCATTAGCCGCGCACATACCGCTGTGTGCTTTATCTGCAATATTATTTGCAGTCGCTTATAACATGAGTGAAATGCATCGTTTCTGGCACCTGGTGCGTACGGCACCGCGAGCCGATGTCGCGGTGCTTTTGATTACCTTTCTGCTGACGATATTCACCGACCTGGTAGCCGCAGTCAATATCGGTGTAATGCTGGCAGCACTGTTGTTCATGAAACGCATGAGTGAAGCGGTAAGCATCCATCATCAGACCATAGATGAACTGGTGCGTGAAACCGGTGATTCCCATTTCATACTTCCCGAAAATGTAGCGGTTTACAGCATGGAGGGTCCCTTCTTTTTCGGTGTAACCGAGCGTTTAATGAGTGCGCTGGAACATGCCCATACCCACGCCGACATTCTGGTGCTGCGTATGAAAAACGTGCCGATTATCGATGCATCAGGTTTGCAGGCGTTTGAAGAATTAATGAAAAACTGCGAACGCAATCATACCCGGCTGGTGCTGTGTGAAGTGCGCAGCAATATCATGGAAAAAATGGCACGTTCAGGCATTACGCAGAAAATCGGCGTAAAAAACATCATCAATAACATTCAATCTTTAGCGGTTCCGCTCTGAATGCCTCTTCAATGCTGGCATCCATTGCCCTTCAGGGCAGATCGGGATATATCCGGCGCTTCGCAGGCCCTAAAGGCATCAATTTACATAAGGCAATCATATACTTGTCAGCGCATTGCCTGGTTAGCGTGATGCATTTGCTGATAAATCGATGACTCCACAGTTTTTGTGGATAACTTTGTGGGCGGCATGGGGATAGGCACGCTAACTTACTGGCACCGCTAAGAAACTGCCGATAGTAGAAACTTTATACATAAAAATCGTAAACATTTAGTTTTAGTATGTATCGGTTAATTGCACAAAAGTCTGCAAACCATTTAAAGCCAGCTGCATTTTATCCTGAAGAGTTATCAACATGATCAAGCAGTTTGTGTTCTAGCGCATATCTGCACACATCGTACACACTGTTAAATGACAGTTTCTGGAAAATTCGTGCTTTATACGTGCTGACAGTTTTTAAACTGAGATTAAGCCTTTCTGAAATTTCCGTGATGGTTTTACCGGAAGCCAGCTTCAAGAACACCTGGTATTCACGGTCAGACAGCAGGCTATGCTGCTTGACCGGCGCAGTATGCATGCTTGAGAGCGCGAGCTCTTCCGCCACGTCTTCCGTGATGTACATGCGCCCTGAAGCAAGCCGGTTGACCGCATGCAGCAATTCAGAGGCTGCGTGGTCTTTGCACAGGTAGCCTGAAGCGCCGGCACGGATGGCACGAACTGCATAAATATCCTCTTTGTGCGAACTGATGACCAGAATCCTTAACTCGGGTTTTTCCTGATGTAATTGCTGTATGAGTTCTATGCCATTCTTGCCCGGCATCAGCATGTCCACCAGAGCGATGTCATAGCTATCCTGGCGAATCGCAGACAGCAGTCCATGCCCGTCACCGACTTCTGCAGCCACTGCGTAAGCCGGGTTGGTCGACAGGATGTATTTGAGCCCTTCCCGGATCAAAGGGTGGTCATCGGCTATGATGATGCGTTTTATCATGGCTGCTTATCTTGGAATTAAGAATGGCGTTGATTCAAAATCACAGGTTTATTTTCATTACTTTTCAAACGCCATCAGTAAGCGGGTTAACACCCGACTTACTGATGACTCGGCAACATTTACCGTTTACTGACTGTCCACGCCTCGATTTCAAACCTTCGGTTGGGTTCAAGGCAGCGGATCAACGCTGCATCACGCCTGGTTTGCTGGCATTCGACCAAAGGCTGGGATTTTCCAGCACCTTGCGCACTAATCAGTTCAGCGGCAATATTTTTTCTGATCAGGTATTGCCGAATGGCTTCAGCACGCTGTTCTGATAACCTCTGATTATAGGCATCATCGCCTAAGCGGTCTGTATGACCGACAATTTTCAGCTGTGTAACTTCGCCGCCTGCCAATAACTGCTCAGCGACCTTATTCAGCTTTTCAATGCCACCCGGCCGTAAATCGCTGATACCCGATTGATCGAACTCAAAAATACCGTCCGCTGCAACTCTGATACGAACAACTTCCGGTCCTGGAACCGTTACCGACTTTTCCACGACCCGCTCAACCACAGTCTGGGTCGGCACCGGTGTCGGTTTCAAAAAATCCGTGCAAGATTCCGGCTGCCAGTAAGTGCTGCGCAGATGCATATCAGGCGTATAAATAATTTTGTACTGGCAAGTCTGTACCGAACCATCAGAGCTATTACGGAAATTAAACACGTAATCCCACTCGCGAACACCAATGATTCCCTCGCTAAAGTGCGGCCTGCCAATCAGTGAGTAAATATTGTCTTTGGTCATTCCAGGCGCTACTCGACGCAAATTATCTATATTTGGATCTACCGCTTCCTTTAACCAGGCCTTGTTGGCATCCGGAAATACAATTTTGTCGCTCGCCCCATCTTGTGATAATTTACTGCCGGATGTCGCGCATCCTTGCAGCGTAGTTGCGACTGCAATAAAAGCCGTGATTAAGCCGAACTTTAGTTTGTTGTTGGTATTTTTCATGTATTAAGATTCCCTATTCTATTTAGCTGGTGATATTCAAAGAACACTTACCAGTGAACTCCCACACCGACACCTGCGCCCACTTTGCCGCGCGTGTTGGCTGAACCGTTGAAGTTCACAACCCAGCGTCCATTTTCAGAGAAATTAGAAACACCTACAGCAACAGCAGACTGCCCCTCATAATGGCCGACACCTGCAGTCAGCATGGCTTTGCCGGGCAGCACTGACTGTGGCATGCTGGCCATTGCCATTGAAGCGGCTGAACCCGCGCTGGCATCTTTATCTACCTTGTCAATTTCAGAACGGATGTTATAAAACTGATTACTGAAATATTGGCTGGATTGCGATATTGCAGCATCAAGTTGGCGTACGTTGACGGCATCCGTATCCGCAGTACCGCCGGCCACATTTGTAATTTGTCGCTCATTGCCGGCTGACCCAACAGAGACCGCCCCAGCAGTAGAACTCACGGCGGTATTACTGTATTTCTCGGCAGCGCCATTCATGCCCGCCCTGCTTGCCTGAGAGCCTGCACCGAGAGCTACGCCAGTATCAGAAGTTACCGTTGCGCCGTTACCGAGCGCAGTGCCTTGCTGCGATGCAAGCGCGATTGCATTGTCACCAAACGCCGCGCCGCCATTACCAGCCTGCGCCCCGGCACCCACCGCAACAGAACCGGTAGCAATAGCTCCGGTACCGATAGCAATTGAATTGAGCCCGCTGGAAGTTGAATTTTGCCCGATAGCGATAGCACCATCCTGCGTAGCCTGGCTATTATTGCCGATCGCTACACTACCTATACCGCTGGACAATGCCTGCGGCCCCACGGCAATACTTTCGGCACCTGTTGCCGACGAATCTGCAGCCGTAGAATTGGCATGGAAATATTTAACGCCGCCGCCATTTACCATATTGTCTATACGCAGGTTAGTTTCAAAAAGCTGAGAGCCATTTACCGCATCAGTACTGGTCGCACTCAATGTGCCCTGATGCAGGTTAGTCAGTGTAGTGCCGCCGGTGACGCCGCCATCTGTAGATGTCGGCCCTGCCAGGGTGATCGTGTCTTTGCTTGCACTGTCATATTTCACCGCCAGTGCGTCAAGGTCACTCACCCCGGCCTGTACAGCATCCAGCTGGCTCTTGTTCACGGCATCGTTTGGATCTATGCCATCGGCAACATTATGAATACGCACCGGGCCCGCGGTACTTCCCACCAGTGTCACATCATTGGATGGCACCAAAGGCGTTGCCACGCCATTAGCATCTGAATATTGCAGCGGCGCGTTGGTCTGCAAAGTCGCAATCGCGTCACCAACATTAGTCTGTGTCGTGCCATAAACAGTATAAGACGGCGCTGATATGAGCCCCGTAGTTGAATCGTAGACAGCGCCGCCGCCCAAATTGGTAGCGGTGCTGGTGCCAAGATTATCGATATTGGTCGTAAATCCCTGGGTAATGTTGTAAAGCTGTGAACCGTTGATCGCATCGCTGCTATTTGCGCTGATCTCGCCTTTTGACAGATTAGTGATTCTGGTACCGTTCGTTGTACCGCCATCAGTGGTTAACGCGCCTTCGAGCGTAATCAGTGATTTTTCAAGCAAGAGCCCGGTATCATATTTAACAGCACCATCATTGATTGCCTGCAATTGAGAGACATTCACCGCATCAGTCGCTGCCGAACCGGCGGCAACATTGGTGATGATCCGTTCATTACCGCTTGACCCAACTGACACTTCGCCGACACTGGTTTGCGGCGCAGTTAATCCGTAGGCACTGTAATCGGTCATGGCACCTATAGTCGCTGTTGAGCCTGCGCCGAGCACAACACTGTTAGCCACATTGGCACTGGCACCGCTGCCGATCACTACAGAGTCCGTGCCACCAGCACCGATTGTGGCATTCGTGCCGATTGCGATTGCATTTAATGCTGCGGCATCGGTGCTTGCGGCATTACCGATCGCTATCGAATTGATCTCGCCGGCATCGGCTATATCACCATTACCGAGGCCGGTAATCTGGTTGCCACCAAATGAAATGCCTTTAGGCGTATTCAGCTGAAAACCATCGGCCGTTGTCTGGCAGGATGGATCGGCAGTAGGGTCAACTACATTGCCGCTGGTATCCAGCACATTCAGCGCAATCGGGTCTCCAGCGGCTATGCTGGATAACGTACTCTCCAGATTTGTCTGCAAGCCTAAAAGAGGAAACAATAATGAAGACAAAGTGCTATCTAATGCTCCGGCAATTGGCACTACGGCCTGGCCAACAATGTCAGTTACGACAGATTTTGGCAGGCTGACTCCGGTACAGGCGCTCACCAACGCTGCATTCACCGTTCCTGTATTCGTTGCAAACGCTGCGGCTACCAGGGTGTAAATTATTTTATTCGGATAAATTTTCACTTTGATCCACTCTTTTCAAAATTTTCAATAATTAATTAAGCTTTTTTCAAGTTTTCACAAAAATGAATTTGATATCAAAAGCCTTGAAGTAATTATGTAATTTTGCTCAGATCAAAGAAGTCAGATGAACTCTGATTTGCCTGTAAGGATATGCGTAACGAAGTTTGTAGGAATAATCCTACAATTCATTTCGGCAAGGCTGTCGGTTAAAGTGTTAAGACAAATTCAGGCAGCCGGTTTTATCAAAAAACCGGGTTGAAGTGCTGCGCAAACCAGGTGCATGATAAAAAGGCTTATATTTGCTAATTGAATGCGTTATCAGTGGCGTCAAGCAGATGATTTTCCAAAGCATAGCGAACAATTTCGAAAGCGTTGTTGAATGCCATTTTCTCATTGATACGCGTTTTATAAGTACTCACGGTTTTCAGGCTTAAATTAAGCTCTTCTGCGATTACAGTCATGGTTTTGCCGGAAGCCAGCTTCAAGAACACCTGGTATTCACGGTCAGACAGCAGGCTATGCTGCTTGACCGGCGCAGTATGCATGCTTGAGAGCGCGAGCTCTTCCGCCACGTCTTCCGTGATGTACATGCGCCCTGAAGCAAGCCGGTTGACCGCATGCAGCAATTCAGAGGCTGCGTGGTCTTTGCACAGGTAGCCTGAAGCGCCGGCACGGATGGCACGAACTGCATAAATATCCTCTTTGTGCGAACTGATGACCAGAATCCTTAACTCGGGTTTTTCCTGATGTAATTGCTGTATGAGTTCTATGCCATTCTTGCCCGGCATCAGCATGTCCACCAGAGCGATGTCATAGCTATCCCGGCGAATCGCAGACAGCAGTCCATGCCCGTCACCGACTTCTGCAGCCACTGCGTAAGCCGGGTTGGTCGACAGGATGTATTTGAGCCCTTCCCGGATTAAAGGGTGGTCATCGGCTATGATGATGCGTTTTGTCATGACTGCTGCTCAATTTCTTCATACAATGGAATATCAACCTCAATTCGGGTTCCTGAGCCTGGATTACTCTCTACGACAAACTCCCCACCTAAAGATCTGACGCGTTCATGCATGCCTATCATTCCAAATCCGTTTTTACCGCAGGCTTCTGCTGTAAAACCAATGCCATCATCCTGGATTATCAATAAAAATTTATGTTCCATCCTGCAAATCTGGATCTCAACCTGCTGCGCTTTGGCATGCTTGGCAACATTGGTCAGAGATTCCTGTACGATCCGAAATAAAGCTGTTGCAAGTTTTTCTTCCAGTGCGAATTCGTCATGCGACATTGTGAGTGAACATTTGATACCGGTGCACAGCATGAACTTCTCAACGTGTGACTGCACCGCCGCATTCAAGCCAAGTACATCAAGCATACCAGGCCGCAGATTTTCCGATATTGACCTAGCTGTATCTGCCACCTGATCTAAAATTCCGAGCAAAGCATTTAATCTTTCTTTAAGAAACTTTTCTTCGAGATTATTGCACTCGTATAATCGGGCAATTTCCATTTTCATTACCGTAAAGGCCTGCCCCATTTCATCGTGCAACTCGCGTGCAATTCTGGTGCGCTCTTTTTCCCGGATATCCTCAAGGTGAGCAGATAAATTCTGCAGTTTCTTCTGACTTAAACGCAGTTCATCTTCGACTACCTGACGCTCCTGGATTTCTGTTTCAAGTTTGCGGGTTCTGGCCTTTAATTTGGCTTCCAGATCGACACGCAAATGCCGGAGCTCAATATGCGTTTGAACACGTGCAAGCACTTCTTCTGCCAAGTAAGGTTTGTTAATGTAGTCTGAAGCACCCAGTTCGAATCCTTTCAGCAGAGACGACTTTTCTTGCAGCGATGAAAGGAAAATAACCGGAATACCTGATGTAACTGGATTGGTTTTTATACGGTGGCATACTTCATATCCGTCAATATCCGGCATTTTAATATCCAGCAACATCAGATCCGGCTGCCGCCTGAATGCTGAATACAATCCCATTGCACCATCCTGCGCCAGCCTTACGGTATAACCGGCATCCGTTAATATGTGCTTCAGAAGCTGTAGCGACTCTATCGTGTCATCAACAATCAGAATCTCGCCAAGAGATCGGGCCCCAAGATCAATATGTAAATTCATACCTTTACGATTCAATTAAAATCCAATATTTCGAGCGCATTCCACAGGCGTTTATATTGCAAAGAGTTATTCAGCATCGATAAATAAATCGCAAGTTCCGGCTGCTCATCTTCCATCTCACGAATTACCTGACTTATCATTTTCGTATCAAGCTGCATAGCTGCATCTGTTAGTTTATTTAATTTAAGCGGCGTCAGTTCCTTGAGCATTGAAATATATAATGAATCATCAGAGCTAACCGGATTGTAAGCCGGAGCTTTGTTTTCTACCGGCTTCAAATCCAGAAAATCCGCAAGTATCAGGTGCAGGCTGCTTTCATTGATAGGCTTGATCAAGAAATCATCAGCGCCAGCCTCAAGTGCTTTAGCCTTGTCTTCCGAAAACGCATTTGCGGTCATCATGGCGACCCGGGGTTGCTTGAGCGACTGTGACCGCAGCCATTTGATAGTCGACAATCCATCACCGTCACGCATGCGCCAGTCCATAAAAATGAAATCCGGCACCGTTTCTGCAATGCGCAGTTTGGCTTCATTGCCACTGTTTGCCTCAACAATATCAGCTCCCAGAGGTGACAGTAATTGAATCAATAGTCTGCGGGAATTATCATTATCATCCACAACAAGAATGCGCTGCCCTATACCGCGATTTACAAAATCAGACCACGAAAATAACTGTTCGCGGCTTGTCTTATCGCCAATCGCCAGGTTTAACGAGAAATAGAATTTCGAGCCGACATTTTCAGCAGACTCAACTTTTATCTCGCCGCCCATCGCTTCTATGAATTTCTTGCTGATTGACAACCCCAATCCGGTTCCGGTGTGCCTGGTAGGCGAATCAAGCTGGACGAATGGGCTGAAGATACGGCTCATGTCATCAGCAGGAATTCCCTGCCCGCTATCAATCACATAAAAGCTTACATTGATTTTCTGGTTACCTTGCGGTACTGCGTTCACCCTGAGCGTTACTCCGCCTGTGTTCGTGAACTTGATGGCATTGCATACCAGATTTAATAAAACCTGTTTCAGCTTAAAAGAATCAACGATGACCGTTAGCGGTAAGGTGCCGATATCTGATATCAGCTGAATGTTCTTTTCATCAGCCCGTACCCGCACCATTTCAATCGTATCGATCACGATGCCCCTGATATCCGCATGCTCCATTGTTAACGATGTCGCGCCAGCCTCAATTTTAGAAATTTCGAGTACTGAGTTAATTAGATTGAGCAGATGATTCGCTGAACTATAGATGATATTCAGGTTTGTTTTGTGATGACTATCAAAAGTCGCATCGCGCATCAGCAACTGCGAATATCCAATGACCGAATTTAAAGGTGTACGCAGCTCATGGCTCATGTTGGACAGAAAAATACTCTTGGCCTGGTTTGCCAGCTCGGCTTGAATTCTTGCAGATTCCAGTTCTGATGTTCTATCCTCTACGAGCTCCTCCAGTTCATAACGATATTGCGTTAAAGTATTCTCGTATTTGATACGCTCGGTCACATCCATTAGAAAAACGATACCGTTTTCAGATGTATACATGCCGCCCAACTCTACGTCTTTCACCATACCTGATTTAGTTGCAATTTTATAAATAGCGGTCGGTACAATCGCATTGCCAAAAATCTCGGCCATTTTTTTAGCATTAGTTAAGTCCGATTCCAGTTTGGAAAGAACCAGATGCCTGTAATTTGCATCCGGGTATGCTTTTACAAACCATTTTTCAAAGCTGGCCAGATCATCTTCGTGATAACCGAATGTTTTGCCTGCTGCATCATTCATGTAAAAGATCTTGGTATCATTGATCAGCGCAATCGGAATCGGAAAGTATTCGATGAGCTTTTTCATTCGATCGGCTGATTGAATCAGTGCATCATTTTTTTTGCGTATATCCCGCACCATATCCAGCAGGGACGCTCTCAGTGAGGCCAGCTCACCTAGAAAAAAAGCAGCATTTATCAGGCTTTCCTTCGCATGCTCGCTCTTTGGGTCTTTGGCGTAGTTCTCAAGGCGCAGCAATGGCCTGAGCACTGTCCATTTAAGTGCGATATACAACCCGATCATTAATGAAAGATCAATGAAGGCGATAGCGGCAAGAATAAACCATCGGGTTTTCATGATGTCGTCATCAACCCATTTTGACGTGAAATAGAGCGTGACGGCACCCATCTCCTGAAAGTGCGATGTAATCACACGCCTTTGTGCAATCAAGCCTTTTGGATTAATTGGCTGTGTTAACTTCTGCACAGCTCCGGATTCACCTCTGACCCAAATAAAATCTCCTTGAGGTGTGTTGATGGCAATGCCATACACATCGTTATTGCTGAATGTGCTGGTAACGATTGCATTAACCTGGGCGTAATCAGAATCCCATAATGCCAGATTTAAGCTGGTCGCCAATTTATCCGCTAAATCCAAATGAGAAATCGTCAGCGATTCTGTTTGCTGGCTGCTGATATGGCGATCGATTAATACTCCTAAACCAGTCAGCAGAACTGTAACCAGCACCAGAATGATCGTGATCAGGTGTCGAACAATTGAATTCTTTTTTTTGAGTAATTTCAAACTTACTCAGCCTTCACTTTTACGCTGGCGTCTGTATGCAAAGCAAAGGAGCCTTCTTCTGTGGTTATCAGAAAGCAGAAATGCATAGTCATCAGTCAAGCTTCATGACAAGCAGAAAAAGCCACGCATGCGGTGACGGTAAAGTCGGTATAAACCGGATGGCAAAACACGATAGCGCACTCCCTTGAGTCTTATCTATTTATTAAAATTGACTCTATTCTTAGCATGCATTTGAGCATGAATTTATGATCAAGGCTAGTGCTAAACATACCAATCCATCACATTTATTTCAATCGTGAAATACCCCTCTAGCGGCATGGATTAACGCTTGTGGCCGTATTGCGTTCACGACATCATTTTGGGTCATGGCTAATCACAGCAGAAGTGGTTGGCGATACATCGCATAAAAAAACTAATCACAATACTGAAAATTTAAGCAAGCTGGGAGTGTTTAATTTATAGCGGATAACGAAGCCTTCAGGTGACTTAATGCCGCTGCCAGAACCTTCGAACGAGGATGCCAATCAACTTACCCAGATGGTCGTACATCGGGGTTTTGGTCGTTCCCAGCGTCTCCTGATGGCTGTCGCTCGCGAACGTAACCACTTCCTAGTTGGCATCAAGGCTTCCCTTACTGGCCGCGGCAATATCATTATTTCGAAAAAATCTGCCAGCTCTTTATCGAAAAAATCATAATCGGTCATACCGATAATTTCATACTCTTTTTTGCCGACAAACCTTTCAAAGCGGGCATTGCAGCCAAGGTACGCTCCGTTAATGTCTTTTAACCATTCCAGGTCAGGGGCGGTGTTCAAGATTGTTTTAAGTTTGGTTTCAGCATCTTTTAATGCGTCTTTCGCCCTGGTGCGGGACTCGACAAAAATCGCCATCGCAATGCCGTCAAACGCCAGGGCTAGCTTGGCAAGCAATGCATAACTAATGTCAGGGCGGCCATCCGGAATAAATCATTACGCGAACACAAGGTAAGCTTCATGTTTTTCAATTAAGCTGTGATGATTCTTAAAACAAATCATAGCGCTAATAAAGCACTTCACTTAAACCCGGGGCCTCCCTAACCACCACAACCAGACAAAACCAATCAAACCAGACAGCAGCGATGCGGCCAGCACCCCGGTTTTCGCCATCAGCAAATACTCAGGCTGATTGGCAAACCCTAATTCAGCGATAAAAATCGACATGGTGAATCCAATGCCGCCCAGCACTGACACTGCAGCGATCTGGCTGAACCGCGTCCCACTTGGCAACTGCCCTAAACCCAGCCGCAATGCCAGCCAGCAGGCGCCTGTAATGCCGATGAATTTACCGAACAATAATCCGGACATGACTCCAAGCATGACCGGATGCGAAAAAGTCTCGCCTGGCGAATTAAACTGCAACGGAATACCTGCATTGAACAAGGCAAATATCGGAATCACAATAAACGCTACCGGCAAATGCCAGAGCTGCTCCAGGCGTTGCAGCGGTGTTTGCACATCACGCACATCCTCCTCCAGCTGTTCTACTATGGAGTGAAGCTTTTCATTCGTCATCAGCGAGTCATCCTGATGACGGTTATGCATAAATAATTCGATTTGGGTCTTGATGCGCGCTATAAACAAACCAGGGTCATATTTAGATCTGGCCGGTACTGTAAACGCACCCAACACACCGGCAAGCGTGGCATGCACGCCTGACTGCAGCAATGCGTACCATAATAAAACCGCCACCAGAAAGTAAGGCATGACCTTCCTGATTCCTGCAAAATTAAATGTAAATAGCAAGGCAACCAGCACGGCAGAAGCTGCCAGCCAGTGGACAGCTAAATCCTGTGTATAGAATAATGCGATCACGAGAACCGCACCCAAGTCATCTGCGATTGCGAGGGCAACGAGAAACGTGATCAAGGCTTTAGGCACCCTGCCCGCCAACAATACCAGTGCGCCTACTGCAAATGCAATATCAGTGGCCATAGGCACACCCCAACCGCGGGCAGCATTGCCATCAGGGTTAAACGCCAGGTAAATCAATGCAGGCACTACCATGCCGCCAATAGCGGCAATGATAGGCAATGCGGCCTGCCGTATATCTGACAGCTCGCCAACCATGATCTCGCGCTTTAGCTCCAAGCCCACGACAAAGAAAAATAATGCCATCAGGCCATCATTGACCCAGTGGTGAAGGCTCATATTGATCACCCAGTTACCTACGCTGACATTCGCAGGGGTGTGAATAAAATGCAGATATGCCTCAGCTAAAAAGCTATTGGCTAAAAACAGCGCAATAATTGCACTGCTCATTAGCAATAAGCCACTGGTAGTCTGGCGATGAATGAACTCTTCAAATGGCGTTAAAACGCGTTTAAAAGTACGCTCCCACGGCGCATATATAATGCCATCTGCATTATCTGTAGGTAACGGCTGTTGTGACATATTGATTCCGGCTAATTAAAAGTTGTGCTTAAAAGTCGCTGAACGACTGAACCCCAAAGCCTGATTGTAAACCGAGATGAATGGTTTGGAGGCAATAATCGATCCGCCTGCCCATCAAAAAAACGAGGTGATACAATAAGCGCTATCAGCTACACCGCCAGTAAACGCATATCCATAAACTATGATGAATACCAATCCGGAAGATGAAGTGATGTGCCAGTGCAGCGGCACAAAAAGAGGCAACATTCAAACCCTGTTTGAGCAAGGGATGGATATTGATGCCATTTCGAGATGGACTGGCGCACTATCAGGCTGTGGAGGCTGTGAGTGGGATATTGCGGAGTTTCTGCAAGAACTTGGCGGACGGAAGAAAAATAGCTTGTAAAGCTCGCCTGCGTCTTACAATAACATTACCACTTCTGGGTATCTTTAATGTCGATCACTTTATCTGCCCTGGATTTTTCCCTGGCAGTGGCAGCTGGCTCGGTAAGGTGCTTTGAGAAACTCGTCATATCAGAAAACCTTGCGCAGTTGATGCCTTTATCCCTCAGGTTCGTAACAATCTTATCGAACCCAGGATCATTGCTCAGTATCGAGAATTGCTCATCTGGATGCTGAATTGCCAACTCACCCAGCTGAAAAGCAATATTGAAATCAATCGTATTGCGCCGCCCGTTATCGAACTGTATATACTCGGCATCTAAGCCCAGGGGCTGCAGGGCACATGCCAAAGCAAGCGGAATCACGTTATGATGCGCCCCGAGATAAATCTTGATGATCAGCTTTTGTGAGCTTTTGCTGATGAGGATAGAGTTCCCCACGTGCGTATTGTCATAATCAATAAAAACATAATGCGTTTGCATGATGTAGCCCCTGAAAATGCCATATAGCTATTATATACATTCAGCCGCAATCAAAGTCTATATATTGTTTATGTCCTGCCATATTAATTTTAATCCGATTCATATACCGCAATTGCCATTAATAGTTTAAAGTCTGGCTGGGCAGATTGACTGCTTTGCATGCAATCTAACGACTAATTTACACTTGATATTTATTATGATTAAAAACGGCCAAAGCATACTTGTCTTAACCTCCAGCAGCACGGGGAATAATGTCTTCATGACCCCTGCAATCAAGCTGCTTAGAAAAACACTGCCAGACAGCATCATTGAAATCGTTGCATTATCTAAACTAAGTGCGGAAGTTTTCTACGCTAACCCTTATATCAACCGACTGCACGTGATTAAAAGTGCATCCGTTTTTGATAAACTGGCTGAGAAATTTGATCACATCATTCCACTGCACCCGAATACAATCAAAAAATACAAATCTGTAAAAACAAAAATTCACGCTTTGCCAGGTATCACCAACGACTATCATCATGCCGACCAACTGCTGGATCATGTTGCAAAACTCTTAAATACAACAGTTGACCACTCGGACAGACATTATTCGCTGGGCAGCCCATCCAGAAATTTCATAATCGAAAAATCGCTTTATCAAAACAGGCCTATCATCAATATTCATCTCGGCAGCGCCAGGGCTAACCTTCATGGATGGAAGTTTTGGTACAGCAAACGGGGTGAAGAAGAAAAAGTCTGGAATACCGAAAACTATATTAACCTGGGCCAAAAACTGCTCGCACATTATCCAAACCTCACAATTACCCTTACCGGCAGTAAAAGCGAATCATTCCTGGCTGAACGATTCGTCAAAAAAATACCAAATGCCATCAACCTTACCGGCAAAACAACCGTGCAGGATTTACTTCAGCATATCGGCAATTGTGATTTATTTATTTCGCACGACTGCGGCGTTTTGCATATTGCCTCTGCAACCAGCACGCCTATTATCGCGCTATTTGGCCCGACCAGTTCAACCAGAACGGGTCCCTACCCTGACCGACCTGGCAACATTGTGATCAAAAAAGAGAAAATGTCAGATATTAAAGTCAGTGATGTCATTGAATCAGCGAATCATTTATTGTCCACACCAAACAACCATGCCTGACTGCAATATACACGCAAGGACAAATCCGGGCGCATAGCAGCGTATCGACTCAGGTTCGCTCGAACCGCAAGAAAGGTCAAAAGGCTAGTGTACAAAAGGCCTGTGTGTAAGCACAGGCCTTTGATTTACTTGGTAGGAGATGCGAGGCTCGAACTCGCTACAAACGGATTAAGAATTGTTATACCTAATTGATTTTTATAATTATATACCCGCCCCCACTCGCTAATAATCGCTGATAATTTTCATAGTTGTCACGTTTATACTTTTAAGTAGTGCCCCCTATTTGCGTGACCTTATGGTAGTTAATCGCTGTAGTTATTTGCTGATCAATATAATTCTTAGATATACAATAGAATTGTATATTACTGCGTCTCTATATTAATATTTCAATTTAGAGTCCGAGAAACAATAAAACCAAGAAAAGACAAGGGATTCCAGTCATGTGCAACAAAATTTCAATTATTAATACACGGCCCCATGGGTCTCTATATTAACTGTTAGGTTTCAAAACAAATGAGTGAATCCAAGCCGTTTATCCCACGCAATAAACCTCGTTCATGGGTTATATTTATTTGTGCCTGCCTTTTAGGTCTAGGGTTTGGTTTGCTAGGGCTCGCTTTTGCTTTATTTGGTCTTAAATCGGTCGCATTTTTACCAATTGCACTTTTTGTTGTTAGCTGGTTTATTGGCGGTATTTTCTGGCTAGTTTTTATATCTGGCCTTATTTCAGGCCGTTATATCAATATCCAACATAAACAATGGAGTGAGCAAGTATGGTGAGTGTTCAACCTAACCCCTCATTCAAGCGGGACGCCTAACGGCGCCCCTTAATTCAAACGTTAACAGTCCGCTTTGAGGATATATAGGTTATTTCAATCATGGAATACGGATACCCTAAAATATAAATTTATGGGGCGAGTTTACGAACAACGCTAACAGCATAAGCGCCTGGTCTAGCCAATAATACTGGGTCTTCGCTAGGTGCAATTCCATCTAATAATATGAGTGGATTAAAAGCTAATGTCTTTTCAGCGGCAGCGTTATCAGCAACAGACGTCTCTAAACTAATAATGCCAAGCTCTACTAGTTTTCTGTCATTCGGCCAAATTACAGTTGGGTCGTTAACTACATCATCTTTTGTTGCAATTTGTGCAAGTAGGCGGAATTTAACTTCCCCTTTTTTGAGCCTTTGTGGCAGTTCTTCAAACAGGTAGTTTGGCTTTGCTTTTGCCACCTCATCAGCACTCAGGAGTTCTTGACCTTTCATAGGCACAATCTGATAGCGCACATAATTTTTCTGACCTTGCGAGTTTGTGAACTCAAATGCATTGATGCCAAAATAATTATGTGTCGCAAAACTGACTGGGAAAGGTTTGGGAATCGCGATAAACTTTTGCAGTGATGGTGTAGCGGCAACCATCTTTTCTACTGGTGTTGGTTTGGGTGAGTCTGGCTTAGTGGCAATTCGAGCATTTAGGAACTCTAGAAATGCTTCAGGCGTAGATACTGGGAAAGCGTTAATTGATAAGCTAACGATATCGGTGATTGACCCATCCGGCAACTCAAAGCGAATAGCAATTCCGCGCGGATTTGCGTTTGGATTAGTATCTTCAATAGTAGGAACACCTCCTGCATTGGAGAACCTTACGGTAACTTTGCTTGGCGTATTTTGTAAATGCGCAGCCTTAGTGATGCTGGCAGCAGAAGCTGAGGGTATAAAAGAGCCGGTAACAACAATGCCTTTGTTGTGATTTACCCTTAGTCCTTTATAAGGTCCCTTAGCTAATGTGGTTTGCGCATCGACAATTTGCTCGACAACAGATTTGCTAGATGCATCATCTGCCGATGCAGATGATGAAATTATTGCAAAAAGTAGAGATGAGATGGCTATGCTAGTGTGTAGTTTTTGCATATTGATGACTCGCTTTCATACGCATTAAAAATAGTAACTTTAAATTATAAAATCTTTGCTCGTATATCAGAGCTAGTTTCAAGTAAGTAAGTTCTTAATAATATTTCTATAGTGCTTAGCGTTAGATTTCTATGTGAATCGCTACTAGTTTATTAGACGTATTTGAGCCGTTAATTTAAGAGCACGGTCCAGGTTTATTGACAGCGATATTACCTAGTTCTCTTTTTAGGCAATTGGGACTCTAACAACAGGCCGCTATGGGAATTTATCTGCCATAGATTTTTAATTAGTGAATGAACGAAAAGAACTTTAAAAAGAAGTTTGAAATTTTCAGTCTACTATACCGGCTACTAAAAAAAGCAAAAGGCTTAGCCATTTCTGACTAAGCCTTATATATATTGGTAGGAGATGCGAGGCTCGAACTCGCGACAAACGGATTAAGAGTCCGCTGCTCTACCAACTGAGCTAATCTCCCATGCGTCGTATTATAAATCCTTTAAAGCATTTTTTTAAAAATAAAAAACAAAACCCGGTTTTATTTATGCCGATGCTGAGATCAGCATCAGGCGTTTTTTGAAAAGCATCGATGTATTACACGGCATCGGTGTTGTGAGGGATAATAGCGCCCTCATCATTTTTTGCACTATTTTTGGAATTATCGCCATGGAAATTAAGGTCAACTTTCTCGATAAGCTACGTCTTGAAGCTAAATTCGATGATTTTACGGTGATTACCGACCAGCCTATACGATATAAAGGCGATGGCTCGGCCCCAGGCCCCTTTGATTACTTTCTGGCTTCATCGGCCTTGTGTGCGGCTTACTTTGTAAAGTTGTACTGCAACACGCGTAATATTCCTACCGAAAATATACGCCTTTCACAAAATAACATTGTCGATCCGGAAAACCGTTACCAGCAGATTTTCAAGATTCAGGTCGAGTTGCCGGAAGATATTTCCGACAAAGACCGCCAGGGTATCTTGCGCTCCATCGATCGTTGTACGGTTAAAAAAGTGGTGCAAGCCGGGCCAGAGTTCATCATTGAAGAAGTCACCAACCTGGACGCAGATGCCCAGGCTCTGCTGATGGTGAATCCTGCTGCTGACGCGCTCACTTATATTACGGGCAAAGACTTACCATTAGAGCAAACCATCGCCAATATGTCGGGTCTGCTGGCGAACTTAGGCATCAAGATTGAAATCGCGTCGTGGCGCAATCTCATTCCCAATGTATGGTCACTGCATATCCGTGATGCGCACTCGCCGATGTGTTTTACTAACGGAAAAGGTTCAACTAAGGAAAGCGCATTGGCATCAGCCTTGGGCGAGTATATCGAACGATTGAGTAACAACCATTTCTATGCCGGATCATTCTGGGGTGAAGACATCGCCAACGCCGAGTTTGTGCATTATCCGAACGAGCGCTGGTTCAAACCAGGCCGCAAAGATGCATTGCCGAAAGAAATTCTGGATGAGTACTGCTTGCAAATTTACAATCCCGATGGAGATTTACGTGCTTCACATCTGGTCGACACCAATTCCGGCAATGTGCAGCGCGGCATCTGTTCACTGCCCTATGTACGCCAGTCGGACGGCAAGACCGTTTATTTTCCGTCTAACCTGATTGAAAACCTTTACGTCAGCAATGGCATGAGTGCCGGTAACACACTAGTCGAAGCGCAGGTACAATGCCTGTCGGAGATTTTCGAACGCGCTGTCAAACGTGAAATTCTCGAAGGTGAAATCACCTTGCCTGATGTACCGCAGGAAGTGCTTGCAAAATACCCTGGCATTGTGGCCGGCATTCAGGGCTTGGAAGCGCAAGGCTTTCCGGTACTGGTAAAGGATGCATCGCTGGGTGGGGTCTACCCGGTAATGTGCGTCACGTTGATGAACCCGCGCACGGGCGGTGTGTTTGCCTCGTTTGGTGCACACCCGAGTCTGGAGGTGGCGCTGGAACGCAGTCTTACAGAATTACTGCAGGGGCGCAGTTTAGAAGGCCTGAACGATTTACCTCAACCCACTTTTGCAAGTGAAGCCGTGACTGAGCCTAATAACTTCGTTGAGCACTTCATTGATTCCAGCGGCGTTGTATCGTGGCGTTTTTTCAGCGCCAAATCAGATTATGATTTTGTCGAATGGGATTTCTCGGGACAGGGTGAAGACTCTAACGCCGAGGAAGCTGCGACCTTGTTTGGCATTCTGGCAGACATGGGCAAAGAAGCCTACGTGGCAGTATATGACCAGCTAGGCGCAACTGCTTGTCGGATATTGGTGCCGGGTTATTCGGAAATTTATCCGATAGAAGATCTGATCTGGGATAACACCAACAAGGCACTGTTGTTCCGCGCTGACATTTTGAACCTGCACCGCCTGAATGATGCCAGCCTGGAGGCACTGCTTGAGCGTTTAGACAATAACGAACTGGATGATTACGGTGACATCGCCACATTGATCGGCATCGAATTTGATGAGAACACGGACTGGGGTCAGCTCACAGTTCTGGAGCTGAAGCTACTCATACATCTCGCCTTGCAGCAATTTGATCAGGCTCATGAACTGGTGGGTGCCTTTTTGCAATACAACGACAACTCAGTCGAGCGCGGGCTGTTTTACCAGGCCTTGAATGTAGTACTGGAGGTTCTGCTGGATGATGACCTGGAACTCGAAGATTACGAAGCCAGCTTCCGCCGCATGTTTGGCAATGCCAGAATGGACGCAGCAATAGGCTCAGTGGATGGCAGCGTGCGTTTCTTCGGTTTGACGCCAACCAGTATGCAACTGGAGGGACTCGACAGGCACCACCGCCTGATTGACAGCTACAGAAAACTGCATGCGGCTCGCGCCAATATGGCGGCTACGGCCAGTTAGGATGGCATGCCACGGTTTTTTGTGCTGCTGCAGTTCTTCCCTCATCAAAAATGGCTGACATGTGCTAGGATTCAATAGCACCTTCTCAATCCCTGCCCGGCAAAAATATTAACAGTCAAAGGAGTGTATGCGAATTATGATTTCAGCCATTATCTTAATGAATATTGAAAGACACAAAATCAATGAAACAGCTGAACTATTGAATGACATGGCTGAAATATCAGAGGTTTTTTCTGTCAGCGGTCGATATGATTTGATTGCCATAGTACGAGTGCAGAATATCGATGATCTTTCAGTACTTGTGACAAACCACTTGTTAAAGATAGACAGCATTGAAAAAACAGACACATTGCTAGCATATAAAACTTATTCAAAACATGACTTGGACGCCATGTTTTCTATTGGCGAATAATGCATATCCAAATATAAATTAAATATTTATAAGGCAGCAGAAAATGCAGCAGGTGACAATTCAGTTGATTACAATCATCTAAGCCGGCTCGTTCATGCGCTGCCAGAACGGCTGTTTTTTGTCGGCTGCGCCCCGGCTGACATCTTTTCCGCCAGGGCATATCCCAGATTCAGCAAACTCAGCCTTCTTTAACGCGCTGTGCAATGTGTGCCAGCGCTTCATCAACCTGATCAATCAGTATCAGGCACAAGTCGCCTTCCCGCAGGGATGAAAGTGCCGTATCAATGGCTAAAAACTCGCCGCGAATCTCGTCAATTTTCTTAGCGCGCCTGGCATTTAACAAACCCTGCTGCAAAAGCTGCAATACTTCACCATCGGCACGGCCGCGCTGGCATTGATCCTGATACAGGATCACCTCGTCAAAGGCATCACCGACAATCTCAGACTGGCGCATAATATCAACGTCGCGCCTGTCACCGGCACCGCTGATCACGACAGTGCGCCTTTTTGCAGGGATATTCTCGACAGCAGATACCAAGGCAAGTATCGCATCGGGGTTATGGCCGTAATCCGCAATGACATTGGCACCACGGTACTCGAATACATTAAACCTTCCCGGTGCAGTAGCGGCATCATTGATAAAGGTGCTAACCCCGGTTTGTATTGTTTTCCAGTCAACATTCAAAGCCCAGGCAGCGGCAATGGCGGCCATGGCATTTTCAACCTGAAAACCAATGATACCGTTCCTGGTGATGGGGATTGATGATAAGTCAAAACACTGCTCGTCTTGATTCTGTGCCGCTACAATCTGGTTATTTTCCACATATACAACACGATGGCCCTGCGCACGATGCGTTGCCATGACAGGATGCTCACGATCATAAGCAAAGAATGTCACCGCTCCAGGGCAGGCAGCAGCCATAGCCACGGTCATCGGGTCAGCGGCATTTAATACTGCCATACCATCAGGCGCTACATTCTGCACCACGACACGTTTCACTACAGCCAGATCTTCCACTGTTGTAATAAAGCTCAAGCCAAGGTGGTCGCCCACGCCGATATTGGTCACAACTGCGACATTACAGCGATCAAATGCCAATCCTTCGCGCAGAACGCCGCCACGCGCTGTCTCGAATACTGCCGCATCAACATCAGGGTGCATCAGCACATTGCGTGCACTCTTAGGCCCGCTGCAATCACCGGTATCAATACGCTTGCCCTGAATATAAACGCCATCTGAATTGGTCATGCCAACCCTCAAGCCCTGGCATCCCAGGATATGCGCAGTCAAACGCACTGTAGTGGTCTTGCCATTCGTGCCGGCAACAGTCACTAACGGAATGCGTCCGTTATCCCCTGGCGCAAACATGGATGAGACAATCGCTTCGCCTACAGGCCTGCCTTTACCGAAAGAAGGTTGCAGATGCATACGCAAACCTGGCGCGGCGTTCGCTTCAACAATGCCGCCGCCCTGCGCTTCCAGAGGATAGATGACACTGTCACACACAGCATCAATACCGCAGATATCCAGACCCACCATTTGCGCTGCCGCAACCGCACTGGCTGCCAGGTCAGGATGAACATCATCCGTTACATCCGTAGCGGTTCCGCCGGTACTTAAATTGGCGTTATTACGCAATATGACACGTGCCCCTTTACTGGGTACTGAATCCAGCGTCAAATTCTGTTCAGCCAGACATGAAATAGCAATGTCATCAATACGGATCTTGGTCAGCGATGTTGCGTGCCCTGAACCGCGGCGCGGGTCACTGTTAACCAGATCGACCAGAGCCTGGACACTGCTGCTGCCATCGCCGATCACCAATGGCGGCTCACGCCTTGCGGCGGCAACCAATTGATTGCCGACCACCAGCAAGCGAAAATCGCTGCCCGGAATGTATTTTTCAACCAGCACTTCTTCACTGATTGCACTGGCAGCAGCATAAGCTGCATTAAGCTGCTCGCGGGTACTGATGTTCACAGTAACGCCCTTACCCTGGTTGCCGTCTTTAGGTTTAACCACCACAGGGGCAGCAATTTCCACCATTGCGTGCCAGGCATCTTCAATATCAGAAACTTCACGGCCGATAGGTACTGGTACCCCGGCAGCATCCAGCAGTTTTTTAGTCAGTTCTTTATCCTGGGCAATGGCTTCCGCAATTGCGCTGCTGCAATCGGTTTCCGCTGCCTGAATTCGACGCTGACGGCTACCCCAGCCGAACTGAACCAGGCTGCCTTCGGTTAATCGGCGGTATGGAATACCCCTTGCAACGGCTGCTTCCACAATCGCGCCGGTGCTGGGGCCAAGGCGTACATCTTCATCCAGGTCTTTAAGCTCTGCAATGGCTGCTGCAAGATCGAAAGGCTGGTTATCTACAGCAGCATGGCACAATTGCCCGGCTAGTTCCAGCGCCCGACGGCCTACAGCTTCTTCGCTATACTCGATTACGACCTGAAACACGTTAGATTCGGGAGTCATCGCGGTACGGCTGAACGTAACGGGGCAGCCGGACTGCGCCTGTAGCGCGAGTGAAGCCACTTCAAGCACATGCGCCATCGCCACAGGGCCAGAGTGCCCCATCAGCTGCAGCAACCCGATCTCAGGAAATCGTTCACGCAATCTTGCTTCAAAACCATCAATACTATCAATTTTGCACTCTTGATCGGTGCAAGACACCACAGCTTCAATCGAGGTGTGACGACTCCACAGGTTAGGGCCACGTAGCGCACGTATGCGTGATACATCCATTAAACAAATTTCCTTGTATTAAGTTTTACCGTGAATTTAAAAATGCAAGCAATCATCGAAGTGCCATCGCTTCTATACGTCAGTTTGTTCCAGGCTAAAGGTCTTAACCCCGGCACTAATTAAATCAGGAGAAATGCCAAGCGCCCATGCCGCTGCAACAGCTGCAAGCAAAGGCTCTACACTGCTCGCCGTAACAGGTCTGGCAGCCGGATTCGTTAACAGGATTTTACATAAAGACGATGTCAGAACCAGCCCGCTGCCTTTTTGCAGCACAGCGCGTCCGCCTTGCTTCAGGTGATCTTTAATCACAGGCAGCTCGGAATTTTTAGCGAAAAATATCACCTCTCCGTCACACAGTTCCGCCATCTTTGCAGCCAGCGGATCAGCGGCATTCAGCACGGCAACACCATCGCCAAGCACAACATCAACCTGGGTACGCAGCACGTTATAGACCTGATCAGCAGTCTCGATGTAAAACTCGCCAAAATGTTTCTCAGGCAGAATATTCGTAATAATTCCTACCTGGCAGCGATCATAGCCAAGTCCTTCTGCCAGGATGGTCGAAAAGCTGTTTTCTATCACTGCGGTTTCAACTTTAGGATTCATCAATAGCTTTTGGGCTGCGGTCCAGGTAGCGCAATTGCCCTTTTCGATCTGCCGCTGGCCGGAGAACAGGCCATCACTGCAAGCCAGGCCGACATGGCTGCCGCTTAATTGAATAAATTTCGCCAGGATTTTCGCAACCCGGGTTTTACCGCTGCTGCCGGCAATACCAACCAGAGGGATACGACCGGTTTCATGCGCTTCAAACAAGCTATCTACAATCGCTTTGCCTACCGGGCGCGGTTGACCTTCTGCCGGTTTCAGATGCATCAGCAGACCCGGACCGGCGTTTACTTCAACAATCGCGGCGCCCTGTGCATCCAGCGGTTTGGAGATATCTTCTGCCACCAGGTCAATACCCGCAATATCAAGCCCGACGACACGCGCTGCCAGTGAAGCAGCCGCTGCAACTTCAGGGTGGACAATATCAGTAACATCAAAGGCAACGTTGCCATTACGCTGAACAATAATTGAAACCTCTTTTGGTAAAACCGCATCGGCGGTATACCCCTGCCGTTCAATTTCAAATCTGACTGCCGGGTTTTTATCAACGAGCAGCACATCCAGCGGAAACTCTTCTTCTTCTCCACGCCTCGGGTCTAAGTTGATCTGCTGATCAATCAGCTCACGGATAGTGGCAATGCCGTCACCGAACACAGAAACGGTCTCTCCGCGTGTTGCAGCCGCAAGCTTGCCACCAACCACCAGTAAGCGATGTTCGTTGCCGCGTACAAAACGCTCAACCAGCACCTCACTGCCTTCGGCATCTGCCAGATGAAAAGCTGCCTCGACTTCTGCGCGTGTCATCAGCTCGGTAGATACACCGCGCGCATGATTAGCGTCCGTTGGCTTCACAACCACAGGAACGCCGATATCTTCAGCGGCATCCCAGGCGTCTTCCGGGCTTTCTACAATCCTGCCTTCCGGCACAGGGACGCCGCAGCTTGTAAGTAACTGCTTGGTTAAGTCTTTATTGCGTGATATGCCTTCGGCAATCGCGCTGGTACGGTCAGTTTCTGCTGTCCATACCCGATGCTGGCGTGCGCCATAGCCGAGCTGCACGAGATTGCCGTCAGTTAAGCGAATGAATGGAATCTTGCGTTCGGTAGCAGCATCAACAATGCAGGCTGTACTTGGCCCTAAACAGTGCGAATCAACCAGTTCGCGCAAATGACTGACGGCGGACTTCACATCAAATGGCTTGTCTTCTATTGCTGCCATTACCAGATCACGGCCTGCATGCAGCGCCGCAATACTGACTTTTTCATTGCGCGAACGCACCGCAACCTTATAAACGCCGCGCTCAGATGTACTGCGTGCTTTGCCAAAACCGCCCTGCATGCCTGCCAGCGTCTGCAGCTCAAGTGTTACGTGTTCAAGGATATGGCCCGGCCAGGTACCTTCACGCAAGCGTTGCAGAAACCCGCCGGGCTCACCGATGCCGCAGCGATGCTCCGCCAGTGTTGGCAACCATGCAGTAAGTCGTTCGTAAAAACCGGGGATCAGATTTGAAGGTGAGTCCTCCAAAGGACCTATGTCGAGCCATACCTCCAGCACAGGACGATATGTCCAGATGTTCGGTCCGCGTAGTGCTAAAATCTTTAAGAACTTCATCAATCTTTCCAGATGAAAAAAATCAAAATAAAGTTTGCCAGCTTACTACACCAAACTTACACCATACTTACAGCGAGCAATTTCTTTATCTATTTTGTAAGGCATGCTGAATGTAGTAAACTCGACGACTGTGAACAGCAAAATATTACCCCCCAACCCCTCTAGTAGACTGCTACCGAATTTATGGCAATCAATCGTTCAACCACATCTTGATGATGCAGAGGAGCTACAGGCCTGGCTAGAGATTAATCTTGATGAACAGCTGCATTTTACAGAACATTTATTGCTTATTACCAACCGGCGATTAGTATATTTTGGCCCGGCAAAAACTGATGCAGGCATACAGAATGGTCTGCTGCGTGAATATGCTTACCGCACCGGATTAAAGCTATGCCAGCATGACCATGCCGGTATCTTCAGCCTTGAACTATTTGACCAGCATTTACGGCTGGAAAACTGGCGTTACACACTGACCAGTGACACATCTTCTACACGCTTCGTCAAGCAGTTCGAGCAACAATGCGCCAGCCATGTCAGCGGCAAGCCCATCCCCGTTGAAGCTACCGAACCCTGCCCTAAATGCAGGTACCCGCTTACGGCAGAGCAGGACGAATGCCCGCAATGCAGCAGCGAAATCGACACCCCGCCATCCACATGGACACTATTCCGCTTATGGCGGTTTGCAAAACCATACCAATGGCAGCTGCTGGCAGGTTTCCTGTTAATGCTCGCATCTACAGCAGCAACACTGGTGCCGCCGTATTTAACCATTCCGCTGATGGACAAAGTGCTGATTCCTTACCAGAATGGCGTACCTATAGATACCGGGCTGGTTGGGCTCCTGCTAGGCGGACTGTTAGGTTCCGCTCTTCTGGCCTGGGGCCTGGGCTGGTCAAAAACCTACATACTGGCCCTGGTCAGCGAACGTATTGGCGCCGATCTGCGTACCATTACCTACGACCACTTGCTCAAACTCTCACTTGAATACTTCGGCGGCAAACGCACCGGCGACCTCATGGCACGTATCGGCTCGGAATCTGATCGCATCTGCGTATTCCTGTCATTGCACCTGCTGGACTTTGCAACCGATGTGCTCATGATCATCATGACAGCAGCCATCCTGGTCTCCATCAACCCGGAACTGGCCTTGGTTACTTTATTACCGCTGCCTTTTATTGCCTGGATGATTCATATCGTGCGCGATAAACTGCGCACCGGTTTTGAAAAAATCGACCGGGTGTGGTCTGAAGTCAGCAATGTGCTGGCCGATACCATACCAGGCATACGCGTGGTAAAAGCGTTTGCGCAGGAAGCACGTGAATCGGCACGCTTTCGCGAAGCAAATCAGCATAATCTGGCCGTAAACGATCGCATCAATAAAATATGGTCATTATTTTCTCCCAGTGTCACATTGCTTACCGAGATCGGGCTGCTTCTAGTGTGGGCGTTCGGTATCTGGCAAATCTCTAAAGATGAAATCAGCGTAGGTATCCTGACGGCATTTCTGGCTTATATCAGCCGTTTCTACACACGGCTTGACTCGATGAGCCGTATCGTTTCGGTCACGCAAAAAGCCGCCTCCGGCGCAAAACGTATTTTTGACATTCTCGACCATGTTTCCAGCGTACCTGAGCCAAGCAACCCGGTTCATCTGGATAAGGTTTCCGGAAAAATTGAAATCCGTTCCGCAGGGTTCCGTTACGGCAATCGCGCCGTGATCAAGGATCTAAACCTGACCATAGAACCAGGAGAAATGATTGGCCTTGTTGGCCACAGCGGCTCAGGCAAGAGCACACTAGTGAACCTGATGTGCCGCTTTTATGATGTGAGCGCAGGCTCGATTAGCCTGGATGGCGTCAATATCCGCTCCTTGCCGATATCAGAATACAGACGCAACATTGGCTTGGTGCTGCAAGAGCCATTCCTGTTCTTTGGCAGCATTGCTGAAAATATCGCTTACGGCAAGCCAGATGCCACTCGCGCAGAAATCATCGAGGCCGCGCGTGCTGCACATGCGCATGAGTTCATACTGCGCCTGCCTCACGGTTATGATTCTCTGGTGGGCGAACGCGGGCACGGCCTTTCCGGCGGTGAGCGCCAGCGCATCTCGATTGCGCGCGCGCTGCTGATTGACCCGCGCATCCTGATACTCGATGAGGCAACCGCTTCGGTTGATACCGAAACCGAAAAAGAAATCCAGAAAGCCCTGGATAACCTGGTATACGGGCGCACCACTATCGCCATCGCACACCGCCTGTCTACCCTGCACAAAGCCAATCGACTGGTCGTGATGGACCGGGGTCAGATTGTTGAAGTAGGCAGCCACGATGAACTGATGGCAAGCGAAGGCGCTTACTACCGGCTATACCAGGCCCAGGCACGCAATGTAGATACCGACCTGGATGACATGGTCAGCCACGATGCTATCGCAAATAAACAAACAAGTGCATAACTTATGAATACGATCAAATCCGATACAGGCTTCAAGCTCGCACGCAACAGTGCCGGGCAGCTGCAATTCATTTCTGGCGACGGCGTGATAGCTGAAGATATCAATCCAGTGCGCGCGTTTCCTATTTCTGCACCTGACCAAGGGCTTTCGATTATCAGCAAGGATGGCCACGAACTTGCGTGGATTCCTGATCTGGCAGCAATACCGGCTGAAATGAAAGCGCTTATTAACAGCGTGCTTGCCCAGCGCGAGTTCATGCCGGCAATCCTGCGCATCACGCAGGTGTCGAGTTTCGCCACGCCCAGCATCTGGGATGTAGAAACCGACAAAGGCAATACCCAGCTGACACTTAAAGCTGAAGACCAGATATGGCGGCTTAAAAACAATCGGCTTCTTATCACCGATAAAAATGGTGTTAACTTCACGATCAACAACATAGAACAGCTGGACAAGCACTCCAGGAAGCTCTTGGACAGATTTCTATAGCCGAGTATAAATAACCAGGCTGCTTTGTGACCTGCAAAATTTTTAATTCAGCGTAAGCTGCACAGGCACTTTCTTTTGTCTTGCATTGAAACTTTTAAACTGCCGTTTATCCGGCTTTGTCGACCCTGTTTCACCCCAGGATAATCATGCCTCGACCATATGAAAAAATGATAGAAACATTTCATATATTGGCATATTGTTATAGATATGAATATTGACTTGTATTCATATCTAAAATTAAAAATGACCATCAAATTTCTCAAAATCAGTTCAATAAAAACAAGGGTAACCGCGTTTACGCTTGCTGTTTTTATTATTGGCGTATGGGTGCTTTCTTCTTACACCACACAGAAACTGCAAAGTGACCTTGCCGAGCAGATCGGGCAACAGCAACTCTCCACGACAGCTTTACTGGCAAACCAGATCAATAATGACCTGACGGAGCGGAAGCACACACTCGAGAGCCTGGCTGAAAAAATAGGCCAGCTTGGGCTCAATGACCAGCCCCGATTGCAATCTTTTTTAGATGACCGTTTTATTATCAAAAGAGATTACAACGCAGGTGCCACTATTATCGATTTTGATGGCAATGTGGTTGCATCCACCCCCAGCCAGTTCAATCGCATCGGGATTAATTACAGGGATAGATCCTTTATCGCTGACACGCTGGATAAAGGCCAGACTACCATCAGCGAGATATTATATGGAAAAGTAATAAAAAATCTTGCGTTCGGTATTGCCGTACCGATTCGAGACACCCAGGGTCAAGTAATCGGTGCCCTGGCAGGCGGTATTGACCTGACAAAGCCAAATTTTCTGGATAAAATCGCAAACAGCCACTATGGAAAAACTGGCTATTTTCTGCTGGAAGATCAAAAAACCAGAATCATCATAACCAGCACAGATAAGCGCCGGGTATTACAGCTTCAGTTACCGCCAGGCGCTAACCGGCTGATTGACCGCCATCTGCAAGGCTTTGAAGAAAGCGGAATTTCTATCAATGCATACGGAGTCGAGGTCTTGTCCTCTGCCAAGCGGATTCCCGCTGCTAACTGGGTGATGGTTGCAGCAATTCCAACAGCGGAGGCTTTTGCACCTATTAAAAAGATGCGATCACTGATACTGATCAGTGCCTCTATTTTCACTCTGGTATTAGGTACCATCATCTGGTGGCTGTTATGGCAAGAACTGTCTCCGATATTCTCAACCATCAAAAAACTGGCTATTTTAGCTAAGCTGGAAACGCACAATGTACTGTTGCCCGAAACCGGTCACGGCGAGATCCGCGACCTGATTAAAGCATTCAATCACTTGCTGACCGCGCTGCGCGATCGTGAGCACGCCCTTCAGGAAAGTGAGTTCAGGTGGAAATTCGCGATTGAAGGTACCGGTGACGGATTATGGGATTGGGATATACCTAGCAATCGAGTATATTTTTCAAAATCATGGAAAAAGATGCTGGGTTACAACGAAGGTGACATCAGTAATAGCCTGAGCGAATGGGAAAGAATTCTCCACCCTGAAGACCTCGCTAAAACCACGGCATGCGTACGTGATCATCTGGATGGCAAAACACCGGTTTATATCAATGAACAGCGTTTGCTATGTAAAGATGGCAGCTACAAATGGATACTTGACCGCGGCCTCGTTGTCAGCCGTGATGAACATGGCAAACCCTTGCGTGCCATCGGCACTCACACCGACATCACCGAGCGCAAGCAAATGGAAGAGCTCATACGCAAACAGGCGCTTTATGATCCGCTCACTAAACTGCCCAACCGCCGTCTGCTGCTTGATCGCTTAAGCCAGGTAATGTCTGCGAGCAAACGTACCCGTAAATACGGCGCGCTGGTTTTTCTTGATTTAGACAAATTCAAACCGCTTAACGACACGCACGGCCATGAAGCCGGTGATATGCTGCTGATCGAGGCGGCAAACCGGCTGCGTAGCTGCATACGGGAAACAGATACCGTTGCCCGCATGGGCGGTGATGAATTTGTCATCGTGCTTGCCCAGCTAAGTACAGATATTGCTACGGCAAAACTGGAAGCTGAAATGCTCACCGAGAAAATCCGCACCGAACTGGCCAGAACTTATGTTTTAAAGGTGAAAGATAAAGACAGTGCAGAGATAATTATCGAGCATCACTGTACGGCAAGCATAGGCGCAACGTTGTTTATTGATGAAAAAGATTACATCAACGATATTCTGCGACATGCGGATGATGCAATGTATCAGGCAAAAAACACCGGACGCAACCGGGTACATTTTTATGATACTGATAGAAAATCCGGCCGCGTGCGTGCCAATAAAACTCAAGAAGCCAAATAACTATGCACCGAAACGATGCTGCAACTCATCTAAATTCAATTCATCAAGAATCGCAGCCAACCTATCCTGCGCGTTTTTACGTGGCTGGCCTGTATATTTGGCAATAATCAATTCATTTTTCATTGAGTGCTCCCAGCCAACCAGCTCCGTCACAGTCAGGCTATAGCCGGCACTCTCCAGTTGCAGGCAGCGCAATACGTTAGTAATCTGGCTTCCAAACTCTCGCGTATGGATAGGATGACGCCAGATTTCACTCAGCGGCGTCTTTCCAAAACTCTCGTTTTTGCGTTTTCTTAAAACCTCAGCCACTTCAGCCTGACAGCATGGCACCAATATCATATATTTGGCATGTTTTTTCAGGCCAAATTGTATGGCGTCATCAGTCGCGGTATTACACGCATGCAATGCAGTCACAATATCCACGCGCTGTGGAATAGAAACGGAAGAGATTGATTCTTCTACCGTCAAATGCTCAAAACGCATGCGATCAAACCCAAGCTGTGCTGCTAACATCCTCGACCGTTCCACCAATTCTGCGCGTGTTTCGATACCAATAACTTCACCTGCATTTAACTGTTTTAACAGCAGGTCATACAAAATAAAACCTAGATAGGACTTCCCTGCTCCATGATCAACTAATACAGGGCTAGTATTAGCGGCTAATACATCATTAAACAAAGGTTCGATAAAATTAACCAGATGGTAGACCTGCTTCAGCTTACGGCGGCTATCCTGGTTAAGCTTGCCGTCACGCGTAAGGATATGCAGCTCTTTAAGCAGCTCTATGGATTGATTGGGTTTTATTTCAGGGATATTTGTCATAGCTGCCATTTTAAATGCAAAACTTGAATTAGCCACAGATGAACACAGATTCACACAGATAAAAATCAATAAAACAAACAGCAATGGTAAAATCATGCCGTTAAAGCAATTTTGCAAACATCTCAACACGTCAACAGTGCAGCCTGACTATCCATCCCAATGCACTAAGAGCTGGAGCGCTACCCGAGGTATCTTGAGCTTTCAAAGTCAACGAGGTTGAGATGGCAAATAAATTTGCTCACTTTAAAGTAGTTTAGGGGTTGTCTGTGTTTATCTGTGTTTATCTGTGGCTAATAAATTTATGAGTATTCAATGGTATCCGGGTCATATGACTCAAGCACGCAAGAAAGCCGAAGAAACCATGGAGTTTACCGACATGGTGATTGAGGTGCTGGATGCGCGCGTCCCCGCTGCCAGCCATAACCCGATGATTGACGAAATGCGCCTGTTCCGCCAGCGCCCGCAGCTCAAGATATTAAACAAAGCTGACCTTGCTGACCCGGCTGTGACACAAGCCTGGCTCAATTATTTCAATGCACAGCCCAATACCAAAGCTGTAGCGCTTTCATGTAAAAAACCGGGTGATGCAAAAAAAATCCCTGCAATCTGTCGCAAAATTGCGCCACACCGCGGCTCACACCTGAAACCACTGCGCATGCTCATTATGGGTATTCCGAACGTAGGAAAATCAACGCTGATGAATGCCCTGCTCAATCGCCGTGTGGCAAAAGTAGGTGATGAACCTGCCGTGACTAGAAGCCAGCAGCGCTTTGACATTGACGACACCATGAGCATTACCGACACGCCGGGCATGATGTGGCCGAAAATTGCTTACGAATCAGATGGCTATATGCTGGCTGCCAGCCATGCGATTGGCCGCAACGCAGTTATTGATGAAGACGTAGCGACATTTCTGGCCAATATTCTACTCAAAACCTACCCGGCACTGCTCAACACGCGTTATAAACTCGATGCAATGAAACTTGATGTCACCAAGATGGATGGCGTTGATCTGCTGGAAGCGATTGCAAAACGTCGCTCCTATAAGCGTCACGACGGCTTGTGGGACATGGAAAAAACCGCGGTTGCTTTTCTCACCGATTACCGCAGCGGCGCGATTGGCCGCGTCAGCCTGGAGTCCCCTGGCTCCAGAGCTGAAATGATTGCAGCCAACACAATGATTGAAGCATCACCCGAAAACGAAAGTCAAAATTAGCCACTGATACAGACAGATAAAACCTGACTTCAAAATCTCTTGATGTTGTTATCACCTCTACATAAAGCCTTCTTGCAAATTGTACTTATCAAACATACATGCAAAACCGCTGGGACATCACTAAATACATTTATCTGTGTTTATTTATAGCAAAAATTAGAACGATATATGCTTAACTCAATGAATACGCCTCAGCGCGAGGCAGTGAAATATCTTGACGGACCACTGTTGGTACTCGCTGGCGCCGGCAGTGGTAAAACCCGTGTAATCACACAGAAAATCAGTTACCTGATTAATGAAGCCGGTTACAGCCCGAAAGAAATTGCTGCGATTACATTCACCAACAAAGCCGCACTGGAGATGCAGGAACGTGTAGGCAAGCTGATGCAAGGCACAAACATCAAGGGCCTGACGATTGCCACATTTCACTCGCTGGGCTTGCAGATGCTGCGTGCCGAAGCATCGCTGCTGGGTTATAAACCGCAATTTTCCATCCTGGATTCATCCGACAGCTTCAAGATACTGGCTGATGTGCTGGCAACTACCGATAAACAGCTTCTGCGCAAGACGCAATGGCAGATATCAAGCTGGAAAAACGCATTTATCAACCCCGATCAAGCCAAGGCACAGGCTGATGAAGACCTGACTGTCGCCGCAGCCCGAGTGTATCAAATCTATCAGCAAACACTCAAAGCCTATCAGGCGGTTGATTTCGATGACTTGATCAAGCTGCCGGTCGAATTATTCGAACAGCACGAAGAGGCACTGAACAAGTGGCAGCGTAAGCTGCAATACCTGCTGATCGATGAATATCAGGACACCAATGCCTGCCAGTACAAGCTCGTAAAAATGCTGACCGGCGTGCGTGGGCAGTTTACCGCCGTAGGCGATGACGATCAGGCGATTTACGGTTGGCGCGGTGCCGATGTTGAAAACCTGCGCCAGCTCACTACCGATTTCAGCAAGCTCAAAGTCATCAAACTTGAACAGAACTATCGCTCTACCGTGCGTATCCTGCGTGCAGCCAATCAAGTCATCAGCAACAACCCGAAACTGTTCGAGAAAAAACTGTGGAGCGAGCACGGCACCGGCGACATGATTCAGATTACCGCAGCCATGAGCGAAGAACACGAGGCGGAAAGCGTTGTCATGAAACTGCAGGCGCACAAATTTGAAAACCGTACCTACTACAAAGATTACGCCATCCTCTACCGCGGCAACCATCAGGCGCGTATTCTTGAGCAGCATTTGCGCAACCAGAAAATTCCTTACACCGTATCGGGTGGGCAATCGTTTTTTGATAAAGCGGAAATCAAGGATCTGATCAGCTACCTGCGATTAGTCGCCAACGAAGATGATGACCCTGCGTTTATCCGTGCTGCCACCACGCCGAAAAAAGGCATCGGCAACACCACGCTGGAACGCCTGGGTGAATACGCCAGCGCCCATAAAATATCGTTGTTTGCCGCAGCTTTTGAAGGCGGCTTTCAAAGTGAAATCGGCAATAAGCAACTGGAAGATCTGCTTAATTTTTGTCAATATATCAACAAGCTGCAGGAGAGAGCTGTACGCGACCCGGCAGGTGAAGTACTGAATGACCTGCTGGCAGCAATACAATATGAAGCCTTTCTGTACGATAGTGAAGAGCAGCGTGCTGCCGAGGTAAAATGGACTAATGTGCTTGATTTTATTGGCTGGCTGACTAAAAAGGGTGAGCCTAGCACCGAATATGGCAATGAATCAGACGGAAAAAACCTGCTGGAACTGACACAAATGGTGTCGCTGATGAGCATGCTTGAGGGTCGCGAGAATGGTGAGCCGGATGCGGTGAAACTGTCTACGCTGCATGCGTCCAAAGGTTTGGAGTTTGGTCATGTGTTTCTGATCGGATGCGAAGAAGGCATATTGCCGCACCGTGAAAGCGTTGATAATGGCAAGATCGAAGAAGAACGCCGCCTGATGTATGTAGGCATCACGCGTGCGCAAAAATCACTGAATATCTCATGGTGCAAAAAACGTAAGCGTGCGGGTGAAATGGAAATGTGCGAACCTAGCCGTTTTATTGCAGAGATCCCCAAAGACGACGTACGCCACTTTGGCAACCCTTTTAATAAAGACCCGGAAGCCAGTAAAGATTTCGGTAAATCTAAAATGGCTAACATCAGGGCTATGCTTGAAAAGAATAAAATCGGGAGCAACCAGACTCCAAGCAATTCAAATGAATAACAACATGAAAACTTTGCATAAAACAAAGGCCAGCTCATTTTCTAATTGAGGCTTCAAAAAATCCGTCATTCCGGCGTAACCGTAAAGGTCATCACCACTCCACTAAGCGCTAAAGCGCGAAGTGGAAGCACGACAGGCCGGAATGACGTAATTAGAAAGTTTTTAAGTAAAAATACAAACACCATACAAAAAATATTTGAAAGTTACACATGCCGTACATTACTTTAGATAACGCTTCACTTGCCTACGGCCACCACGCCCTGCTCGACCACGCTTCATTTCAACTGGATGCCGGCGAACGTGTCGGATTGATCGGTCGCAACGGCGCCGGAAAATCCAGCCTGCTGAAAGTTATTGCAGGCACTTCTAAATTAGATGACGGCACAGTATGGCGCGACCCCGGCGCACGTGTGGTATATGTGCCGCAAGAGCCGGAGCTGGACGCAGCACATACCGTATTTGAAGCCGTTGCTGAAGGTCTGGGCAGCTTGCAGCAAACGATTGTAGATTATCACCAGGTCACACACGATATGGGCATGCCAGACGCCGATATCGACACTCTCATGTCGCGTATGCAGACGCTGCAGCATGACCTGGACTCCCAGAATGGCTGGGCAGCGCAATCTCGTGTTGAAGCCGTATTAAGCCGCCTTAACCTGAATGCGGATGCGCTCATCAGCACCTTATCCGGCGGCTGGCGCAAGCGCGTAGCGTTAGGCCGCGCATTGGTTGCAGAGCCTGAGGTATTGCTGCTGGATGAACCGACCAACCATCTGGACCTGAGCGCAATTGAATGGCTGGAGGATTTACTGCTGGGGTTTAACGGCAGTGTACTGTTTATTACCCATGACCGGCGTTTTCTGGATCGGCTCGCAACACGCATCACTGAACTAGATCGCGGCAAACTGACAGACTTTACAGGTAACTTTACTCAATATCAGGCTAAAAAAGAAGAACTGTTAGCAGTTGAAGAAACCCACGCCGCAAAATTTGATAAATTTCTCGCACAGGAAGAAGTATGGATTCGCCAAGGCATCAAAGCACGCCGCACTCGTAATGAAGGCCGCGTACGCCGCCTGGAAGCACTACGTCTGGAACGCGCTGCACGCCGCGAACGTCAGGGCAATGTAAAACTCAATGTGGATGCAGGTGAGCGCAGCGGCAAACTGATTGCCGAACTGGAAAATGTGAGCAAATCATACGGCGATAAAACATTGATTAAAAATTTCAGTGCCCGTATTTTGCGCGGCGACAAAATCGGCTTGCTTGGCCCTAACGGCATAGGCAAAACTACCCTGCTAAAACTGATTCTGGGTGAAATCGAAGCAGACAGCGGTCATATTGAACGCGGCAGCAAACAAAGTGTTGCTTACTTTGACCAGATGCGCGAACAATTGAATGAAGAAGCAACGCTAGCTGACACCATCAGCCCAGGTTCTGACTTTGTAGAAATCGGCAATGAACGCAAGCACGTGATCAGCTATCTGGAAGACTTTCTGTTCCCGCCACAGCGCTCACGCTCACCGGTCAAATCACTTTCCGGCGGTGAGCGCAACCGCCTGCTGCTGGCACGCCTATTCGCAAGACCAGCAAACATTCTGGTGCTGGATGAGCCGACTAATGACCTTGATATTGACACACTTGAACTACTGGAAAACTTGCTACAGGATTTCAAAGGCACATTATTTCTGGTCAGCCACGACCGGGCTTTCCTTGAAAACACCGTGACGCAGGTCATTGCCTTTGAAGGTCATGGACAGCTTACCGAATTTGGCGGCGGCTACGATGATTGGCAGCGCTATACACAAAAACGTCAGGAAGAACAGAAAGCGGCCGTCAATACCCAGCAGGCAAAAGCCAAACAACCGGCTGTAAATGCAAATGAATCAACACCAAAAGCGGTAGCATCCAAACTGAGCTTTAAAGAACAAAAAGAGTTGGAAGAACTACCACTTATTATTGAAAAACTTGAGGCCGAGCAGCTTAAGATTAATGAAGAACTGGTTAAACCGGAAACTTACACCAATGCCGAGTTAATCAAAACGCTGCAAACTCGCCTGGATGAAATTAATACAGAAATAGAAGCCAAAATAACGCGATGGGATGCGCTGGAAAAGAAAGTCTAAAAAATACAGAAGCTGATATCCACCAAGCACCTGCGAAGCAACATGCGAGAATGATGCCGACCGATAAAATGCAGCTTAGATAAAAAATTAGCGGAACAGCTAAACATACTCCGCTAATTTTCTATACCCGACATGTGCCAGCTCAGGCCTGATCTAATAATTTATTTTTAAAGCGTTATGATCTGGATAGATGAGAATATCTACGGTGATATAGTTGTTGACTACGTGTGGTACGCAAGCTATCAATCAATATAGTTACGGAGCTATGGCTAACTGCTCCGCTTCATAAACACGCATTTTAAGTAAATCTTCAAATTGCTGAATTGGCAGTGGTCTGCCAAATAGATACCCCTGATAGCAGGTGCATCCCTTGTTCAGCAGGAACTGTAGCTGTTCTTCGGTTTCTACACCTTCAGCGATAATATCCAGGCTTAGGCTTTTTGCCATCGCAATGATGGTATGTACAATGGCCTGATCGCTCACGTCGGTAATCAGATCACGCACGAAAGACTGATCGATCTTGAGCTGATTCAACGGCAGGCGTTTTAGATACATCAATGATGAGTAGCCTGTGCCAAAATCATCCAGCGAGAACTGCACGCCAATTTCCCGTAGCGTGGTCATCGTGGCAATAATCTCCTCGACATCTTCCAGCAGCAGACTTTCGGTCAATTCCAGCTTCAGCAACGTTGGGTTAATGCCGTGCCGGTTAACGGCATCCTGTATTTGTTCTGCAAAGTCAGCCTGACGGAATTGTTTTGCACTGACATTAATCGACAATACGATATCTTTGGTAAATTTACTTTGCTGCCAGACATGCAATTGTGTGCACGCAGTCTCGATCACCCATTTTCCGATTGGCAGGATCAGGCCAATTTCTTCTGCAAGCGAAATAAAATGAAAAGGCAGCACCATACCGCGTTCAGGATGCATCCAGCGGATTAAGGCCTCAGCCCCCAAGGCCTGTCCGAGGTTATTGACCTGAAGCTGGTAGTGCAGCTGGAACTGGTTATTATCAAATGCCTTATGCAGTTCTCTCTCAAGCAGTGCACGGTTATTAATAACTTCTTGCATCACCGGGTCAAAGAAGCGTATCGCATTGCGTCCCGCGGTTTTAGACTGATACATCGCAATATCAGCCTGCTTGAGAAGTTCGTCTGACTCTATTTCATGGCCACTGAACAAGGTAGCGCCAATGCTGGTCGTGCTATGGTATTCATAAGAGTTTAGCTGGTATGCCTGATTAAGTGCATTCAGGATTTTTTCACAGATCAGTTCAGCCTGTCGGGCTGCCTCAAATATGGAGTCGCTTAAACCTTCCAGCATGATGACAAACTCATCGCCGCCGATACGGGCCACGGTATCGCCCTCCCGCACGCAGGAAGTGAGCCTTTCCGAGACCTGCTTCAAAAGCAAATCACCCACATCATGACCAAGCGTGTCATTAAGTGTTTTGAAATGGTCAAGATCAAGAAACAGAATTGCGCCGCCACCTTTGCCTCTGGCACTGGTAACGAGTGCCTGACTCAGCCTGTCCATCAGCAAACGCCTGTTTGGCAAGCCGGTAAGCGAATCATAATAGGCTAAATGCTGGATCTCTTCTTCAGCTGATTTGCGTGAAGTAATATCAACCAGCGTTGCAACGTAATTCACTATGGTGCCATCGCGGCCTTTTACCGCAGTAAAAGTAAGGTGTGCCGGATAAACCTCGCCATTCTTGCGCCGATTCCAGACATCACCTTCCCATGAACCGGTATTGACGATGCTCTCCCACATGCTCGCATAAAAATCCATGTCATGACGGCCGGAACTGAGCATGCCGGGGTGCTTTCCTATAATCTCATCTTCAGAGTATCCGGTAATCTGGCTGAAAGCACTGTTTACGCGAAGTATCACCCGATTGGCATCGGTGACCAGCATCCCCTCCTGGGATTCAAATGCAATGGCGGCAATCTGGAGATTCTGTTCAATCATTTTGCGCTCGATTGCGATTCCAGCCAGGCGCGTGGATTGCTCAAGAATATTAAGGTCAGACTTAGTATGCTCACGGGGCTCATGATGGTAGATCGCAAAGGTGCCCAGAAGCTCACCGGATGAAGAACGGATTGGCTGCGAACTACAGGCGCCAAACCTGGCTTGCGCCGCAAGATCCTTCAATGTTGCCCAGTAAGGATGGGTAGCAATATCATCGACAACAACACGCTCGCCGGTAAACACGGCCGCAGAACATGAGCCGACACCTATGCCGATCTCTACCCGGCTGATCGCTGTTCTGAAAAAAATAGGCAAGTTACATGCAATACATTTACTGAAAAACTTACTCTCGGTATCCAGCAGCATCACGGTGCAGGTCATCTCCGGATTCAGCTTCTCAATACCGCGTACGATCACTTTAAGAATGTTAGGCAGCGGTTCGTCACTGGCGAGCTGTTCAAAAATAATATTGCGCAGATACTCGTATTTTTCAGATTTTTTCTGCTCCAGGCTTTTCTCAATCAGGCTGGCCTGCATTTTTGCAAGGCATCCAAGCGCACTGTTTTCCATATCATCCGTGACCGGAACAGTATGTTGTAGATTGCCGGTACTCAATTTGGTAACGTGTTCCTGGATTTCATCAATAGACCCACCTAGCTGAGCCTTTAAGGCCAGATAAGCTTTGCGACAGGTAAATATAAATGCAAAACTGAATAACGCTGCCAGGATTTTCAGAATCACAGAAAGCGTTTCAGCAGATTTTGCAGCATTCATGCTGCGTTCAGTGACGGTAGTACTGACATCATTAATGGTTTGGATAATACTGGCAATAGCTTGCTGGTATTTGCCATCCTGCAGGATCTGGGTTGCTCTGGCTCGTCTGGCATCAATATCTGAACTGGAGGTTTCAATCAGCTGCATCGCACGCAATTCGGTAGCATTGATTTCATCAAATCTGGAATCAGCTTCTTTGAGTTTACGATACTCCTGCTCTGAAAATCCTTCCAGGCTGATTAAATCGAGCAATGCTACCGGTCGTTCTGATGACATGCTCTCTTTAATCACAAAACCCAGATATGGCTGGTTGTGCCGCTCCGGACGAACTTGCTTGCCTTCACGGATATCTACAATGCTCTGGTACTGTTTTTTGTAAGCGGGGTTGCCTGTTGCGACATAAGTTAACGCCATTCGCCTCTGGTCATCCAAAGACTGGCGCAACTCGCTAAGCAGCAAAACAGATTGATATCGAATACCTTTCGCATCATCAATCTTTCTTTCCAGCAGAATATGCGATACAAAATAAATTGCGATGGCAACCAGCACCCCTATGGAAGTCCATGCGTATCGAGCAAAAGGGCTAACTGACATGTTTTTTATTGCCATTGCATGTCCTGAAAGAACAAACCAATTGTGAACAACAATCTCATAAGTAAATGTGCAAAACCAAATATTGTTTTTTTAAACATTGTTTTTTTAATGCGGCAACCATGATTTAAATATCTTCCGGCCGCCCTACCCCATACCCTAACACCCCATCCAGATGTAAATCAATCAGTAATTTCCATTGGTCTGCATCTTCTACAGACACGCCATAGACCTTGATATCCAATCCGTGGGCCACTTGAGCCACAGATTCAATCAGGAACTGGTTATCTTTGTTATCAACAATGCCAAGCACATAGCCACCATCAATCTTAATATAATCCAGCTTGAGCTTGCTCAGGTAACCAAATGAAGAGAAGCCGCGACCAAAGTGATCAAGGCCAACGCGCGCACCGTATGCCGCAAGTTTTTTGATGAATTCTCTGAGTGCCTCTATGTTCTCCAGCACGCCGTACTCCGGAACTTCAATCAGCAGCCGGGAAGCAGCTTCCGGATTTTTAGCCAATTCGGCACAGAGCCAATCAACAAAAACATGGTTTTGAACACTGGAAGGAAAAATGTTAACGGCTATTGGCGTAGCGCCATAACGGCTGGTCACCAGCCTTGAAAACACTTCGGCGACCATCACCTTGTCAAAGTCCATAGCGAGGCCGTGACGGTTGGCCATTTGCGTGTATATCTTGGCCGGAATCATTTCCCCATTGGCATCAGTAAGCCGCATCAGGGCCTCGTAATGCAATATAGAGGCCGCAGCATCCTTAACGGGCTGCATCAGTAAAGACAAGCGGTTATTTTTTAACGCTTCACGCAGCACTTCACCCCAATGCGTTGATGTATTGACTACACTCGCAACAGATTTTGACGGCACCACCAGGTGCATCGCATTAGGCCCTTCATGCTGTGCGGTACGCAGTGCAAGGTCAGCCGCTGACATCACCTCGCCATACGTTTCATTACTGAACAGCGCAATGCCGACGTGGCCGACTTCATCAGTCTCAACCAAGCCCCGTTCCCTGAATCTGGGCAATGAGCGCGCAATCCTGTCACCCAGATCCCGGGCTTCCTGCTCATCAACATTACTGATCACGATTGCAAAGCTTGCGCCGGATAAATGTGCGACAAAATACTCCTGATTAGGCTGCGCCTTGCAGATTGCATTAATAAAACTTGCCGTATTGCGCAACAGCTCATCACCGGCATGAAATCCGCGTTTTCTGTTGTATTCCTTGAAGTTCTTAAGCTCAAGAAGAATGACCGCTCCGTGCTCACCTGCCTTGATCAGATGGTTAAGCTGCATATCGAAATAGCGCCTGTTGGCAAGGTTGGTGAGGCTATCAAGGTAATTTTCTGAACGCAGACGCTCAATTGAAGCAGACTGCTCGTCAAACATCTGCCTGACCTTGTTTGTCATGCGGTTCATGGCTTCTACCACGCTGCGCAATTCAATGGTCCACGGCAGTCTGGTCTGAATCGGGTACTCGCGGTCACAGATTGCACGTGCCTGTGCTTCGACCATGCGTAAAGGATTAAGTATGTAATGCAATGCGATGACACCCACGATTGCAGCCAGTACCGACATCCCTGCAAACCACAGAAAAGTCTGTATTGCGCTGGACCACAAAGACATGTAAGCATAGCCGGGGTTAACCAAAACCCTGACCATACCAGCCTGCTGCCAGCCTGACATGATCAGGGCTTCGCCCTGCGGCGTGTCAAGGCTGAACATATTAATAAACCAGTCAGGCACATCATTCAAATTGACCTGCTGTGTTTTATTGATGATGGTTTTACCCTCAACATCGGTAACAAGCACCTGACGATAATATCCGCTATCTGAAACAGCGCTGACCATGCGCTCAACCATCACGTAATCCTGGTCACTGATATGCGGAGACAATGACATGCCTAACGATGTTGCAGTATCCTGGGAAATGGTGCGCAATTGATTATTTAAATAACTGCGCGTATTTTCTATGCTAAGTGAAAATGATCCGATAAATAGCATCGTAAAAAGCAGGACTATCATCGCTAAAAGCTGCTTAAGTAACGTCATCTTGAATCCTTTACAAGTTTCACTCGAACTCCTTACCCATACGCGATGTCATGTCACGCCACAATGCAATGCTGCTTGGACTGCTTGACCGGCTTTTACCTGATGCACGCTCTTTAGCCAGCCACAAACCCTGGCCATTAAACGTATATACCGGGGCAAGGTCCTTGCGTTCAGAAGCCGGCTTGATCTCAGGGTTAAGGTTATCCAGCACTAACGGCACTGATGCTGGTTTCTCATAATAGGTCAGCACCATATGCGAACGGTTTACAGGGTTAACCGTATCGGCCTTAACATAAGTAATGGTCAACTTTTCCATCGGCACATTTAACGCAATCAATGTAAAGTATTTAGCAATTGAAAAATCCTCACAATCACCGCCGCCTGATGCAATCGTCTCAAGTGGCGTTGACCAGTAATCTTCAACGCCGTAATGGTCATAATCAGAAACCCAAAGTACATTCTGATTAAAAAAATCATTAACCAGCACCAGCTTCTCACTAGTAGACTTACCCTGACTTGAATAAACCAGTTGCGCCCAGTCAGCTACACGTTTACGACCCGCCTCTTTATATTTACGCTCTATTACTGAATACTGCTTATCTGATATCGATATGTTAAAACTATCGCCAACTACAGCAGGCAGCAGCAACGACACACCTAATAGCAAAACCACTACGATTAGACGCAGACACGGTGCAATAGGTCTTAATGTGATGCAATGTGGCATTGTCTATTTGAGTATATTTTCTAAACTTAAGCGAATAACATACATAAAAAAACCGGAGCTTCAAATCCGGTTTTTTTAAAGTTACTCTGGAAGTATCAGCATCTCACTAACTAATGTATTAGGCGCCATCGCTACCAGTACCCCGTATATAGTTATTTTGCGGCAACTTCTTTAGACTCATCTCTTGGAGCTACGCCTAACGTATCAAGAAGTTTACCCATATCAGCCATTAAACGGTAACGGGAAAACAAGTCAATATACTGAGCATCCAGATAGTTTGAGCGCCCGATGTACAGCTCATTTTCAGAATCCAGCAAGTCAAGCAAAGTACGCTGACCTAAATTAAATTGCTGAGCATAACCATCACGCGTTCTCGCAGCCGCTTCAGCAGTTGCCTTCAGTTTTGGCAAACGATCCTGTGCTGTCACCATAGAGTTCCATGACAACCGCAGGCTTTCCTCTACCTGACGCTGGGTACGGTGAAACACTTCTGTTGCCTCTTGAATCTGAACAGTGCTTTCGGAGATCTTCGCTACATCTGATCCGCCGTTAAACAGGTTATAACGCATACGCAGCATGGCATAGGCATCGTTGTTCTTATAATTTACGCCATCCAGGTCATTATTGAAACTTGTACCCAATTCAAGGTGCAAACGTGGCTTCAATAAAGATTCAGCAGCCCTGTTCTGTGCCTGTGCAGCTTCAATATCTGCCATTGCAGAACGCAGGATAGGATTGCTTTCCAATGAAGTGCTTAATGCCTCATCCACACTTGCCGGAGCATTTGCTACATCTGGCTTGACCAGCGCATCAGGCATCACGCCGACTACGCGGTTATATGCAATATTTGATTCCCTGAGGTTTGCTTCTGCAGCTGCAACGTTGGCTTGAGAAAGTGAAAGCCTGGCTTGTGCCTGATCCAGGTCAGCCTTACGTCCGATACCGCCTTCGCTACGAATTTTGATCTGGGTAAATGTTTTTTCGTGCACTTCAAGGTTTGCCTGAGCCAACTTGAGTAACTCAGAACGGCGCAGCACGTTCAAATAAGACTCAACAGCTTTTAAACCTATCTGCTCTGAAGTGCCCATCACTTTGCGTGATGCCGAACTCAATCGCGCTTGTTGACGCTCAACTTCACTGGTGGTTGCTGAGCCATCATAAATCAACTGGGAAAGTGTCAATCCAGCTTCGCCTCGGGTCAGTGTATCGTCATGCCCAGGCCTGGGACGTGTTGTAATATTCTTACTCCACTCGCTTCCATAACCCAGATTCAAATCAACTTTTGGGTAATAGCCACCTTCTGCCTGCTTCACTGCATGATCTATTGATAATTTACGATTCGCATCTATCAGGATGTCTGGATTTGACCTGACAGTCTGGTTAACAGCTTCAGCCAAAGTAGTTGCACTGGCTGCCCCAATCAAGCCAATTTGACACGCTAATGACACAGCAAGCACTATCAACTTCTTATTCATTTTCAACCTCACTTTTCTTATTTTACGTGGTCATACGTTTACTTACATATATTTACAATGTAATTGCATATTTCATCTATTGCAAATTAATTTTAATCATATTCTACAAATAAATCGTATGCTTGTTGCTAAAAAGAGACACTTAAAATGTAAACAAATGTAATGTCTGAAAACACGGGCCATCTGCGTCCGCTGTGCCTGCAATAAATAAAAAAACAGACGTTAAATAACGTCTGTTTTTAAAGGCCGGCTAATCCGATTTAGCTTCCGTAACCAGGTTAAAAAACCTATGAAGTGTAATCAATTTGCCCATTGCCAATTAAAGTGTTGATATCAAAATTAGTGGCTGTTGTATTTTGCAAAGTAGCAACAACATGTGTAGTGCCTCCTGCAACGCCATCCAGATCCAGCACCACATTCGTATCAGAACCTGACTGAACAAATGTTATAAACGACCCTGGAGATGAGGCAAACTCTGCAGCCGTTATTTCAGCACCAGCCAGAACATCACTGATATCCAAAATGTCAGCATTTGCACTCACTGCACCATTCACCGGATTCAGGTTGCCCAATGTAAAATCAGTAATGATATCCGGTCCATCACCATTCGTCATAACGAACCTGTCTACGCCGGAACCTCCGGTCAGGGTGTCTGTACCTGCTCCGCCTACCAGCACGTCATTGCCGCCCAGTCCGCTAAGCACATCATCACCAAGGTTACCCAACAGATAATCGGTATTGATGGTACCTGTCAGCGTATCGTTAGGTGTACCGTCATCAATTCCGCTCTGCGTTGCACTGGCAGGATATAAAGTAGCCTCTAAACTACCGCTTACCGTATCGCCATCACCATCGACCCCAACGATATTGTATGAAAGATCTACCGGGTCGCCGGCACTTGACTCACCATAAGCGAACAGACCCAGCTTGTAGTTGCCGGTCGTATTCAAGGAATCAATCTGCAAGGCGCTGAAGCTGTCAGTAGTTTCGACAACAAACACCCAGCCGCTTTGCAAGCCAACAATATTAATCGTACCGTCACCATTAATAGTGTAATCCAGCGTTATTCCGTTTACGCTCTGGCCATCCAGAATTTCAGTGGCGGTTCCGGCCTGAACCTGTGCCAGCGTTCCGCTATACACTCTTACGCCAGTGATAGATACAGAACTTTCACCACTAGGATCGCCATAATATACATTGTCACTGTCTGCCAAGATAGCCTTAATCGTGATATCAGCATGGCTGGCGCCGGCGGTAAGGCTGATTTCCTGCTTGAATGAAGTAGTCAGGTTATGTGTGCCGTCTGCCGTGTAAACAGCATTGCCGCCATTACCGCTCACATCACCATTGGTGAAATCAAAACGGATGCCATCAGTGCTGCTAAAGCTTTGACCGCTACCAATACCGATCACATTCGCATTGGTGTTCACTGTCAAACCAGATTTTGTTGTCAGCACCACATCTTCCGTAGTACCGCCGATATTGGAAATCGCCTTGAGCACGACATTACCACCGCCAACACTGCTTAAATTGGTCGCAGTGGTTTCAGTTCCGTTACTAATCACACCATTGGAATGCATCGTGTAACTACCGCCAACGCCGCTCAATGGATCCGGATTAATATCAATCCAATAGGCAACATTTGTATCGGTCGTCAATACACCATTAGGAGCAGGCGCTGAAGAAGTGGTTGCTACGATAATCGTATAGTCAATCACACCATCGGTCTGACCATAATGGAGATATAACTTCTGCCCGTTATAGGCTAGCTGGTTACCGGTACTCTCATCAATCGCAGCCACACCATCGATAATGGTAAATTTAACGGTTTGCACGCCATCCGCACCAGAAACAAAATGCAGGTTTTCTGTGATCGCGGGCGCTGTAGCCAAATCAATCATATGAATAGCTGTTGGCGTGAGCGATACCGGACTTGTGTCCACAAATTCGATAGACAGTGGGTTGGTGGTGCTGACGTTGGTGCTTACAACGTCACCGTCGTTGTCGGTCACGGTGATCGTGGCCGTTACTTTGATCAGGCTGCTGATGTCGAGCGTGTTGTCTTCCGCAGGTACCGGGCCTTGGTTGTTGTCATGTTCCAGTGCGACGTTGGATACCAGGGTCACGGTAGTGCCGGACAGGCTGATCGTGAAGGCTACGTTGCTGCCGTTATATAAACCTGTGATGGTTTGGCCGTCACCTGATACCGATAAGGTGATCGGGTAGCCGCCGTCAGTGGTAACCAAGCCAGTGGCTGTGCCGCCTGCCAGTGTCAGGGCGTAGGTCGTGGTTAGACTTTGCAATCCATCCGCACCGGCAAGATAAGTAAACTCAGGGGCAGTGATAGTGGTCGTGACTTCCTTACCTTCACCTGCACCACTTGCTTCAACCACACTTAGTGGACCCAGAGTCGGTGCCGCAGTTACATTAAGGAGCGGCACATCATCAATGATCGTGATCACAATGGTCGCACCTGCATTGAGTCCAGCAGTGTCAGTCACTACAACCGCAAATGAATCAGTTTCGTCGCCTGCATTATCAGTAGTATTGGAAGTCAGGGTATAGCTGTATGTAAAAGTACCATTACCATCATAAGCGGTAATTTTAAGGAAGCCGTAATTACCAGGAATTTCTTCACCGACAAGCGCAGCCAAACCACCTGCGCCGATAGTAAACTGTACGCCGCCAATGGTGACACTTGCAATATCAGCCAGGCCTTCTGCATCTGCAATTACAATCGTACCGCCGAGCGCGATTTCTGCATCGGTATCTTTGCTGGTACCATCTTTGTCTGTACCAGCCTGATCAAGCCCCTCTTCAAAAACCTGCCCTGGAGACACAATGCCATCTAACGCCGTATGTGGAGGCGGCGTTTGCTCCGGAGGTGTATACACAGGAGGTGTCACGTCAACAGTTGGCGGTGTTTGAATGATAGCCGCCGCTGTTTCAGGTACTGGCGGCAGCTCTTCATGCATTGGAGGAAATGTTAGAGAAATAGGACCGGTCGGGTAGCCACTGTTAACATTACCTTGCGTATTATCAAAATCAACAACAAGCGGTGTTGTCGTACCTTCGTCGCCGGCCTCTCCGCCGGCAGCGGCCGGATTAGCAACGGCATTAGGATCCCTGCCCTCGGCAATCGCTTTGGCAATACGCGCAGCTTCGTCGGAAGCTTCTTGCTCAATTGATTTTGAAGCGCTTGCGCTGTATATTTCAGGATCAAGCATGATATGTGCGGAGCGCGGCAAATCAAGGTGGCTGCCATTTGGGAATTCAATGATTACGCCGCCATCAGCAGAAGTAACAATGGTTTCATTGGCATAGACTTTGTCACCAGCCTGTAGCACGCGCTCTGCGCCGTTTGCGTCAACAGCCTTGACCAAACCGACGACTGTCTTGACGATGCCTACAGAAGATAATTGTGTACCTGAAGTAACAGCTTTTACCGTAGTTGTATTCTCGATTGCCATGATGCACTCCTTTATAACCGCACGATTTATATTTAAAAATGATGTTTCATGATTTGAGGTTATGTTAGAGCACAAGGTCTACGAGTTATATAGTACCTTAGTACTAGGCTGTAACTGGCCGGAACAGAGGCCGAACACTAAATTAACGCTCCATCAGCGTTAATTTAAAATTTCTTTATAAACAATTAGTTAATTAAAAAATAGTTTTCTGATTACACTCAAATATTGAATCAATTTGCAGCTGATTTAGTCTATATATACACGACCAATCACGTCAGGATTCAATTCTTCATACTTGTAAAATAGGCTTTTAAGCGTAAGCTTCAGTTTCGCAGGCTTTTATGTAAGGAGATCGAGTCGATGAGATGCCGAATCTTTTTTACTTCTATCGGGTGCGCCTCTATTCTCGCAATAGAAGCAAACCTTGCTTTTGCTGATGCAGCGATCAACGCGCAAGAAAAACTGGAGCCGCCAAAGATTCAGGCCATACTCATGGCGGCTAAAAACCAAGAAAAAGATCTTAATAATCTGGATGCCGCCTGGCAGGCAGCATCAGGCTATTGTGAAGCCTCAAGGTTAGGCAGCATTGAAGCACAGTATCGCTTAGGCATGCTCTACAGGTTTGGTAAAGGCGTGCCTGAAAACCTGGCATATTCCGGCGCACTTTTTTCACTCGCAAGCAGCCAGGGTCATGCGGATGCAACCAAAATGCTGGACACAATCAACCTGTCATCATCAGAGCTGCCGCCTTGCGTGACGAGTGCAGCTTTACCTGAACGCCCTATTGCAACAGCGCTCAATATTCCAAGCGATGCAATCGACATTGAACGCCGTATAGCCGTTTTATCCGAGGCAAAAAGGTGGATAATAGATCTCGTTAATACAATTGCAGACCGCCATCAGATTGACCCGAAACTGGTATTGGCAATCATTGCGGTTGAATCCAACTTCAATGTCAAGGCACAATCACCTAAAGATGCGATGGGATTGATGCAATTGATTCCAGGTACTGCGGATCGATTTAATATCAAAAATGCTTTCGACGCCTCACAAAATATCAAAGGCGGAGTCAGGTATTTACGCTGGCTGTTATCTTATTATCACGGCGACATCAGGTTAGTCGCCGCAGCCTATAATGCCGGTGAGAAGGCGGTGGATCGGTATAAAGGCATACCCCCCTACCCTGAAACCAGAACCTATGTGAAGCGCGTAATGGAGTTGTACCAGCGCCAGTCACATCCGTATGATGAAAAAATCACAGCCCCATCACCGATCATCATCCGGCCAGGCTGATAGACTCGTTAACGATGTTAAATAACAATCACGCTTACGCTATGAATTTTACAAAAAGTAGCTGCCAAGCAGACTCAGAGCACCACCTGCACAAGACCTGCAGATGGTGCAATTGGATATGATGCAGTCTAGCGTTCCCGCATGGCATCATATCTGGCTTTGATGATTGGCTTGAGCAGATAGCTCAGGATGGTTTTCTTGCCCGTTTTAATATGTACTGTTGCAACCATGCCCGGCATGATAGGGAGCGCCTTTTTGCTAGAACTGAACGTAGTTGATTTTGTGCGCACACGGACAATATAAAAACTCTCGGTTTTGTCACCTTTCTCGGTTGTTATCGTATCTGCGGTGATATTCTCGACATTTGCATCAAGGCCACCGTAAATCGAAAAGTCGTAGGCCGTCACCTTGACTGTGGCTTCCTGCCCCGGGCTTATAAAGCCGACATCTGAGGGACGGATTTTAGTCTCCACCAGCAAGTTATCTTCCAAAGGTACAATTTCCATTACTTCCATGCCCGGCTGAATCACACCACCAACCGTTGTGACCTTGAGCTGCTTGATAATTCCGGCTACAGGAGACTTGACCGCAGTACGCGCCAGACGATCTTCTGCCGCCAGGCTGACAGCGCTGGTGCCGGCCAATTCGGCTCTTGCCAGATTAAGGTCAGCCGCTGCATCAGAGCGAAACTTGGCCATAGACGCAGTGATTTTAGAACGCGCTTCAGCAGATGCCTGTTCCAGTCGCGGAATAGCCAAACGTGCGGCATCCATCTGCCCTTTTACATCACTTAACTGGCGTTCCAGGCGCAAAATCTCTACGGCTGACATGACGCCCTGGGCTGCCATTGGCTTGCTAATTTTAAGTTCCTGACTTACAAGATCATGACTTTCCTGCAACTGCTGGAAATTTGCTTTCTTTTCACTTAACTCCTGCGCGCGCTGTTCAGCTTGCTGACGAAGCACCATCATGGCAGTATTCAGCTCCTGCTGGCGTGTTTCCATGAGAACCCGCTCTTCATTGACCAACTGCGGATTGGTTTTCATGAGATCAGCCGGGGGTTTAAATGGCAGGCCGGTTGCCTCGGCCTCCAGACGGGACACTTTTGCCAGCAAAGCATCACGCTTCGCCTGTGTTTCACTCATGGATGATGAGAAGCGCGTCGGATCAAGCTTCATAATGATCTGGCCTTTTTGTACCAGATCACCGACTTTGACCGGAATATCCGAAACAATACCGCCTTCAAGATTCTGAATCACCTGCACCTGGCTGGAAGGAATTACCTTTCCTTCGCCTACGGTGATTTCATCAATCTCGGCAAAATAAGCCCAGATCAGAAAAATAAATATAAATGCAAAAACACCGCGAATGATCATGGAGCCAAAGCGTGGAGCTGACTCGAACAGCGCAGCATTGCTGTCAGACAGCAATTCAATATCGCTGCTGCTCACCTCCTGCGGCTTTACAGAAAAAAGTTGAATCAACCTTGAAAACAGCGACGCTGCATTCTTTTTCTTTGGATCAGTTTTTTGCAACATTTAATCCTCCACCTGCTAATGCTTTTAAAATCTGATCTTTTGGTCCGTCTGCAACGACACGTCCGTTGTCAATGACAATCAGCCTGTTGACCAGGGTCAGCATCGAAGACCGGTGTGTAATCAGAATCAGCGTTTTACCCTGCGTATGCTGCTCCAGCTTTACTTTAAGATTATCTTCACTACGGTTATCAAGCGAGTTACTTGGGTCATCCAGCATCAAAATCGGGGGGTCGAGCAGCAAACCGCGCGCAATCGCCACTGACTGCTTTTGTCCACTGGACAAACCGACGCCACGTTCTCCGATTGGCATATCAAAGCCTTGCGGATGGCGGTTTATAAACTCGGATGCGCAGGAGATGTTTGCGGCACGAATCACGGCCAGGTCATCGACATAAGGCGCGCCAAGCACGATGTTATCTCGCACTGTGCCAAAGAACAGCAAAGGCTCATCGGGCACATAACCGATACTTTTTCGCAGTTCGGCAGGGTCAATTTGCCGGATATCGACACCATCAATCCATATAGAACCTTCTGTAGGCTGGTAAAGTCCCAAGATGAGCTTTTCAATAGTAGTTTTACCGGAACCAATACGACCGATGATTCCAAGACGATCACCGGGTTTTATATGAAAAGAAACATTCTGCAATGCTGCTACCTGCTGGCCGGGATAATTAAAACTCACATTTTTGAATTCGACTTCACCTTTAAAACTCTGGCGATTAACAAAACTTTTTCCTGGCTCACGCTCCACAGGCAGCGCCATCATACGGTTGATTCCATCAAGTGCCGCACGCGCATGATGGAAGCGGGTCAACAGCGAAGCAATTTGTGACAGTGGCGCCAATGCGCGCGCTGTTAGCAAGCTGCAAGCGACCAGCGCACCCATGGTCATTTCTTTTTCTGAGATAAGGTAAACCCCCGCTACCACAACACCAACCGTAGCCATCGTTTGGAAAAACGTAGCGGAATTCATGGCTAACAATGACAACACTCGCGCCTTCAAGCTCAGCTTGCCAAGGTGGCCGATCTGCTGCTCCCATCGACGCTGCATAGGCCCTTCGGCACCGATGGCCTTGATGGTTTCCAGCCCGGTCAGCGTTTCAATTAAAGTCGCCTGCCGCTGCGAAGATGTGCGGAATGACTCGCCAACCACTGTTGCCAATGATTTCTGCACCATAAAAGATACCATCAGAATCAACGGCGCTGCCACTAATACCGGAATAACAGCCACACCGCCAAGCCACCAGATAATAAAAAGGAATATCACCAGAAACGGTAAATCAACCAGGGTCGTAATCGTTGCGGATGTAATGAATTCACGGAAAGACTCAAATTCCTGCACGCTGCTGGCAATAGCGCCTACCGACTGAGGTCGGGCTTCCATGCGGATAGCCTGGATTCTCTCAAAAATATTTGCGGATAATATGATGTCTATTTTTTTCCCGGCAACATCAATGAAGTAGCCCCTCAGTGTCCGCATCACAAAGTCAAATATATAAATGACAGCGACGCCAATGACTAGCACCCACAGTGTTTCAAACGTGTTATTAGGGACTACACGGTCGTACACATTCATCGTGAACAAAGGTATTGCCAATGCAAAAAGGTTCACAAGCAGCGATGCAGCAAGCACCTCGCTATAAATCGGCCAGGCGAGCTTTACAGTATCCCAGAACCAATTCGTAGGGCGCGGAATAAAACTGATATCGGAACGGCTATCAAACTTAAAAGCTGGTTTAACGTTAATGGCAAAACCTGTATACAGTGCACTGATTTCTTCCAGAGGCACCTCCATATCAGCAGCTCCGGCCTCCGGGCTTAACAGGCGTACTGATCCGTTCTTGACATTCCGCAGCAGGATGGTGGCACCGCCATCCTTTAACAGCAGTATTACCGGCAGCGTAATTTCGGCGATTTTATCCAGAGGGCGCTTGATGACGCGTGCACTCAAACCCGCGCGCGCTGCTGCCCGCGGGAAAAGATCAGGGGTGAGCCGTGATGAATCAAGCGGCAATCCTGCAATCAGGGTTTGTGCTGAAAATGGACGATGCTGAATTCTCGTCAGCAATACCAGACAATTAGTCAGTGGATCATCAGGGAGTAAAGCGTCTTTGGGTATATCCCAAGTTTCTTTTTTTATTGCACTTTCAGCCATAACATTCCTTAGCAAAGTCTTATGATTGAGCAAATGATTGTTTTTAATAAAATCCGGGGCTAAATCTAATTACAAGATGCCATTATCTGACACGACAATATCATTGGTTCCGGCCAGCCTGCCGCGCGCATCAAGCCGATTAACAATTTTCTCACGTACTTTTGATGGAAGGTCAGTAAAGGTAATGACGTTTTTATCAATCAGGACATCGATCAAGTCTTCAATCACGCGAATAAAATCAATATCAGACTGCGTTAAATCCATGAGTGCGTTATTTGTCAGAACCTGAGGAGCTACACCGCCAAAAAAACGGAGAATGTCAGCATGATCGTTAGGCAGAAATTCTGTTACATTTGATTGTGGCCTTAAAAAAATCCCGGTAATTAAACCTGTAGCATCTCGACTCACGTAAGGCATATGTCATACCCTTGCATTATTGATTGCATTTGATAATAGCATGGAAAATAATGCGTTCATGTACCACTTTATTAGTGGCCAGCCATATTAACAATTATTTACAATGGTCCGCTAGCGGCATCGCTATTATTGAAAAACTTTAAAACAAAGGCATGGCAATGAATTTCCTAGTTAGCAAAAATCCAGCTCTGATTGACCTGTATTGGAATATATTGCTAGAACAAGGCGAATCATTATTACTGTCTGATTTCTCGGATTTAGTCTGGAGAGCCAAAACTTCAGATAAAGGCCTGGTGCTGATTGATACACAGATCAATGGATTTGCGGGCATGCATAGCCTGACTGATTTAAAACGCATCAATCAAAATCTCAAAGTGCTCGTCATTGCAGTTGAGCTTACTACAGAAGATGAGTTGTCCGCCCTTGCCGCCGGGGCTTCCGGCAGTTGCAAATCAAATCTGCTGCCTGATAAGATCCGTCAGATTTTCACTACGATACAAGATGGCGGTGTCTGGATTTCAAGTGCGGGTTTACCGCAGTTATTGCAGCGCTTAAAACGTCTGGAAGAACTTTCAAAAAAGAATATTTCAAAAAATGAAGCTACGCAGCAACACGAAAAAATATCCACTTTAACCCCGCGCGAGCGCGAAATAGTGGAATTAGTCGCCAGCGGTGATTGCAATAAAGTAATTGCCAACAAACTCAACATTGCAGATCGCACCGTTAAAGCACATTTATCCGTCATATTCCAAAAATTAAAAGTGAATGACCGCCTGCAATTGGCCTTATTGGCTAACAAGAGTTTTGATCTAAAAAAACGCGCGAGCTTATAATACGCGAGCAAAATCAGCACCCTACCCCTATCTTTCCAGGCGGAGATAGCACTGCAGCTTATACTTTAAACAACATGTCATATCAAGCCAATTTAAGAGAAAAACATATGATTGGCACATCTGCAATACTCTCTATTGATGGTCGTTTTTCATTGGATAATTACGATTTAATCACCCAATTAAGTAGTTGACACCACCCAATTCCCACAGTACGATCGCGGTTATTGTAAAATTAAAAAAATTAACCTACATGAAACTTATGTGAAATCAGGTTAAATTTTTAGAAACAAAACAGGGCAAACCATTCGAAAGATTGGGGCGCAAAGTTACCGGTCTAAAGAGCTAAAACTCTATGACAGCGGGATTGCTAAATAGAATTGCACAGCGTTACATCCAGCAGTTTTACTCACATATCCCCAGTTTGGTACTTTGCAGGTCTCCGGTATTTTTACGGCCATAACTTTCGTTTTGCTCACGTGATGCAATATTAAACAGGCAATCTTTGCAATATAAATAAAAAATCGCTCGGCCAAAGCTGTTAAGAATAAATTTGAATGACCTCAACTTTAATCAACAAAAGGAAATATTTCTTAAATTGTTAATTGCACTGTGACAACAACTTAAACGCTGGCGCAAACACAGCAAAAAATCAGTTGCCATTGCCGACTAAAGAAATGTTATTTAATTATGTTAACTGGATTTTCTAGTAAAACTGCAAACGCAGAAGCTCCGGCTTTAAAACCGGCAGCCCATCTGCTTGGCATAGTGCAGCATATACTTGCCTCACAAGACAATGCTCGAGTAACACTGCCAGGCATGGGGTCGCTTACCGTACTCCCGCAGCGCCAGGAGTATCATGCTGACGTTGAAAACATGGAGGCGTTCAGCACATCATCCGCAGCAGATTTTGAAGTCACAATACTGGACAACTCAGCACTGGCTTCAATTTCACACTCGGGAAAAGATATCCGGGATCTGCTCTGGCAGCTTGCTTTCTACATCTATGAAGGAAGCCTCATTGAAGGCTGTTCTGAAAACGATGTCATTCAATTCAGCCGCTGGCCGAACCTGACCCGGCTGCCGATTACACCGAACGCTGCACGGATTAGTGCGCTGCTCACACGCCATCCCACATCGATTACGCTGGTAAGGCGCGTGCTCGGTATCGACAAAAGTGAAGTCAACCGCGTCATCAGCGCAGCCTTCAGTGCCGGAATCATTAATACAATCAGCCGCGGCCCGTCACTGGTAAGTTCAGAGCCATTGTTAGTTGAACCAAAAATACCAGAGCCGCAAAGAGCCGGTTTATGGAATTCTTTGTTCGCTAAAATCTCGAGTCTATAAGCATGGAAAACAAAATCATTTTTGCAGGTCCGGTCGGATCCGGTAAAACCACATCCATCAGTTCTGTTAGTGACATTCTGGTAGTCGGAACTGAGGCAAAAGCAACAGACGAAGTCGCGCAGCGCAAAGACAATACCACCGTAGCCATGGATTACGGCATCCTTAATCTTGAAGGCGGCAGTAAAGTACACCTTTACGGCACCCCTGGGCAAGACCGTTTCAACTTCATGTGGGAAATCCTGAGCGAAAACGCAATGGGGTTTGTCATTCTTATCGATAGCGCAAGGCCAGACCCGCTGGCAGACCTTGAACATTATCTGACCGCATTCAGCAAGCCTATTGCCAAATGCAATGGCATGGTTGTCATCGGCGTGACGCGTACCGAGCTCAATCCTCAGGTCGGACTCCTGGACAAACTCTATGAGCGCGTCATGGCGCATCAATTAAACATCCCAGTTTTCGAAGTTGACGGACGGGAGAGGCAGGATGTGAAACAAATGCTGCTTGCCCTGCTCGCCTTGCTTGATCCAAGTACCAGCCGCCACTGAACCTGTATGAATAAAATAGTGCCTATACCATTGACCCATCATCTGCAAAACCCAGTTGCAAGCGCTGTGCAGCAGGAAGCCGACAAAAATTTATCGCCTTCCGACGCACTGCTGACACTCAATAATTTTGGCGTTGCTTTCGGTAAAAAAGTAGTACTCACCGAGATCACGCTCAGCATCCCGGAACTAGGCGCATTCGTATTGCTAGGCCCTTCCGGTACCGGCAAGTCAACATTGTTGCGCACGCTGGCCGGGCTCAGCAGTGCCAGCCCGTCTTTCCGCACATGGGGCGAGGCCTATTATCGCGGTGCGATCATGACTGAAAAGGAACGGCCAGATCTCGTAGCCCAAAGCGCCCAGCTGATGATGTCATCAGTGCTTGAAAATATTGTGGTTAATCTGCCTGAGCGCAACCAACTGACACGAGCCATGCAATATGATCTTGCCAAACGTTTGCTTAGACATGCTGGCCTGGATGAGTTATGCGACAAACTTGACCAGCCCGTGGTGCAGCTGCCCCTGGCGTTGCAGCGGCACCTTTCGATTTTGCGTCAGGTTGTGTCCAGCCCGCATCTGTTATGTATCGATGAACCGACGACAGGCCTTAATGACCTGGAGAGCGCGCGCCTGCTAGCCTATCTGCGTGAAGAAGCAACACGGCGTGCCTTGCTGGTTGTTCTGCACAACCAGAAACACGCAAGACTCCTGGGGGGGGCTGCAATCCTGATCGCCGGTGGCCAGGTTCAGGAGCAGCAAGCAATCCCGCAGATATTCGACACGCCGGTTTCCCATGCGGCACGTGAATTCTCACGTACCGGTTCATGCAATGTGGCCAGCCCGGGAACACCTCCTGAGCATCTTGATGAATCCGTGATACCGGCAAAACCCTTACCGAAAGCAGCTATGGCTGGGGCAAGAAGCCAGTCCGGGCCGCGCGGTTTTCTTTGGCTAAAACGTGGAAAACTCGCGGGCACGCCAGTACCGGGCGTTTATTTTGATATGGAATATGACCTGAAGGCGTTGCAACGTGCAGGCATCACCACGCTGATCACACTGACAGAAACCGCCCTGGATAACGCAAAACTTGCACCATTCGGAATCAGCAGTATCTGGGAGCCGATTCCTGACATGGAGGCGCCCACAGTCGAACAGGGCGTACGCATATGCAAGCTGATCGAAACCCTGCTTGCGCAGGGCGAGGTAATTGCAGTGCATTGCCGTGCCGGGCTCGGCCGTACAGGAACCGTACTTGCTGCACACCTGATCTGGGAAGGAAAAGGATCGCTCAGCGCATTGGAATATGTACGCAGAATCGAGCCGCGCTGGGTTCAATCTGAAGCGCAAGTCAAATTTCTGGAAGCGTTCTCAAACAAAGTATGAAATACAGCCGCCAATATTTAAAAGAATCCCACTCTCGGCTCATAGAGAGATCGTGATGAAGCAGTAAAGACAGTAGAACAATTGCAACAAATGATTAATTAAAAAAGGAATTTTATATGACCAAATTAAATGATGCTTTACAAGCAGCCACCGCCTCAATCCCTGAATGTTTGGCAGCAGGCTATATCGATCTTGCCAGCGGCATGCTGCTGGGCATTAAATCTGTGGACTCACAGCCAACAGAAGTCGTTGAGTTGCTCGCAGCAGCTACCGCTGACCTGTTCCAAGGACCAAACGTTAAAATGATTGAAAGCATCTTCAAAAAGGCACGCGGTCTTTCAGAAGATGGTCATCATTACTTTCAGGAAATCATCATCAACAGTGACAACCTGATTCACATCTTCATCCGCGGTAAAAACGAAGAGCAAGTAGCCTGCTTTGTATGCCGTAAATCAGCTAACCTCGGCATGGTACTGACAAAATCTCGCAGCAATATGCCTTTGGTAGAAGCGTCACTGTAACAACACGGCACCCCGGAGCGGAGATGTACTGCAATGGGGTTTCTCGATTTCAAATCAGCCAGTCTACCCGGGAAGCATTTCAATATGTATAGCACTCAAAAAACTCCTGAAGAGGCGCGTACATCAGCCTTAAGGTCTGTATTACGCGAGCTGAATGCAACCTCTAGCGATATTGAAGCATCGGCATGTATTTCAAGCGATGGTTTCAGCCTGGCCGCCGTGCTTGGCAATAACGTCGACCCTGACCGCTTTGGCGCAATGTGCGCATCTCTGCTGGCACTCGCCCAGCGTGCGGCACAGGAAGTACAGCGTGGCAATTTAAAGCTGGTACTGGTCGAAGGCGAACAAGGTGTGATGTTACTGGTGCAAGCCGGACCCAACACGATTCTGGCCGTCGCAGCCAAGCCCAGCAAGAATCTTGGCATGATTTTCATGGATGCCAAGAAATTCTCAAAGAAACTGCTTGAAACCCTGGAAAGCCATCCATTAAAAACGTAATAACAGATCAAAGCCATGGCGTACCTAAAATACCAGACCAATGATAATCAGAACCGTGATATTCATTCACGCGAAGCTGAAAACGTACTTGACGCTTTATTGCGCCAAGGCATCAACATCCCTTTCTCCTGCCGCAGCGGCGTATGCCATGTATGTGTACAGCAATGCAAACATGGTGACATTTCATCGGTAGCCCAGAAAGGATTAGCACCTTCACTCGTAAAAGAAGGTTATTTCCTGGCGTGCCAGTGTACGCCTATGGGTGATATGCACATTGCTGCACCCTCCGGCCTTTTTCAGACCACTCTGGTTCACAGCAAGGAAATGCTATCTCCGTATGTTTGCAGAATACTGCTGGAACCGCCGGCAGACTTCATTTATAAAGCCGGCCAGTTTATTAACCTGCGCCGCCCGGATGGTATTACGCGCAGCTATTCGCTTGCCAGCCTGCCGGCTGAAGATTATTTCCTGGAACTGCATGTACAGCGCCAGAATGGCGGCATCATGAGCAACTGGCTTATCGATGATCTTAAGGCCGGTGATGGCATCGACATCCAGAATGCCGAAGGCAGCTGCCATTACCAATCCTCTGCAGCCGATTATCCCCTGTTGCTGATCGGCACAGGAACAGGCATGGCACCACTGATTGGCGTTGTACGTGATGCCCTGTACCACCATCATCAACATGAGATCCATCTTTATCACGGTGGCAGAAACACAGACCGTTTTTACCTGCATGACCAATTGAGACAACTGGAACTGGCGCACAGCAACTTTCATTACCACGAATGCATATCCGGCAATTCCTCAGCAGTGGAAAACGCCTTTGCAGGGCGTGCACATGAAGTCGCATTCACACGCCACCAAAATGTGCATCACTGGAAAGTTTATCTTGCCGGCCTTGCCGAAATGGTTGACAGCGGCACGCTGCTATCAGCCAAACATGGTGCGGCGCCTCATGACATCCATAGTGACGCTTTTACACTGCGTGACTTACGCCAGAACAATCGCATGCCAAGCAAAGAGCAACCGCCAGATGATGATAGCGCAAAATATCCGCCGCCGGATGCAGTGTTATGGGCGGCACTGCAAGATGGAAAACTGCTGTCAACAGTACTCACAGACTTTTATACGCTCGTGTACGCAGATGAAAAGCTTGCCTCATTTTTTAGCGGCGTCACCAAACAGCGTTTAATTGAAAAGCAATACCTTTTTATTCGCCAGATACTCACAGGCGAGAAAGTTTATTTTGGCGACAGGCCGCGCAACTCTCATCACTGGATGGTGATATCGGATGAACTGTTCGATCACCGTGAGTCCCTTATGCTGCAATGCCTGCGCAAACATGGCCTGCCAGAGCCGATGATACGGAGATTCATGGAAATGGAAGGCTTTTACAGACGTGACATTGTTAAGGCTGCACCTTTTGCACGTGTTGTAGGCGGCATAGAAAAACCGTTTGAAGGCTTCGACGAACTCACGATGGACGTGGGTACCCTGTGCGACAGCTGCACTCGCGAAGTAGCTGCCGGCGAAAACGTTATCTATCACGTACGCATAGGCAAAATCTATTGCTCGGACTGCAGCACCCAGCACCACCACGAAGTATCGCCGGCAAACGCCGGTGTTTAGGAGTTCTATATGTTTTTTGGCGTTACACACGTTGATGTACCCGTTTGCGACCTGGCTCGATCAGAAGCGTTCTGGGGTAAGTTAATCGGCTTGCAGAAAGTTAAGCATGGTGAAGGTTTTATTGATCTTGATTCTGGCTCTGTGATTTTGCGCCTGATTCATGTGAACCAGATTACGCGCCCTGTCACATTAAGAGTCAGTGTACCGGATGTAAAAGTGGCTTTCGAAAAACTGATCGGGGCCGGTGGTCGTGCACTATATGAAGTTCAACGTACGCCGGCCCTGGAGCTGGAAGCACATGTCGCTGACCCTGATGGCAATTCTGTAGTGGTATGGCGTGAATTAAACGAAGATGAATACGGCTTTGTGCCAGAACTGCCGAAACAAGGTGAGTGGCATGTTGATGCTGAAGAACTGTTCAACGAGCTTCTTAAATATGTGCCTGCCCTGTTCCGTGCCATGGCAAGACGCAAAGTGACTAAAATTATTGAAGAAGTCGCTGGCTACGATCACGCTCCGGTAACACGTCAGCATGTGATTCGCGGTTACATATTGGCCAGCGCTAAAATCAAGCGCGACCGCCTGATTGAGCCATTAAAAATGTGTGGCATTGATCCGGAAAACTATAAAGAAGAGTTTGACGCTTAAATAACACATATCAAGGCCTTTACAGGCAGCCTGACAATCGGCTTGGGTCAACAGTCAGCCATTTACAGCACACCTGATGAAACCTAAAGTTACCGTGAATCATGGCTTTTGACAGCACAAATCCGCTGCATTACCGCAGGCACAGGCTCTTCGACCTCACCTTGCTCAAATGCGCGTATTTCTAACAATGGCGCGTAAACCGATTTAAGCTCATCAGGCCGCAGCAGATAATCCGGATTGCTAGGTCTGCCGTAACGCTCGTTGCCAACCATGAATGTTTCATATATCAGCACACCGTCCGGCTTCAGCATTGACGGAAGCACACTTAACAAAGGCCGAAACAGATACCTGCTCACGATAATTCCATCATAAATCCCGTCATGAGCGTCATCGCACACAACATCGTATCGCTGATCTGTTGCAGGCCAGTTTCCGGTCTCAAGGTCTGCAATATCTGCGTTAATATTTGCAATACCCTGCATGGCGGCTATCGCCTCAGGGTCTCGGTCAACAGCATCAACCAGATAACCTTGCGCGGCCAGCCAAACGGCGTGGCGACCACCCCCGCAGGCAAGGTCTAATACACGGCCGCCTTTGCGGATTAATCCTGCATGTTCGACTACCCATGACGACGGGGCTGCTGTCAAATCCAATACTCCAGATATAGTTTAAAAAAAATTCACGCAAACGGTTTGCCGGGCTACTGCAATAACGGCTGCCTGACCCAGCCGCTACACTTCGATGACGTTCAGCTTGGATGACGCACAGTTTGCCCTGATCAGGCGCCAGATTAAAACAGGCTTGGCTGCTTTTTGACCACAGGCTTGCTATCCGGTACCACCGCATGCCCTTTTCTGGCACGCTTCAGCATGAACTTGCCCAGCGCTTCCCCCTCAATCACTCTGATTTTACCTTTTACGATGATCGTGGCAGACAGCCCGTCGCTCAGTTCAACACGGGATAATGACGCTTTATCCGGAATATCCATCATGCGTACACCTTTACCGCCGTTCGGATATTCATTCACTTCGTCTACCGGGAATACCAGCAATTTATTCTCGGACGAGGTAACGGCAACATGCGTTCTGTCATCCAGCTTGATCGGCTGCAGTATCGCCGCGTGACCTTCCGGCTTCATGAAAGCCTTACCGGCTTTGGGCCTTGCCACCAGGCCTTTTAACGGCGCAATGAAGCCATAACTGTTTGAGGTGGTAAACAGGTAACGGTCATCTTCCTTACCGGAGATTGCGTGAATCAGCTTGCCTCCGTTCTGCACCTCGATGATCGAACTGACAGGGATGCCATCTCCTTTGCCGCCAGGTACCGTCGAAGCATCAAATGCATAGCATCGGCCGTTCGTGTCCAATAATACGATCGGCAGCACAGTGCGCGTTTCAATCACGGCAAACTCGGCATCGCCAGACTTCCAGGTGATTGAGTCGCGCTCAATGCCGTGCCCTTGTCTGGCTCTGATCCAGCCATTCCTGGACAATAGGATTGTCACCGGTTCATCTACTACAAAAGCTTTCTGGCCACCTTGCACACGTTCAACCGGCTCAATCAGAGTACGGCGATCGTCACCGTATTTCTCCGCATCCTGCTTGATTTCTTTTGCAGTCAATCGGCGCAACTTGGTATCGCTGCCCAAGACAGTTTGCAAGCCATCGGCTTCTTCGCGCAAGTCTTTGAGCTCTTTCTCAATTTTAAAGCCTTCAAGCCTCGCCAGCTGCCGCAAACGGATTTCCAGTATGTCTTCGGCCTGAATTTCAGTGAGCTGAAAAGCAGTAATCAAATCCGCTTTCGGCTCATCTGAATTGCGGATGACCTTGATTACTTCATCAATATGCAGAAAGGCGATCATGCGCCCTTCCAGAATATGGATGCGCTTATTAATCTTGTCCAGATCAAACTGGCAGCGCCGGCGCACGACATTAAGGCGGAATGCAATCCACTCTTTGAGTATAGTCACCATGCCTTTTTGTGCAGGAAGTCCGTCCGTGCCTATCATCACCATATTGACCGGGCATGAAACTTCCATGCTGGTATGCAGCAACAGGAATGCCATCAACTCATCGCTGGAAACCTTGCTGGTTTTAGGTTCAATAATCAGGCGCACCTCTTTTTTGCCTTCACTTTTTACCGTGTCAATCATGCTCAATGCAGATTGTTTTACCAGCAGCTGATCCTGATCTATCGTCTTTTTATCTTTTTTCGGCTTGGGGTTGGATATCGCGAGGATTTCATCCTGTATCGTTTCCACAGAAACCCCATGCGGCAACTCATTAATGATAATACGCCACTGCCCGCGCGCCATCGGCTCAACCACCCATCTGGCGCGTAATCTTAATGAACCGCGCCCGGTTTCATAGGTAGAAAGAATATCGGCAGTTTGTGTAATCAGCTGGCCGCCACCGGGAAAATCCGGCCCTGGCACGTGCTGCATAAACTCAGCCGTGGTGCAATGCGGATTATCCATGATATGCAGCACTGCATTCGCAATCTCGCGCATGTTATGCGGCACCATCTCAGTCGCCATACCCACGGCAATACCGGAAGCACCGTTCAACAACATCATCGGCAAACGTGCCGGCAATAATACGGGTTCTTGAAAGGCACCATCATAGTTACTCTGAAAATCCACCGTGCCGCGATCAATTTCAGACAGCAACAAATCCGCAATTGGAGACAATCGCATCTCGGTATAGCGCATGGCGGCAGCGCCATCACCATCACGTGAGCCAAAGTTGCCCTGACCATCAATCAAAGGGTAGCGTAGCGTAAAGTCCTGCGCCAGACGCACGGCGGCCTCATACGCAGAACTGTCGCCATGTGGATGGTACATACCCAGCACATTGCCGACCACACGCGCTGATTTCACCGGCTTGACGCCCGATACCAGCCCCATTTCCTTCATTGCATAGAGAATACGGCGCTGCACAGGTTTCTGGCCGTCTTCTACGGAAGGTAAGGCACGCCCTTTTACTACGGAAACAGCATAGGCCAGATAAGCTTCTTCTGCATACTCACCAATCGGTACTGCATTTTCTTCATTATTATCTTGCATACTGGTATCCATTAAACATCTGCCTCCACATCATTGCCACGGCGCTCCATCCATTCTTTTCTGGCCGCTGACTCATTTTTTGCCATCAGCATATCAAACATTTTAAGCGCGTCTTCCACTTCGCCTTCGGGCAGGCGCACCTGCACCAAACGGCGGGTATCAGGGCACAGCGTGGTTTCCCACAATTGCTCCGGGTTCATTTCACCCAGGCCTTTAAAACGCTGAATGCCTAGTCGCTCTTCTGCAATCCCTTCACGCTTGAGCTTTTCAATCGTGGATATTTTTTCGGCATCATCCGACACATAGATTTTACGCAAAGGTTTGTTTTTGCCGTGTGCGGGCACATCAATCCGATACAGCGGCGGCTGCGAAATATACACATGGCCACGTTCAATGAGTTTAGGTGCGTGCTTTAACAGCATCGTGAGCAGCAATACCTGAATGTGGGAGCCGTCTACGTCTGCATCCGACAAAATGCATAGTTTGCCGTAGCGCAGGCCTGAAAAATCCGGGTTATCCTTGAGCGTGTGCGGCTCGATACCGAGCGCTACAAAAATGTCATGCACTTCAGAATTGGCAAATATACGCCCTGCATCGACTTCCCAGGTATTCAAAACCTTACCGCGCAATGGCAGCAAAGACTGGAATTCATTGTTGCGCCCCATTTTCGCGCTGCCGCCGGCAGAATCGCCTTCCACCAGAAACAGTTCCGCTTCCATCGTGCCTGCGGCTTCACAGTCCGTGAGCTTGGCCGGCATAAGATTAATACCGCTTGATTTTCGCTTTTCAATCTTCTGCGTAGATTTGTTACGGGCGGCGGCAGAACGGTTCACCAGGTCAGAAATGCGTTTGGCATGTTCCACATTCTGGGTCAGCCAGTTCTCCATGAGCGGCTTCACGGCTGATGCCACCATCTTCATCGCATCGCGGTTGGTCAGTTTTTCTTTGGTCTGCCCCTGGAATTGCGGATCCAGCACTTTTGCCGCCAATACATAACAGACGTTATTCCAGACATCTTCCGATGAGACTTTAATGCCGCGCTGCATCATGCCGTGATGCTCCATGAACGACTTAACAGCCTCGAACACCCCATTACGCATGCCAGCCTCGTGCGTACCGCCAGAAAGCGTAGGAATGAGATTCACATAAGACTCGCCACGACCGCCGCCTGCACCAAAAAACAACGCCCATATTGCGCCTTCGCCTTTAGAAATACCATCCGTATTTTCCTGGTGGTAGAACTCGTCGGAAATAATCGGGATAGGCACTTCATCATCAGCAACTTCACGCTCGCCAATCAACTCATCCAGATATTGCGGCAAACCATCTGCATACGTCCATGAACGCTCTTCAAAACCATCACTGCCTTCGATGGCAAGTGTCACGCTGACGCCGCGCAGCAATACAGCCTTGGATTTAATCAGGTGTTCAAGCTGCTGAATTGAAACTTTTGGTGAATCAAAGTATTTAGGATCAGGCCAGCATTTCACTGTGGTACCGGTATCCCGCTTCAGGCACTTTCCGGCTTCGGTTAACGGCTCAACGCAACTGCCATTCTCAAAAGACAGACTATATATTTTGCCATTACGCTTTACCTTCACCTCTAGCCGGGTAGATAAAGCATTGGTGACAGAAACGCCTACGCCATGCAACCCACCCGAAAAACGATAGGAACTGCTTTCATCTTCTTTATCGAATTTACCCCCGGCATGAAGCTGCACAAATACGAGTTCTACAGCTGGCTGGGTTTCACCTTTAGGGACTTCTACCGGAATGCCGCGGCCATTGTCGGAGACTTCTACCGCACCATCCTTGAAAACCGTGACATGGATATTGGTAGCATGGCCGCCTAATGCCTCATCTGCCGCGTTATCAATGACCTCCTGAACAATATGCGTGGGTGAATCCGTCCGGGTATACATGCCGGGTCTGGCACGTACCGGCTCTAACCCCCTTAAAACCTTTACCGAATCTGCATCGTATTCTTTTTCTGCCATTGCGCTAACCTTTAAAGTTTATATTCCAAGTTTAATTTACCTGAGCTTGTTTTTATTAATTAATTAAACTTTTTAGCCAGATTCTATTAAAAATTTACCAGAACCGTAATAGGTGGCTTAACTGAAGCCGTCAGGAAAGTCCTCCCCGCTTAAAATCCTGCCTTTCAATTTCATGAATAATGGTGTTGATGAGTTTTCCACAGCAACATACCGTTAATTTTCCATCCCTGTTAAATATTCATCAAAGTTGGCGTAATATGCACTAATCAGAGAACCTGTATGATCAATGGGAGTAAGAAAATGCACGATGCTTCTATTAAATCCAAATTAAACCGGTTGGAAGATAAATTAGCCGCTATTCAGAAAAGGCTGCAATGGATTGCCGCCGAAGAGGCAATATCTCCCCATGTGAATGAACCTGCACATTACTTTAAAGATAAAGATATATTATTAAAAAAGGCTGACATCGCACTTGATGAATTAAGAGCCCTCTTTAATAAGCCGTGGGTCTGAGCCAGCGTATCCGGGCAAGCTTGCCTGTGCTAATGATTCATTCCATTAATGCTTTATCACAAACGGGGACATATCCCCGTATAAGCTATCTATTGTCTTAATCATGCCTGTCATGCGCATGAACCCTTGATATTTTGTAACAGTACAATCATTACATTGTCAGGTAGTCTTCCACTTTCAATCCGAATGCATCCATAGGCAAGTCCGAGTGAATCATGATTTCTTTTTTATTCTTGGGCTGGTTCATCAGGTCAATATGGATTGGAGATTCCAGCTTTTCCCTGTGCTTGTTCATGACCACCATGATTACCGGTTTCATGCGCCAGGTTTTATTCTGCTTGATCACAAAACCTATGTCACCGGTATTTAACCTGACCATCGTCCCGACCGGGTAAATGCCAATCACCTGGATGAATTGATCCAGCATCTGCGGATGAAACAACCGCCCTTTCTGTTTGTACATAAAGTCCAGCGCCTTGTTCGGCGGCAGCGCGACTTCACAGTTACGGCCGTTGATCAATGACACATAAGTATCAACAATGCAGATCATATTGCCATAAAGCCCTATCTGGCCGCCTTTTCTGCCCATGGGATAACCGCTGCCATCAAAGTGCTCATGGTGATTTGCGATAATCTCCCTGACTATCTTGCTCTGATTGGATTTCATGGCGATATTGATGCCATTCTGTACATGGTCATCCTTATACACCCTGAATTTTGTGATATTTTTGATACTGTTGATTTTGGATACACCTTTGGGCTTAACTTCACCTACATCGTGCAGCATACCGCCTAGCCCCACCTCAATCAGGTCCTGCTTGTAAAGACACATCTCACGGCCAAGTGCGACCATCAGCAGCGACACATCGATGGCGTGCTGGTAAGAGTGTTCATCCAATTTCCGGATGTTATTCACCAACTGCATTGCTTCCGGGTTGCGTGTAATGCTATCAACGACATCAGCCACCGCTTCTTTAGCAACATTCACGGATTCATGCAATGACGAGTCATTCATATCCAGCGCCAGTGTCGTCTGCGCTACATCCATAAAATTATTCTGGGTAACTTTGGCAACCGGCATTTCCTGTGCCAGAGATGCCGTGGTCACATAATTAGTCATCTTGTCTGAAATGGGGCTGCTGCTGAACTCGAACTGCGCACGCAGATCTTTGGCTAATTGCATACGCCGCATATCTTCTTTAACTGAGGTGTTCAGATGCTTCTTGGATTGATGAATCTTGTTTGGGTTGAAATTCTCTTTAACCTTAGGCGTACCGCTGAGTATATCCACGAGCGGTGAGATAATCGACCTGAACAGCCGGGGCCTGACAGCAACAGGTGCGGGCTCTGCTGCTTTGCTTTCCGGAGCAGGAATTGCAGCTTCAGCGTGTAATGATGAAGCCAGCGTACCTGTAGGCTTTGCTGTGGCTTCGACTGGCTTGAGCGTCTTTGCGGCTTCTGCCGCTTTTATCGGGGCAGGCTTCGGCTTGCCGTTTTTAGCCTCTTCTGCAAGAAACTGCTGTAGCAAATCACCCTGCGCAACCACTTTGCTCTTTTCAGGCTGCGCTGCTTTTTGCTTGAACGTGACATTAACCGAGCGGTCTTTGTCTACGATAATGTATTTACATACTTTCCTGATCTCGTTTAATTCTTTTTCCTCTTCGATCAGGAAGCCCTTGAATATAAAGCGGGACTGTTCCCATGGAATATCAAGTGCAGTCACATACATCCCTAAACTGACGTCATCGGCCTCAACCTTGATCTCGTTATTCAGTAAAGGTGTATCCAATAAATTATTCATTATCAATCACTCTGCTATCAGGAAAAATCATCTCGTCATTCAATACCACCACACTACCACACACCCAAAGATTCAATCTTTCCTCACTTTTCACTACTATGCCATACGCCTGCAAGCCTTATGCAGGCTTGATGTGCGGCGTACATCATTCACAATAATCAACAATTTACATTAGTTAACACTTTACGATAATTCCCAATAAAAAAATAGGGCTTTTATGTGCCAGTCAAAGATAAAAACAAGCCTGTTTCATCACATATTGACGCTTATCAATGAATTAACCAATCATCTCAAACACATAGCTTACAGACTCTGTGTTAAGCCGCTTTTAATAAAAAATTTGCTATTTAAAGATTGAATATGCTTAACTAGCAGAAACGCCATCAAGAAAGCTCTGTATGGGAATGCAACTTAGTCTTAATGACCTGCATGCAAAGCTGTCGCTGCCGATAAGGTTCGCTATCGCAGTCATTATTTTTTTAATCGCATTCCTGCTGCGCTTCTGGATATGGCCGCCTGAATCCGGGCTGACTTTTATCACGTTTTATCCCGCTGCATTTTTATGCTTTTACCTTTGCGGAACCAAGCCGGGCTTTCTCGTTACGATTCTTTCCGCTTTTTCTGCCTTTTATATTTTCTCGCCACCTTATTGGTCACTCAATGCTTCAGATGAAAACATCGGCGCAGTAGCGTTTTTTCTGATTTCCACCTGGCTGATGGGCTATGTACTCACCATAGGACATTACTGGCACAATCAGTTAATCAGCAACGAACACGATAGGCTTGAAGAAATTGACAAACAGCTGCTCACAACCAATGAATTGCTGATGCTGGCCGAGCGCTCGGTCAGCGCAGGTGCATGGCGCTGGTATATCGACACAGACAAGATGGTCTGGTCTGAGCAACTGTACAAGCTTTTCGGTTTGAATCCTGAAATTGACACCCCCAGCTTTGAGAGCTGGCGAAAAATAGTGCATCCGGACGACCTTAAGGGTGCAGAAAACCTGATAAAAGAGGCCAGCCGCAACCTGAATTCTTTTGTAACCTTTTACCGCGTGATTCTACCTACAGGGCATATTCGCTGGATTGACAGCTATGGTGGCCCAATCTATGACAAACTTGGCAACCTGATTGAGTTTTCAGGCATCTGCATCAATTCAACAAGCCTGCATCTGGCAGAGCAGCAAATACAGGAAAGTGAGCAAAGATTCCGCAATATGTTCACAAACCTCACAGTCGGATACCAGGCGCTTGACGTCAACGGCTGCTGGCTGGACGCAAACCAGAAAATGGCAAATATACTGGGCTTTGCCACGCCGGAAGAAATGATAGGTCAGCGTTTTACCGACAGCTGGTCTGACACAGGGGAAGGCTTCGTTACCTTTTATCAGCACTTTAAAGATCACAATTTTGTTGAAGGCGAGTTCACGCTGAAGCGCCGTGATCGCCAAGCCATCACGGTCATTATTTCAGGACGTATTCAGCGCAACAAGGAAGGTGATTTTATTTGTGCCCATAGCGTCATCATCGATATCACTGAACGCCAGAAGATGGAACAGAAAATCATCGAAATGAACGCCGAGCTGGAGTTAAAAATAGCGGCACGCACTGCCGAGCTGTCTAAGGCCAACGAAGACCTGCGGCACTTGTCCAGGCATGATGCATTGACAGGATTGCACAACCGCTTATCCGCCAATGAAAGACTGCACTCTGAATTTCTCAGCATGAAGCGTTCACAGCACAATTACGCCGTATTGATGCTGGATATTGATTGCTTCAAAGATGTCAATGATGTCCACGGTCATGCCATTGGCGATAGTGTTTTGCAGCAACTGGCGCAGATATTGAAAACCACTTTGCGTGAAAGTGACTTTGCAGCACGTTATGGCGGGGAAGAATTCTTCCTGCTGCTGCCGAATACCGAGCTTTTCGACGCGCGATTAGTAGCAGAAAAAATTCGCCGCACCATAGAAGCCACACCTCATCCTGTTGCCGGAAAAATAACCGTAAGCATTGGGGTAGCAATAGCGACACCTGAAGAGCAGGACGAGTATATCGCTGTCAAAGAATCGGATGATTATCTTTATGCCGCTAAAAAATCCGGGCGCAACTGCATCATGGCGGCAGCACATCATTAAGCAACGGCACATACCGAAACCACTGAAAGCTGCGACTATCCCGCTTTTTCAAGACTCGTACTGACGGCTGAATGGGTAGACCCCTGTGCCGCCATTTCGAGGCATGATCCGTTTGCAATGCGGCAAGCCATCACGCTTTGCCATGAACTGTAATCAGTTTCTTAAGCTCGGGAACGCACGAGCCACATTGCGTGCCGCATTTGAGCTTGTTTTGCAGTGTAATCAGATCAGCGCCACGTGATACAGCATCAATGATTTCATTTTCCGACACGTCCAGACAGCTGCAGACAACCTTACCTCTGCCTGCATGGCCAGACGGCGGCGCACTCAGAGGCGCTAAAGCCCACCTTCTGATGTCAGCAGTAAACTCTCCGGAGGTCATCACTTCTTTCAGCCAGTCTGAGGCAATCGTTTCGCCAACCAGACGAATGCCGGTCACTTTTTTATCTGCATTTTCAGTGCCGGACGATTCAACCAGAATTCGTTTACTGATGCCGCGCTTATCATCCTGATAGTTGAGTAACGTCATGTCATCTGTCATATCAAGAATGGCATCAATTTCGGCAATCAGCGACAAGTCAGGCGATGCATCATTCGCCGCCTTGAATATGAGCATGCCTGCGTAGCCATGCTGCTGGCGGCCAAACAGTCCACAGGTTGCATATTGAAACCTCGGCATCAAGTCTCGTATCTTTTGCAGCGACGACAGATCCCTGATGGAGCGCATTACCGTCATGCGCCATGGCAAGGTCAGCTTATCCATCTTGATTGCCGTGTGCTTCAGTTCCGGCTGTTTTGATGTCTTGTCGAATGCCGCAGGCATCATGGCATTGACCCCCAGACCATTCATGAACTCACGACCCCAATGCATGGGGATGTAAGTCTGTGTCACATGAATATCATCAGAAGCCTTTACCGGTAGCACCAGACTGCCACGTTTATTACTGACCTTAACAATATCGCCATCCTTGATCAAACGGCGCGACATATCATCCGGGTTCATATAAATAAAAGGTTCTTCAACGTGGTTGAATAACTGTGCAACAGTACCGGTTCGGCTCATGCCGTGCCATTGGTCGCGCAAACGTCCGGTTAACAGATGCAGCGGATGGCGCGCATCGATTTTGTCTGCTGTCGCTTTATAGCTCGCGTTAACGAATCTGGCTTTACCGTCAGCGGTTGGAAACACGCCATCCGCATATAAACGTGCTTTACCTGCGGCATCACCGGCCTTGAATGGCCATTGCTGCGGGCCATGTTCAGTCAGCAAGCGATAACTTAGCCCGGTAATGTCGAGATCACGGCCACGGGTTGTCTCACGGTGCTCATTAAAAATATCTTCTGTAGCGGCATAAGGAAACAAAGTGGATGTTCTACCCAGCCGGCTCTCCAGCCGTTGTGCAAAATCCACCATGATCGCCCAGTCATGGCGTGCCTCAGCAGGTGCAGCTATGGCAGGATTCACGCGGGTGATTCTGCGTTCGGAGTTTGTCACCGACCCTTCCTTTTCACCCCAGGTGCTGGCCGGCAACAGTACGTCTGCATACTTACCGGTACTGGTGTTGTTAAAAGCATCCTGCACCACAACCAGCTCTGCCTTATCGAGGGCTTCAAGCACATTATTGAGGTCTGGCATCGAGTGTGCCGGGTTGGTGCAGGCGATCCAGATCGCCTTGATCTCTCCTGCCTTTACTGCATCAAACATTTCCACAGCCGTCTTTCCGGCTACTTCAGGAACGCTATCAACGCCCCATAATTTAGCAATTTCTGCACGATGTTCGGCATTTGATAAGTCGCGATGACCCGACATCAGGTTAGCCATCCCGCCTACTTCGCGCCCACCCATTGCATTAGGCTGGCCAGTAAGTGAAAAAGGCCCTGCCCCAGGCTTACCGATTTGCCCGGTCGCAAGATGCAGGTTAATCAGCGCCGCATTTTTATCGGTACCATAGATGGATTGATTCAAACCCATACAATACATCGACAAACTAGGGCCCTGGCCAAACCATTTGGCCGCAGTCACAATATCCGACTCTTTAATGCCACAGATGTCAGCAACCATTTTAGGCGTGTATTCGCGAACCGTATCTTTTAATGCCTCAAAACCAGTGGTGCTGGATTTAATAAAAGCAGTATCGAGCATCCCCTCCCACAGCAGCACATGCAGCATGCCGTTAAACAAGGCGACATCGGTTCCGGGCAGAATCGCCAGATGCAGATCGGCAGACTCCGCAGTATCTGTTCTGCGTGGGTCGACCACAATAATCTTAAGGTTCGGATTCGCCTTTTTAGCATCTTCGATCCGCCTGAAAATAATCGGGTGAGCAAAGGCAGTATTTGATCCGGCAATCAATAAGCAATTTGTATGGTCGATGTCTTCATAACAAGCGGGAGGCGCATCAGACCCCAGCGTGACTTTATAGCCTGCAACTGCGGATGACATGCACAGGCGTGAGTTCGAATCCACATTATTCGTGCCGATCAGACCTTTAGCCAGCTTATTAAAAACATAATAGTCTTCAGTCAGCAGCTGGCCTGAAATATAAAAAGCGACACTGTCAGGGCCATACTGCTGAATGGTTTTTGCAAATCTATCCGCAACAAAATCCAGCGATTCATCCCAGCCGGCTCTTTTTCTCTGACCTTCGCGCTGCGTGCGCATTTCCGGATACAGCAGGCGGTTATCGAGTTTGGCGGTCAGGTGCAGCGTAGAACCTTTAGTGCACAGGCGGCCAAAATTGGCTGGATGATCAGGGTCACCCTTTACGTCAACAATCACATCGTTTTCAGAATAAATGATGACGCCGCAGCCGACGCCGCAATAACAACAGGTAGATTTTGTTTGTTTAATCAATTGCTTACTCTTTTAATTCCAAATATACAAATCCATCTTCAACTTTGGTTTTGAAACAGGCAGTTTCGCCAACATCCGGCTCTTCTGCCTTGCCATCAATCAGGCTGATTTTCCAGCTGTGCAATGGACAGGCGACTTTGTCACCATAAACAATCCCCTGCGATAGCGGCCCGCCTTTATGCGGACACTGGTTGTTAATAGCATACACCTGGTCGTCTGCCAGACGAAACACGCCGATTTCCTTGTCCTTGGCGCGTACAACACGTGCGCCTAATTTTGGAATATCTTCCAGCAACAATACCTTTACCCACTTACTCATCTTGTTTAATCCTTTGTGTAAAACTTTAGTATCGTCCCGAATCAGACGATGATTAATAAATAAATTAATAAAAAATTCAAAATTAAAGAAAAAATAGCAATCCACTGCCATTTTACAAATCTTGCCCTGGCAACCAGTGGCGTTCTCGCAGGCGCAAGAATCGGCTTCAGCTCGCCATATTCAAGTGCCAGCAGCATTTCTTCTGCCGTCTCAAACCTTGACTCAGGATTACGGGATACGGCTTTCAGAATAATATTTTCCAGCCAGTACGGTGTATCCGGCCGGTATCTGGATGGCGGTATCGGTTCGCCGAATTTCGGATGCTGAAAAGGTTCAACTTCACCATAAGGGTATTTACGCGTCAGCAAGTGATACAGCGTTACGCCAGCAGCGTAGATATCAGTACTCACATTCGCCACTTCGCCAACAAACAGTTCCGGTGCCATAAAGCTTGGCGTCCCCGGGTTCTGCATTGCATCAATTTTCCCGATACCGCTGCTGATCGCGATACCGAGATCAAGTATACGCAGGCGCTGGTCGCTGGCCTGATGTACGTTGGCGGGCTTGATGTCGCGGTGAATGATATTCAGCCGGTGCAACGCACCGATTCCGCGCATCATGTCAATGCCGATTTTCGCCACGTCCGCCATTGTAAAATGATGGCCGTTATCCAGACGCTCCTGCAAAGTGGCGCCTTCATGCCAGCTCAGTATGAAGTAGAGCTTGCTGCGCCTTTCTACTGAAACCGGGAATACCTGCGGCACATATTGTGAAACCACTCGTTTTGCCAGCCACTCTTCATTCAGCAATGCGGCACAAGTGTCCTTATCTTCAGCAAACAGCGGCTGCAGGGTTTTAAGCACAAACAGCTGACGGGTCTGAACATGCCGCACCTTATACAGCAAGCTGGCACGCGATTCATGCAATAACTCCACAATTTCAAAATCATCCAGTACATCACCGGCATTCAATTTTTCCGGTGCTTTCAGCTTCCTGCCACTGGCAATCAATTCCGAAAGCGTATCTTCACCGAGCTCAGCTACCCTGATTGCGACTGCAGAGCAATTATCCTGACTCCCCCGTTCCAGTGCAGTCCTGGTCAGGTAATTGCACAGCAGAGATGGGTCATCGTAAAGCGTCAGTGCTTTCTGAATGCTTTTTTCATCCAGTGCACCCCAGACCCCATCACTCATTACGATAAAAACATCATCAGCCTTGAGCTCACCTTCTATAAAATCAACAGACAAGTGCTGATCCAGACCAACTGCACGTTTGAGAACATGCCGCATATCCGGCCTATCCCAGACATGGTCAGTAGTAAGTTGCTGTAGCATACCGCTACGATAAAGATAAATGCGCGTATCGCCTACATGCGCCCCATAGTAACGCTGGCCACGTAATAAAAGCAGTGACAATGTAGTAGCCATGCCAGCCATATCGCGATTGGCATTAGCCTGTGCAATCAGCCAGCGATTGGCGGCTGTTAACACTTTGTCCAGTGCAACCAGAGGCTCCCATGTATCCGGGGTTGCGTAATAATCAGTCGTTACGGTTCTGATCGTCATCTCGGCTGCTTCGCCACCGCCGGCATTACCGCTCACGCCGTCAGCAACGGCAATGATCGCGCCCTTGACATTCAGCTGCTCACGGGCAGGCGTTACCAGCCCCACGTAATCTTCATTACGTGGCCTCGGGCCAGTAAGGCTGGATTGTCCGGTGCTGAATTTCAGTGACATATTCAGTGGCTTTCGTAATTAAACTTTAGCACTGGTTGTAGTGCCCCAGGTAGTTCTCCAGCGTGTTTTTACGCCGGTTAAACCAAGCATGGCCAATACAGCCAGGGCTGAGAAAATAATCAGGCCAACCTGGTAGCTGCCAAAGTTCTGTTTGAAGTATCCTAAACTGGCCGCAAGGTAAAAACCGCCGATACCGCCTGCCATGCCTACCAGACCAGTCATCACACCGATTTCTTTGCGGAAACGCTGTGGCACCAGTTGGAATACTGCGCCATTACCCATACCTAAAGCCGCCATCACCGGAAGAATAATCGCTAAAGCCCATTGATACGTTGGTTGGCCGAAGCTCATGATCAACAGTAACACCGCAGCTGCGGCATACATGACCAGCAATGTTCTTACGCCACCGATTCTGTCAGCAATCGTGCCGCCTAAAGGGCGAACCAGCGAGCCGGCAAACACACAGGCAGCAGTACAGTAGCCGGAGACAACCGGACCTAAATTGTACAAGTCATTGAAATAAATCGTCAGTGATGATGCCAGGCCGACAAAACCGCCAAACGTTACGCTATAGAAAAACATGAACCACCATGCATCCTTGTCTTTCAGGATAGACAAATACTGACTTAGTGATTTAGCCGGCGGCGCATCAGGGCTGTCTTTAGCAAACAGGCTGTAAACAACAAAAACGATTGCCAGCGGAATCAATGCCAGACCAAACACATTGTTCCAGCCGTAAGCAACCGCTAAACCCGGCGCAAACAGCGCAGCAAACACTGTGCCTGAGTTGCCGGCGCCGGCAATACCCAAGGCTGTACCTTGATGCTCAGGCGGATACCAGCGCGAAGCCAGCGGCAATGCCACGGCAAAAGCCGCACCGGCAAAACCCAGACCCAAACCCAATAGCAAAGCCTGCTGAAAAGTGTGTATGCCATGCAGCCAGGCCAGCAGCAGGCTTAATATCACAACTACCTGTCCAACCAGGCCTGCCATTTTTGGTTTAATCTGGTCAACCAGAACACCCATGACAATACGCAGCAGCGCGCCGGCCAGTACCGGTGTCGCTACCATCAGGCCTTTCTGCGATGCCGACAACTGCAAATCTGTTGCCATCTGCACCGCCAATGGCCCCAGCAGCACCCACACCATAAAGCTCAGGTCAAAATATAAAAATGCGGAAAACAGTGTTGGTTTATGTCCAACTTTCCAGAAACTACTTTTCATGATATTTCCTTAAATAAACTATTGGGCACTTCTATAAATGCAGAGTTTGGGATGCAGCATGAGGCGCACGGAACGCAGAAACCAAGATAGTTGCGGTATACAGCGAGGTTGCGAGTACCGCGCAACGAAGTAATGCGCCCAAAAAATGTATTTATAAAAGTGTCCTAAATCAAATTGAAACCGTTTCAAACTCTTTATACTGGTCGCGCTTCTCGACACGCTCCGCCCAGGGGTTTACTGCCCCTTGCAGCGCATAAAGCAAGCGTTCATAAGCCGCTTTTCTGCCTTCGGCATCTTCAACCACGCGTTGCTTCACGTAATCCAGCCCCACCCTTTCCAGCCAATGCACGGTACGGTCAAGGTATCTGGCTTCTTCACGATAGATCTGGATAAATGCGCCTGAATACTCCAGCACTTCTTCATGGGTTTTCACTTTGCACAGGAACTGTGCCACTTCAGTTTTAATACCGCCGTTACCGCCTACATAAATTTCCCAGCCGGAATCAACCCCGATAATGCCTACATCCTTGATACCGGATTCAGCGCAATTACGCGGGCAGCCTGAAACAGCAAACTTAACCTTGTGCGGCGCCCACATGTGATCAAATGCTTTCTCGATATCAATACCCATCTGTGTGGAATTCTGCGTACCAAAACGACAGAACTCTGAACCTACGCAGGTTTTCACGGTGCGGATACCTTTGGAATAGGCATAACCGGATGGCATGTCGAGATCTTTCCACATGTCGACCAGGTCTTCTTTTTTCACGCCTAGCAAGTCAATACGCTGACCGCCGGTCACTTTCACCATCGGCACTGCATATTTATCAGCCACATCGGCAATCTTGCGCAGCTGGTCTGGCGTAGTCACGCCGCCATACATACGCGGCACGACAGAGTAAGTACCGTCTTTCTGGATATTGGCATGCACGCGCTCATTGATAAAACGTGACTGCGGATCATCCACCGCTTCATGCGGCCAGCTAGAAATAAGGTAATAATTCAATGCGGGACGACAGGTTGCACAGCCATTAGGCGTATGCCATTGCATGCCTTTGATTGCATCCGGAATATTGAGGTATTTATGCGTGCGTATTTCTGCACGCACTTCTTCATGGTTTTTGTCGCTACAGCCGCAAATCGCTTTGCTGGTAGATGGCGGCGCATAGCCGCCACCCAGCGTACTCGCCAGAATCTGTTCAACCAGGCCCACACATGAGCCGCAACTTGAACCAGCCTTGGTCTGTTTTTTCACATCATCAATCGTAAACAGACCTTTATCCTGAATCGCCTTGACGATCGTGCCCTTGCACACACCGTTACAGCCGCACACTTCCATCTCATTGGTCATGGCTGCTGCTTTGTCCTGACCCTGATGGCCAGTATTACCTAATGAGTCCTGTCCGAACATCAGGTAATCACGAATCTCGTGGATAGGTTTGCTATCCCTGAGCATTTGAAAATACCACGAACCGTCCGTGGTATCCCCATAAAGCACGCTGCCAATGATTTTGTCATTTTTGATGACGAGCTTTTTGTAAACCCCGCCAACAGCATCGTGTAAAACAATCTCCTCGGTATCTTCACCGCCTTCAAAATCACCGGCGCTGAACAAGTCAATACCGGTTACTTTTAGTTTTGTAGAGGTAACAGAACCTTTATACAAGCCAATACCAAAATTAGCCAAGTGTGTCGCACATACTTTAGCCATTTCAAACAGTGGCGCCACCAGGCCATAAGAAATGCCGCGATGGCTGACGCACTCACCCACTGCATAAACACGCGGGTCAAAAGTCTGCATCGTGTCGTTGACGACAATGCCGCGATCACAATAAATGCCGGCAGATTTGGCCAGTTCAAAATTCGGGCGAATGCCGACCGCCATCACAACCAGGTCGGCAGCAACTTCCATACCATCACTGAACTTCACTGCTTTAACACGGCCTTCCTCATTGCCGATCAACTTCTCGGTATTTGTTTCCAGCAAGAATTTAAGTCCTTTGGACTCAAGGTTTTTCTTCAGCATCAAACCAGCCGTTTTATCAAGCTGGCGATCCAGCAGCCATTCGTTTCTATGCACGACAGTCACATCCATCCCTTGAATCTTGAGACCATTTGCGGCTTCCAGGCCCAAGAGACCACCGCCGATGACAACCGCATGCTTATGGGTTTTAGCGGTATCGATCATGTCGTTGGTGTCTTTGATATCGCGATACCCAAGTACACCTTTCAAATCACGCCCCGGTATCGGCAGCATGAATGGCTTAGAACCGGTTGCAATCAGCAGGCGGTCATATTCGGCACTGGCACCATCCTCGGCATATACAACCCTGTTTTTACGGTCGATTTTATTGATACGGGCATTGGTATATAGTGCAATATTGTTTTCGGCATACCACTCACGGCTATTCAGGATAATGTCATCAATCGTCTGTTCATTTGCCAGAACCGGTGACAGCATAATACGGTTGTAATTGGGGTAAGGCTCATCGCCGAATACGGTAATGTCATAAATATCAGGCGCTATTTTTAATAACTCCTCTACAGTCCGCATGCCTGCCATACCGTTGCCAACGACTACCAGTTTCATCTTTTTCATACCACTCTCTCCTTCTACGCTGCTACTTCTAAAGTAGCTAATAATTTATTGTTACTAGCCATGCGAACTACATTGCCGATGACGATAATGGCCGGGCTTTGCAGCTTTTCCTGATGCACTGCCAGCGGCAGCATCGCCAGCGGTGCGCTGACATGACGTTCTGTTTCCAAAGTGCCGTGCTGGATTGCGATAGTCGGCATATCCTGTTCCATGCCGGCTGCCAGCAAATGCCTGACAATTTCCGAGACTTTCTTGATCCCCATATAAATGACCAGCGTCGTTTTGCTTGCTACCAATGCATTCCAATCCAGCGGCTCACCATCCTGCGTGTGGCCGGTCAGCATCGTAACGCCATGCGTATATGCTCTATGGGTGAGCGGAATACCCATGCTTGCCGGCACTGCAATACCGCTGGTAACACCTGAAATCACCTCTAAATCGATCCCTGCATTGCGTAAAGCCAGCATTTCTTCTCCACCGCGACCAAACAGAAACGGGTCGCCGCCTTTCAAGCGAACAACTGTTTGCCCCTGCTCAGCCAGCGCAATTAACATGCGGTTGATAAAATTCTGCGGTGTTGACTGGCAGCCACCCCTTTTTCCAACATTGACTACACGCGCCTGCTTGCAATGCTCCAGAACGGCATCATTCACAAGGTCGTCCACCAATACCACATCAGCAATCTTTAAAGCCTTTACGGCTTTCAATGTCAGCAGTTCAGGATCACCCGGACCTGCACCTACTAAAAAAACTTTACCTGTCATGTCTGATTCAGCCTTTTAATCACTTAATGTTTTCGTTTACTTGCCAACCTTATTGAATAAAGTTGTGCGCTCTAAGACCTGATGTCGAATTGATTTACATAGGCATCCGGGGCAGTTCCATCCCAAACCACACCATCCATCAGGCAGTTTGTCCGCATCGACTGCTGCGTGGTATCGATTCCCATAGCATGCGCAGCCTGCGTATACATATCGATACGGTTCACCTTGCTTGCCACTGCCATATAATCAGGTGTTGATTTTAATAAGCCCCAGCGTCTGAATTGCGTCATGAACCACATGCCATCTGAGAGATATGGGAAATTCACTTTTCCGTCATCAAAGAATTTAACGGCATTGGCGTCCTGCCATACCTTGCCGTTACCATTGTCGTAATTACCTACAAAACGATCATGAATGACCTGCTTGGGGGCATTGACGTAATCTGGTCCGGCAATCAGATCTGCTACCTGAGCGCGATTTTCCGTCACATCAAGATAACGGCAGGCTTCCAGGATTGCCATGATCATGGCACGGCAAGTTTGCGGATACCGGTCGGCGAATTCGGCAGTCACGCCCAACACTTTCTCAGGGTGACCCACCCAGATATCCTGGCTGGTCGCAACCGTGAACCCAACCTTGTCATACACCGCACGTGCATTCCAGGGTTCACCGGCACAATACCCGGCAACATTGCCAGTAGTAAGATTAGCCACCATTTGCGGCGGCGGCACTACAATCGTTTTTACATCGTGCAGCGGATCAATACCATGACTGGCTAACCAGTAATACAGCCACATGGCATGCGTACCGGTAGGAAAAGTCTGTGCAAAAGTGAGTTTCGCCGCCTGCTGTTTTAAAAAGCTGCTTAAGTCAGTGCCATTGTTAATGCCCTGTGTCTTCAGCTGGTGGGATAAAGTGATCCCCTGACCGTTATGGTTAAGCGTCATCAGCACGGCCATGTCTTTCTGCTGACCGCCTATGCCAAGCTCAACGCCATACACCATGCCATAAAGCGCATGTGCTGCATGCAGGTCTCCGCTGATTAATTTGTCACGAATCGCAGCCCAGGATGCCTCTTTGTTTAACTTGATGCTGATCCCATATTTTTTGTCGAAGCCCATTTTTGACGCTACAACAACAGGTGCGCAGTCAGTCAAAGGAATAAACCCGACTTCCACTTCCGAAAGTTCTGGCTTTACCAAATTTTTAAAAACCATATCAATCACCCAATATAAAAATCAAAATCCTGAAAACAAAAAAGGCGTCCTGCATCCGGTTAAAAATAACCATTGCAAGGACGCCTTTGTCCGCGACAGTATCCACTGTCAGAATTCATTTACTACCTGATACCGGTTGATTCACCGGTACCGTATCGCGTTCCTGAGTCACTAAAGCTGCTTCGTTGCCGCTTCAATCACTTCTTTTGCCAGAACTGCAATACGTTTGTTTTGCCGCATCGCCATACTTCGCAACATTGCATAAGCATGATCTTCATCAAAACTGTGCTCTTTCATCAAGAGGCCTTTTGCTTTTTCAAGCACCTTGCGCTCCGCCAGCTTCAGCTTCGCCTCACCCAACTCATCTCTCAAAGACTTAACCGCCTCAAACCTGACAACTGCAGCATTAATCACCGGCATCAGGCTTTCACTTGGCAAACTGCCGACAACATAAGCAGATACACCCGCTTTGGTCGCTTCACGCATTTTCTGAATGTCGCCATCATGCGTAAACATCACTATCGGTTTAGGCACTGTTTCATTCATGACACAGAGGTTTTCCAAAGTATCGCGACTTGGCGAATCTGTATCAATGATGACAATGTCCGGTTGCAACTCACGCACTGCATCATCTAAGTTCGCAGTGCCGGATAAATGGGCAATCACTTGATATCCGGCATCTGTTAAAGACTGCCTTAACGGTGCAGTTCTCACCAAATCATCATCAACCAACATTACAGAAAGCATGCATAACCTGAATAAAGCATTTAGCAACATAAAAGCAACTTGCATGCCAGATATGAAAATACTACCTAATACTTTGAAAAGTAATGAAAAATTATATTAAATGGATTTTCAGCACATTTATTGCAAATGTCCGATGCACCATAGACGTGCAAGAGCACTAAAAAAATCATCCATAAAGGAGCAGCCGGTTGCAACACCGGAAGCAGCCGCGCCGGGCATGCCTGACAAAGGAATACAATGCGTCTGGCTTCACCTCGGGCCAAACGATTTCAAAGTTAGCGACAGGCTTTCAAACAATTTATTTCCAGAAATATTTCCATTTGCATGCATCTGATCTTGATTAAGTTTCGTATAGGTCATGTTCAGGTAATGAATATTTCTAAAACAGCACTTTAATTTAGCTCATGGGAATAAAAATGAAATCAACTTTTAAAAGTAAAGCAAAATTCTCTGCCGCGTTTTTCTGCACAACTTGCGCTCTAAGCATCTCAGGCAATGCATTGGCGGAACACGCTATAAGCAATAAATTATTACTGACCGGCGGTGTTTCACAGGTAGAGGGTGCCGCCGGAGGCGGCCTTACTCCATGGGCAGTCATTGGCGGCTATGGCACAAATAACGAAATCGGTGCCAATGTGCACTACACCTATGCCAAGACTGGAGATTACAAGCTCGATACCTACGGCGTTACGGTTGGCTTTTATGATCGTTTCGAACTATCCATTGCCGAACAAAAATTTGATGTAAGCAATCTCAGAAATAAAGTCAGCAGCGGTTTGGGAGCTGATGTCATTGGCCGCGACAATATTACACAAACCATTATCGGCGCCAAGGTACGGGTGCTTGGGGAAGCGATTCTCGATACTGATACATGGGTACCGCAAGTGGCGGTAGGGGTGCAATATAAGAAAAACCATGACGGCGACTTTGTTAAAAGTGCAGTCGTGGGGGCAGAAGATGACCACGGAGTCGATTTTTATATCTCGGCAACGAAACTATTGCTGGATAAAAATGTTCTACTGAACAGTTCATTACGTTTTACCAAGGCTAACCAATTCGGCCTATTGGGATTTGGCGGAAGCCGCCATGACAGCTACCAGCCGGAACTGGAACTTTCAGCCGCTTATTTAATCAGTAAAAACCTTGCTATCGGCGCTGAGTACCGCATGAAACCGGATAACCTGAGAAGCCCTGCCAATGATGCACTTTTTGGCGGCGCGAATGTGGTAGACCTAAAAGAAGACGATGCATTTGATGTGTTTGTAGCCTATGCGCCCACAAAACACGTTTCGCTCACTGCGGCCTATGTGAACTTAGGCAACATCGCAACGGTGAAAGCTGTGGGTGCTGATTATGGCAGGCAGGAAGGTGTTTACCTGTCTGCGCAGTTTGGCTTCTAAACTTGGTTTTATATTCAATATGCCAACATCTCATTTAAAAAGGAATCATCATGTTTTCTAAATTTAACGCAGAATCTGCAGCCATCATTACCTTTCTGCTGCTAGCTACATCATTTCATGCAAATGCGATGGATAACACCGCATCGGCGGACACGGGCACAAGCCATAGCCCTGCATTAGGCACAACTGTTTTATCAGAAACGGATACGTTTAAAGATTTCGGCGGCAAAGAAGGCCTGGTCATGATCATGGACGACTTCATGGTGAACCTTGTAAACGACCCTGTTACCAAACCTTTCTTCGATAACGAAAAACAGGCATTCATTAAAGCCATGCTGGTCGAGCAAATATGTGAAATATTAAACGGCGGCTGCAAGTACCCTGGCCGTGACATGAAAACCGCGCACGCAGGCATGAAAGTGAACCGTGCCGCTTTCAATGCCCTGGTTGAAGATTTTCAGCTAGCAATGGATAAGCATAACGTTCCGTTCTCATCGCAGAATAAACTGTTAGCCAAACTCGCACCGATGTATCGTGTGATTGAAACAACAACCGGAGATGCAGCACCCGCTGTCAGCAAATAACCATGCGCCAGCCCCATACTCTGCATTGTTCATATAACATCTGGCAAAGCAGAGTGGGACATTTAACCAACCATGTTCACGCAATACTATGCAGATGAATTCAAACCCCTATCTATTCTTGGCAGATGAACCAAACACCGGTTTGGAGAATATTATCGAAGGCATTCTGAATAAAGAAGAAGATGCGCTGGCGGCGCTCTACGAGCTAACCCTTGCCAGGGTTTATGGTTTAGCCGTCAAGATCACCCACAGCAAAGAGCTGGCTGAAGAAGTCGTCGTTGATACCTATTGGCAAGTATGGAAAGATGCGCTGAATTACAATCTGCACAAAGGGCCATTAATTGCATGGGTGCTTGTAATTTGCAGATCTCGTGCAATCGATGCCATCAGATCCAATGCTGCGCATTTGCATACAAATGCGGAAGCATGCGACTGGAGCGAAGAGCTGGCATCCTGTTCCGGCGCAGGACTATTGCAACCCGAGAACCAGTTACAGCAGTCGCAAAGCCACGAACTGCTGCATCAATACATGAATGTACTGAATGCAACACAAAAACAGCTTCTTTACCTGGGTTATTTCAAAGGTCTGACTCATGAAGAGATCGCCGCACATATGCTCATGCCCCTGGGCACGGTAAAGTCAGGTATAAAACGTGCTCAGGCCACTTTAAAGAAACAATTAATCGATCTGGATAGAATATGAAAAATCCAAATAATCAAAACGAACAGAACCTGGATGCCGACTTGCTTAACCTCTTGTCGCTGTCGGTTCCACCAATAACCCCTTCTGCTGAAGCTAAATCCCGCATGAAGGAACAACTGTTTAAAAAGATTGAAGCCAGCTTGGATGAGGGCAAGTTTTTTGTCTTTGCCGACAAAGGCAACTGGATCAAAGCCATGTCAGGCGTTGAAGTCAAAATGCTGCACGAGACATCAACGGCAAAATCCTACCTGGTCAGACTGTCGGCAAACGCAGAAATACCGCGACACAGCCACTCACATAACGAAGAGTCTTTTGTGATTGAAGGTGAAGTGGTGCTGGATGGCACGCTATGCAGAAAAGGCGATTACCATTTTGCTGCGGCAGGAACTATGCACAGGATAATCAGGTCGGAGATGGGCTGCACATTATTGGTAAAAACCTCATAATTTTATGCGACATATATCCGCCATCTTTATATCGATGTTTATTTTACAGCCCACCGCTTATGCAGCGGAACCTTACAAAGCGCCATTCTGGTTACCGGGCGGTCATCTTCAGACCATCGTGACATCTTGGCTTTCAAAAGGGCCAGATATTAAATATCATCGGGAAAGATGGGAGCTCAGCGACGGCGACTTTATCGATGCGGATTGGGCGTATCGTCCTGGCGACCATATACTGCCGGAGCAAACTGCACTGTCGGAGCAAAACTCACCGTCATTACCAGCGCATCAGGTATCATCAACCACTCCTGTATCATCAACCGCCTCTGACGCAGCCAAACCTGTTGTTGTCGTCTTTCATGGCCTGGAAGGAAACTCCCAAAGCCAGTATGCAAAATCTTTATTAGGGGCGGCCCTGTCCAAAGGATGGCAGGGTGTCGTCATACACTTTCGGGGCTGCTCAGGCGAGCCTAACCGCTTACCGCGTGTTTACTACGCTGGTGATAGTTCAGAGATTAACCGCATGCTATCCAGAGTCAGAGCCACACACCCCGATAGCCCGATTTATGCCGTAGGCTATTCGCTGGGTGGTAACGCTTTACTGAAATGGCTGGGTGAAACAGGCACTGAAAACATGCTGAATATATCAAAAGCGGTTGCGGTTTCAGCACCAATTGACCTTAAAGCTTCAGCCGTATCACTTGATAATGGGCTTAACCGCATACTCTATACACCGCTATTTGTTGATTCCATGCGGCCAAAAGCCCTGGCGCTATCCAAACGCTTCCCCGGCTTGCTGGACGATAACCGTATCACCAGCGCAAAAACCATCCATGACATTGATAACGCGGTGACCTCGGTTCTGTATGGCGCGACTGATGCCACTGATTATTACAACAAAAACGCATCCAAGCCCTATCTTCAGCATATAGCGTTGCCGACACTGATTATCAATGCCAAAAATGATCCATTTCTGCCTGCGGAATTTTTGCCGACACCGGCTGAAGTATCAGCCTCTGTAACACTTGATTACCAGGAAGAAGGTGGCCATGTAGGCTTTTACTCGCCAGGCATCGGCAATGAAAACAGCTGGCTGCCAAACAGGATAATTGAATTTCTAGAACAAAACTGATGTCAGTAACAAACCGAGTCCTATACTGGCAGCGTAATAATTGAATAAAAAAGGGTGAAAATGCAGATAACAGGATTAGCCATTCAACTGGCAGAAAAAAGTGCGGTTCCAGACCTTGCTATCAGGTATGGAATACGCCAGCTATCAAAAAAACGCCTTGAAGAAATCAACGCCTGTAACTGTGAGCAGAGCGCTGAAGACCTCGATGCTTTTATAGCGGCGATGAACAATGCCCCTATCGCATTAGTACCTGAACTTGCAAACACCCAGCATTATGAAGTGCCGACCAGATTTTTCGAGCTCTGTCTCGGCAGCAACAAAAAATACAGCAGCTGTTTCTGGCTGCCGGACACCCAAACCCTGGACGAGGCAGAAGCCAATGCATTAAGGCAAAGTTGTGAGCATGCTGACCTTAAGGATGGACAAAAGATACTGGAACTTGGCTGCGGCTGGGGCTCCCTGACGCTATGGATGGCCAGGCATTATCCAAAAAGCAGCATTACTGCCGTTTCCAACTCCAATTCCCAGCGTGAGTTCATCATGGCGAAAGCAAAATCATTGGGGCTGGGCAATGTGCATGTCATCACCTGCGACATGAATAGATTCGAACCCGCCGATCATGGCGTGAAACATCAGTTTGACCGTGTTGTATCGGTCGAGATGTTTGAGCATATGCGCAACCACAGAATACTATACAAAAAGATACATGACTGGCTGGTGCCTGGCGGCAAATTCTTCATGCATATCTTTGTGCATCGCAGCACGCCGTACCTGTTTGAGGTGCAGGGTGACGATGACTGGATGAGCCAGTTTTTCTTCTCTGGCGGCATGATGCCAAGCGACGACCTGCCCTTGCACTTCCAGCAGCACTTGAAGCTGACCAGGCGCTGGCGCTGGGATGGCACGCATTACGAAAAAACCGCAAATGCATGGTTGGCCAACATGGATCAACATCACGCAGAAATCGACCTGATCCTGAAACAAACCTATGGCGCGGAAAATGCAGAACAATGGCGCAATCGCTGGCGTATTTTTTACATGGCCTGCGCAGAACTGTTCGGTTACCGCAACGGTCAGGAGTGGTGGGTAACGCACTACCAGTTTGAGCGCCCTGAATAAAATGCTGATTGCCAACTTCGCCCTATTTCAGCTTGCCTGGTTCGCCTGTGTCGCAGGTGCGGCCTATGGCATGCCATGGCTTGGCGTTGCTGTCACGCTAGCCGTCATTGGCTGGCATCTGTTTCAATCCGGCCAGGTAAAGGCTGAACTATGGCTGCTATCTGCTGCGCTGTTGATAGGTGCCTGTTTTGATCAGGCAATGCTACTCACAGAGCTGGTTGCATACCGGCAACACGGCTGGAGTTCATCACTGGTCCCGGTGTGGATTCTGGCTTTGTGGGTTGCGTTTGCATCCACGCTGAACCTGAGCCTGGCTTGGATGCAGGGGCGCTATCTGCTCGCTATGCTGTTCGGTGCAGCCGGAGGCCCTCTCGCTTATTCAGGTGCAGAAAAAATCGGTGCCGTGGCCATTAACAGCAGTGTTTCCTATGTTACCCTGTCAATTGGCTGGGCAGTGATTACACCCGCGCTTTTATATCTGGCAAGACACCTCAACAGCTTTACAACAAGGCAAGCTTCATGAATTGGGATATTTATCTGAACGGCCTGTGTGCCTTGCTTGCCTTTGCGTGTATAGGCTGGCTGATCAGCTTGTATCGTAACAACGTCACCCATGTAGACAGCATGTGGAGCTTATTTTTCGTGATTGCCGGTTTCACCTACGCAAGCCAGCTGGAAACCCTTACCACCCGGTCATGGATTACGCTGTGTTTAGTCAGCTTATGGGCGATACGCTTATGTGCATATCTCACATGGCGCAACTGGGGTCCACATGAAGATCACCGCTATGCAGCCATACGCAAGAACAACGCTCCCGGCTTTCGCTTTAAAAGTATTTATATCGTATTCGGTTTACAGGCAATACTCGCGTGGCTCATCTCATTGCCCATTCTGGGTGCGTTAATCTCCACAGATGCAATCAACGCGCTGGATATTGCCGGAATCGCACTTGTGTGTTTTGGCCTGACGTGGGAAACAGTTGCAGACTGGCAGCTAAGTATCTTTAAGGCAAATGCAGAAAATAAGGGAAAAGTGCTGGATTCTGGCTTATGGCAATACAGCCGCCATCCCAACTACTTTGGCGAATGCTGTGTATGGTGGGGATTATTCCTGATTGCTTTAGCCGGAGGCGCCTGGTGGACAATACCTTCAGCATTGCTGATGACATTACTGCTGCTGAAAGTCAGCGGCGTGTCACTCCTGGAAAAAGACATATCTGAACGGCGTCCTGAATACACGGCTTACATTCGGTCAACTAATGCGTTTATTCCAGGATGCAAAAAAGGCACGAAATGCTGAAATTATTTACGTCTATATTAGCCTTACTGGTTCCTGTCACTGGTTTTACCGGGGAGTGGGATTTCGATGTCTATCTGGATAAAACAAAGATTGGCCGGCACAGCTTTAAATTAAGCGATGGGAATGAACTGGTCAGCCAGGCAAAATTCAATGTCAAGGTCCTGTTTATCAATGCTTACCGCTACGACCACACTGCGGTAGAACACTGGCAGGAAGGCTGCCTGAAAAGCATAGACTCAAGCACGCTGGAAAACAACGTATCCACAAAAGTCAAAGGCAGGCAGGCTGATTCCGGTTTTGAGGTAGACGATGGCAAAAACAGGCAGATATTACCTGCATGCCCCATGACTTTTGCATACTGGTCACAAAAAATGCTGGAGCAGACAAAACTGCTAAACCCGCAAAATGCCGAATGGCTGGATACAAAAATCGTAAAGGCAGGAAAAGAAACTTTAGACGTCAAAGGCAAACCCGTCGAAGTATTGCGCTACAAACTGAATGCAAGTCTGGCTGGAAAACCAAAGCTCAATTTAGACCTCTGGTACCGGGCTGACAACCATGACTGGGTGGCGCTTAAATCAATCACGCCTGAAGGCTACACAATCAATTACAAACTCAGATAACGCATCATGCATATGATAAAGAAACTAATTCTCATGACAATACTTGCAAGCCTGCTAGGCGCTTGTGCAGCAAAACAAGTCCAGATCAACACGGTACCCCTGGTAGATATCAAAAAATTCATGGGGCCATGGTATGTGATTGCGGCGATTCCGACCGCCATCGAGACAGAGGCATTCAATGGCATAGAAACCTACAAACTGGAAGAGGACGGCACGATCAATACCACGTTTACGTTCAACAAAGGCAGCCTCACCGGGCCGGTTAAAACCTACAATCCACGCGGGTTTATTGTAGAGGGCTCCGGTAATGCACGCTGGGGTATGCAGTTCATCTGGCCGATCAAGGCTGAATTCTTGATTGCCTATCTGGATCAGGACTACTCAGAAACGATTATCGCCCGTAATGCACGGGATTATGTATGGATCATGGCAAGAAAGCCGGACATCAGCGATGACAGCTACGCATCACTTGTGCAGAAAGTGATCGATATGGGCTATGACATAAAAAAACTGCGGCGCGTGCCGCATCACCCAATCAGCCAATAGGGCACACTATGTTAAAGAGAATAATCGCATGGTTCGACAACAAAGCTGTTGCGGCGGATAACCTGACAGCGGAAGGCAACTGGTCAGACATCGACTGGGTACGCGTGATTCCATTCGTGCTGCTGCACCTGGCATGTATCGCTGCGTTCTGGGTGGGATTCAGCTGGTTTGCATTCGGGTTTGCCGTGGCGCTGTACGCGATACGCATGTTTGCGGTAACAGGTTTTTATCACCGCTATTTCTCGCATAAAGCCTTTAACACCTCACGCCCGTTCCAGTTCGTACTTGCAGTGCTGGGTGCAACTGCCGTACAGCGCGGCCCCTTGTGGTGGGCCTCTCATCACAGGCACCATCATGCTTATGCAGATGACCATAAAGACTCGCACTCACCTGTGCAGCATGGTTTTCTCTGGAGCCATCTTGGCTGGTTCCTGGCCTCCCGCAATTTCATGACCCAGACCAACCGTGTCAAAGAGCTGGCAGCTTTTGCCGAACTTAGATGGCTGGACAGGTTTGACGTGATTGTTCCTGTACTGCTCGGCACCGGCATTTACCTGCTCGGCTCCCGGCTAGAAGTCATGTATCCTGAATTGGGCACCAATGGTTTGCAGCTTTTCATCTGGGGATTCGTGATATCGACCGTGGTTCTGTATCACGCGACATTCACCGTAAACTCATTGGCACACGTATGGGGACAGCGCCGCTATGCAACCAAAGACCAAAGCAGAAATAACTTATGGATCGCCTTGCTGACATTAGGCGAAGGCTGGCACAACAACCATCATCACTACCCTGCTTCTGCGAGCCAGGGATTTTACTGGTGGGAGATCGATATTACCTACTACGGCTTAAAGCTGCTTGCGGCACTCGGTCTGATCTGGGATCTCAGGGCAGTACCGGTCAAGATCCGTGAGTCAAAAAAGATCCATATTCATTCACACATCCAAGAGACATAAGCATTGAAAATCGCGATTATCGGCAGCGGCATTGCAGGCAATACCATTGCCTACCATTTGCATAAAGATCACGAAATTACGGTATTCGAGTCCGAAGGCTATATCGGCGGTCATACCCATACCCACCATATCCGTCATGAGGGGCAGGATATCGCCGTTGACACCGGATTCATCGTTTTCAATGACCGCACTTACCCCAACTTCATTGCCTTGCTCAAGCAGCTTGATGTGGCATGGCGACCCAGCAGTATGAGTTTCAGCGTACGCTGCGAGGATACCGGGCTGGAATACAACGGCACTACGATCAATAGCTTATTTGCCCAGCGCATGAATCTGTTCCGGCCCTCTTTTCATAAAATGATCAGCGATATTCTGCGCTTCAACAAAACCTCGCTGGAGCTGCTGGATGACGGCGCCGAGATCGGATTGGGCGATTATCTGAAACAAGGTGGTTATAGCCAGTATTTCATTGATTACTACATTATCCCGATGGGGTCGGCGATCTGGTCAACCGATGCCAGGCAGATGCTCGACTTCCCTGCCCGCTTTTTTGTGCGCTTCTTCCATCATCACGGCATGCTCACGATCGATAACCGCCCTGAATGGAGAACCATCAGCGGTGGTTCATCAAGTTACGTGCAAGCGCTTACCCAGCCATTCAAAAAATCTATACGCCTGCATACTCCGGTTGAAAACGTGCGGCGCCTGAAAAATTCAGTGCGCATCAAAGCCAAATCCAGCAAAGAAGAAGCTTTTGATTATGTATTCTTTGCCTGCCACAGCGATCAAGCGCTGCGTATGCTAGGAGATGCATCACCAGCCGAATCTGAAATACTCGGCGCTATCCCCTACCAACTGAATACGGTGTTTCTGCATCACGACCAATCCCTGATGCCTAAAAAGAAACTCGCTTGGGCAGCATGGAATTATCATGTGACAAAACCGGCTTCAGAACGCGTAGCAGTAACTTATGACATGAACATCCTGCAAGGTCTGGAATCCCGTGAACACCTGCTGGTAACACTCAATCACACTGGCCACATTGACCCGGATAAAGTGATCAAGCGTATTGATTACATGCATCCCGTCTATACGGTAAAAGGCGCTTTAGCGCAGGCGCGGCATGCAGAAATCAGCGGCGTGAACCGCACCGGGTTTGCCGGAGCCTACTGGCGTAACGGCTTTCATGAGGATGGCGTGGTAAGCGCGCTGGAAGCCATTAAACATTTCGAGCGCTACTGCAATGCCTGCTAAAAGTGCCATCTATACCGGCCGGGTATCACATCAGCGCCTGAGCCCGAAACGGCACGGCTTCAATTACAAGGTGTTCATGATGTACCTGAACCTGGATGAACTGCCTGTGCTGTTTAAAGGCTTTAAATTCTGGTCATCCGGCACAAGAAACATCGCATGGTTCAACCGCAAAGACTATTACGGCAACCCGGATGTACCGCTAAAAACTTCCATACTTGAGCTGGTGCATGAGCAAACCGGTGAGCGTCTGCAAGGGCCAGTGTGCGTACTGACCAATATGCGTTATTTCGGTTATTGTTTTAACCCGGTGACATTCTATTATTGCTTTGATTCAGATAGCCATACGCTGCGGGCTATGGTGAGCCATATTACGAATACACCATGGGGTGAAGATTTTGTGTATGTGCATGACTTTAATAAAGCCATGCCGAACAGCCATCAGAACAGCGCTTCGTTCAAATTCAAAAAAGAATTTCATGTATCACCGTTCATGCCTATGGATATCGACTATTTCTGGCGATTCAAAATGCAGGATGATCAGATGCTAATCCAGATGATGAACCTGCAGAACCAGGAGCAGATATTTAACGCAGCAATGTCGCTCAATCGCTCTGAAATCAGCGAATCCAGGCTCAACTGGCTACTGCTTTGCTACCCATTCATGACCATGAAGGTAGTTGCCGGCATTTACTGGAACGCACTACTGCTGAAACTGAAGCGCGTTCCATTTTATTCACACCCTAATCTCACTGAGGAATAGTTATGTCGATTTCCATATCACAGCAAGAAACGCTTACTGCCAGCCTCAAACAGAAAAGTCGCTCAAAATGGGTTGCAAACTTTGCAAAAGCACAAATCCTGAGCCACTTGAGTAATCTTAAAATTGGCAGGCTGACACTCATTGATGCTAACAACACCTATTTTCATGGTGATAACGGGCACGCACTGCATGCAGTGATTCATGTACATGACCCGCGCTTTTATGGCGAGATCGCATTTGGCGGGAGCATCGGTGCCGGTGAGGCTTATATGCTGGGTTACTGGAGTGCAGATAACCTGACTAACGTGATTCGCATCATGTGCCTCAATCAGTCAGTGATGGACGGCCTTGAAGGCGGATACCAATGGCTGACCAAACCTGTCATGCGTATTCTGCACTGGCTGAACAGCAATACCACCGAAGGCAGCCGCAAAAATATTGCCGCCCATTATGATTTAGGCAATGAAATGTTTGAGCTGTTTCTGGATCCGACGATGATGTATTCCAGTGCCATGTTCAATCACACAACGGATAGCTTGCAGCAGGCATCAGAACTGAAACTGAAAACGATCTGCGACAAGCTGGATCTGCAGCCGACTGATCATGTCATCGAGATTGGCACAGGCTGGGGCGGTTTTTCGATTTATGCCGCAAAAAATTACGGCTGCAAAGTCACAACTACGACGATATCTGAGCAGCAGTACCTGCTGGCAAAGGCTCATGTACAGAAAGCGGGGCTGGAGGGTCAAATCACGCTGCTGCTGGACGATTATCGCCACCTAGAAGGGCAATACGACAAACTCGTTTCGATAGAGATGATCGAAGCCGTCGGCTATCAGTTTTATGATACCTATTTCTCTAAGGTCAGCGAACTGCTTAAACCGCATGGGCTGGCACTCATTCAAGCGATTACGATTGCGGACCAGCGTTATGAAAGCGCCCGAAAGTCAGTAGATTTCATTCAGCGTTACATATTTCCCGGCTCGTGCATTCCGTCAAACACCGCCATGTTGACTAGCATTACCGGCAAAACGGATTTACGCCTGTTTGATCTTGAAGATATAGGCCCGCACTACGCAACCACCCTGCGCATGTGGCGTGAGAATTTCTTTGCCAATATTGCAAAGGTACGCGCGCTGGGCTATTCGGAAGAGTTCATTAAAATGTGGGAGTTTTATCTGTGCTACTGTGAAGGAGGCTTTGAAGAACGCGCTTTAGGTAACGTGCATTTATTGTTAGCCAAGCCTGATAACCGAAGGCCGGTGCTGAGAACATAAAATTTTATTTGCAAGGATTGACTCACCGATTGTCAGGCTAGGTGCGGCTTTTTTATTTAAGCTGTGTCAGTTCATGCTTAAAGTTTCCCCTATCCTGACTTTATCAAAGATTCCAGTAGCTTAGCGTCCGTATCCCCATGCACCCCACAGCGTTATCCACAGAAATTGTGGAGTGCATAAACCGCAGCGATTGCCAGGCACCTGCGATATTCTATTAACAGACGCATTAATATTGGCGTAATATGGAGTCGTGCATGAACTCGCATAAGCAGAGGAAGTCAGTAAATTTAATGCCTCTGCATAACATCAAATATGTGCAGGCCATTCACCCATGTGCCTTCAATCGCTCAATTGACCGGTAGGCAGACCTGAAATCCCAGTGGTTAATATAATCTCAGGAGTTGTTCAGTATGATGGTATTTAGCCAATCACATGCATTAGATCACATTGATTAATAGTAAAATCAGACATACTGATTATCAGAACCAATAAATTTAAACATAATCGTATATGGTCAATTTTAATTACACGCATTACAAGCTCCGGCTGACTTACCGCGCTAGCCTTGCGCTCATATTTTTCGCACTTGCACTTTTCTCCCGTTTTACGTTTTTAACACACACGACCGGTGGGCCGTTCGTTACTTTCTACCCGGCCATCATATTGAGTTTTTACTTCTGCGGCACATATCCTGGCGCCATGGTCGCAGTGCTTTCGGGACTTGCCGGATCCTATTACTTCATGCCGCCTTACAATCAGTTTTCTGTAAACTTCCATATCTCTTATGCCATTGTTTTTTTCTCGATCACATCCAGCCTGATCGGATATTTCATTTCCAGGCTGCACAGGCATATCGAAGAGACCACTGTCATTCTTGATAATGAAATGATCGGCAGCATGATGCTCAGAGATCGAAAGATTGTCTGGTGCAACAAGGCAACCAGTACCATTCTTGGCTACCCGCAGTCAGAGTTATTAGGCTCTTCCACAAAAATGCTGTTTGCTGATGAGTCCATGTATGAAGCCCTTGGCAAAAATGCATACCCGCTCAAAGTCGGCTCGCCTTACCGTATCCAATTCGAAATGAGAAAAGCCGATGGTAATAAAATATGGATTGATCTCAGCGGTGCGCCAATCCCTTATGACACAAGTTTGTCGCTATGGCTGATCAACGACATTTCAAAACTAAAAGCACTTGAAGAAGAACTCAAGTACCAGATCGACCATGATTTTCTAACAGGGTTACGCAGCCGGTCATGGTTCATGGGGCAAGCTTCAATAGAGTTGAATCGCGCTATTCGCTTTAACACCCCGCTATCGCTGCTGGTGCTGGATATTGACTTTTTCAAGCTTGTAAATGACACACACGGCCATCAAGCAGGCGACATAGTGCTGAAAAGCGTTGCCCAGCACATGCAAAAAATTCTGCGTGACTTCGATATGTGCGCGCGCATAGGCGGAGAAGAATTCATAATTCTTCTTCCACAAACCAATCAGGATAAAGCGCTTGAGGTTGCAGAGCGCATCAGGCTGTTCATTCAGAATACAAATGTACCACTGCCAGCTGGCGGCTCACCCTTGCAGCTGACCATTTCGATAGGCATATCCTGCTTGTCATCCAAAGAGGATAGTATTGATCACCTAATCAACAAAGCAGACAAAGCCCTCTACAAAGCTAAAAATACAGGTCGAAATCGAGTGTGCGTTTCAGAATAGCGCCTGTATTTCACAATCATCCAACTGTCAGCAGGCTGCCTATTAAATCCGGCTAAAGCCATATCTGGTAAAAACAGCTTTTGCCTTGTCACTTTTCATATAGTGATAAAACCCTGCCGCCTGCGCGCTTGCGCCTTTTACCAGTGCTAAAGGGTAAATCACAGGCTCATGGCTTGCATCCGGAAATAAGGCGATTGTCTCTACTTTAGCTGACACTCTGGCATCGGTTTCATACACAATACCCGCAGCGCATTCGCCGCGCTCAACAAACACTAGCGCTGCACGCACATCTTGCGTTCCAACCAGCCGCATTTTAACGGCATCCCACCAGCCCAGATTTTTTAAAGCCTGTTTTGCATAAATCCCTACGGGGACTGATTCTGTTTCTCCGGTGCAGAGCCTGCCGTTAAACGCGTTCCCGAAGTTAAAGTTTTTATCCATCTCGACTTTAAAGACCTTGCCTTTAGGTACAATCAATACCAGATGATTACCCAGCAAGTTGGTTTTGCTGCCGGCATCAATCAGCCCTTTTTCCTGCAGGTAACTCATCCATTTGGTATCTGCCGACATATAAATATCTGCCGGTGCTCCCTGTTCAATCTGTTTGGCAAGCGTGGAAGATGCTGCAAATGACGTTTGAACCTTAACTGCCTTTTCTTTCTCGTATTCTGCGGCAATTTCCTGGATTGCATTCGTTAAGCTTGCAGCGGCGAATATTGTAATTCGCTCCCCCGCATTTGCTGCGAATGAAACCCCCATCACACAGATGGCCAAACATAAAAGTAACTGTTTTTTAATCATGGTGCGTTCCTTATGCATCGATTATCAATTGGGACTTAATACTGTGCTTAAAAGTCATACTGGGCGCGCAGATTGATCGCCTGCTCCTTATCTTCACGCTTGCCGTTCACAATAATATCGCTATCAAAATTTGTCTGGATATAATTCAGAACCAGGCGTGCATTGGGATTGAATATCCATTTTGCACCGGCGGTCCAGGCATCTGCTTTGGTTGCAGTATTCGCTGCTTTGATTGCTTCAAAATCTGAAGCATCGAACTTGCTGTAACGCAGGCCTAGCTCAAACGCACCCCAGCCAGCTTTATCATCAAAATTACTGTTGGGTTTAGTACGCCCGAATACGCCGCTCTTATAAGCATCTGCATAATTTTCTCCGGTAACCAGCCAATTAATGTCCGCATACCAGGTTTTAATATCGTTATCGAATGCCGCTCCGGGAGCAACTGCACCTTGCCTGCCTTCAAAATTGGCCTGTATGTATTCTGATTGCAGTTTTACCGGGCCATAAGCTAGCGCAGTTTCCAGGCCGAAACGGTTTCTTTCCGTTCTGGCCGTATTAATAATATTGCCTACACTGAAGAATTCGGTGCCGTTTCCTTCTGTCTTCTGCTTGATGGCTCTGGTAGTCGGCGTTGTAAAATCAATACTGCCTTTGCTCACAGATGTGCCGGCATGCAATACCAGGTTTTTATTATCTGTTAATTTTGCCAGATTTGCGTTGATCCTTGCGCCGATATCTTTGCTGTCTTTAGCGTCATCATTGTTCTGGCCAGTGCCGTTCACCGCATAAACATTGTAATTGACCCATGGCAGCAAATCCCCATGTACCATCACACCGCGGTCATAGGTGGAATTAAAAACCGAGCCATTGCTTGTTGCCAATGATATCTCTGTAAAGTCAGTAAAGTTCGTGCTTTGCGCACGCTCCAGGCCAAACAGCGGTTTAAACTGACCGACGCGTATCTTGGCGGCAGACCAGCGCGTAAAATCAAGATAACCATAAGTCATGGCGGTTGTTCCCTTGCTGCCGGCATTATCATTGGCATACTCACCTTCAACCCGCACGGAAAAGTCTTTCAGGAATGAAAATGTGCCGCCAAACCGTGCACGACGGATACTGAAAGTATCGTTTGCCCAATCATCAGGCCGGTAATTGCGGTAATCAGCCTGCACACGACCATTTAACTGTAACTTCCAGTCTCCGCTTCCATCCTCAAAAACCAGCCCATCTTTAAATCCACCATAAACAGGATTACCTTTACTAGCGCCTTTTTCTTCTGATTTAATGATTTTTGATTGGCTGACCTGATTGCCGATACCAACAAGCTCTTTGGTTAGAATATCAATCTGCTTATCCTGTTCCGCACGTTGCTGGATCAGTTGCTGTACCGTGTTTTCTAATGCCTTGATGCGTGACTCAGCATCGTCAAAAGCAAATACCGTGACTGGATATGCTGCTGCGATCGACAATGCAATGAGCGACCTGAAAAAGTGATGACTGTTGTGCATAATTTCCCCTTATGCGGATTTGAAAAAATGACGGCATACGCCATCGTTATTCCCATTCTCTCATAACTGTCGCTATATTCAAATGGGAATAGCGATGGCAACATATATCTGAACACAGACGCTTGCTACAGGGGAATTAATTGTCAGTGACGAGGTGAGATAGTATCTGGTCAAGCTCTGTCTGAGCTGACAGGTGTGCTTTTTCTACAGCATCGCGATAGCTTTTAAGAATCAGGCGACCGAAATCGGTCAGCTCAGCCCCGCCTCCGTGATGCCCTCCGGAGGAACTGATGACCAGAGGCTGGTCAAAGCATGTATTCATCACATCCACCAGCTCCCAAGCCCTGCGATAAGACATCTGCATGTGCTTTGCAGCAGCAGATATAGACCCGCATTCATCAATGGCTTCAAGCAAATCAGCTTTACCAGGACCCATCGCGATCTTGGCTCCGCACGCGATTCTTATCTTTAGAAAATCATTAACCATGCCGATAGTTTAATGTATTTAAATACTATCCGAGCAAATTTTCAATGAGAGCGCTTAATGAGTACTGCCTGCAACCAAGTATCAGATTCATCGCCACCTCAGAATAACTACTATAGAAAAATAGCGGCACAAGCGCTGCAATACTCATAGAAAAATAGCCTTCAGATGAAGGCTATTTTCCGACACTTAACCCCTGCTCATGGTTAATCCCAGCTTAACGCACCACCGGTTTGGTACTCTGTCACCCGCGTCTCAAAAAAGTTCTTCTCTTTTTTGAGATCCATCATTTCACTCATCCAGGGAAATGGGTTGTTTGCCCCGGGATAAAGTGCTTCAAGACCAATCTGCTGACAGCGGCGATTGGCAATAAAGCGCAGGTACTCTTTAAACATTGTCGCATTCAAGCCCAATACACCACGCGGCATAGTCGCTTCAGCGTACTGATACTCAAGCGATACGCCCTGCTGCATTAACGATTTGATTTCATTCCTAAATTCAGATGTCCATAAATGCGGATTTTCAAGTTTAATGGTGTTGATTACATCAATACCAAAATTGCAGTGCATAGACTCGTCGCGCAGAATATATTGGTACTGCTCGGCTGCGCCCTGCATTTTATTCTGGCGGCCCAACGCGAGTATCTGCACAAAACCCACATAGAAAAACAGACCTTCCATAATGCAGGCAAATACAATCAGCGAACGAAGCAGTTGCTGGTCAGCCTCTGGAGTGCCCGTTTTAAACTCCGGGTCAGTCAACGTATTGATAAACGGAATCAGAAAATCATCTTTTGCCTTAATGCTGGGCACTTCCTGATAGGCATTAAAAACTTCAGCTTCATCCAAACCCAGGCTTTCAACAATATATTGATATGCATGCGTATGGATCGCTTCTTCAAACCCCTGGCGCAGCAAATACTGACGGCACTCCGGCGCGGTGATATGCCGATATGTGCCCAGTACAATATTATTGGCAGCCAGCGAGTCAGCCGTAGTAAAAAACCCCAGATTGCGTTTAACAATTAGGCGCTCATCATCAGTGAGTGCCGTACTGTCTTTCCACTGCGCAATATCGCGGCTCATGCTGACTTCCTGCGGCATCCAGTGGTTGGCACAACCTGCCAGGTATTTATCCCAGGCCCAATGGTATTTGAACGGCACCAATTGATTCACGTCTGTTTTACCGTTAATCATGCGTTTATCCGAGGCATTGACGCGCCCTTGCACTGCCGGCTGACCTGCCGCCAGCGGTGAATCTGGTAGGGATTCCGTAGCTGACGCTGCCGATAGCCGGGAGTCAGATGACTCTGTATATATTTCATCTTCAAATGTAAGCATATTTATTTTTCCTTATTTTCTACTGACAAGACCTGCTTACTGGCAAGACTCACACTCAGGGTTATCAATAGAGCACATTTTAGGCAGAGGCTCATTTGCGCTGGCAGGCGCGGCGGCTACAGCATTCAGTTCACCGCCGGAACCTGTAGATTTTTCGGCTGCCGTCGCCCCCATTGAACGCAGATAGTAGGTAGTCTTTAATCCGCGCTGCCAGGCCAGCATATAGGTATCATTGAGTTTTTTGCCTGATGGCACAGCGAAATACAGGTTTAGCGATTGAGCCTGGTCAATCCATTTCTGCCTGCGTGCCGCTGCTTCTATCAGCCAGCTTGGGTCGACATCAAATGCTGTCGCGTAAAGTTGCTTGATATCCGCAGGGACACGGTCGATAGGTGCAAGTGAACCGTCAAAATACTTGAGATCGGAAACCATCACAGTATCCCACAAACCGCGGTTTTTAAGGTCAATCACCAGCTGTTCATTCACAATGGTAAACTCACCGGAAAGGTTGGATTTGACGTAAAGATTCTGATATTCCGGTTCGATACTTGCAGAAACGCCGACAATATTCGAAATCGTTGCCGTAGGTGCAATCGCCACGCAGTTAGAGTTACGCATGCCCACTGTCTGTATGCGCTTGCGCAATGCATCCCAATCCAGGGTTTTGCTTCTATCCACCTCTACATTGCCGCCGCGTTCACGCAATAGCAAATCCAGTGTATCGAGCGGAAGAATGCCCTGATCCCACAAGCTGCCTTTAAAGCTTGAATATGCGCCGCGCTCTTCTGCCAATACCGTTGATGCCCAGTATGCGTTGTAACACACCATCTCCATGGCACGATCGGCAAATTCCACGGCTTCATTACTTGCATACGGAATACGCATGGCATGCAGGCAATTCTGGAAACCCATAATACCCATGCCTACAGGGCGATGGCGGTAATTTGAATTTCTGGCCTTACCTACTGCATAAAAATTAATATCAACCACGTTATCGAGCATGCGCATGCCCACTTTAATAGTCGCCTGCAACTTGTCATTATCCAGCACCAACTGCCCATTCACTTCTTTCAGGTGCTGCAAAAGATTCACCGAACCGAGATTGCATACGGCAATCTCGGTGTCTGAAGTGTTCAGCGTAATTTCCGTGCAAAGGTTAGAGCTATGCACAACCCCCACATGCTGCTGGGGTGAACGAATGTTGCATGGATCTTTGAACGTAATCCACGGATGGCCGGTTTCAAACAGCATGGATAACATCTTGCGCCACATCTGCAACGCCGGAATACGTTTAAACAGTTTAATCTCGCCATTATCTGCACGGCGCTCATATTCAAGATAAGCCGCTTCAAACGCTTTACCGTATTTGTCATGCAGGTCAGGCACGTCTGAAGGTGAGAACAATGTCCACTCCCCGCTTTCAGTTACACGGCGCATGAATAAATCAGGAATCCAGTGCGCAGTGTTCATGTCATGTGTGCGGCGGCGGTCATCACCTGTGTTTTTACGCAAATCCAGGAATTCTTCAATATCCAGATGCCAGGTTTCCAGATACCCGCACACAGCCCCTTTGCGCTTACCGCCCTGATTCACCGCAACCGCAGTATCGTTTACCACCTTCAGAAACGGAATCACCCCCTGGCTTTTACCGTTGGTGCCTTTAATGCGCGCACCCAGCGAGCGCACCGGGGTCCAGTCGTTACCCAGGCCGCCGGCGTATTTCTGCAGCATGGCGTTTTCTTTAATGCCCTGATAAATGCCATCCAGATCATCAGTCACGGTGGTTAAATAGCAGGATGAAAGCTGTGAATGCAGCGTGCCGCTATTAAACAGCGTAGGTGTCGAGCTCATGAAATCAAAACTGGACAGCACTTGATAGAACTCGATAGCACGGTCTTCACGGTCAATCTCATTGATGGCCAAGCCCATCGCTACCCGCATAAAGAATATTTGCGGCAGCTCGATACGGCGCTCTTCAATGTGGAGAAAATAGCGGTCGTATAACGTCTGCAAACCTAAATAACCAAACTGGAAATCACGATCCGCAACCAAGGCTGCGCCCAGTTTTATCAGGTCAAACTGTGCCAGTTTAGCGTCCAGCAATCCAGCTTCTATGCCCATTCTGACATAGCGTGGAAAGTACTCCACATAGTGCATCTTCATTGCCGCCTGACTGACACTTTCACCTAACACTTCAGCACGCACCAGATCCAGCTGCAAACGCGCTGTTACATAGTTGTATGCCGGTTCAGTTTCTATCAGGCTGCGTGCCGACAGGATCAAGGCCTTGCGCACTTCGTCAAATGGAATGCCGTCATACAGATCACGTACAGCCTGCCCAACGACAAAATCAGGATTCACTACATCACCCAGGCCCTGGCATGCTTCAGTGACCATGGCTGTCAGTATTTTGATATCCAGCGGAGCGAGCTTGCCATTTACATTCAGCGCATGCACCGGCTCCGGCACTGCCTGGCTGGATTTAGCCGCAGCGCGTTCCGCATTCCGCTTCTCCCTATACAGCACATAAGCGCGCGCTACGTCATGATTGCCGTTACGCATCAACGCAAGCTCGACCTGGTCTTGAATATCTTCAATATGAATCGCGCCGCCGGCAGGCAATCGGCGTACCAGTGCGTTATTCACCAGTTGGCTCAGAATCGCCACTTGGTCGCGCACACGCTGTGAAGCCGCACTGTGATTGCCTTCTACCGCTAAAAATGCTTTAGTGATTGCAATTGAAATTTTGTCCAGGTGGTAAGCGACAACATCACCATTACGGCGAATCACCTGCAATGAGGGTGAAGTCTGCAATAACCCTGAGTTCAAGCCGTTGGCATTAGACGTACTGATATGATGTGATACTGCATCATCCATTTTGATTTCCCTTTTTCTCAAAGGGCAGGACACTTTTTATTCAAAGCGAACCATCAGCCATAAACTGACAATCAAGCTATAAATAAAAACCAGCATGGCAGAGTGAATGCAAAGCAGCAAACGACTCCATCTGCCGAGGACACCCCGCCTCAAACGTTATAAAAATTACTTTTACATATTCAAACCATGTAAAAAATGTCTACGGCAGGTCTCCTGGCTTTCAGGTCGATGCACTTTGCCAGCCTTCCCACGTCAATAGAGACGCAGTGGCAGATATGACAAACTACTCGCTGATTACAGTTGCGGGGGCAGCTGCGGCATTGCAACTTTAACGATAAAAGTCACGCACCGTATTCCCTATTATCTTAATTCAAGATCAAGAATTAAGAACCGTATGTGCTCACTATAACGCAATATGGCGTGTGGCTTCAACCTGTAAAACACAATATATAGCTAAATATTAAACATAAATAGCTATATATATGTTTATCAAGATATTATTTATGAATAGCCGAGAATTGCTTCCTCAGCGCTTTTGCCACGCTAACCATGTTATACAGCGCCAGCTTGGTTTCATTCCAGCCGCGCGTTTTGAGGCCGCAATCTGGGTTAATCCAAAGCCGCTCTACCGGTACCACCCTGACCGCGTGATACATAAGCTCTTGCATAGCCGCAACGGTCGGCACACGCGGTGAGTGAATATCATAGACACCTGGTCCGATCTCATTCGGGTAGTCAAACTCACCGAAAGCATCAAGCAGCTCCATAGCCGAGCGTGAGGTTTCTATGGTAATCACATCGGCATCCATGGCAGAAATCGCAGGCAGGATATCGTTAAACTCGGCATAGCACATGTGCGTATGTATCTGCGTGTCATCATGCGCCACACTTGCACTAAGCTTGAACGCTTTTACCGCCCAGGATAGGTAATGAGCCCAGGCCGCCTTTTGCAGCGGCAGACCTTCGCGCAGTGCCGGTTCATCAATCTGGATAATCGCAATGCCTGCCTTCTGCAAGTCATCGACTTCATCACGTATGGCTAACGCTAATTGCATTGCAGTCGTTTCACGCGATTGATCATCGCGTACAAACGACCATTGCAGCATCGTAATGGGGCCGGTCAGCATGCCTTTTACCGGCCGCGCCGATAACGATTGTGCAAAACGAGCGACATCAACAGTGATAGGATTGGCTCTGTATACATCGCCATAAATCACCGGTGGCTTTACACAGCGTGAACCATAGCTTTGTACCCATCCATTTTCGGTAAATGCATACCCAGCAAGCTGTTCACCGAAATATTCCACCATATCGTTGCGTTCAGCCTCTCCATGCACCAGAACATCTAAATCCAGCGCTTCCTGTTCACGGATGGCATATGCGATATGCGCACGAATGCCTGCCTCATACTGGTCATGGGTAATCTCTCCCCTTTTGAGCTTTGCCCGGTTGCTGCGTATCTCGGCTGTTTGCGGAAATGAGCCTATGGTTGTAGTTGGCAGCAATGGCAGGTTTAAACGCAACTTTTGCGCGGCCTGGCGTACCGGAAACAGGCTGCGGCGGTTTTCATTTAGCTTGGCCAGCGAGGCAATCCGCTCTTTTACGCCGGCAGAATGAACGCGGCCGGAGCCGTTGCGCGAAGCAATTGCTGCTCGTGCTGCTAAAAGTTCCTGCTCAGCCGAATCGGCACCTTCGTTAAATACTTTCGCAATAATGCTCAGTTCTGAAACTTTCTCATCGGCGAATGCCAGCCAAGATTTAATTTCCGCATCCAGCCTGACCTCATGTGCCAATGTAACAGGCGTATGCAGCAATGAGCAGCTTGGCGCTATCCACAGACGGCCTTTGAGCCTTTGCACCCAGGGCTCTAATAATGCGATCGTTTTATCCAGATCGTTGCGCCAGATATTGCGGCCATCCACGACACCCGCCGACAGCACCCAATGGCTGGGAATTGCATTTACCCAGGGACCGAGCTGCTCCGGTGCCCTTACAAGATCAATATGGATGCCATCTACAGGTAAAGCTGCAATAAATGCCTGATAGCGCGCGGTGTTGGCGAAATAAGTAGTCAGCAACAGCTTGGGGCGCGAGTTTCTAAAGCAGGCATAAGCCTGTTCAAAGGCTTTTAACCAGGCATCATCCAGATCCAGCGCAAAAATAGGCTCATCAATCTGCACCCATTCAATTTTCCTGATATGCAGTTCCTGCAACAGTTGCACATATTGTCGGGCTAATGCTGGCAGTAAATCCAGCTTGTTAATATCGCGCGCTTTGCTCAGATATAAAAAGCTGACTGGTCCCAGCAATACAGGCTTTACCTGTGCGCCGGATTTTTTAGCCTCTTCCAGCTGCATCAGATAATCATGTGCATTTAGCGAGAACACCGTATCTGCATTAAGCTCCGGTACGATATAGTGATAATTGGTATCCAGCCATTTTGTCATCTCCATTGCCGGCTGTTCAATATTGCCGCGCGCCATTGCAAAATAGGCGTTTTCCGGAGAAATGTTTTTTGCGCCAAAAGGCGCTTTGCTGAATCTTTTCGGCGATGCGCCAAACAGCACGCTATGATCAAGCACATGATCGTATAAGGAAAAATCGTTGCTTGTGACAAAACTCAGGCCTGCGGCTTGCTGCTTTTCCCAATTTTCAGTGCGTAACCGGCGCGCGGCTTCCTGCAGATGTTCCGGTGACGACTCACCGCGCCAGAACGCTTCCTGGGCAAATTTAAGCTCACGCTTTTCACCTATGCGTGGGTAACCCAGAATGTGGGTCTTAATATTATTTTGCGTCATCATTTATTCTCGATTCATGAAAAGACGTGCATTTTGTGATGTGCTAATATTTTAATAAAGCGAAAGTTTTTTATATAAATTTGAATTAAATTCATATCTAAATTAACATTCGGATATCATGATAGAAATTCGCCACCTGAAATCACTCAAAGCCATTGCAGAAACCGGCAAACTTGGCCTGGCCGCTGAACGTGTATTCCTGACGCAGTCTGCTCTGTCTCACCAGATACGCGCGCTGGAATCACACTATGAGATCACGCTGTTCAAACGCACTGCACATGGCTTGCGCTTCACGCCAGCCGGGCAGCGGCTGCTGGATTTAGCCAATGAACTGTTACCGCTCATAGAAAAGTCTGAACGTGATCTCATCCGGTTAAAAAACAACCGTTCCGGCGAATTAAGAATCGTACTGGAATGTCATACTTGTTTTGACTGGCTCACGCCTGTGATGGATGTTTTCAGGCGAGCATGGCCTGAGGTGGAAATTGATCTGGTCGCCGGTTTTCATAGCGACCCCTGGCATTTACTGCATGAGGGAAAAGCTGATTTAGTGATAGGTGGCTTGCCTGAAAAAATAGGCAGCCTGGAACATCAACCGTTATTTAAATTTGAAATAATGGCCGTGCTGCCGCCGGATCACATTAAACGCAGCAAGACCAGATTCCAGCCTGAAGACTTTACGGATGAAACACTGATTACTTATCCGGTGCCTGAAGAAAGAATTGATATCATCCGCAGCATCCTCAAACCGGCTCATGTAAACTTTAAACGACGCACGGCAGAACTCACGATTGCGATTATGCAACTAGTGGCAAGCCGCAGAGGAATCGCCGCGCTACCAAGCTGGGGAATCCAGAGCTATATTGACCACGAATATGTCATTGCAAAATCCATCGGTCAAAAAGGTTTATGGTCGGAACTGCATGCCACAGGCACATCTGAAACCATTTCACTTCCTTACACTATCGACCTGATCAATATCATCAGAAGCACCTGCGCTGCGAACTTAAAAGGGATTAAACTTTTAAGCAGCCCCGGCAGATAATCTTTACACTATCGGCACGCCTGCTAGGGTTAGCAATTACAGCCTGCAATGACAGACAGGCTTTTAGATACCAGAACTTTACATACCCAGATAAGTTGGCCCGCTGCCGCCTTCTGACGGCAGCCAGACTATATTCTGGGTCGGATCTTTAATATCGCATGTTTTGCAATGAATACAATTCTGCGCGTTAATTTGCAGATAATCCCCATCCTGCTGCCTGATGATTTCGTACACACCGGCCGGACAATAACGCTGCTCAGGCGCATCATATTTAGCAAGGTTGGTATGGATAGGAATATTGCTCTCCAGTAATTTTAAGTGGCACGGCTGGTTAGCATCATGGGCAATATTGCTTAAACTCACCGATTGCATCTTATCGAAACTATACAATCCATCAGGCTTAGGATACGCAATCTTTGGCATCTCTGCGGCAGGCCTCATGCACTCATGGTCTGCTTTTTTGTGACGCAAAGTCCAGGGCAAGTGCAGCTGGACGGCTGCGAGCCACATTTCTAACCCGCTTAACAACATGCCGGCCCAACTGCCAAAACGCGATAAAAGCGGCTTTACGTTGCGTACGGCATACATATCCTGCCATACCCATGACTCACGCAATGCCAGCGGATAAGCATGCAACAGACCCGATTGTTCCGCACCCTTGCTATCCAGCGCTTCAAAAACCGCCTCGGCAGCCAGCATGCCAGATTTCATGGCATTATGGCTGCCTTTGATACGCGGCACATTGACCATGCCGACCGAGCATCCGATCAACGCACCTCCGGGGAAAATCAGTTCCGGCCAGGATTGTATGCCGCCTTCACTGATCGCCCTTGCACCATAGCTTAAACGTTTACCTTGATGCAGCAGCGGCTTGATTGCCGGGTGCGTTTTAAAACGCTGGAACTCATCATAAGGAGATATATGCGGATTGGCATAATCCAGATGCACGACAAAGCCGATGGATACCAATTGCTCGCCATAATGGTAAATAAAAGAACCTCCACCGGTATCGCTATCCAGCGGCCATCCGAGGCTATGCTGCACCAGTCCTGGCCGGTGCTGCTCAGCAGAAACTCGCCACACCTCTTTAAATCCCAACCCATACTTCTGTGGCGAAGCATGTTGACGCAAATCAAAATGTTTTTCCAGTTCACGCGTCAATGAACCCCGCGTGCCTTCAGCCACCAGCGTATATTGCGCCCTGATTTCAATCCCCTGGGCAAACTGTGCAGTGGGCTTGCCATTGGCGTCCCGGCCCATATCCCCGGTAATGATACCAACAACTTGCCGCGCCTCGTCATAGAGCATTTCCTGCGCTGCAAAACCGGCATAGATTTCCACCCCCAGACCTTCCGCCTGCTCCGCCAGCCATCGGCAGACATCGCCAAGGCTCCCAATATAATTGCCGCGGTTATTCATCAGTGGCGGCATTAGCCAATGTGGAATTTTGCAGGCTTTGGTTTCACCTAGTAGCAGAAACTCATCTTCACCTACCTCGGTGCTGAGCGGTGCGCCCTGATAGCGCCAGTCGGGTATAAGCTCATTGAGTGCAGCGGGATCTATCACCGCACCGGAAAGAATATGTGCCCCGACCTCTGCTCCTTTTTCCAGCAGGCACACACTTAATTCCCTACCCGCTTTGCCGGCAAGCTGCTTGAGTCTGATTGCCGCAGCCAGGCCAGACGGGCCCGCGCCAACGATCAGAACATCATAATTCATTACATCACGTTGTACATTTGTCATCTCTCAACTGCCCCTCAGGATATTTCCGGCAAGTTCACCTGATCGCTGCGATCAACACCGGCGGTCATTGCCTTGCATAAGGTTATAAATTCACGCATGCCCGTTGTCTGGTATTTCTGCTTATGCCATAAAAAATAGAAATATCTGCCCAAATCAAGGTCTGGAGTCGTTAGCGGCACTAAACTTCCGCGGCGAAAAGCATCCTTGAGTGCCAGGCGCGATATGCAACCTATGCCAAGCCCGGATTCAACAGCACGCTTGATAGCTTCGGTGTGCTCCAGCTCCAGCCGGATATGCAGCTTGGCGTGGCTGTTATGGAATGCCCGGTCAAAAGTTGCACGCGTACCTGAGCCTTTCTCTCTCAGTATCCATTGCTCCTGCAGCAACTGTTCTATCGTAATGTTTTTCAGGCCGGCCAATGGATGATCGGGAGCGGCAAACACCACAAGCTCATCCGCCACCCATGGCTGCACCTCTATATCAGCGTGATTGCAGTCGCCTTCTATCAGGCCCAGATCGAGATCGTGCCTGGCAATCTGCTGCACAATCGTACTGGTATTATGCACTTGCAGCTGAATCCTGCTTTCTGGGTGTTCCTGCAAAAATCTTGCCACTAGTAGCGTGGCAAGGTAATTGCCTACCGTTAATGTCGCGCCAATTTTCATGTGCCCAAAACCCGCATGTCCATGCAGCAGGTTTTCAATTTCTTTCGCACGATCCAGCATCTCCACGGCGCGTGGTAATAATTGCTGCCCTGCTTCATTGATGCGCAGTGATTTTCCCAGGCGATCAAATAGCTGCAGATCAAACTGTCGTTCAAATTCGCTCAATGCCGTACTGGTGGCTGACTGCGAAAGCGATAACGCCTCAGCTGCACGCGACACACTTTCGGTGCGGCTGATCGCAACAAATATTTCAAGTTGTCTTAAGGTATATTTCATAGCGTCATTTATCTATAAAATAGATACATATTATCTTTATAATCAATTTAACATATATTATACGCCACTGTAGAATGCACAGCAATTGCAAAGGAATCTGTTATGAAAATACTGGTCGCGGTAAAACGTGTAGTCGATTACAACATCAAGGTGCGCATCAAGCCAGATGGCTCAGATGTAGATATTGATGGCGTAAAAATGAGTGTAAATCCATTTGATGAAAACGCCATTGAAGAGGCGCTCCGCATTAAAGAAAAAGGCATGGCAACTGAAGTTGTGGCGGTTTCATTTGGCACTGCGGTAAACCAGGACGTACTCAGGCATGCACTGGCCATGGGTGCTGACCGTGCGATCCTCGTCGAGACTAATGCGATTTTACAGCCATTGGCAGTGGCAAAACTACTGAAATCTCTCGTAACACGCGAGCAGCCGGATATCGTTTTGCTAGGTAAGCAGGCAATTGACGATGATGCGGGTCAAACCGGTCAAATGCTGGCAGCATTGCTTGATTACCCACAAGCCACCTTCGCATCGGCACTGGCAGTGAACGGAAACGAGATCGTTGTAACACGCGAAGTGGATGGCGGCACCGAAACCCTGGCTTTGAGCCTGCCTGCCGTTGTCACCGCAGACCTGCGTCTGAACGAACCACGCTTTGTAAAACTGCCTAACTTGATGATGGCACGAAAAAAAACCATAGAAACAATCAGCTCGGCTGAGCTTGGTGTTGATGCAGCGCCGCGTATCAGACTTCTTAAAGTTGCAGAGCCGCCTGCCAGAAAACCCGGCATCAAGGTTAGCAGCATCACGGAACTGCTCGAAAAATTGCGTACCCATGAAGGAGTTCAGCTATGAAAATTTTAATCTTGGCCGAGCATGACGGCATAGAAATCAACCCATCCATTTACCAGGCTGTCACAGCGGCACAATTCTGGAACTTACCGGTAGAGGTTCTGGTCGCCGGCAACAATATAAGCACGATCGCACTGCAAGCGGCATCCATTGCAGGCGTGAGCCGCGTGATTCATACAGATGCAGAACATTTAACCCATCAGTTGGCGGAAGACATGGCAAAGCTGGTTGCCGCCATAGGCAGCGAATACAAAGCCATACTTGCTGCGCACTCATCATTCAGCCGCAATATATTACCGCGTGCGGCGGCACTGCTTGATGTGGCAATGATTTCCGACGCGCTGGAAATCAAGGCAGACAATACTTACGTGCGCTCGATCTATGCAGGTAACGTTTACACCACGATTCAAAGTGCTGATGCAATTCAGGTACTGACAATCCACAGCAGTAACTATCCTGCTGCAGCCAATATTGAAAACAAAGCACATATCCACCAGGCTGAAGCTCAGACACCACAACATCAAGCGCGCTGGGTATCCGAGACGCGCAGCCAATCAGACCGCCCGGCTTTAAGTTCAGCCAGAGTAGTCGTTTCCGGCGGCAGGTCGCTTGGCAGTGCCGAAAGTTTCGAGCAGCTACTATCGCCACTTGCAGCCAAACTGGATGCTGCATTAGGTGCCACGCGCGCTGCGGTAGATGCCGGTTTCGCCCCTAACGATATTCAGGTTGGCCAGACCGGCGTTGTCGTTGCTCCCGAGCTTTATATCGCGATTGGAGTGTCCGGCGCGGTGCAGCATACCTATGGCATGAGAGACAGCAAAATCGTGGTAGCGATTAACCAGGACCCTGATGCGCCTATCTTCCAGATTGCCGATTATGGGCTTGTAGCAGACTTGTTCGAAGCCGTGCCTGCACTCACGGCAGCAGTTCAATAACCGGAAAAGAAAAATCATGAGCAAATATTCATCTGAACGTGTCCTGAGCGTCCATCACTGGAACGACAGCCTGTTTAGTTTCAAGACCACACGCGACCCTGGCCTGCGTTTCGAAAACGGCCAATTCGTCATGATAGGATTAGACGTTGACGGGCGCCCTCTCACGCGTGCTTACAGCATTGCCAGCCCTAATTATGAAGAACATCTGGAGTTCTTCAGCATCAAAGTGCCGAATGGCCCCCTGACATCGCGTTTGCAGCATCTGCACATAGGTGATGAATTACTGGTAAGCAGAAAACCAACCGGCACACTGGTGGTTCATGACCTGAAACCTGCCAAAAACCTTTATTTATTATCCACCGGTACCGGTCTGGCACCTTTCATGAGTTTGATCCAGGACATAGAAGTCTACGATCGCTTTGAAAAGGTAATCTTGATACACGGGGTTCGCCACCTGAGTGAGCTGGCTTATGCTGACTTTATCGAAAATGAACTGCCGAACAACGAGTTTTTTGGTGAAGAAGTCAGGAACAAACTCATTTATTACCCTACCGTCACCAGAGAGCCGTTTCGCAACCAGGGTCGGCTCACTGACTTGATTAATTCCGGTAAATTGTTTGAAGATATCGGTTTGCCCCCGCTAAACCCGGAAAACGACAAAGCGATGATATGCGGCAGCCCGCAAATGCTTGCCGATACAGAAGCTCTGCTGGATGCGCGCGGCTTCAAAGTATCGCTACGCATAGGCGACCCGGGTGACTATGTGGTTGAACGCGCCTTTGTCGAGAAGTAAGTTTCAATCAATCACCATGGGTCGAGCGCTGTTTCCAGACCCATGGCATTCATGATGCTCACTAAAAACCAAATTTGACCAGAAACGCAGCCATAGTCAGAAGCTAACTTTCAGCACGATCTGTAACAAGGATTAATTCAAAATCATCAATCGGTACCGGTTTGCTGAATAAATATCCCTGGAACGCCTGGCAGCCATGACTTAGCAGCATCAGCATCTGCTCTTCGGTTTCCACGCCTTCGGCCAGCACTTCCAGCCCCAGGCTCAGGCCCAGGGCAATGATGGTATTCACGATACTGGCATCGTTACTGTCGATCATAATGTCCCGCACGAACGACTGGTCTATCTTTAACTGGTCAAGTGGAAGGCGTTTGAGATAGGAAAGCGAGGAATAGCCGGTACCAAAGTCATCCAGCGAAAATCCAACGCCCCTGGCTTTAAGTACCGTCATTTTGGCAATAATATCTTCGATATTTTCTATCAGCATACTTTCGGTCAGTTCTAGCTTGAGTTTAGACGGATCGACACCGGTGCGGCTGATCAGCGCTGTAACCTTATCAACAAAATCGACCTGCAAATACTGGCGCGGACTTACATTGACCGAAAGCACCAGATTCGCAGTATGCGGATTACCGGCCCACAACAGCAGCTGTTTGCATGCACTGGTCAATACCCAATCACCAATCTGTAAAATCAGCCCGGAATCTTCTGCCAATTGAATAAAATATCCTGGCATCACCAGTCCACGGTGCGGGTGATTCCAGCGTATCAGCGCCTCTGCGCCGATAATACGCCGCTCCCGATCGAACTGAGGCTGAAAATACAGCACAAACTGTTCATAAAGTATACCAAGGTGCAAATCCGCCTCTAATGCAACACGCTCACGAACCAGTGCTTCCATCTGCGGATCAAAAAAACGGAATGTATTCCGCCCGGTATCCTTTGCTTTATACATGGCTAAATCGGCACGTCTCAGCAGTTCATCTACAGTGGTCTGCGAATCATGGTTAAACAGCGTCACGCCTATGCTTGGTGTAGTGTGGTGTATGTAGCTATCGAGCAGGAATGGCTCTTTAAAGCTCAATAAAATCTTCTCGCACACAGTACTGGCCTGCACCGCCGCATCCCGGAAATTTTCATCCAGCTCGTTGATAATCACAACGAACTCATCTCCGCCCAGCCGCCCCACGGTATCGCTGTCTCGAACGCATTTAACGATACGCCGGGCGACTTCAACCAGCAGCATATCGCCTACATCATGACCATGTGTGTCGTTCAGTGATTTGAAGTTATCCAGATCGATAAACAGCACTGCACCGGAATGGTGGCTGCGTATACTCGAAGTCAAGCGCTGCTTGAGCCTGTCAATCAATAGCTGGCGGTTCGGCAATCCTGTCATCGAGTCATAAAATGCAAGCTGCTGGATTTCCATCTCGGTTTGCTTGCGCTGCGTGATATCACGCATTACCGCCACCCAATGCGTATTCAGGCCCACCTCATCGCTGATTGGAACAATATCCAGTTCCAGCCAGATTTCCTCACCAGATTTTTTATAATGAATCACTTCCGTATGTACCGGCCTCCGGTCGCCCAGCGCCTGACTTATTTTCAGCAGCTCTTCTTTTTGCGTATTCTTGCCATGCAGAATACTTGACGATTTACCTATTACATCTGCATGATTAAAACCGGTAATCCGCTCGAACGCTTCATTAACAAATATGATGCGGTGCCCCAGATCATCTGTCGATGCCGACTCTGTAATCATCACAATGTCATTAAGCCTTGAAATTCCACTTTCGAGCAATCTCAAGTGCTCCTGCGAATTATGGCGCTCAATTGCAATGCCGAGAATATGTGAACAGGCATCCACGAGTTCCAGTTCTTCATCGTCTGGTACATAGGGCTCCTGATGATAAACCGCAAAGGTGCCAATCACTGCGTGATTGCTTGACAGAATGGGTGATGACCAGCAGGCACGCAAACCATATTGCATAGCATCGGCCCTGTAACTATCCCAGTACGGATCATGTTCGATATCAGCGGCGACAATCCGCTTTTTCTGATATGCAGCAGCCCCGCACGAACCGTTCCTGCTGCCAATTTCCACACCATCCAGGGTCTGCATATAAGCGTCAGGAAGTTTAATTGCAGCGCCTTTGCATAAATGCATTCCATCGCTGCTAACGAGCATGATGCCGCACATGCACTTCGGAAACTGCGACTCGATCAGCCTCACTGTGGCATGCAATACTTCCGGCAACGGCGAGTTCGCTGCAATGCGTTCAAGAATAGCGTTCTGTCCAGCCTTGAAGGCTTCCAGGCGTTTGCGTTCTGAAATATCCTGAAATGCCCCTTGCAGCCTCACAATCGTGCCATCTGCATCCCGCACCGCCTGACCGATGGTGCGTACCCAGATGCGCTTACCCTTGGCGGTTATCTTCTCCAGCTCAAGGTCATAAGGAATACCGCTCTGGATACAGTTGCTGATTGCAGTCTGTATTTTCAGCTGGTGTTCCGGCACGAAAAGCGAAACCCCCTCTTTTATCGTAGGCGAATGGCCGGCAGGCATATCATGAATAGCGGCTACCTCATCAGACCACGTGACTTTCCTGCTTTCAATATCCATGATCCAGCCACCCAAATGCGCAGCGCTGCCAGCTATTTTAAGCAGGTTTTCAGCATGTTCGCGTCGCTGTATTTCTTCTTGCAGTGCGATAGTACGGCTTTTCACATTACGCCGTATTTGCAGGTTCCAGATAAAAACCAGCCCCAGCAATATAAATACGGAGACTGCGGCAAAAATGATCCAGCGCACAACCCGATACTCGGAGACATTGCTGCTGTAAATGAACCCTTCAAGATTGTAGCCATCTGAAATAATGCCGAGTGCGGCCAGCGTCTTGGCAATACTTTCCCAGCGTTCTATATTCATGTGACCGAACTCGACAACGTCCGAGAGCACGTATGGTTCCATAATGCTGGCTTCTTTAAGCAGTATGTCATACGTGATTCCGTGTTCAGCCACTCCAGGCATGCCGGCAATCAACCTGGCGATTTCCTCCCGGTGCTCGAATGCATAAGCCCAGCCTTTTTTAGTCGCGCGTAAAAACGCATCTACACGCTCGGGATGTGCTGTAATCTCACGTTCGGTTGTAAACAGAATATCGCCGTAAAAATCGACGCCATATTTCTGATTGCTTAATATCGAAGGATGATAACCCATCGTTTCAAGCTGGACGGGCTCTGCCGTGGCATAGGCAGAAATAACATCAGCATTACCCTTAATCAGGTCTTGCAGGTTCCAGGTATGCGGGATCAGCGTTACGCGATCAAGGCTAATGCCCGCCTTGTTCATCATTGCTTTAAACTGGGTGGCGCCTTGATCGTTAGAAAGCATGATGCGTTTACCGATAAGGTCTTGGGGGCTGTTAATCTTTTTTTCACGCAGACTCAGCAAAACATAAGGTGAATGCTGGAAAATTGACGCGATAGCCACAACTGGCTTTCCATTCACGTGCGACAGTAAAATATCGGAATCACCGATGCCGTATTGCGCGGCACCTGAGAGCACTTGCTTGAGTGCAGGCATGTTTCCGCCCCCCTCAATAATGTTCACATCCAGGTTTTCCTGCCGATAAAATCCCTTGCTCTGTGCGGCATAGTACCCTGCAAACTGAAACTGGTGATGCCATTTCAACTGCAGTGAAATTTTTTCAGTTGCGTATGCGCTGCCGGATAAAAAGATACCCAAACCTGAAACCAGCACAGCACGCAAGAAGACTCTAAGTAAAATAGTTAACTTCACTTTTTGCTGCATCACGTTAAGCTCTATTCTCTAGCAAGAGTCTACAATCCATACCATCATCAATCTTGCTCACATCTTGTCACAATAATTAAGATTAAACAAAGTGATATTTACTATAATCAAAATAGCATAAAAGAACAAAGAGCGCTCACGCGCTCTTTTATTCATTTTCCTGCTCTTGCCATTCATGGCATTTTTACTATATTAAATGGATGCCTCAAGGACTTTGCGGCTTACCTGCAAGTCTACATCACGGTGCTCGCCCAGCGTCAGCATGCGGTGTGATTCAAGTTTATTGATTAAGCCGGTAATCGCCTCAGCACCAATCTCATATTCTGAAAGGCGGGTTTTCATACCCAGACTCTCAAAAAACGCCCTTGTCTTCTGAATGGCAGCTTCAATGCGCTCATCTTCTGTACCAGATTCTATGTTCCAGATACGTTCAGCGTATTGCAGCAGTTTTTCACGTTTTGAATCCCTACGCACACTCAGCATGTTCGGCAACACAACCGCCAATGTCTGCGCGTGGTCAAGGCCATACAGCGCTGTAATTTCATGTCCTATCATGTGTGTTGCCCAGTCTTGGGGCACCCCTGCGCCAATCAAGCCATTTAATGCCAGCGATGCACTCCACATAAAGTTCGCCTGTAACTCATAATCCTGGGGGTTTTGCAGCAACCTGGGGCCAATCTCGACCAGGGTTGACAACAACCCTTCTGCAAACCTGTCCTGCACCATGGCGCCTACCGGGTATGTAATATATTGTTCAACTGTATGGGTAAAGGCATCTACCACCCCATTGGCGAGCTGACGCTTAGGCAAGGTATAACTTTTCGTCGGATCTAAAACTGAAAACTGCGGAAACACATGCTCGCTTGCAAAATGCAGTTTTGCTTTTTCCTCTTCGCGCGTAATCACAGAGCCATCATTCATTTCCGACCCGGTAGCTGGCAGTGTCAGTATCGTACCGTAAGGAACTGCATCTTTAATATTGGCTCCACGCGTCAGCAAAATATCCCACGCATCGCCTTCCTGACAAGCCGCGGCAGATACAAACTTGGTGCCATCAATCACAGACCCGCCGCCGATTGCGAGTAGAAAATCCAGTTTGCTTTCTTTAACCTGTGCTACGGCCTTAATCAAGGTTTCATATCTTGGATTAGGCTCAATACCTTCAAATATTTCCACATGCCGCTCACCCAAGGCGTTCAAAGCTTCATCCAAAGAGCCGTTGTGCCTTGCACTCTGCCCGCCGATTAAAACCAATACTCGGGCTTTTTCTGGAATCAGCTTATCCAGTTCGGCCACTTTACCTTGGCCAAATACAATCTTGGTCGGATTGTAAAAATCAAAATTCAGCATATATAAACCTTTCTAGTTTATGAATTTAATTAAATATTAGACCGGTCGTCTTTAAAGTACGCCCAAAACGGCAATTGTTAAATAATGACCGTGTTATCCGTGCGTTAGTCTTTTGCGGGTAGCCTGCATTGCACATTCAAGCGCATCACGCGTATGGCTTACCTTGGTCAGCAAAGTTGCGCCGACCCACATATAGTAAAGCTCCTGTGCGAGCGCGTCGGCGTTCGTACTGATTACAAGCTCTTTGCTATCGACCGCTTCTTCAATGGCTTTAGAAATCCTTGCAATGACTTTGCCGGTGCCTTCGTTTAGCGTGCGGCGCATCGATTCAGATAAATCCGTGACTTCGGCACTGAGCTTCACAACCAGGCATTTATCTTCAGTAGTATCGCTTAACTGGCTATCAAGCCAATGCTGGAAATAAGACATGAGCCTTTTAACCGCCGGTGTGCCATCATCCCGCAGCTGGCTTTCGAGCATGTTGATATATCCAGCAAAATAATCTTCAAGCAGTGCATTGCCAAACTGCTCTTTTGATTTGAAATAATGATAAAACGAACCTTTCGGCACTGAGGCCGTGGTTAATATCTCGTTAAGGCCAACAGCAGCAAAGCCCTTGCCCAAAATAATAGGTTTCGCAGTCTCCAGTATCTGCTGCCGTGTATCTTCGATTTTAGTTTTGACTGTATTTTCAACCATGTAATGGATATTAAACAAAAATAGACCAGTCGTCTACAAATTATTTAATATTAGTCATGATGCTACCTATGGGAAAAAGTAAAATCCTGGGAAAATCTGCATTTTTCTAATAAAGATAGAAAAGTCAGATGCTTGAAGAAACAAAAGCTTACAGTTTAACTACTGTAAGCCTTTGTTTTATTTGGTGCCCCCGACACGAATCGAACGTGTGACCCTCCCCTTAGGAGGGGGATGCTCTATCCACTGAGCTACGGGGGC